>RRYU01022917.1_pt1 | contig 16208 bp, 12 predicted proteins | sample 2162651 | NCBI WGS metagenome assembly RRYU01 (sample SAMN10267283, study PRJNA491782) | microbial mat metagenome | isolation source: biomat in the production well | place: Japan: Minami-Kanto gas field, natural gas well KTG3 | collected 2017-06 | reverse complement strand
CGATCCGGAAAATTTACGGGCAGAAGATCTCGGTCGACGCCGGCTACGACTTCATGGACAACCTGGAGTTGGTCAAAGCGGTCACCGATGTGCGTCTCAAGTCGGATATCGCCGGGGCCGGGTCGCTGGTCGGCGCGCTGGCCAACCGGACCAACGAGGAGAATCAGAAGCTCTACGACCGGATGATCGACACCATGCTCAATCAGCTCGGTTACTGCCGCACCTGCGCGCAGAAGACGATCGAATATTTCTGCACCCAGGAAGATGAAGGCTGACAGCGACGATGAGTAAATCGCAGCGCGAAAAATATTATCAGCTGCTTCAAAAGGAAGGGCGGCTGCCGGAGCAGGAGGAGAGGATCCGTGCCGAGCTGGATGACGATCGTCTGCACCTGATCAATGATCCGAACGCCGACCACGGTCTTCCGCCGCTGGCCGATCTTTACAGCGTTAACGACTTTGCCATGCTGCACAACATGGAGCCGGGCAGGGGGCCGCTACACAGCAGTATCCGCAGCATCGATGATCTTCTGGAACGGGATAAGATCCGCGAGGAGGATGGTTTCCCGCGTAAAATCAAGGTTGGCAAGCTGGTTAAGCCGGGGCGCGGTACGGAGGAAAAAGTTGTTGTGGTGCCGACCACGGTGGAAGAAAAATTCATCCACGACAATCGCTTCCTCGAACAGGATGAAGGCGGCGGTGGCGGTGGTGGTCACGGTGACGGTGAAGAGGGCGAGGTGATCGGTGAGCAGCCGGTTCGTCAGGGTGGTGAGGGCGAAGGCCAGGGAGCCGGACAGGGCAAAGGTGGCGCCCACGACATGGACGCCAACGCCTACGACCTGGGCCGGATCCTGACCGAAAAGTTCCAGCTGCCGAACCTGAAAGACAAGGGCAAGAAGCGTTCACTGACCCGCTATACCTATGACCTGACTGACAAGAATCGTGGCTTCGGTCAGGTGCTGGATAAAAAGGCAACCCTGCGGCAGATCCTGAAAACCAACATCGGTCTGGAAAATCTGCCGACGGTGGGCGAGATCGATCCGACCGAATTCCTGATTGCGCCGAAGGACAAGGTTTACCGGATCCTTTCACGGGAGAAGGATTACGAATCGCAGGCGGTGGTCTTTTTTGTCCGCGATTACTCCGGCTCGATGGCCGGCAAAGCGACCGAGCTGGTGGCGACCCAGCATATCCTTATCTACAGCTGGTTGCTTTACCAGTACGGTGGCCAGGTCGAGACCCGTTTCGTGCTGCACGATACCGAGGCGATCGAAGCCGAGGACTTCTACACCTACTACAACTCGAAGGTTGCCGGGGGCACCCAGGTGGCGGCCGGCTATCGGTTGATTAACAAGATCGTCGAAGAGGAAAGCCTGGCAGCCGAATACAATATCTACATTTTTCATGGTACTGACGGCGACGACTGGGACCGCGAGGGGCGCGAAACCATCCCCGAGCTGAAGAAGATGCTCGCCTATGCCAGCCGCATCGGCATCACCATCGCCGAACACAAGTACGCCTCACCCGGCGGCACCGAAGTGCAGCTGTACCTGAAGCGCTCAGGGCTCCTGGAGCAGGCCTCGGAGCTATTGCGGCTGGACAACATGCGTGAGGATTCCTCGGAAGATCGGGTGATTGAAGGGATCCGTAAGCTGGTTTCGGAAGAGAAAGTTTAACCTGACCGATCAGCTGTCGGGCATGATAACTCATCAGAGAGAAAGGGTGAAAGAAGCGAGAGATTTTTTGTCGAATCAAGAAAGCGTCAGGAAGGCGTTGGCGGCGTAGCAGCACTATGTCGACGAGCCTGATCGAGTGCTGGCGCTGAGTCGGCGAAAAGAATCGCTTCCTCGATATGGAACTGATCGATCAGAAGACCAAGAAGATCATGGAGGGTTGTAAGGAACGGGCTTGGGCGGCCGGCCTCTCCTTTGATGAGGAGAGCTTGGAGTATATTGTCAGCAACCGGGACATGATCGAGCTGATGCCGAAGAATATGATCCCGACCCTCTACGACTACTGGGTCCACGATGTCGAGGTGCTCAAAGAGAAGGGCAAGTACGAACTTTACCCGAGCAACCCTTACGAGACGGTGATCAACACCCGGCCGGCGATCTCCTTCTACAACGATAACAATCCCGACTGGCTCAACGTGATGATCTTTTATCACGTTATCGGCCATATCGATTTCTTCCAGAATAATCTCTATTTCCGCCACACCAGGGAGTACGACCTGACCGGGCAGGCGCTGGCTGACAAGCGGCTGATCGCGCGCTTACGTTCCGAGTACGGGCGCTGGGTCGATTACGTCATCGAATTCGCGCGCGGCATCGACAATCTGGTGGGCTACCATGCCGAGCTGGCCAAGTTCAATCGCACCGAGAACGGCTGTTCAACACGGATGAATTATTACTTCGACTACTTTCTGCAGACAGTCAAGCAGGTCAATACCAGCGACTATGTCAAACAGGTCGGACAGTACAACGACTATGTCGATAAACATGGCAAGCTGGGCGAAAAAGCCTTTTTTGCCGATGTGCAGAAGAAGTACCCGGAGTTTGATGCTTCCTTCGAGAAATATCAGGATAAGCATGAGCCGGAGAGTCCCGATCTGCTGCAATTTCTGATCGACCACTCGCCGTTTCTCAATAAGGATGAGAACAAGTGGATGAAGTCGGTGCTGCAAATTATCCGCACCACCTCGATCTATTTTCAGCCGCAGATTCGCACCAAGATTATGAACGAGGGCTGGGCCAGCTATTGGCACGAAACCCTGTTTCTGCAGGATGATCGGATCGCCGGGAACGAAGTCAGTTATGCCCGGGTCAATTCGGCGGTAACCTCGATGCCGCGGGTCGGACTGAACCCCTACGCTCTGGGTATGCGGATGTTCTACAACCTGGAAGAGATGGCAAATCGTGGCTGCTACAGGTACGATTACTGGCGCCTGAAAAATGCCGAGCAGCGTGAGGATTACGACCGTAAGACCGGTGCTGGACGCGATTTCATTTTCAAGGTGCGAGAGAATTTCTGCGATTTCACTTTTATAAACGATTTTGTCGATCAGGATTTTGTCGACAAGAACAAGCTGTTCGTTGTCGATCAGCGGCTGAACAAAGAACGGATGACCTGGGAATATTTTGTCCGCAGCCGCAAAGCGGAAGATTATCGGCAGATGCTGTTCGCTTCGCTCTATCATCCGCCGGTGATCGAGATCGACCCGGAAAAGTCGGCCGACGGCTCTCTTTATCTGAACCACCGTCACGAAGGGAAGCCGCTGGTGAATGAGTATATCGCCAATACCATGCTTGGTATCGAGTATCTCTGGGGCAGCCCGGTTAAATTGGAGACCAGTGAGGCGGAGGTAAAAGCGAGCAGCGAGACGGAAACCGACGAGGGCCCGCAGGTGGCCTGGAAGCGGGTGAGATACATGATGAAGGATCGTCAGTTCAGCAGGGAGGTCGTTGAGGCTGATGACTAAGACGAGCAAACCACCGATCGAGCAGGGTTCAAATATCGATAAAGCCTTACTGCGCTTTCTGCATGTGCAGCAGGATGCCGGAAACAGCGGCCCGATCAGTTTCGACCAGTACCTGGGCCGAGCGATCGAAAATCCGACCAGCGCGATCCGCAACATTTTTCAGGTTTTCCACGACCTGATTGAAGATTTTATTGAGGAAGGGGTCGACGAGTACCCGGATGACCCGGAGTCGATCAATTATGCTTACTACGATACCAGCCGACTGTTCGTTGAGGGCGCAGATAACCCCTTCTTTGCCGACCGATTGTTTACCAACCGGCTGGTACAGCTGGCGGAGAACTTCCGTCACGGGACCCAGCAGAACAAGATCTACATTTTTAAAGGACCGCATGGCTGCGGCAAGAGCACTTTTCTCGACAACCTGCTGCGCAAATTCGAGCAGTACGCCAACAGCCCGGCGGGCAGTACCTTCGAAGCGGTCTGGCGCCTCGACCGGGAGCTGCTCGGCAATTTCACCGAAAAAGAGACCGATCGTTTCCTGGGCAAGCTGTCAAACCTGCTGGATGAATACGAGCTGCGGCAGAGCGACCTGATCGAGGCGCAGAAGGTCGCCTACCAGGGAGACCAGTATATCGAGGTGCCCTGCCCGAGTCACGACAGCCCGATCCTGATGATCCCGCGCGAATACCGGCGCTCCTTTTTTGACGACCTGTTCAAGAACGACGAGACCAAGTGGAAACTGTTTACTGAGAAGCAGTATGAATGGGTCTTCCGTGATTCTCCCTGTACCATCTGCACTTCGATCTATGAAGCCCTGTTCAGCCGCTTGAAAGACCCGCTCAAGGTACTGAAGATGCTCTATGCCCGGCATTATCGTTTCAATCGCCGGCTCGGCGAGGGCATCAGTGTCTATAACCCGGGCGATCGCATTATCCGCCAGAACGTGCTCGGTAACGAGATGTTGCAGGGCCGGATCAACGGGCTGCTGCGCGACAGTAACCAGGTGCAGTACCTGTTTTCCAACTTCGCCAAGACCAATAACGGCATCTACGCCTTGATGGATGTCAAGGGACACAATGTCGAACGGCTGCTTGAGCTGCACAACATCATCAGCGAAGGGGTGCACAAGGTCGAATATATCGAGGAGAAGGTCAACTCCCTGTTCCTGGCGCTGATGAACCCTGAGGACGAGGAGAGTGTTAAGGATCTGCCGTCGCTCTCCGACCGGATCGAATATATCAAGATCCCCTACATCCTCGATTTGCGCACCGAGGTGGAGATCTATCGCAACACCTTCGGCCGCCATATCGACGATCGTTTTCTGCCGCGGGTGTTGCACAACTTCGCCCGCATCATCATCGCGACCCGGATGAACGAGAGTTCTCCGGCGATGATGGAGTGGATCGGTCACCCGGCTCGCTACCAGAGCTATTGTGACGAAAAGCTGCAGCTGCTGAAAATGGAGATCTACACCGGCAATATTCCCGAATGGCTGCAGCAGAGTGACCGCAAGGGCTTAACCGCGCGGCGCCGCCGCCGGATCATCAATGAGTCAGAAAACGAAGGTGTGACCGGCTTTTCCGGACGTGATTCGATTCGCATTTTCAGCGAACTCTATGCTACCCATGCCAAAGAAGGCTCGATGATCGATATGGCCACCCTCTACAGCTTCTTCCGCAAACATGAGAGCTGGATGAAGCTGATTCCGGAAGGCTTCCTCGACTCGTTGCTGCACATGTACAACTACACGATTATGCAGGAGATCAAGGAGTCGCTCTACTACTACAACGACGAGCAGATCGCCCGCGATCTGAAAAATTACATCTTTGCTGTCAACTTCGAGAAGGACACCGAGGTCGATTGTATCTATACCGGTGACCGGCTGAAGATCGGCGAAGAATTTTTCGCCCCGATCGAAACGCGTTTGCTCAGTGACATAAGCGACCGTGAACGGATTCTGATGTTCCGTAAAAGCATCCAGAAGGAATACGCCAGTCGCACCCTGACCCAGGAGCTGCGCCTTGATGGCAAGGAGATGACCGAAACCAAGCTTTACCAGAGCCTGCACGAGCGCTATGTCCACCACCTCAAGGAAAAAGTCCTCGAGCCGTTCCTCAAAAATGAAAACTTCCGTCGGGCGATCAAGGATTTAGACACCGAGGACTTCAAGACCTACGACAACCGTATCCGCACCGACGTCACCTTCCTGATGGACAACCTGTGTGAAAAGTTCAATTACTCAAAGCTGGGCGCGCGCGAGGTGTGCATTTACCTGATTGATAATGAGTTGGCGCAGAAGTTCGCCAAAGAGTAGGGAGAATTCACTCCGGGCGGGACGCTTTAATTTTTTTACCGGTTAACGCTTCTCTGGTGACGCGAGCGATCTGGTCCATACTCAACGGTTTCATACAAAACTGGTAAATTCCCTGCTCTTTCAGGGTTTCCTCGGAAACGGTGCTGCTGTAGCCGCTACAGAGGATAATCGGGATATCTGGTCGGATGCTTAGCATCTCTTTCGCCAGCTCAACCCCGGAAAATTCCGGCATTGTTTGGTCGGTGATGACCAGATCGAAGGCTTGAGGCTGGTTTTTAAACCACTCAAGGGCTTGGCTGCTACTGGTTGAACTTGTCACTTTATAGCCCAGGTGCTCAAGCATCTCCTGGCCGAGGTTAACCAGGTATTCTTCGTCATCAACGAAAAGAATCCTCTCTTTACCATGCGGCAAGGATTCGTACTGCTTTATCTCCGATTGATGATCTGCTTCTGCGTAAAGTGGAAAATAGAGGTGGAAGGTTGAGCCATGGCCGGGTTCGCTATCAACAGCAATAAAGCCTCCATGGGCCCTGACAATTCCATGGACAACCGATAACCCTAAACCGGTGCCTGCCCCAAGGTCTTTGGTGGTAAAAAAAGGATCGAAAATCTTCTCGCGCGTTTGTTTATCCATGCCGCTACCGGAGTCGCTGACCGAAAGTTTGGCAAAGTGTCCAGGTGAAATGTTTGCATTCGCCGGCAACTGATCAGCTGTGAACGTCGATTGCTCCAGGCTGATCGTCAGCAAGCCTTTATTCCCCATGGCATGGACGGCGTTGTTGCACAGGTTGATAAGAACCTGCTGCAATTGTGTATTGTCGGCATTGATGATGACCGGCTCACTGGCGAGTTGCTTGAGAATCTCGACCGTTGTCGGGATTGTCGAGCGTAAAAACTTCATATCTTCATTGACCGCAAAATTTAAATCGATCGGTTCCGACTTAAGGCTTTTTTGGCGGCTGAAGGAAAGAATTTGCTGGACAAGATCCGTTGCTCTGGTGACCGCTTTGTTGATGTTGGTAAGTTTTTCTGTAAGCGCGGTGGGGGTCGGTTGCTTGACCTGTAACAGATCAATGTTGCCTTTTATTATAGCTAACAAGTTGTTGAAATCATGAGCAATTCCCCCGGCGAGCGTGCCAATGGCATCCATCTTCTGCATCTGCACAATCTGCGCTTCAAGTTCCTTGCGGGTCGCTAGTTGACGTTCGAGATCGGCAGCATTGTTGCTTATCTGCTCAATCAGCAGCGAGTTTTCCAGGATCATGGCGATATCGATAGCGACAGAGTCGAGGAAACGGCGGTTTTGAGAAAAATCTCTCGGCTGATATGAGGCAAGTCCGATGGTGCCAATCACCTGTCCTTTGCTGATCAGCGGAAGCGCCGCGAAAGAGGTAATTCCTGCAGCTTTGCACTCTGCGAAAGTACATCTGTCATCCAGGCTGATATTGCTGGAGAAGATCGGTTCGCCCGAACTCACTGAAATACCACACAGGCAATGTCCCACTCGATGAAACTGGTGCTCGTCAATGACAGGGGTCATTGCCTTGGGACAAATACCCTGCAGCCGAAGTTTGTCCCCCTGGCGCAGAAAAACCAGGCAGAGATCTGGTTTGACGACGAAAGAAACCTGTTCCAGAATTCTTTCGGTGACTCTATCAAGGCCGGATTCGCCGATGTACTGATCAATCGTGTGAAGTGCTTCCAGTTCTACTTCGGCAAGTTTTTTTTCAGTAATGTCGATGTGTGAAATAACCGCTTTATTGCCGCGGAAATGCATCGGGGAAACGCGCATGAGAAACCACCTGTTCTCATCCGGGGAATGGCAATCATATTCCATTTCGAACAGGTCCAGCTGATCGGCCAGAACCTTCTTTATGCCTTCAACGGCCTTTGCCGCAGCCTGATGCCCATCACTGTCTATGGCTTTTTGGCAGGCAGCAAAGTAGTTGCTCCCTTCGCTAAGCCCCTGAGGGTCGCCGCCGTTCTCGTAACCGAACTTGGTCCAGGCACGATTGATGGCAATGATCTCGCCGTCCGCATTGACAACGCAGATGTGCGAAGAGAGGGAATTGAGGATACCGATACTGAACAGGTCTAAGGGTTTGCTGGCTTTTTTCGACTTGTCTTTCTGAAGTGATTTTTTCCCCGACATCCGCCACCCCCCCCCCAGCGAAAATAGCCATAAGCACTCTAAAACTGTACCAAAGTATTTACACTAAAACTAGGTGGTATTTTTTGTTTTCCTGCTGGGCGGCAAAAATTTTGCGGAAACCTGGACCGGGGGTGGACCAACACGGCCGGAAGTGTTGCTTACTTCCGGCCGTGTCTAACTGGGGGAATCACTATTCAGCGGTTTTCAAATTTGTTCATCGCTGCCAGCAGCAGGCCCATCGAGATAAAAGCACCCGGGGGCAGGATCATCAGCAGCATCGGCTGGTACCCGGCCCCGAACAGGGTGATACCGAACAGTTCCCCGCTGCCGAAGATTTCCCGAACTGCGCCGAGCACAAACAGCGCCAGTGTAAAACCTGAGCCCATGCCGAGGGCGTCGATAATAGAATCTAAGACCGGGCGTTTGGAGGCGAAGGCCTCGGCGCGGCCGAGGATCAGGCAGTTACAGACGATCAGCGGGATAAAGATGCCGAGTGCTTGATAGAGCTCGTAGGTCCAGGCTTCCATCGCCAGTTGCACGATGGTGACAAAGGTGGCGATGATGATGATAAAGGCCGGGATGCGCACTCCGGAAGGGATGATGTTGCGCATCAGGGCGACCACGGCGTTGGAGCAGAGCAGTACGAAGGTGGTTGCCAGGCCCATGCCGAGGCCGTTTTCAGCGTTGGTGGTGACGGCCAGCACCGGACAGAGACCGAGCAGCAGTTTGAAGACGGCGTTCTCTTTCCAGAGGCCGCGGGTAAAGATTTTTTTCAGACTCATGAGCCCTCTCCTGCGGCGCTAATCTTTGCCTGATTTTCCTTGTAAAGCTGCAGCCCCCTGGCAACCGCCCCGACAATCGCTCGCGTGGAGATGGTCGCACCGGTGAGCTGATCGAAGTCGCCGCCGTCTTTTTTCACCCGCCAGTCGGTATCGTTCAGGCCTTTGTCTTTGAACCAGTTCTCGAACCAGGGTTCTTCGATCTTGTCGCCAAGCCCCGGTGTTTCGGCGTGGGTGAGGACCTTAATGGCGTTGACCTTTTCATCCGGTCGCAGGCCGACCATCACCGCGATATTACCGGAGTAACCGTCCGGGGCGATCATCTTGAAAGCCGTGCCGACAAACGTCCCCTCCTTGCGAGCGCGGTAGAAGACCACTTCGACCGGGTCGCCTTTCTTGTTGACCCCGTTCTGCAGGGTAACGGTGTCGGTGTCGGGAGAATTATCAAACTCCGGCAACACCGCACTGAGCGCCTTGAGCATCTGCTGTCTGCGCTGTTCCTTGATCGGTTCGCGGGTTGCGCTTTCGACCAGCGAGAGCAGCAGACCGGCCAATGCGGCGATCAGCGTCAGGGAAATCAGCAGGCGGGCCATGTCTTTGATCATTCTATCCTCCTGCCTGCGTCTGCTGCTCAACCTGCCCGTAAATCTTCGGGCGGCAGTAGCGGTCGATAAGTGGAGTTGCAGCGTTCATCAGCAGGATGGCGAAGGAAACACCTTCCGGGTAGCCACCAAACAGACGGATCAGGATCGTCAGCAGACCGCAGCCGAAACCGTAGATCAACATTCCTTTGTAGGTGACCGGCGAACTGACCATGTCAGTCGCCATGAAGAAGGCACCGAGCATTAAGCCACCGGTTAGCAGGTGAAAAAGTGGATCCGGGTATTTGCTCGAATCGATCAGCCAGAAAATACCGGCAATGCCCAGTGTACTGCCGATATAGCTGACCGGGATGTGCCAGGTTATGACTTTTTTGTAGATCAGGAACAGGCCACCAGCAAGAATTGCTAAGGCAGAGACTTCGCCGAGGCAACCGGCCATGTTGCCGGTGAAGTAATTCAGGAAACCGCCGGTGGCCGATTCAGGTAGCTTGCCGGTCAGCATCACCGCCGTTTTCATCTCGCCGAGCGGGGTCGCAGCGGTTACGGCGTCTGCTTTGCCGAGCAGATGGGTTGGCGTTGTCCAGGCGGTCATCTGCACCGGGAAGGAGATCAGCAGCACCACCCGAGCGACCAGGGCTGGGTTGAACGGGTTGTAGCCGAGCCCTCCATAAATCATTTTGCCGATCAGAATGGCAATCCCTGAACCGAGCAGCGAAATCCACCAGGGGGCGGAGGGCGGCAGGTTCAGCGCCAGAAGAATTCCAGTCAGCAGAGCGGAACCATCTCTGATGGTCAGCGGCTGCTTCATCAGTTTGTTGGCCAGCGCTTCAAAGCCGACACAACCGAAACTGCAGATCAAGAGGACGGAAAGTGCTGGCAGTCCGAAAAAGTAGAACGATAGGATGGTTGCCGGCAGCAGGGCGTAAATCACCAGGCGCATGATCCGCTCAGTGGTCTCGCCGCTATGAATATGTGGAGACGATGACAGGTAGAGGTTATTGTCCACGTCAGATCTTCCTTCTCTTCGCCATGATGCCGCCTTTGATGTGGCGGATCGACTGTACCAGCGGCAAGGTAGCCGGACAGATATAGGTGCAGCAGCCGCACTCGATGCAGTCGAGGGCGTTATAGTTTTCCGCTTCGTCGACCATGTCGAGCCGCGCATAAGCGGCGATGGTGGTCGGTTGCAGGTGGATCGGGCAAACGCTGATACAGCGGCCGCAGCGGATGCAGGGACCGAAGTTTTTCCGCGGCAGATCCTCTTCGCGGAAGATCAGCAGCCCCGAGGTGCCGCGGATTGCCGGGACCTCCAGCGACAGCTGGGTCTGCCCCATCATCGGCCCACCCATGATGATCTTGGCCGCTTCACCGTCGATTCCTCCGCATTGGTCGAGCATATGCTGCAGCGGGGTGCCGATGGCGACCAGCAGGTTCTTCGGTGCGACGACACCGGGGCCGGTGACGGTGGCGACCCGCTCGACCAGCGGGCGACCGAGGCGGATGGCGTCGCTGACCGCCGCGCAGGTACCGACGTTCTGTACCACCACGCCGCAGTCCATCGGCAGCCCGCCGGTCGGTACCTGGCGTCCGGTGCAGGCGTCGATCAGCTGCTTCTCCGCCCCTTGCGGGTACTGGACTTTCAGCGGTTGCACCTGGATATTGTGCGCTGCGCACTCGGCGGTGAGCTTTTCGATGGCGTCTGGCTTATTGACCTCGATGCCGATGATCGCTGTTTCCAGGCCGAGGATTTTGCGCAGGATCTTGATCCCGTCGATGATCCGCTCCGACTCTTCCAGCATCATCCGGTGGTCGGCGGTCAGAAAAGGTTCGCACTCGACGCCATTGAGGATCAGGGTATCGACCTTCTTCCCTTCCGGCGGTGACAGCTTGACGTGGGTCGGGAAGGTTGCTCCGCCCATGCCGACGATGCCGGCTGCGCAGATCAGTTTTTTCAGCTCATCATTATCCAGCTGGTCCGGATCGTTCTTTTGCAGTGACTCATCCCATTGATCCTCACCGTCCGGTTTGATGACCACGGAGGGTAACGCTTTGCCCATCGGATGCAGTCGTGGTTCAACAGCGACCACCTCTCCGGAGGAGGACGCGTGGATCGGTACCGAAACAAAGCCTTTGGCGGTGGCGATGGCCTGGCCCTTTTTGACCAGCTGACCAACTTCAACGCAGATTTCAGCAGGTGCCCCGATATGTTGAGCTGCCGGGATGACCAGCTCATCCGGCAGTGGACAGCGCTCGATCGGCTTTTCTGCGGAGTAATGTTTACTGTCGGGCGGGTGTAGACCGCCAGCGAAGGTTTTCAAACTCATGCGACGTATAAATCCTTTCAGGCGGCATTGTTACGCGGCGGAGCAAAACTGCTTCCTTCCGGGTAGCCGCTGCTGAAATCTCGGATGCATTTCGTGGGGCATTTCTCGATCGCCAGTTCGGCATCTTCCAGCTGCTCCGGGTTGGCCCGGGCGAGGAAGTTCTCAATGATATAAGCACCGGGCACCGTCTTGTTGCAGATGTGGCAACCGATACAGCCGACTTGACAGTAAGCGCGGATCAGCGCGCCCTTGTCATGGCTGTTGCAAAGCACATGGGTGGTTACCTTGCGTGGCATCATGTGGATAACCTGGCGCGGGCAGACTGCCACGCATTTCTCACAGCCGGTGCATTTATCGCGGTTGATAACCGCCAGATTCTCGCTGGTCATCTCGATGGCATCAAAAGGGCAGGCTCTTTCACAGCTGCCGAGACCGAGGCAGCCGGCCGGGCAGTTTTTCGGCCCGTCAGCTATCTTCTGCGCAGCGTTGCAATCGTCCAGGCCGAGATAGCGGTATTTGACCTTGGCTTTGATATTGTCACCTTGACAGGCAACGACAGCGACCTGTGGTTCAACCAAAACCGGCTCGATGCCGAGGACGCTGGCGATCGCTTCGATCACTTCAGCGCCGCCGGGGGTGCAGGCGGTCGGCTGGACTTTTCCTTCGGCAACCCCTTTGGCAAAGCCGGAGCAACCGGGGTAGCCGCAGGCGCCGCAGTTGGCGCCGGGCAGAACATCCTGAATCGCCAGCTCGCGGGGATCGACTTCAACGGCGAATTTCTTCGCCGCAAAACCGAGTGCCGTCGCTGCGACCAAGCCGATTCCACCGAGACTCAATATTGCTGCAAACATGCTTTATTCTCCGAAAAACGAGAAACAGGGTTCAAGTATCAGGTTCAGGTTTTCCCAGAGCCTTGGACCTTGAACCTTGTGCCTCGGTTCTAACCTTTGACCAATCCCGCAAATCCCATGAATGCCAACGAGAGGAGCCCTGCTGTAACCAAAGCGAGGGCCGTTCCCTGAAAGCTTTTCGGCACCGGACAGAGGTCGGTCCGTTCCCGCAGTCCGGCAAACAGCACCATCGCCAGGGTGAAGCCGAGCCCGGCACCGAGTGAAAAAACCACCGACTCGATAAAATTGTAGCTTTTCTGGATATTGAGCACGGCGACGCCGAGAACGGCACAGTTGGTGGTGATCAGCGGCAGGAAAATGCCGAGCGACTGGTAGAGCACCGGGCTGGTCTTCTGGACCACCATTTCAACCAGCTGGACCAGCGAGGCGATCACCAGGATAAAGGCGATGGTCTGCAGGTACTCGATGCCGAACGGGATCAGGATCAGGTACTGGATAAACCAGGTGACCACCGAAGCGACGGTCATGACGAAAATGACCGCCATGCCCATGCCGAGCGCTGTTTCGACTTTTTTCGAAACCCCTAAAAAGGGACAGATACCGAGGAACCGCGCCAGCACAAAGTTATTAACGAAAACTGCGCTGACCAGTATCAGTAACAGTTCAACCATAGAGACGTACTCCCGAGACGTATACAAATGGTAAGACCACTTGTTTTAAAGGAGCTTGGCTTGCTTGTCAAATGTTTTATTTTTCAGAGGGATAGCGAATCATTGAATGGTATTGACCCCTCAGATATGGGACAGTGCCGACCTGAAGAGGCCGGCACCATAGCATGGAAAATGTAAATATGTAAAAAAACTGGAAAATGTATACGTGTTCTTAAAGCGCCTGAAGCTTTTCTGTCAAAAGCGGTAGCAGCTGTTTCAGGTCAGCAACTGCCAGAACGTCAGCCATTTCGCCGATCGGCGCATCTTTATCGGTGTTGATGGCGATGACATATTCCGACTGCTTCATCCCTGCCAGGTGCTGTATCGCGCCGGAGATACCACAGGCTATATAGAGCTTCGGGCTGACGCTCTGTCCGGTACTGCCGACCTGACGGCTGTGATCGGTCCATTCGGCATCAACGACCGGGCGGCTGGCGCCATACTCTCCGCCCAGGGCTTTCGCGAGATCTTCGATCAGTGTCAAATTTTCTGCTTTGCCGATGCCGCGACCGCCGGCAATGATGATTTCTGCTTTGCTCAAGTCGACCGCTGCAGCAGCAGGGGCTTCGTAACCGTGGAATTGAACAGCATCGCCCGTTACGCCTGCTAGCTTGATCACCTCCGGAGTTCCTGCCGGTTCAGTGTCGGGGGTAAAGGCGCCGGCCTGCAAAGTGACAACAGTTGTTGCCGTTGTCGCTTTGGTCGTGCGCTTTAGCTTGGCGTTGCAGGCAGGGACCACCAGCTTCCCCGCCTCAATGGCAACCACTTCGGAGATTTGCGCCGCTTGCAGGGCGACCGCCAGCCGTGGTGCCAGGTCCCAGCCGTAGCTGGAGTGTGGTAGGGCGATCAGCTGCGGCGGCTCTTTCTCGATCACTTCCAACAGCAGCTGCTTGTGCACGCCCGGGCTGAATTCACCGACCTGTCCGGCGTCGGCCAGATACAGCTTGCCGGCAAATTGGGGCAGCGCTGCTTCGCTGCCGACCAGGAACATAACTGCTTCACCACCCAGTTGGTCTGCGAAGTTGATCAGTTCATCGCTGTTGGCGAGCAGTTTTCCATCTCGATATTCAGCAACCAGAAGAGTTTTCATGATTGAATCCTTTCTTCTGAATAAAGCATTTACCGCTGAGCACACGGAGAGCGCCGGGGATTAAAGTATGTATTTTCAACGGCCTCCGCGGTCTCTGTGGCGAAAAACATCAGTTCAAGACTGTCGTCTTCTCCTTCAGCAACTTAATCAACCGATCAGCCAGCTCGGCCGGCTCCCCCTCAAGAACCAGGCCGCCGACCCTTTTCTCCGGTGGGGACATGCTGGTAGTCTGCTGGCGGACAGCTGGCGGAGTCAGTTCATCGACTGGAATCGTCAGCAGCTCCTTCTTCTTCGCTTTCATGATGTTCGGCAGGGTCGGATAACGCGGAGTGTTGAGGCCAAGCTGACAGCTGACCAGTGCCGGGGTCGCGCAGCTGACTTTCGCTTTGCTGCCACCCTCCAGTTCCCGTTTGCCATTGACGGTGCCGGCAGCGAAATTGAACTCGACCAGGGTAGTCAAACTGGGGATGCCGAGCAGTTCGGCGACCATCACCCCGACCTGGGCGCTGCCGCGGTCCTGCGACTGCAGGCCGGTGAAGATCAGCTCGAAATCTTTATCTTTGGCGAAGTTGACGATCAGCGAAGCGATGGCGAAAGGGTCTTTCTGGTAGCTGAGATCATCGGCGATATGTATGCCGCGGTCGGCGCCCATCGCCAGAGCTTTTTTCATGGTTTCCTTGACCCGCTCCGGACCTACGCAGAGCACGGTCAGATCGGCGTCACCGAGTTGCTCTTTCAGCTGCACAGCCTGTTCGACGGCGTATTCATCATATTCGTTCATACGCCAGGCCAGGTCGGTCTCATCGTACCAGTCGGCGGCAGCGTTGACTTTAAAGCGCGATTCCATGTCCGGAACCTGCTTGATGCAGACAAGAAGTTTCATCGGTAACTCCTTTCGCGAGTTAAGGCTGCAACCTTTCAAGCAAAATTTCCGCCAAGTCCTTCGGTTGCAAGCGCTCTTCCAGTTCGGCGCCTTTGATGCCGTCCTCAAACATGGTCAGACAGAAGGGACAATTCGAGACCAGGGTCGAGGCACCGGTTTCGGCAGCCATCTGCGAACGCTTGATGTTGATCCGGCTACCGATATTTTCATCGGCCATGATCCGGCCGCCACCGGCGCTGCAACAGAAGGATTCGTTGCGGCTCTTTTCCATCTCGGTCAGTTTGACTCCGGCCGCGGCCAGCAGCTGGCGCGGTGCTGCGTAGATGTTGTTGTGGCGGCCGAGATAGCAGGAGTCATGATAGGTACAGTGCTCGGCTTGTGGGTTCAGTTTGATCCGGCCCCCCTCGACCAGCTCCTGCAGGAACAGGGTATAGGACTGTACCTCGAGGTCAAAGCCGAGATCACGGTAGTCTTTGCTCAAAGTGTTGGTGCAGTGCGGGCAGCTGGTGACCACTTTCGATACATTGTACGCTTTGATCCGCTCGATATTCTCCTGCGCCAGCATCTGGTAGAGGTATTCATTACCCATTTTGCGCATCGGTTCGCCGCAGCATTTTTCCTCTTTGCCGAGGATGCCGACTTTGATGTTGGCGGCGGCACAGAGCTGGATAAAAGCTCTGGCGACCGCCTGGTTGCGCTTGTCGAAAGAGGCGTAGCAGCCGGCAAAATAAAGGATGTCGACCGTTCGGTCATCGGCCAGGGTCACCACCGGCAAGTTTTCAGCCCAGTCACCGCGGCCGGCGAAGTTCATCCCCAGCGGGTTGCCGTTGACCTCGGTCTGCTCCATCGCCGTCACGACTTCTTCGCCCGGGAATTCGCCTTCCATCAGCACCAGGTGGCGGCGCATCTCGATGATTTTACTCACCTGTTCGATACTCGCCGGGCAGGTCTCCTGGCAGGCAAAGCAGGTGGTACAGGCCCAGATGGCGTCCTTGTCGCAGCTGTCGATCAGGCTGGCGTCCGGCT
>RRYU01021587.1_pt1 | contig 16210 bp, 13 predicted proteins | sample 2162651 | NCBI WGS metagenome assembly RRYU01 (sample SAMN10267283, study PRJNA491782) | microbial mat metagenome | isolation source: biomat in the production well | place: Japan: Minami-Kanto gas field, natural gas well KTG3 | collected 2017-06 | reverse complement strand
GAGCTGGCCATTTCAAACATCATACGCAGCGTTTATATTGTGTTGATGATACCGGTGTGGGGGTTTGCAGCATCAGCCAACTCGCTGGTCAGTTACCTGATCGGTTTGAAGCGTGAAGGCCAACTTTTCAGCCTGATACGACGGATCATACTGCTTAGTAACGGGGGAGTGCTGTTCTTTGTGATCATGAGCTTCATATTCCCTTCACAGATCATATCTGTTTATACCAATGATGCTGACCTCATCAGCAAGACCATTCCTGTTCTTTATGTGGTGAATATTGGGGCATTGGCCATTTCAGCCGGTTTCGTCACCTTTAATGGCATGCTTGGCACGGGAAGGACCTTTGTGGGACTGGGCATAGAGATAGCCGTTTTATTGTTTTATTTGGCCTTTATTTACATCATTATAAACCATTTCAATGCAAACGTTGCTCAGGTTTGGATTTCGGAACTGGTATACGGGATGCTATTGGCTGTGTTTTCGTGGCTTTATCTGCGCTATGGGAAATGGATGGGAGGGTCGGTATAGAATAACCAATTTTTTTTTATTTTTAAAGACGAATTATTCAATTGATATTAATATGAAGAATTATTTTCTATTACCCTTATTATTGCTTTTTTGTCATGAAGTTTTTTCGACTAGTCAAACACCAGATACACTAAATTATAGGAATCTAAGGCTTGTTTTATCTGTAGGTTGGGGATATCCCTCTCCATTACAGGTGTACTATTATCAAGCAAATGAGAAATATCCATTCCGGATGACGTCAACTGGTAATTACCGCGGTCATAAGGCAATTTGGGAGATAAGGGAAGATTCGTTGTTTTTAAAGGAGATTCTTGTTGAAATTTACCCTGAGGATTTTCTAAGCTCCTTGCCATCCATCAATAGGCATATGCCTGAAGATTACAATATCAGGTCCCTTGGGCGGAAATATAAATATGGATCCGATGTGTTTGCAAACTGGTTTAGCGGAGTTATCGAAGCATGTACGGATTATTATGATATTGATGACGACGAAATAAGGGAAACTGATTGTTACTATTTTCATGTGAGGTACGGAATTGTAGTTGAAAAACATTATATTGACAGAGGGGACTATAAGATAATAACTGACGCTTCTTTCAGTGCGAAGAGAGCTTCAAGTGGCCTCTACGAAAAATTTAAAATGCTAGTTCTGTATCAGAACTACCTGACCTACTATTTCAGGTTAGGCGGCGATGATTCAATCTTTTATCAGAATGAATATGCTATGTTAGAGAAGGGATATAAGTTGAGTCCGCTGTTTAAGTATTATAATAATGATCATCTTAATTGGCCATATAACTGGGAGAATCTCAAAAATGTGGGAGCTCCGGAATGCAAATGGGTCATTAAAGATGATTCATTATTTCTTGAAGGGCTCAGAATTTTATATGGACTCAGATATGATGGTGCTGAAAGGAATAGCATCGATTTAAAAGAACATTTCAATTTAAAAGATCAAGAGCAAAGGATTTTTGCAAACTGGGTTACAGGGGTATACTTGTTGCAATATGGTTACATAGAGAAAGACGATTTTAGTGACTATACTTATTTTGTGCCAGATAAATTTAAATTAATCCGCTTTGTTGAAGGTATGCTTACAAATGCTGTATACATTGATAAAAGTCCTTACTGGATTGATATTGATGATATTGAGGATGATATCAAGAGGGATTTAATTAATGACTACTATAAAAAATGAACATTATTAACCTTTATGTTACTCCATACAATAGTATCTATTTTACTAAGCCAGGAATTATAACCGCCTGTCTTGCATTATCATTAGTCTGACTATCAACATTTTTTTGATTATGATTTTTGCTGCTTAGCATTGGTATTAACAGGAGGATTAAGCTATATCGATTTCTTGGCTTTAAGAAAGCCCAATGCCATGGGGGAGTAATAGAAAAAAAGACTGTATATTAAATACTGATGCTATAGTGAATGTAAAGTTAGTACCGACTAAATTCTTTATATCCTCAGGATTGTTGCCGCTTGATGCCACAAAAATGTATTCCACTTTCAAACAAATTAACAGACAATTTGAGTTATAGCTTAAGGATGTCATTTAAATGATATTCCATTTTACCTTATCGAAAAACAGGTAGCATAAACAGAATAGCAAAAAAATGAAGTATGGAACCTGCCAGCACAAACAGGTGAAATACAAAATGGCTGAACCTAATATGTTTCCTAATATAGAAAAACACTCCGGCACTGTAAGCCAGCCCGCCTGCAAACAAGAACCAGATGCTGGTGGAAGGCGTATATTTGATGAGCGGTACAATGGCAATAACGATTAGCCAACCCATGGCAATATAAAGGTAGGCCGACAGCTTGCGCCAGCGGGCAGTATAGAACCAGATTTTGAATGCAATGCCGCCGATGGCGAGGGTCCATATGAGGCCTAACAATACCCAGCCCACCGGCCCGCGCAGCGAAGTGAGGGCAACAGGCGTGTAGGAGCCGGCAATGAGTAAATAAATGGCGGCATGATCAAACTTATTGAAATAATATTTCAGCCGTGGTCGTTTTGCGCTGTGAAATAGGGTGGAGGCTGTGTACAAAAGAATCATGCATATGCCGAAAATGGCATAGCTGACAATGTGCCACACATCCCCGTATATGGCAGCAAAAACTACCAGTATGGAAAGGCCTGCTATAGCAAGCACTATGCCGGCAGCATGCGACAGGGTATTAGCGATTTCTTCCTGTTTACGGCTTTTACGATAGAGTTGCAGCTGCGCGAGGGCATTCATAGGTTTTGATGATTTAGGGTTATAACGCTGAAAGTGTACTTGCGTTATCAGCAGGCTTAAAATTTTGATGAATTCGCAAGAATATGCTGCTTATGGCCTAGTTTTCATTGTTTAAATTTTGTCAATAAACTGCCTGTATGCCTATTCCGCAAGAGATAATCCTGTGTTTTTGTCCATAAATGCTGAACTCACAAACCACATCCACGTTGGCACCGGGTTCCCAGACCGGACCGAAATAGGCATTGGCCTTAAGGATATGGCTGGCTAGACGGTTGACATCATTGAATTCGGTGGACCATATAATGTTTCCCTTTATTAAATAAAGTTTTGTCAATGAAGCGGAGTGTGGGATTGGTAATCTGTTCAATTCTTCCAGGGAACATGATGCCAGCAGGCCATTGTTTCCTGGATCGATTACAGGCATTAAATTGCGCCAAACGAAGGCTTTCAACACAAAAGTATTGCCGTTCAAACGAAGGGTATCGGCAGATTTTTTCAAAAGGGCAGCAAAAACCGGATTGTTTCCGGCTTCAGGCTCAATGGTTTTCTTATCACACGAAACGAATACAACAAGAAGGAAGAGGCAAGAAATCAAGTTTTTCATGGCATGATGTTATTTTCTGTGACAGTAGGTCTAAGACGGCCTTTGTTGCTTTTTCGTTGCATACTGTAATGAACACTTTAATCGAATATGGCTTTCTGGAGGTATAAAAGCCACCGAAACAAGCTTTAGTCCAATTTATTTTATATGCCCAGCTCCACCTGAAAACGAGTCATCCAAAAGGATTTATCAGAGCCTGTTACCAATTGCCGTACATGCCGGCTTACATCAAACTGAAATTTGAGGGAATGACCAATCACATATTTGGTGATGCCTGCTGTGTATTGCTCCTCATGTTTATAATCAACCACATTCTCAACTTTTTTATCAGCCCGGACCTGTGAATAGCGGGTTGCAAACTCCCAGTTGCTTTTGAGTATGAAGCTGGATTGCAGATTGATGCCTTGGCCGGCGAAAATGTATTGGTCAGTAAAAATTTCATGGTCTGAAAAAAGCAATGGGTCATCCACCATACGCATCATATAATCTGTGTAAAAAGCAAAGCCTCCGTACTTGAAAATGAAGTCGATAAAAAGGGAATTGATGTCTCGTGTTTCGTTGTTTTGAAGCAAACTGCCCCGTTGTCCGGCTTCCCGAATGGCCTGCCTGTTGGTTGAGTAGGCCGCTGCAAGCATGAGCTTTGGAGATTCTTCCCTTTCAAAATCACCTTCGAACACATCACCAAGGCTTTTGAAGCGACCAAGAGGGAAAAGCTCCAAACGGGTGGTATATGCAAGCCCGGCATTGGGTGATAACTGAAAATTTCTGCCTTCGCCACTCGTAACAGCTGCTTTTGCAACATATTCAAAAGTCCCCGCCATCCGGTTGTTGTATGTAGCGAAAAGTCCAAAATCGCGGTCGAGATTAAAAGTGGAATTGGTGATAGACCGATCAACGAACTGCAAGGCACTGGATGAATTCAACCTTGCCCTGTTCCCTGGTATTTTTGTTTGCCCAAAGCCAAAACTCCAACGATCGGTAGGCATGTAATAAATAATGGCATCACGTATCATGTTACCCACACCGCTAAGGCCACTGTTGTCGGCTCCAGAAAAGCCGAGCTGGATCACATAAGCAAGCTTAGGGCTGTACACGAAGCCTTCGAATCGTAATCGTAATCGTCTGACCATAAGTTCACTGCTTACCTCACTTTCATCACTGAACCGGAATGAGGCCTTATTTTGCATACGAAACCGCAAATTGAGTTTATACAGACTGTCCAAAGGCATGAAGGACACCCCTTTTCCCACCTCAATATTTGGAAAGTTCCGCAGTCGCTCAACAGCGATCGAATCCTGATCGTTAAGATAAAACTGCGACTGTGCATATAAGCCTGTTGTATATATAAATAGACAAATTAAAATGAATCGGTGAACAGTTTCCATAAAGGCATATTTATTTGCGACAAAACTAATCAATGGATATGATTTATTAAACGTTGAAAATGGATTTAGCGATAAATATGCTTCTTTCCATGAAATGATGGTGTCAATACCCCAAAAATGCTCAATATTAAGTCATTTCAAATGGATGAACACAGTGAAAACCTGAAGTTCTAGTCCTCTTGAAAGTAATCTCCATGACATAAAAGATATAATTACAATGAAATGAGTGCTGATTTAGACCAACAGGCAGCATCATAGTCAGTATCAGTTGGCACAAAAAATTAATCAACCACTCTCACCTCATAACTTATCCGGCACTGTCCGGTTTGCCAGTGGCAAAAACATTATTTTTGTCAAAATTTTGTCAGAGTAATGTCAGAAAACTATACCGAAGAGAGCATCCGATCGCTTGACTGGAAGGAACACATACGTCTGCGCCCGGGCATGTATATTGGAAAGCTGGGTGATGGCACCTCACACGATGATGGCATTTATGTGCTTCTTAAAGAGATCATTGATAATGCCATTGATGAATATGTAATGGGCTATGGCAAGACCATCGAGATCACCATCAATGAAAGCCGCGTGACGGTGCGCGACTATGGCCGTGGCATGCCCCTGGGCAAGGTGATCGATTGTGTGAGTAAGATCAATACAGGTGCCAAATATGACTCAAAGGTATTTAAAAAAGCGGTAGGACTCAATGGGGTTGGATCCAAGGCGGTGAATGCCATGTCGAGCTGGTTCAGGGCACAATCGGTACGTGAGGGGAAGACCAAGATTGTGGAATACAGCAAGGGCGAAGTCCTGCTGGATGCGCCTATCACTCCTGATGAGAGCCGGCAGGGAACCATTATTTCATTCGAACCCGATGAGGATATCTTCGGTAATTACCGCTATATTTTTGAGTATGTCGAAGAGATGCTATGGAACTATGTATTCCTGAACAACGGCCTAACGATCATTTTCAACGGGCAGAAATTCCAGGCCAAAAACGGCTTGCTCGATTTGCTGGAACGCAATATGGCAAGCCCCGAAAATCGGCTTTATCCCATCATTCATATCCGCGAAGATGATTTTGAATGTGCTTTTACCCACAGTAACAACACCTACAATGAGGAATATTACTCGTTTGTAAATGGACAGCATACCACACAGGGAGGAACCCATCAAGCTGCATTCAGGGAAGCTATTGTGAAAACCATTCGAGAATTCTACAATAAGGATTACGACACAGCTGACATACGCAATTCCCTTGTGGCAGCCATAAGCCTCAAGGTGCAGGAGCCGGTATTCGAGTCCCAAACCAAAACCAAGCTGGGATCGCAACAGATCGAACCGGGCGGACAAAGCATTCGTAATTATATAGGGGACATCATCAAGCGCAATCTTGATAATTATCTCCATATGAACCACGAAACGGCAGAAGCGCTGATGCGTAAAATTATGCAGAGTGAGAAAGAGCGCAAGGATATGGCCAACATCAAAAAGCTTGCTCGTGAAAGTGTGAAAAAGGCCAGCCTACACAACAAAAAATTGCGCGACTGCCGGGTGCATTTAACGGATAACCACGAAAAAAAGCTCGAGACCACTTTGTTTATCACAGAGGGTGACTCCGCTTCGGGAAGCATCACCAAAAGCCGCGATGTGCAAACACAGGCTGTATTCAGCCTGAAAGGAAAGCCTTTGAACTGCTACGGGTTGACAAAGAAAATTGTGTACGAAAACGAAGAATTCAACCTGCTCCAGGCAGCTCTCAATATTGACGAGACCATCGAAAATCTTCGATACAACAATATTGTAATTGCTACTGATGCTGATGTGGATGGCATGCACATTCGCTTGCTGCTGCTTACCTTTTTTCTGCAATTTTATCCCGATCTGGTGCGTACAGGTCATGTATATATCTTACAAACCCCGCTTTTCAGGGTGCGTAACAAAAAAGAAACGCTTTATTGCTATTCGGAAGAAGAACGCGTGGATGCCCTCAAAAAACTAGGCGCCAATCCGGAGATAACCCGTTTCAAAGGACTTGGTGAAATTTCGCCTGATGAGTTTCGCCACTTTATTGGACCCACTATGCGTCTCGACCCTGTAATTCTGAAAAGAGATATGTCGTTGGGCGAAATGCTCTCCTTTTATATGGGAAAAAACACACCGGAACGACAAAGTTTCATCATTCGAAATCTCAGATTTGATGATGAGCTGGTTCCATTAAATTAAAATGCAAGAGTAATTGTGAGCGGTGCTCTTTTAAAAAAAGATAGAATGTGCAGGTATGAAATCATTATTGTAAAGGCATTACTTTTATTACACCTTACTTTATTTTCTACCAGCCTGCATGCTCAGAACAATGTATTGAATGTAACGGATGTGGAATCACGCTGGGTGGATTCGGTTTACCAAAGCCTTACCATTGAAGAACGTATCGCGCAATTGCTCGTGGTGCGCGCCAACCAGCCCAATCAGCCCTACGATAGCCGTATTGAAGACTATATCAGGCATTACAATATTGGAGGCGTAACCTTTTTCAGAGGCAAGCCAGGGGAACAACTGGTTCAGACCAATCGTTGGCAACAGCTTTCAAAAACACCTTTGCTGATTTCCATTGATGCTGAATGGGGCCTGGCCATGCGGCTCGAAGGCACTGTTTCGTATCCGCTACAGATGACGCTCGGTGCCATCGAAAATAACCGGTTGATAGGCTTGATGGGTCAACAGATTGCGGAGCAGTGTAAACGTATGGGCATACACATGAATTTTGCCCCGGTGGTAGATATCAACAACAATCCAAAAAATCCGGTGATCGGGATGCGTTCCTTTGGTGAGGATCCTGAGCTGGTATTGCAAAAGGGATGGGCTTATGCCAATGCACTTCAGCAAAAAGGCATCATCGCCACAGCCAAACATTTTCCAGGCCACGGCGACACTTACCAGGATTCTCATCTTACACTGCCCGAGATCACGCACAAAAAAAGACATCTTGAAAAAAACGAATTGTATCCATTTCAGAGCCTGATCGAACTAGGGGTGGGAGGGATGATGATTGCGCATCTCTATATGCCTGCTTATGAAAAGGAAAAAGGATTGGCTGTGTCATTATCTGAAAATGTAGTGACCAAGCTATTAAAAGATGAAATGGGGTTTGCCGGCCTCGTTGTTACCGATGCATTGGATATGAAAGGCGTTACAGACTATCATCCTGCCGGTCTGATCGAACTGAAAGCCCTGGCAGCAGGCAATGATATTTTGCTGTTGCCTGAAAATGTCCCATTGGCCATCAGTACCATTCGCGCTGCCATAGAAGAGGGTAGCCTGGATATGAGCCGTATTGAAGAAAGTTGTCGCAAAGTGCTGCGGTGGAAGTTTCGGGTAGGCCTGAACCAATACAGACCTGCATTTCCCGAGAACCTGATGGCTGACCTCAACAGGCCCGAATACCGGCGTTTGGTGGAGACTTTGTTTGAGGAATCCATGACTTTGTTGAAGAATGAAAACCAAATCATTCCGCTTAAGCGTGAGGATACAATAAGTATTGCCAGCCTGTCAATAGGCTATGATCGAATCACTGATTTTCAAAAGGCACTCAGCAGCTATGGACTTGCAACAACTGATTTGTTCTTACCACGGAATCCTTCTCCTGAACAGTTTCAGGTTATTGAAGATCAGTTGAATGATTTTGATCTTATTATCCTGAGCCTGCAGAATACAAATATTCTTGCAAACCGAAAATTTGGCATTTCTGAAGAAGTGATCCAATTTGTCAACAAGATCATTCCAAACCATGATGTGATACTTAGTTTATTCGCCTCACCATACGCCCTTGATTTTTTCGACAGTTCTAATGATTTTAAATCAATCCTGGTTGCCTATCAGGACCGTGCAGAGTCCGAGCGTGCTGCTGCTGGTATTATCGCTGGTAAACTGGCTGCCAGGGGCAAACTGCCTGTTACGGCCTCCGGATCATTTAAGCTGGGTAGTGGCCTGATCACAACAATTGAACCTCAGCAGGAAGAAACACATTTGATCATCAATGAAAAGGTCATTGAGCAAATTGACTCGCTTATTCTGGATGGAATCAACAGGAAAGCCTATCCCGGATGCCAGGTAATTGCATCTCAAAACGGAAAAGTGTTTTACCACAAAACCTTTGGCCGGCATACCTATGAAGGAGATCGAATCGTGAATGCCGATGATGTGTATGACCTGGCATCTTTGACAAAGGTATTGGCTTCCACACTGGCCATCATGAAACTGTACGATGATGGATTGCTGCAACTTGGAGATAGGTTGGGAAAATATTTTCCTTTCCTGCAGGGTACCGACAAGGCAAATATTTCCTTAATCGATATCCTGACACACCAATCCGGATTTGATGGATGGATTCCTTTTTTTATGGAAACTCTAACCGAAAATGGCCCTGACACCACCATTTACGCTAAGGAGATGTCTGCTACTCATCCCTACCGGGTGGCCGACAGCATGTATATTCATCGCGACTACAAATATGTAATCTATTCGGCCATTGCAGAGTCAGAGCTTAAGAAAAAAGAATATCGCTATAGTGATATGGGGTTTTATTTCATTCCACAGTTGGTAGAAATGATTACAAATCAACCGTTTGAGGTATATCTGGCTGAGAATTTTTATCAACCATTGGGTTTGGGGCGCATGCTTTTTCAACCATTGAACCAGCTTGACAGGGACGAGATCGTACCCACTGAGTATGATAGAATTTTCAGGCATCAGCTGCTGCATGGGGATGTGCATGATCAGGGTGCTGCCATGCTGGGCGGCATTAGTGGCCATGCTGGTCTTTTCTCAAATGCAGCTGAAGTGGCTGTGATCATGCAGATGCTTTTGAATGAAGGCACAATGTACGGTCATCAGTATTTCAAACCCGAAACAGTTCGGTATTTCACTGCAGCCCATTTTACTGAGCGCGAAAACCGGCGTGGGATCGGATTCGACAAACCTCCCCTTAACAAACCCCGCTTTCGAACCCCCGCTGAAGCCTCATCGCCCCAAAGTTTCGGGCATACCGGATTCACCGGTACCTTTGCGTGGGCCGATCCGGCCAACCAGCTGATTGTAGTCTTTATTTCGAACCGGGTGTATCCCGAAAGTGACAATAATGCAATCAGCCGATTGAATATCCGAACCAATATCCATGAATTGTTTTACCAGGCAGTTTCCGCCTCTGAGCTGTCTGATGAAGCAAGGCTAAAGAGATTAATGGAATAATTCTATTTTTGCACACGGATTGTGAAGTCTAGCCGGTTTCTTTTCAGTTCCTGAAAAGATGCTGTATGGAGGCATCCGATAAATAATTAACAAATTTAACTGTCACACAATGAGTAATAAAGGAGCTTCTGTTTTGCTATGGATCCTGTCGGTGATCCTCATGTTGATGTTTGCTGTTTATCAACGTATGACCGGCCCAACCCATCCTCTGAGTGGTAGCATTGAAATTGAAGGTAAATCTTACCGATACAAATTCCTGCGTAGCCACGATACCGGACTGGATGCTCCTTTCGAAATGCAGGTGCCTGATGGAGCAACTGCCATATTCAGGTATAAGCGTTTTAAAAGCTACGATGAATGGACCGCTCAAGAAGTTAAGCCTGAAAATGGTATTATTAAGTTATTTGTTCCGAGCCAACCTCCTGCCGGAAAGGTAAAATACCAGGTGGCCATCATGCACAATGACAATTCATACCCACTTACCGAAGAGCCTGTGATCATTCGATTTAAAGGCAGTGTGCCCGGATTTGTGCTTATCCCGCATGTGATTTTTATGTTTTTGGCTATGGTATTTAGTTTGCGTACCGGAATAGAAGCGCTGCTAAAACGAAAAAACACCTACGTTTTTGCCAGCTGGACACTGCTATTGCTCTTTTTGGGAGGACTGGTGTTTGGCCCCATTGTTCAGAAATATGCTTTTGATGCCTACTGGACCGGTTGGCCATGGGGAACTGATCTTACAGATAATAAGACCATTGTTGCGTTTATTTTCTGGCTAATCGCATGGATTGTGTTGTATCGCAGACGCGGCAATAGAATTTGGCCCATTGTGGCCATGGTGATGATGCTGGCAACCTATTTGATACCACACAGCATGCTGGGTTCAGAGCTTGATTTCAGGGAGCTGGAAGCTGAGTCGAACATCAAGACGGAGGTTGCAGAATGACTTTGATTATCATAGGCATTACGGTCATTATTTCGATTCTCTCATTCTCGAATCAGGATCTGTTTAACAGGTTGAAATTCAATCCCTGGTTGATCAAAAATAAAAAAGAGAGCTGGCGGTTTCTGACGCATGCTTTTGTCCATGCAGGATGGATGCATCTGATCATAAATATGTTTGTTCTATACTCCTTTGGACGTATGGTCGAACTTTCATACCAGCAAGTATTCGGACCCGGAAAAGGGTTGTTTAATTACGGACTCCTCTATTTTGGTGGTATCTTATTTGCCACCCTGCTCGATTTCGGAAAACAAAAGAACAATCCCCTGTATGATGCCGTTGGCGCATCGGGTGCAGTTGCTGCCGTGGTTTTTGCGAGTATCATACTGTCGCCCAGAAGCACCTTGTTTATTTTTCCGATACCGATTCCCATCCCTGCCTTCATTTTTGGAGTGCTTTACCTGATCTATTCAGCCTATATGGGAAAACGGGGTATGGATAATATCGGGCATAATGCCCATTTTCTAGGTGCGGTCTATGGCATACTGCTTACCATTATCCTTGAACCGGCGCTCATTGGACATTTTTTTAGGCAGTTTTAGGGAAAAATTACTCCCAAGATAATTTTGATAATAGAATCCTTATTTGTTTCATTCAGGTAGTTCAAACCGAATTGCGCTCAAACAGGTATCCGTCCCTATGTCCTGAAGCATCTTCAAACCTGCAGTAATCAATAAGATTGAGTTTCTTAAAATGTGAAACAAATTCAGCTGGATACAGTGCTTTATCAGGATTGAACCCGGACACATCGATCTGCAGCTCATTGAAAGAACACCAAAGCAACTTGCCACCTGCGACCAATAAGTCCGGCAATAGATTAAGCAGTTTTTTGAGCGGTTTGAAGTTGATGATGATCACATTGTCAAACGGCCCATCCGACATCAACGCCTGGGGATGGTCGAGGTCAAGAAGTAGTGTTTTAATATTAAGATTGTTCAGCTTAGCAGCATCTTGAATTGCTTCCAGGCCGATATTGGAGATGTCAACAGCAAGCACATCATACCCTGATTTTGCAAGGTGCAGCCCATTGCGCCCCCGGCCTGAGGCAATATCCAACAGCCTGCCCGGCTTCAAGTGATGCTGCATTTTCAATAAATAAGTATCTGCAGGGTGATGACCGGTGCGGCCGGCATGTCGTTCATTCCATTTTGTTTGGTCAGCTATCATGAAGCAAAGGTAGCTAATTCTTGTCCTGAAGCATGCTGAACGTATTGTATCGTTATCATTTTGGGTACCTTTGCTGATAAAATATTTATTAAAACAAATCCCATTGTCATCAGCTAAAGTAACATCATTCTACCGGCAGCGGCTGGGTGAAATTCACAGACAGAAACAACTCAATCTCAAACGAATCAGTCTTTTCTCCTGGTTACGATTGATCAGTTTTGGGCTTTTTATTTTTACCATTTATTTGTTTTCAGCTGGATTTGGTTGGATATGGATGGTGGTCTCAACTCTATCATTTGTGTCATTGATCGCATTGATCATCTACCATCAGAAACTATATCATAAAAGTGAACGTTTGCAGGCTGTGTTTGATATCAATGAAAACGAGATCAAGCATCTTGAATACCAGCCTTCCCTATTCGATAACGGCAACAGTTATGCTTCGCAATTGCCTTTTGCTGATGATCTTGACCTTTTTGGTGATTATTCCATTTTTCATTATTTGAACAGAAGCCAAACCACCTATGGTAAGGACCTACTGGCACAGGCACTCCTTCAAGTTGCGCCAAGCAAAGAGCAGATTGAGTTTATGCAGGAGGCTGTCAAAGAATTCTCCGGCTTGAATTCATTTTGCCAAGACGTGATGACTGCGCTAATGCTCACCGGTCGCAAGAAAGAAGAGAAAACGATCAAGCTTGATTGGAGTAGTACGATTTACTTGTTTGAATCCAAATTTTTTAAGGCTGCAACAATAGTCATGCCTGCAGTGGTCTTGATATCTCTCGTAATAGGTATAGTAAGCGGCAGTTACCTGCTTTTTATGCTTAATGGAGCTATCGCTATGATGTTGACTTTCGGGCAATCAAAGAAAATGATGCTGCTGTCCGAAGAAATTGGAGGGCGCACACAGGCCATGAAAGCCTATGCAGGAATATTCCGTGATTTTGGGAGCATGCCATTGAAAGCCCGATTGTTGAAGGAGATGGCCGGTACCTCCCGGGAGGCATCAGATCAGTTCAGGCGGTTGGCATTGCTCTCGGAAAGGTTTGACAGGCGCAACAACTTGCTGTTGTACGTTTTGGCAAATATCTTCATGATGTATGATTTTCGTTTGGCCCTTTCCTACGAAGCCTGGAAAAGACGCAACCTTGAGCAGGTCAATGTATGGCTTGAAACGCTCGGCCGAATCGAAATGTTTATCAGCCTGGGAACATACACATTCAACCATCCTGAATGCGTTTTTCCTGTCGTTACTCACGAAAAGTTGATACGCGCTGCAAAACTCGGACACCCATTAATACGTTCGGATCAATTGGTTGAGAATGATATTGAGTTGGCAGTGGATCCTCGCATAATGCTGGTTACAGGCAGCAATATGTCAGGGAAGAGCACCTTTCTGCGGACCTTGGGTGTAAATGTGATTTTGGCGCAAGCAGGCGCCCCGGTGCATGCTGATTCATTTGAGTGGAAACCCCTTCAGGTATTGAGTTCATTACGACAATCAGATTCATTACAGGAGAATACATCACTTTTTTTACATGAATTGAAGCAACTGAGGTATATCCTGGATCATGTTGCACAGGGAAAATATTGCCTTGTTTTGCTTGATGAAGTCCTGCGCGGAACCAACTCCGAAGATAAATATCATGGGACATATAACCTGATCATGAAGCTTCTTCGGATGGAGAGCCTGGTGGTAATGGCTACGCACGATTTGAAATTAAGTATGTTGGAGAAGAGTCAACCTGCGTATGTAGTGAATTATTGTTTTGAAAGCCATATTAAGGACGGCAAGCTGCTGTTTGATTACACTATAAGAAAAGGTGTAGCAGTAAATCGCAATGCCACCTGGCTTATGAAGGATATGGGTATTATCGATTAACTATTTAATTCACGCTTTTTTAACATGACTCAAAATACAGTTAGTTGCCGAGAAACTTTAATTCATAGTTTTGTGAGCTATCCAACCATGTTATTTTTATGGAAATCATATTGCTCATACTGGTTGCCTTTGGTGCGGCAATGCTCACCTTTTTCTCAGGTTTTGGGTTGGGTACCATTCTCATGCCTGTTTTCACTATTTTTTTTCCGGTGGAGGTGGCCATTGCCCTGACTGCTATAGTGCATTTGTTTAATAATCTTTTCAAGCTTGTACTGATTTGGAAACAGATCGTCTGGAGGATCGCAGGGTTGTTTGCCTTGCCTGCGGCACTTGCTGCCATACCAGGGGCGATTCTGCTTAACCGGTTGAGTTCGGACCTAATATTATACACTTATGAGGTTGGAAGCAGATCCTTCGACCTTAGCCTGATCAAACTCATCATTGGAATATTGTTAATTGTGTTTGCGGTCATAGAAATTGATAAGCGCTTAGAGCAATATGGTTTTGGTAAAGGGTCATTGCCATATGGCGGATTGCTGTCCGGTTTTTTTGGCGGATTATCAGGTCACCAGGGTGCTTTGCGGAGTATGTTTTTGATCAGGGCCGGGTTAAGCAAAGAAGGGTTTATTGCCACCGGCATAGTGACGGCCGTGGTTGTTGATATTTCAAGATTATCGGTCTATGGCACTTCTTTTTTCGGACAATACTTTGCCGAACTTACTGACGACAAATCAATTGTGATGGTAATTATTTCATGCCTTGCTGCTTTTGCGGGTTCTTTTATAGGGCGGCGATTCCTGAAGCGCGTAACTTTTCGTTGGGTTCAACTGATCGTTGGATTGTTGATTCTAGTTATGGGTCTGTCACTAGTAGCCGGTTTGATCTGACCATAACTGTTTCGAGCGAACATTGTTTAAATAACTGTTTTTTCTCAACATCTATTCATTACCTTTGCAGGGTATGCAAGGGTTTATAAGTTTATTTAATTCCATTAAAGATATTTTGGCTTTATGAAAAAAACTGCTTTACATGCCATGCACGTTCAGATGGGTGGTAAGATGGTTCCTTTTGCAGGTTTTGAAATGCCTGTACAGTTTGAAGGTATAAATATTGAACATGAAACAGTTCGTAAAAAACTTGGCGTGTTTGATGTGTCGCATATGGGTGAAATATGGGCGGAAGGTCCTGCTGCAAAAGAGCTCGTTCAGCGTTTGACCACAAATGATGTCAACGCCTTGTGGAATGGTAAAATACAATATACCTGCTTCCCAAACGGACGGGGTGGCATTGTAGATGATCTGCTGGTGTATAAGTTTGACGACGAAAAGTATCTTTTAGTTGTGAATGCTTCCAATATCGATAAAGATTGGGAGTGGATTAGAACCAACAATACGAAGGGTGCAAAATTGACTAATGCTTCTGATCCTACATCTCAGTTGGCAGTTCAGGGACCTCTGGCCATGGAGGCAATGCAGAAACTTACTGATACTCCAATTGTTGATATGGAGTACTACACTTTTAAAACACTTAAGTTTGCAGGTGTAGAAGATGTGTTGTTGTCAACGACCGGTTATACAGGAGCAGGAGGATGTGAGATATACTTTCCCAATAAGGATGCAGTAACGATCTACAATGCCGTTTTGGAGGTTGGAAAAGCATATGGCATTAAGCCCATTGGCCTTGCAGCACGTGATACCTTGCGACTCGAAATGGGTTTTTGTCTTTATGGCAATGATATCAACGATAATACTTCGCCCATCCAGGCCGGACTTGGATGGATCACCAAGTTTGTGGAGGGTAATGATTTTATCGATCGCCAATTATTCCACTCCCAAAAGTCAGAAGGCATAAGCCCCGTTTTGAAAGCATTTGAAATGGAAAAGGGAATTCCTCGTCAACACTACGAAATATGCAATGCTGAAGGCGATGTGATTGGTGAAGTCACTTCCGGTACCATGTCGCCCATGCTAAAGAAAGGTATAAGGATGGGATACGTCAACAGGGAATACAGTAAACCCGGATCAGTGATTTACATCAAAGTGCGTGATAAGTTGATGCCATCGGTCATTGTAAAATTACCATTTTATAAAAGCTGATCGCTGACTGTATAATGCTTTCATAAATCGGCCTGCACTCATA
>RRYU01011286.1_pt2 | contig 16214 bp, 11 predicted proteins | sample 2162651 | NCBI WGS metagenome assembly RRYU01 (sample SAMN10267283, study PRJNA491782) | microbial mat metagenome | isolation source: biomat in the production well | place: Japan: Minami-Kanto gas field, natural gas well KTG3 | collected 2017-06 | reverse complement strand
AAATCTTACGCAAAGCTTCAATGGCTTTGTTATAGTCGCCTGAAGTTTCGGCAGAATAGCTGTCCGAAAACGCTTCATGAAGTTGCTTTTCGTTCTGAGCCAATAACATTTTTAAAGCTAAGAAAATCAGTATGATCAGTAAACCAATCCGATGTTTTATAAATTCCATATCAGACCTCCTTTCAGGTGTATGTTTTTGTAATTATAGCTATTTGCTGTATAATTTGTCAAATCATTAAATGTGATATACGGGCTTTTCATTTCCAGCATATTGAAGTCAAGTTGAAGATTAAGCTTAGAATTAACAACGAAAATCATTGATGCCATGGCATTATAAATTACCCTTCCATAAGTATTGTACATCAAACCGGCATTTTCATCAGCTGCGTTTTCCATCTTTCCAAAATGAATGCCCGCCTGAAGCCATAGAAATCGATTAGCTTTAAAACCAATGAGTTGCTTGTAGTGAATCCTGACTTGATTCTCTTCAAATAACGTATAAAAGCGCGAATAAGTATAGAAATTAAGATTATGAAATGGATAAATGGCTGCTATGACAGATGTTTGCCATTGTTCCTTCCCGTTAAGGTTTGAACGACTCAATGACAAACCAATATCTGAGGCCGGCAAATTTCGGATGAATTTAAGACCGGCCACGTAATTCTGGGTGGAATTTGAAATAATTGAACTCCGATACATATTGCTGATGGTATCAAACCAAACTGTCTTAGGTTCACTGTTTAAGATTAATAAATCCAACTCCGGCAGCACATACAATCCATGCTTAATCCGAATTGGTAATACGGCTGATACCTGATGTTGAATCAAGTTATATTTGTGACTTAAAGAACCAAGTTCACCAAGGGAAAAAAGTTGGTAATTGTTGAGTTGTAATTTTGAATAATTCAACCCCAGCCGGTAACCCTTACCTGGTGCAACTACGACTCCAAGACTTCCATAAGTAAAATCACCAGGCCGGTTTATCTCGCCATATATATCCTCATTCCCATCCAGATCAAGTTGTTTGCTTGCCTCATTACTTCCTGAAAATGAAAGCCCAGCATACAGCCGGATCCATTGAATAAGGGCCGGGTTCTCATCGAATCGCTTTTCAAGCCAAGCTGCTTCCATCTGCATACCACCCCACTCATAGGACTGCCTTAGTAAATTGCGGGCAAACTGATCACTGGAATTAAATTCCAAGGCCTTTTCAAGGTGAACCGCTGCTTTACGGTATTGCCCCAGCGTAAAATAGGCAATACCCATTCTCATTTGAAGATAAAAGTAATCAAAGCCCAACTCAACTGACTTATTGGATAATTCTATTAGGCTTTTCCAGTCTCCTTTTTCATAAGCTGCAAACGAAAGACTGTCAATGTATTTAAAATTTATCTCGTGCTGTGCTTTCGAATTTGAAGTGGCCACAAGCACCAAAACGAGCAATACAGAAATCATTCTGGACATGCAGAAACAACCCCACACAACTTTCATCTGTTTCATATCACTCATTCGCTGACCTCCCGTGCTACCAAGCTTAGGTTTTTATGCTTAATTTCAAAACGAGTGAATCTTCCATCCTTTATTTCAAATTTGTATTCACTTCGGTGTAATATTCTTCTTTTAATCTTAAGCCAGGCTGAACTTTCAAGTATTGCCCAACTTGTGTTTAAATGGTCCTCAAAGCCAATGTAATCGAGCTGATAACCGGATTTTACGAATGAAAAAAAAGGTGCCACAAAGTCGTGCAGGTATGTTTGAACGCCAGTTTTGAAGGCCGTTAACGGAAAGCTGTCTTCAACCCTTAACCGGGGATAAAAGCCCAAAGAAACTTTGTAGGCTGCCAGGTAAAAGTGATATAACAACGAAGTCTTATCTCCTTGAAAATGTGTAAAATTAAACACGCTGCCATCATTATAGAAATAGGCCAATGATTCTGTTTCCTGACATTCGAGGTACATATAGTTATATATGTCTGTTTTAACCTCCCAAATGGCTTTTGACTCATTCTTATCCTGGTCGTTTTGAATAAAACGGATAGTCTGACCGGGCACAAAATGAAAAGCTTTACTAAGTGTCCCGGTTTTGGAAATCTGGCTCACAATCTGACCATACCCAGGTTTAGCAAATGTTAGCAGTTTGCAATGGTCATTTTCTTTCAGGATATAATTTGCAATTGGATAGTCCAATGTTTTTGACCCTACGAAAGGATCCGGCTGAATCTGAAAATGCAGATGTGGAACAGGTGACCGTCCTGAATTGCCAACAGCAGCAATTATTTCACCTTTCTTCACATAGGATCCCTTAGCAACTTTAACGCTTCCCATTTTGAGATGACTTACTTTCGAATAGAGTCTTTCGGCATGCTTAATAATTATGCTGTTGCCCCAATTGTTATCTAAGTTCATCTCCCCGATTGAATTATCAGGTATACCGTCGATAGTTTCCTGCACTATCCCATCTGATGCAGCCATAACTGCTTGTCCAAAACAGAAATAGTCCCTGATCTCAAATCCATTACGTTCAAATTTCATTCCAGAATCATCCAATATTTCAAAGTCCCAGGCATGGCGCCATTCCTCTCGATGGGTATGTTCACCATGATGAGCCTGCGTTATGGTCCAATTACCGTTGACAGGAAGGTATACCGGTAGATATGCTGTTGGATCGAAGCGGCTCTGATAATTTTTCTGGTTATATAAATTTTGCTCGGGAGAAAAGTACTGGGCTATAACTAGCTCGGGTTTTTGGGTGTTTCTTTCCCTGAATTTAAGAGCATAAAGAAAAAGCAAGACTACCAGGTTGAATGCCAGGGAATAAACGGGCAAATTTAGTTGAGATAAAAAAGCATTGCCTGATACAATGATAATACTTGTTATGGGGGTCAGTAAGATCACCCACAGAAAAGAATACTTTGAAGAAACCACAAAAAATCCACCTAGTGCAATGGCAGTAAGCACAAAGTTAAACCCGATATAACTGTAATTCAGGTCAGTAATACTAGCACCAATAATTATGTAAAACGCATAGGCTGAAAAATACCCAAGTAGTGATAGCATAAAAGCAATACGAGAATAAATCAATAAGCCAATGGAAACCAATATGCCTGCAAGCAAGTGATACTGAAAGAAAATAGCAGCTAACGATTTGAAATAGGTTCGTATAGCCTCATGAATGGGCAAATCGTTAAACCAGAAGTACAAATTAACCATTTTTATACCGCCATACCGGTAGATCTCATTCAGCAAAAATGCACCCCTGTCACTGATGTCCAACTCTGTGAACTGACGGGTTGCCAATGTAATCATCCAAATGGATAGTAAAAAGGGCCAGCTTAAATAGGGCAATCCATATTTAGCAAAAAAGCCTTCAAGCCAAATGGTGAGAAAAAAAGTGAACAGAGCCGCAAAACCAAGAACAAGAAAAAAAGCCGGGCCGGGTTGGTAGAACATACCAAACCCCAGGCCAACCAAAAGACTGTTGAACCCATAATATCCTTGTGACACATGAGCTCTTCGATAACCAACCACTTCTGCAACAATATTGGTTATGATTACCGCAATAAGTCCGCTTATACCGGCTATCCAATCAAAAAAAGTAACCGCAAGCAGTAAAAATGCAAGTGTTTTATTTTTGGAAAAAAACACCTGACTATAGCTGTAGAGGATGCCTTCAAGGAAAAGGATCAGGTTTTTTTCAGCTTTTTGCATTAATTTTAGACTTGTTTAGCGAAGGCATTGTTTGTTCAAAGTTCGAAATTTTTCAAGTGCTCCGGCAGATGTTCCATGTTTTTAAATTCGCTCATGGTTTCATTTCGTCGTATCACATGAGTATTGCCATCAATATCTATGAGCACCACATTAGGTCTTAGGGTAATAAACTGCATCCATTGGGTCATGTTATAGGCTCCAACATGATGGATTACAAAATGGTCACCTTTGTTAAGAAGGGGCATCATGGCACTTTCCCTGATCACGTCAATATTCATACACAAAGGACCGTACATGGTCGTTTCTTCTGTATAGGACGAAAACTCTTGTGCAGGGCTTATTTTGTGTTCATACCAAAATGAGGTAAACAACAAATTGATTCCGATATCCACAATGGTTGTCCGCTTGCCTGTGGATGAACGCTTATTTGAAATAACTGTTCCCAATAAAAAACCAGCCTCATCCACAAGTGCACGTCCAGTTTCGAGTATAAGTAATGGTAGGGAATCGGGTGGATATTCAGCATTTAGCAGTGCTGACGAAATTGCTTCAGCAAAATCCTCAAATGATGGGCTGGTATCAAGTGCCGGCAAATAGGCCCCCTTCAATGTATTACGGGATGGAAATCCGCCGCCCAAATCGATATATTTGATTTCGTGGTTATAACGCCTCCTTAATCCCAACGCAAGGTCTGTGAGCTTAGCTGCAGCTATACCATAGGCTTTGGTGCTAAGCATGTAGGTTCCGATGTGGCAATGCAAGCCCACCAGATCCATTTTACCGCTTGCCATAATTTTGTTTAAGGCATCCCAGGCTTGCCCGTTTTCATAATTAAATCCGAAACGGTCCCAAATTGGATATACACCTGTGTCCATATTAACACGAATTGCCACGCGAGGCCTCTTTTCAAGCTTTTCAATCAGTTCGATGATTGTGTAAAGCTCGTCCAGATGGTCTATATGTATTAGCGAATCGTTTTGAATGGCTTTTTCGAGGTCTTCAGCAGTTTTATCAGGGCCATTGAAAATGATATGCTTTCCATCCACCCCGATACTAAGTGCCTTGTCATATTCAAAACCAGAAACCACCTCAGCCCAGGCGCCCTCCTGATGGTAAATGCTGCATACAGCATCCAAATAATTTGTTTTGTAAGACCATGCGAACTGCACCATTGGGTAGCGCATACTAAAAGCCTTCTGAGCCCTGCGAAAGGTATTGCGGATTGTTTTTTCCGAAAGGACAAAAAGCGGAGAGCCATATTCTGACAACAACTCTTTCACCGCAACCCCATCAATGTGTGTCAAAGGCTTGTTTTCGGTTTTGCTTCCGAACTTATTCGGCATTTCACCTTCCATCCGTTTAATGAGCGGACGTTCATACCTTAATTTTTCCATAATTTATTTCATTTTTCAATTTTTAACCATTGTTTGTAACCTCATTTTGACAATACACTAAAGCTCACCCTCAGTTGAAATGGTTTGAAACTCTTGAATGTCCACAATCATATCCCATGCATATCGGACAAACATGCTCCCAACCTTATATTCCTTCATTGGATCTACTTTTAGCCCAAGCGCCAGATTAACGAGTGCTTCAGGAATATTTTGCCCCACGCCAACAGCCAGATATACCCATGCCGGTAGCCGAGGGTTTATTTCAAGCAAATAAAACTCCCCTTTCTTATCTTTCATCAATTCCAGCTCAAACCCACCACGCCATTTGGTTTGACTAATAAAACTATTGGTTAATTCAAGTATTCTCTTATCGGAAATGGACACCCCTCCCCAGGCCTTGCCCTTATCCGTTATGTATTGTTTTCGCATGGGTACCAATGCAATCGTATTTCCACGTCCATCACCCAAACCAGTTACGTTGAATTCGGTACCATGTACAAATTCCTGTATGATCACAGGCGCTCCCCATTTGGCAACAATACGATGATAATATGATTTGATCTGATCAATATTATAGGCCACATAGGCATCATAATACTTGCCTTTTATCAATACGGGATAGTCAAAAGATTTGCTAATTTTGCTAAGTTCAGCAAACTCATGATATGCCTTGCTTTTTGGAACGCGTATACCATACTTTTCTCCAAAATCATTCAGGTTTACTTTATGGCGTTCCTCAAACTGCTCAAGTGATGGTAAAAACATGGCTATCCCCATCTCAAGTAACCTCTTTTCTAGCCTGATAAAAGGATATAGCTCTGCGTCAAAGTTTGGAATAATTACATCCAGTTTTTCCTTTTCATTAATGTACAGCAACCTTTCCAAAATGCTATCAGTACCTGCTGAAGGATAAGGTATCTGATAGGTTTTATCTACCAGATCATGCATAAATATGCCTGGTTCAAGCGATTCGTATGCAAGTCCGACGATTCTGCAATTAAAGGAAGTTGCTTCACGCAGCCCCCTGATCACGGGGACCCCCGGACCGGGACTATCAATGGCATTCAAGCCTGAAACTGCAATGGTCAGTTGTTTCTTAATTTTCGTCATCCAGCAGTGTATAGTTTCGCAACAATCCCATAAAATCTTCGAAATCCTTTTCGAAGGCTGATGGTTCTACATTATACTTTTGTGTTATCTGAAGTGAAATTTTCTCCTGACCCAAGCCTTCTTTTAAGAAAGAAATGATTTCTGCACCCATCGGGTTAACGGTAAAAGACTCTCCAGTGTCAGGGTTGAATATCAGTCCTGAAGCACTTACAGCAATATTACTTCTGATTTTCATTTGATAAAAAATATTTATTCAATGATGAATTTCCCATGACTCAGTTGCTTATGTGTGTCGTGAATATAGAAGGTGTATGTACCTGACGGATATCCTGCAACTGAGATTTTGATTTGATTCTTTTTTAGATCTATTGGCTTTACTAACATATGTTGTCCATTGACATTGACCAGCGTAAGTTCAGCATGTTGGATATCTGGTGGGAGGTTATATGTAATTGTGAGGTGATCTGTGGCGGGATTGGGGTAAGATTTTTGAGCCTTTTTGTGAGGCAATTGCATGCTCTCATCTACCGAAACCAAACTTCCGGGTAAATTATAAACCCATGTTTGGATGGTGTAGGGAAACACCGAATAGTCATACACATAAGCAAGCAATTTGGTGCCCAGACCCTGATCCTGTAATATATTCACAAGAGCACAACCGGGGATTGTAAGTAATACAGTTCCGTCTTCCTGAATAATCTTAGTTGTGTAAGTATAATACTCGTTCTCAGTATCGTAATTGTAATAGATATAAGCCAATGACAAACTATTATCGTTCGTAAAAAGATTCTCAGTAACATATTTGATATCATAGAGATAATGGTTGGACGGAACAGACAGATTTATGGTTTTCCATAAGGAGTGATTGGTGTTGTAAATCCGACATTGGTTGTTGGTGACATCCATGACGAAAAACTTGTACCCTGATGCTGCAAGTTTGGTGAAAGTTCCGCTGTAATTGTATGACTGTTCGAGATTGATTTGACCGAAGGTTGAAAGGCCAAAAAAGATCAGCAAAACAGCAAGTTTAATTTTCTTTGTCATAATCCAGGTTCAAATAATTGATTCAGCAAAACTAACGTGTATTAAACGATTTAAGTTTACAATATTTGTGCTTGAATTGTACAAGATTTTAAGATTTGATCAGTTTTGATAATCTTTAGCATAAGTTTGCCACAGCATTAAAAAAACTGCGATGAAAAGGCGCTCGGCACTTGCTGATATACTCAAAGGCATAGCTGTGGTCAGGATGATACTGGTGCATCTAACCGAGGTTTTTCTGGTCCCTGAAATAGCTGAAAGTCAGATGATGAAGTTATTATTATTATTGGCCGGGCCTCCCGGAGCAGCCCTGTTCATGATGATCATGGGTTACTTTGCTGCTCAATCATCCAAAGGCTTAGTGAGTTCTTTTTATAGAGGAATTAAGTTGATAGGATGGGGGCTAATGCTGAATATTGGACTTAATTTTCATTTACTTGTCAGGATTTATTCAGGTCAAATTGACCTGAACCCACTACCCTATATTTTTGGGGTTGACATCCTCTTTCTGGCAGGGTTAAGCTATATCATAATAGCTTTATTTAAAAAAATAGCTCCGTACAATTTGCTGGTTTGGGTATTCCTTTACATTATATTTGCCGGTTTGGGCAATGTACTTGTATCGAATCAAGGTGAATTAGGGTGGTGGATCTATATACAAGCATACTTCTATGGCTCTGCAGGATGGTCCTATTTTGCTGTTTTTCCATGGGCTGCCTATCCGGTAGCTGGTTATATATTCTATTTGCTAAATAGCCGGTATCAAATTTCATCATTTGGCCGAAAAGGATTATTGTATCTGGCTGTGGCATTATTTATCTTAGTTGCCATACCATTCGCTTATGGCTTCTCGGTTGTGATAGATTATGACTCCTACTATCAGCATGGACTTTGGTTTTCTTTATGGTTGATAGGTTTAACGGCTTTTTGGTCAGTACTAATCAACCTGCTGGTAGCCGGCAGGGAGAGCACTCGATTCTTTTCCTGGCTTCAATGGGTTGGCCAACGGGTTACAAACTTTTATGTGATTCAATGGCTATTGATCGGAAATATTGGTACTGCATTATACAAATCCCAGCCTGGCTGGAGCCTTATATTATGGTTTGCACTTATCCTATTTCTCAGCAGCGTTTTAACCTTTTTATGGAATAGTAATAAAATCAGAGCAAAACTCAGTTCATGAAGAAATATGGTGCATATAGTCTGTTCGATACTTTGCCGGATTTTTTTTAAACTCACTAACAGATATACCGGTTATGTCCCTAAACTGAGAAGAAAGGTATTGCACACTGCTGTATCCCATCATGAAAGCAATTTCACTTAAAGTGACATCCTCATTTTGAATAAGTTCCATGGCTTTGGCAATCCTTTGCCTTATGATGAACTTCTCCAGGGTGATGTGTTCATGTTTTGAAAAAACAGAGGACAAGTGTTGATAGCTCTTGTTAAATCGGCCAACCAAAAAATCAGAATTACGCACCATTGCATTGTAGGTTGAATGGTGAACCAGTTCAATCACAGTCCGTTTGATTTCCTCCACCAACTCCGTTTCTTTGTCCTCAATCACCACAAAACCAATGGACTGTATAAAATTTTCTACATCTCTCCTATTATAATCGTGACCATTATATCCTACCTCAATATCCCCCAACTCAGCCTTGACCAGTTGCATACCGGCACGCTCCAATTCCAGTTGAATCAACCTGATACAACACTCGCAATTCATATTACCAAGTTTGAACCTATGTTTCACGGGCTTTTTCATTGCAATGTGGTTGTTTCAGTTTTGGGCTTTTAGCTCCACCAAAATTGCAAAATAAAATTGGAACAAGATATTCATACCCACAATCGTTAAAAAGTGTTTAAAAGCTACCGTTAACTGATTTTGGTCAACAACAGTTTTATAAAACTTTTACCTTTGACATCATATTTCTTTCAAAAGGTTAATTTCTATTAATCATTGATCAATTTCAAACATAATTTGTTTGACCTAAACAATATTGTGAATTTACATTTATGAAAAAATACCTTAAACGAATAATCGGTTTATTGCTCTTTCTGCTGGTTATTCTTTTCTTAATTGCAAACAGAATGGGCTATTTCAGCACACAACAAGCCCGCCCTGAATTGGTCAGTGGGAGGGCTGGTGGCGCTTTACCCGTCAAAGTAGTTGTGATTGAACCGAAACCTCTGACCGATATTATTGTAGCAGCAGGATCTGTTTTACCTGACGAACAGGTTGAGCTAAGTGCCGAAGCTTCAGGTCGCATTGTAGCGATACACTTTACTGAGGGCGAAAAGGTTAACAAAGGCGATTTGCTTATCACAGTAAACAATGCTGACCTGCTGGCTCAGATTGAGCGCAACAAGCACCAGGTTCGGTTGGCCGAAGAAAGAGAACAACGCCAGCTCAGCCTGCTCGAAAGACAAGGAATTAGCCAACAGTCATATGATCAGGTTTTTACAGAATTAAGCACTTTAAAGGCGGAAGAAGCCTTACTTCAGGCACAACTGGAAAAAACAATTATAAGAGCACCTTTCAGCGGCATTTTGGGATTACGTCATGTGAGTGAAGGAAGCTATATATCACCGGGCATGCCCATTGTACGTTTAGCTAAAACTGAACCGGTAAAAATTGATTTTAGTGTTCCTGAACGCTTTGCCGGATATCTGAAAAAAGACGGCAAAATCAACTTCAGTGTTGATAATAAACCGGGAATTTTTGAAGCCACCATTATTGCTATAGAACCTGTTGTAGACCAACGCACTCGTTCGGTGCTTGCCCGGGCGACATATCCCAACCATGGTAACTATATCATTCCGGGATCATATGCCAGGGTTGAGATTTTATTGGAAAGTTTGGATGAAGCATTGCAAATACCTGCACAGGCATTAGTGCCCGAAATGGGATCAAATAAAGTTTATTTGTATAAAAACGGGCAAGCCATACCGGTAGAAGTTAGCACCGGATTGCGTACGTCTTCACATATTCAAATTGTAAATGGACTGAGCCAGGGTGATACTGTGATCACCACCGGCATTCTTCAGATGCGTCACGGTTTACCGGTAAACATAAATGAAATTTTGCCATTATGAGCCTGTCATCATTAAGCATAAACAGGCCGGTTCTGGCTACAGTAATGTCAATCCTAATTATTCTATTTGGAATAATCGGAATGACATCATTGGGTGTACGTGAGTTCCCCAGTGTGGATCCGCCCATTATCACTGTGAGCACAAATTACACCGGTGCCAATGCCGATGTGATCGAGTCGCAAATAACTGAACCACTGGAAGAATCCATAAACGGGATAGAAGGTATACGCACACTTACTTCTGTTAGCCGTGATGGCAGAAGCACCATCACCGTTGAATTCGATCTGAACATCGATATGGAGGCTGCAGCCAATGATGTACGTGACCGGGTATCGCGTAGCCTATGGAATTTGCCGCCGGATGCAGACCCGCCCATCGTTTCCAAGGCTGATGCTGATGCCTCACCCATTATCTTTTTAAACATACGTAGTGAGCAGCGCAATCTGCTTGAGCTTACCGAAATTGCCGAAAGAACTTTTAAGGAAAGTTTGCAAACCATTCCGGGAGTAAGTTCCATCTCAGTATGGGGTTCCAAGCGCTATTCCATGCGGTTATGGATGGATCCGGGTCGTTTGGCAGCGTTTAACCTAAGCCCATTGGATGTGCGGAATGCACTGTTACGCGAAAATCTTGAGCTCCCGGCCGGCACCATTGAGGGCAATACCATTGAATTGACTGTGAGAACGCTGAGCAGACTTGAAACACCTGAAGACTTCAATAACCTGATTATCACTGAAAGCACCTCCGGAATCGTACGCTTCAAAGATATTGGCTTTGCTGAGCTAGCACCCCTAAATGAACGCACATTACTTCGTCGTGATGGTGTACCTATGGTCGGTAACGCCATTACACCGCTACCAGGCTCAAACCATATTGAGATCGCCGACGAGTTCTACCGCCGCCTTGAACAAATACAAAAAGACCTACCGGACGACATCGAGCTTGGAATAGGTTTTGACCAGACTGATTATATCAGAGCGTCTATCAGCGAAGTGGAACAAACCATATACCTGGCTTTTGTGCTTGTGGTGCTTGTTATTTTCTTCTTCTTGCGTGATTGGCGCACAACGATCATTCCTGTAATTGTGATCCCTATTGCCCTCATCGGCTCCTTTTTCATTATGTACATCGCCAACTTTTCAATCAATGTCCTTACAATGCTTGGACTTGTCCTTGCTATTGGACTGGTTGTGGATGACGCTATTGTGGTTATAGAAAATATCTATGCCAAAATTGAGAAAGGAATGAATCCTTTACAGGCAGGTATAAAAGGATCTGCAGAGATATTCTTTGCAATCATTGCTACTACTATTGCCCTGGCAACAGTATTTTTACCTGTCATTTTTCTTCAAGGTATCACGGGTCGACTTTTCCGTGAATTCGGAGTCGTACTGGCCGGGGCCGTGATGATCTCATCCTTCGTAGCATTGACGTTGACACCTATGCTGTCGACCCGGATATTAAAAAGGCGCGAAAAACACAATTGGCTGTATGCCAAGACGGAACCATTCTTCTTGAAGCTAAACGCATGGTACGCTAGCAGCCTGGCGGTATTCCTTAAAAAGAAATGGCTTGCTTTCATTGTAATTGGTATCTCGGCCTTATTTATTTTTGGCCTTGGACGCGAATTACAATCTGAACTGGCACCACTTGAAGACAGGTCCGGCATGATGGTTCGTGGTTTGGCTCCTGAAGGTAGCACCTATGAATTCATGGAAGACTATGTGAAAGAGTATATTGATCTGGTTCAGGATGAAATTCCCGAGATTTATTCCCTTATCACGATCACATCTCCAGGCTTTGGAGCGGGAAGTTCCGTGAACTCTATGTTTTCACGCATTCGCCTGGTTGATCCGGATCAGCGAAAAAGAAGCCAGCAGCAAATTGCTGATCATCTATCAGGTACATTGCAAGAGCTTTCAGCAGTGCGCACTTTTGTTGTACAGGATCAATCAATAGGCGTTCAGCGTGGCGGATTGCCAGTGCAATATGTTGTGCAAGCTGCAAATCTGGATAAGTTAAAGGAAGTGCTTCCTACTTTTATGGCGGAAGTTTACCAAAGTGATGCTTTTCAGTTCGCTGATCTGAACTTAAGGTTTAACAAACCTGAGTTACAGATTACCATCAATCGTGAAAAAGCACGTATGCTTGGTGTGTCTGCCATGGATATTGCACAAACAATACAGTTTGCTATGAGCGGTACCCGTTTTGGATATTATGTCATGGACGGGAAACAATACCAGGTAATTGGCCAATTGGAACGTGCTCATCGAAATGCACCGATCGACCTTCAATCGCTGCATGTAAAAAACAATCAGGGTGAAATGATCATGCTTAGCAACCTGATTACATTGGAGGAAACAGTTAACCCTCCTCAGCTATACAGATACAACCGTTATGTGTCGGCAACCATTTCGGCAAATCCAGCGCCGGGCAAAACCATTGGTGATGGCATCAATGAAATGAACCGTATCGCCCGCATTGTACTTGATGATACCTTTTCGACATCGCTTGCCGGTGCTTCCAAAGATTTTGAGGAAAGCAGCAGCAGCCTGATATTCGCTTTTGTTCTGGCAATTATTTTGATCTACCTTGTTTTATCAGCCCAATTTGAAAGCTTCCGCGATCCGCTTGTTATTATGTTTACTGTGCCTTTGGCTTTGGCAGGAGCAGTGATCACACTTTGGTATTTTGGTAAAACCTTAAATATCTTCAGCCAGATTGGAATTATCATGCTAATAGGCCTGGTTTCAAAAAATGGAATTCTGATCGTTGAGTTCGCTAACCAGCGCAAAGCTGCAGGACTCGCCAAAATGGAAGCCATACACAATGCTGCTGTAGCTCGTTTCAGGCCTATCCTCATGACCAGTCTGTCAACTATCCTTGGTGCAGTTCCCATTGCGCTGGCTCTCGGGGCCGGTTCCGAAAGCCGTGTCTCCATGGGTACCGCCATTATTGGAGGGCTGACTTTTGCCACCATTCTTACCTTGTATGTGATACCTGCAATGTACGCTTACATCTCTGAAAAATCAAAGGACGTATCCAATGTTTCAGATTTGCTTAGCGAAAAGGAATCACAACCTCAAACACAAGATTTGAATATATGAAGAATATCAGATTAATAGGATTTTTGTCCGTTATTTATTTGCTCACCACAGCCATTCATGCACAGGATGTGCTAACCGCTGAAAGAGCCATACTTATTGGTTTGGAAAACAATTTTTCAATCAGGCTTGTGCGTCAGGATGCCCGTATTGCAGAAAATAATGTTAAGATGGGTATTGCCAACTTCCTGCCCACCATTGATGTTACTGCTAACCAAAACTATAGCATTAACGATTCACGCCAGGAATTTCTAACAGGTCAAACTAATGATGTGTCCGGAGCAAAGTCAGATGCTTTCAGTACAAGTGCCCAGCTCAATTGGACATTATTTGACGGCATGCGAATGTTTGTGAATTATGACATGGTAAAAGAGTTTGAACAGAAAAGTGAGCTCCTGGTACTGCTTACTGTTGAACAAACAGTAAACAGTATCCTGATCAATTATTTCAACCTGATCCATCTGAAGCAGCAACTGCAGGTGGTTGAACAAACCATTGCCGTTGACCTTGAGCGCAGGCAACTGGCACATGATATGCTTGATATTGGTGCCGGATCACGACTGGAGCTTTTGCAGGCCGAAGTTGATTTAAATTCAGATAGCGCTTTATTCATGCAGATCACAGACCAAATTGTACAGGCAAAAATCAATCTGAACCATTTATTGGCCCGTCAGGCTGATGTGCAATTTGAGGTACCCGAATCGTTTGAGGTGGATCGCCTTCTCGTTAAGCAGTTGCTTGAGGAAAAAATGCTCAGCCAAAACACTTCCCTGCAGTTGAGCTTGCAGGATGAAACCCTTGCGCAATTGACCCTTCGTGAAATACGTGGACGACATGCTCCCAGTATAGGGTTTAACCTGGGATACAGTTTTACTGATCAAAGCTCAGAATCCGGTTTTTTACAATCAAATAGATCATCAGGATTTACCTATGGTATAAACGCAAACCTGAAATTGCTTGACGGGCTTAATACCAGGCGTGAACGTCAGAATGCCAGTATTTTAATTGAATCGAGCCGTATCCGAACAGAATCGCTTATCAATGAATTGAAGGCCGAACTGGAATTATATTACAGCAGTTATCTCAATAAATTACGCCTGATAACCATGGAGTCGCAAAACCTTCGGGCAGCTGCAGAAAACCTTGATATTGCCACTGAAAGATTTCGATTGGGAGATTTATCAGGCATTGAGTTTCGTGAAGCTCAACGCAATTTTATGTCAGCCGAAGCACGTTTGCTTACTGTGAAACTTGAAGCAAAAATCACTGAGATCAATCTGTTGCAACTAGCAGGTGAGCTACCTCTTGAATTTTGAACTACTTTTTGACTTAGCTTGAATCATGAAGCAGACGTAAGCCTGGTGTAAGATTTTCACAAAGCTGCTATCATTACCTGTTATTTCTTAAAAGTTTTCATCTTTTATCCAGCAACCTAGCTTTAAATTTCGTTTTTTTGCAGTTCATTATGAAACCATAATATTAGCGTGAAAAGGACTGAAATTAAACATGCCCTGCAAATGCAGGAATCTGAAATTGAGATCAATGTAAAAGGTTGGGTACGTACCAAACGAGGAAGTAAGAATGTGGCTTTCATCGCCCTAAATGACGGATCCACCATCCATAACCTTCAATTGGTTGTAGATTTGGAAAAAATTCCTGAGTCGGCCCTGGCAAATATTCACACAGGCGCTGCTATTTCAGCTATCGGAATATTGGTACCATCAACAGGCTCAGGCCAAAAAGTAGAGTTGAATGTGCACCAAATAACACTACTTGGAGCCGCCAGCCCTGATGAGTACCCTTTGCAACCAAAAAAGCATTCGCTTGAATTTCTCAGGGAAAAAGCACATCTGCGCTATCGTACCAATACCTTTGGTGCTATCGCCCGTTTAAGACATGCCATGACTTATGCCATTCATAATTTTTTCAATGAACGCGGTTTCTACAACATACATTCACCCATTATCACAGGTTCTGATGCTGAAGGAGCCGGCGAAATGTTTCATGTGACCACCCTGAACCTTGAAAACATTCCTCGAACACCTGAAGGTAAGGTTGACTTCAAACAGGATTTTTTTGGTAAAGAAGCCAACCTCACAGTTTCTGGACAACTCGAAGCAGAGTTGGCAGCCCTTGCCCTGTCAAAAGTATATACCTTCGGACCTACTTTCAGGGCAGAGAATTCAAATACATCCAGGCATCTGGCTGAATTCTGGATGATAGAACCTGAAGTGGCTTTTTTCGATATCACTGATGATATGGACCTAGCCGAGGAGATGCTCAAATACCTCATTGATTATGCCATTGAACAATGCCCTGATGACCTGGCATTCCTGAGCAAAAGGCAACAGGATGAAGAAAAAAACAAGAAAGCCGAAGAGCGATCCATGGAATTGCTGGAAAAGCTGAACTTTGTACGCACCCAACCCTTTGAACGGATATCATATACGCAGGCCATTGACATTTTGCGAAATTCCAATTACAACAAAAAAGGTAAATTCCAATATCCAATCGAAAAATGGGGTGCCGATCTGCAATCGGAGCATGAACGCTACCTCGTTGAAAAGCACTTCCAGAAACCAGTCATCATAACTGACTATCCCAGGGAGATCAAGGCTTTTTACATGAAACAAAATGATGATGGCAAAACCGTGCGGGCTATGGACGTCCTGTTTCCTGGCATTGGTGAGATCATAGGCGGATCGCAGCGTGAGGAAGTATATGAAAAACTACTGAATCGAATTAAAGAAATGGATATCCCC
>RRYU01004264.1_pt1 | contig 16235 bp, 17 predicted proteins | sample 2162651 | NCBI WGS metagenome assembly RRYU01 (sample SAMN10267283, study PRJNA491782) | microbial mat metagenome | isolation source: biomat in the production well | place: Japan: Minami-Kanto gas field, natural gas well KTG3 | collected 2017-06 | reverse complement strand
ATAGAGTTTTTTGTTATGTAGAATTCGATTTAATGTTTTTTATTGGCAAGTCATAACTTCTATAAATTTGCTTCGGATTTATGTTTTTTTAAAGCCTCATAACATTGTGTAAACAGAACAATGGGAACGTTCTTTTGCGGATATTTAATATAGAATCTTCCATTAATAACAGTACATTCATTATTATTTGAAGCCATTTTACTTTTGTTGTCCATTAATACATTAACAAGTGTTACTCCACCAATTTTTCCTAATCCTTTTTCTTGTGCTAAGGATTTTAAACTCTTATCTATCATTACTCCTTCTGTCATGTGCGGTTGATTATTTTTTTTACCAGGAGTAAATTCAAATTTTGTTATTAATTCGTTAGGTATATCCATTTTGTTGATTCCGTTCGTACCATAAGCGAGCAACTCTCCCCATTCTGCAAATTCTTTTTCATAAATTCCGTTTTTAGGATTTATCATTATACTGAAAATAAATGAATCGGGTTTTTCAATTCTATTTTGATTATTAGAAACCGCTTCTTGGATATAATCTGGAATTTGAGGAATTAGTGATTCAGTAAGCAACTGCATTAAAGTCTTTCCAGAATCTTGTTTGATCTTTTTATTTAGCTCCTGAGCTATGCTATCAGATTCGAATTGTTTTTCTAACTCTGGAAATTTTTTTTCTTCTTTTTGTGCTTCGGCTTTGTAATCATTTATAAGTTTATTAAATTTATCTTTATTAAAGCTTTTATTACGGCTTGCATTGGTCCCAGCAAATAGTAAGCAACATTTTTTGTCATAACTTTTTTTCATGTTAGTGAGCCAATAATCAATTTCAGGCTTTATAAAATCGTCAATTGTTTTATAAAGTTCTCTAATGTCATTACTTAACCGATTTTTATTATAAGCTTGTTTTATTTTGTTCGATAAGTATACCGCAAACTCTAAATCACCTGCTACAGACAAGCTTATTATATTATTGTTTTGACAAGGGCTATCTAACACATTTTTTCCATAAATAGGAATTATTTTACATACGTTATCAATTTTCATATTTCCGGCTGTTACTCTTGTATCTGCAGCTAAATAAATTTTGTCGCTTAAATTGAAACCAGCAATGACAGTCATATATTAATTTTGTTCACAAAGTCTTTTGTGCTCATTTTTTAGCTTAATTAAAATTTGAGGATGGTCTTGAAAAAAATTTATAATTTTTTTAATTTCATTTTGTCTTATTACCCCAGTTTTATTATTAATAAACTCCAATGTATCTAAATCGAATCTTGCGTTTATCTTTCTCTGTTTGGAAATAACATGAAAATGTCTATCGTGGTCTCCTGGGTATACTTCTATTGTTAAATCTCCTGTTGAGGCAATAAATCTTTTAACTTTATAAACTTCACCGTTTGGTAAAATTTTAGTTGAATCTAAATGAATTGCCAATAAATCAGCTATGTTTAAATCTTTTTCAATAGTAATATTTTTACTTTTATTGTTTTTGTTTCTTTTGTAGAGTTTTTCAATGTCTAAGAATATTTTATATTTTTTCCAGACTTTATTTTCATCACCTATTTTGTATAAATCGCGTTCCCTTGTGTTTTCAAATATACCAGATACATGCCCTAATGCACATTCTCCGTCATGTAATTCAAAAACCTCAGCATATAAAGCAACACCAATTTGTTTGTTGAAATCATGGTTTTCTAATTGGGGAATATATTTTTTATTTATTTGCTTTGCCATATCTTCTAATGCTTCTTTGCTCATTTTTTCATAATGCTTATCAACATGAGTCGTGCTGGCAATGCCAATTGTGATTTTCATATAATACTATTATTTTATTTTCATTTCTGTCGTTTCTTTTATTAAATTGGCTAGGTCTGGATTATTTTTTTTAATGAAATCATCAAAAACCTCTTGGACAAAAGGAGCAACGTTATATTGACAATCCTTTGGCGGTGTCATCCCGACATCCATGTAATCCTTGTAATCACTCGACATTATATAGTGATCATTTAAATAAAACAGGTATGAAATATGTAATATAAATATTTGTTCTAAATCACTTGCAAAAACATTTAACGTTTTAATTCTATCTTCTAAATAAATTTCATTGTCATTTAATAACGCGTAATAATAAAAATTATAGTGAGTGTGATTATTGCAACGTTTTCTTATTTTTGCGTAATTATCTTCTTCTTTATATAATAGGTTGTTAATTTTCGTTAGTTTATCTGATTCTTTTATATAGCTTAACATTGTTTTGTAGCTGGGCATTTTTTCTTTACCCTTAACCCAGTCATCAATTTTTTTAACTATAAAATTTTCTTGATTAAAATTATCGCTTAGATACAAAATTGTATAGACGCTTATTATTGATGAATCGTGATACTTTCTTAATAAAACATAGGAATCATTTATCCTTCCGTTTTTAAGAGTGTTTTTAATTGATTCAATTGTGCCTTGAATTGATGAAAAAAAATAAGACTCGTATCCCAGGGCACCACCCAATCCAAGTGGAAATGTACCAAATACAGAAAATGAAAGTAGATAATAAAAATTTAATATTCTATCAAGAGTAGTAAATACTGTATTCTTTTTATAAGCCTCTTCATCGATTGGTCTTATTGATTTAATCATCTGATTTTTAATGCAATTAAACTTAAAAAATAATTTCGAAATCAAAATAATTAAAAGTTTCCACTATTTTTTTAAGTGATATCTCGGGAACATTGTCCTTAATATTTTTTATTATTTGTTCGTCGTTGTTATGGAATATTATTTTTAATTCATACGCCTCTGAATAATCAATGTTTCCTTCTAAAATTTTTGATAATTCTAATATTCCAATTCGATCAGTAAATCCAATCTCCATCAGGTCTAACTGCAATTGACTATTTAAGCCGTAGCACAGGAATTTCGGAAAATTTAGAATAGTCCTCGATATTTCTTTTTCATTATCTTTTAGTTTTGATTCAGCTATATGAATTATTGATGAAATAATATTTTGCAACTCAAATCCAACAAACGAATTAATTATTTTCAAGGCGAGGCCAATATTACCAAGGCATTGTTGGGAAATTTCATTAAACCAGTTGCCTTGAATCCAAAATTTCACACAATTTTTTATATCACTAAGACTAAGAAATTTTTCCTCGTTTTTTATATTTATTTTATTAAACTCTTCTAGTTTGTACTGGATAATTGATGAATGGGACAAAATAGAAAAGATTAAATTTATCCAGTGCTCATTAAGGGGATTGTCAGCGTTAGTCCAAATTTCATCATCAATATTAATCAAATTAACCAGTTCTTCGTACATTCTAATAGTAGAACTACTTTTTTTAATTATTACAAATTCCCCATTTTCTATATAAGGTTTTAACTTTTCCCCCCTTAAACTTATTAAACTTTTTAGCGTTTTCTGTTCTTCTTCCCCTGATTGATAGCTCGCGAAGGTTTCTTTTATGAGGTTTTCAATTTCTGTTTCTAATTGGTCAACATCTACGTCTTCCCCCAAAAGATCAATTATTGATTTATCAATGGTGTCTATCAAAAGCTTATCTTTCTGTCTCAAATTTTCCAAAATTTCCATTGATATTTCCAATTTTCTTTTCGTAAGAGATTTTATTATTTGATACAAGAACCCTTCTACTTTCTCTATTTGCTCTTCCTTGATGACTTTTTTAACATTTTCGTGATCTTTTGTGTTTGGAACAATGACCAGTCCCTTGGTTTCTCTCCCAGCTCTCCCAGCCCTACCAAATAAATTTTTTAGATCTCTAAGTTTTATTGATTCTTGTTCTTCGGTTTCGGGATTATACCATCTGGTTGAGTGTATAACTATTGTTTTTATAGGTAGGTTAACTCCCTCTGCCAATGTTCTCGTGGACACTATTAGCTTAATCTTCCCACTGCTTATGTGTTCCTCGATTATCTCTCTAACATATTGAGGTAAATCTCCATGGTGAAACAAAAAACCATATTCTACAGCTGTAGTTAATAAATAGTTGTTACCAAAGATAATATTAAAATACTCCTTTAGATTTTGTTTTACTATATCATTTTCTACGTAGGGTTTATTAAAAATGTGAGGTTTAATTTCTATTTGTCTAATAATTTCTTCAGATAAAGACTCTACACCACTTTTACCACCCTTAGTTGGCGCGAACAGTGCTACACTTCCTGACTCTAGGGCCTTTAAAGTAATTATTGCTGATTTTGATTTTTCCGATTTATCATATTCAATTTTTTCTTTCGTTTTTAGCTGTACTTTATATGATAAATCTTCTTCCGTGATAAATTTATATAAAGTATATTTTTTAGGAAAATCAGATAACGGATTTACTAGTAGTTCGTATTTTTTCTTTGTGTTATCAGAAACTTTTAAAAAGGCGTACTCAATTTCAGTCGCTCGATAATTTGACTTTACAATTGACTCATCACTTCCTCCTAGCCAAGTATTGATATTATCAATATTTGGAATTATGGCTGATAAAAAAACGAATTTTTTATTTCCATCTTTTTTTAATCTGGACAAAAGTAGTTCGTAGCTTAACCCACGATTCCCTTTGTCATCGAGTAGATGTCCCTCATCGCAAATAATTAAATTAAATTTTTCAGAAAATCCCGGTTCAATATTTTCTATTGCTACAAATTTTTCTGGAGTTGATATTAATAGATCTACGCCCTGAATAATATTGCGTTCTTCAGCTGTCGGTATATCTCCTCCATAGATGGTCTTGGAGGAAATATTAAGTTTTGCTAAATTTCTACCAAATGTTTTTTTTAATTCACTTGCAAGTGCTCTAAACGGTGCAAGATACAAAATTTTTAAATCAGGGTTATTTTTTATTTCATTATAAATTAATAATTCACAAATTGCCGTTTTGCCAGAACTCGTGGGTGTTTGTAGGGCAATAGAAATATATTCATTTAGAACACCTTTTTCAAACGCTAATTTTTGTGATGGGAAGAAATCCCACACAGGAAATTTCTTTTTAATGGATTGTTGAACATAATCATTCCAATGTTCTTTGTTGTTGAATTTTAATAAATCAATCCAAATGTTGCTTTGTTTAAATTTAATTAATATTGATTCAGTCAGATAGTATATAAAAAATAAATGAGGGCTGAAACTATAAAAATGATTTTTTCCTTCTACAACTTTTGCTAGCAGCTCTTCAAGATGTTTGTTTTCTCCGGTATACAAATAATTATCTAATAATATTCTATATTGATTGTTTTCAATGTTTTTTCTTCTAAGAAATGACAAAAGAAATTTCTCAATATCTGTGGCAAAGTCATCAAAGTTAAATAGATTTGCTAAAATTGAAGCTGATGCTGAGTAGTTCGCAAGATAATATAAGCCCGAAGATATTAAAATATTGTCTGCCTGATTTACTCCAATAAACTTTTCCTTTTTATTTTTGAGAGAATATATTTCTAAGCCTTTTGCTATTGAAAGTATTTCGTCACTGTTAAGATCTGGTTCTTCCAATATATTATAAACATTCCCAAATAATGATATATAAAAATCATCAGGTCTATTCAAAAAATCATATCTTGCGATGGAGTCGCTTGGTAATTTGAAATCTATAAAGGTTTGCCATGATTCTGATTGTGCAATCCATTTTTTTAAAATATTGTTTATCATTTTAAGATGGTTGAATATAATTTTTCATACATAGCTTGTAAATCTTTTATAGCAACAATATACACTTCCAAATCCATGTCTGGAATTTTAGGCAAAACTATTTCTTGCTGTATTTCGTAATCAAGCATATCTTTGTCTACCAATGCTATTGCTTTTACTTTTTTTATATATGGTCCAAATTCATCTTTCTCAGAATTAAAAAACCGATCAATACTCTTAATTAATTCAAGATATTTACTTTTTTGGGTAGTAGCTTTAAGTAATTCGTCTTTATATTTTTTTCTTATCCAGCCAAGCGAATATGCTATTCTTGAAATATAATCTTTTTGTGCGCCATTAATAGCTTCTTGTATACGAACATGCTTTTTATCATCATCTAAAAAAGCCTGAGAATATTTTCTTTTACTAGCTTTCATTTTACTTTCAGCTGAAATCAATAAATCTTTGTTCGAATATTTTTTATTGTCAATGGAATACAATATAACATCTGAATATGGCGCAGCGACATTTTGACTTTCTTTCCATCTCCACTTTTTTGGACCGTCGACACCTTTGTTTAATTCTTTAAAAATGTGATAAGCTAAAATTTCGCCAAAATCGCCCGACATAATATTTCCTTCATTGGGAAGTATTTCAGATAATTCTTTTTTCTCAGTTGAGCTAAGTATTTTTACACGCGTTTTTAAATCATCTTCTGATATAAAACAGTCTTTAAATTCGTCTGGAAGTTTGTTAAAAAAATCTTCCCACTCTTCATCTTTAAGTGCTAATATTACAAAGTCTTTATCTGTTTTATTTTGGAAGTGTTTTAGTATCTCCATATACATGATGTTGTTATTTGTTGTCATTCCTTAGTATTTAATATACTATTAATGTATATATGAGTAAAGTAAGCAAAAGTCAAATTTTAAAGCTAAAAATAGCACTAGAATATCTTCTTAATCTCACAAAAGAACAGCCAGAAGAGGATACTTTTTATATTGATTTATATGAGCTAATAGACAAATTTCCATCTTTTAAAAATCGTCTTACTGTAAGGAAGATTTTTAGAGATATTTCGAAACTAACTCATGAAAATGTATCATTTGAAATTAAGGATTTTGAATATACTAATGAATCTCCTGTTATTACAGCAACCCAGGGAAATTCGAGTCAAAAAGTAATAAAGACCATGCTTCTTGTTGATATAGATAATATTGAAGACTTTGAGAAAGAATACGATAATATTTGTAATCAAATCAACAAAGATGACAAACAAAACCAAATTTATAAAATTGGTTTGTATAAGGACAACAGAGAGGCAATGTATTTTGTATTAAATGATAATTATTCACCAGACAAGATAATAAATGCAAGCAGGTTGGCTAGGAAATGGCCATTATTGATACGCATTGCAAGCGGAGAGTCTATATCTCTCGATGAAAGTGATAGTGTTGTGCAATTATATAATTATTTTAATTCAAACACAGGATGTGTGATATATAAAAAATCAAGTTATGCAAAAACCAAAATATTTTCTATTAAAAACAACAAGCTCATTCCAGAAATAGAAATTGAATTTATTAGCCCAAAAATTTTTAAGCAAAGGCAGAACAAACAAATTTAAAATACTTAATTAGTACTTAAATTGTTAATAATTTTTTAGATCGTCTAATGTAAGGCGGTTTTTTTGTTGTCTAAACAAACATTTAATTATTTTTTTTATTGTTCATTTTCGAGATAATGCAAATGCATTTATGAATGAACAAAAAATAAAACAAACAAATACCCAAGAAAAAGAAATCGAGTTTTTCATCGAGAGGCTTGCTGAAGTTCTAATAGCGCAAACTAAAGAGGGAGAGATGAAAGTTAATTCGAATAAGGATTAATCAGTGCCCTTAATTATATTTATAACTAATTAATAATCATAAAACTATGAACAATCATTTAATTGAATTTATTCCCGATGAATCTTTGGGAGGTAATCGTAAAATCATTTCGTTCCTCGTGTCGGACATCCAAGATTGTGCGGTTTCAAATTTTGGCAGGGAATTAACTGAGCTGGAACTACACAGAATAGAACATAGCTTTTGGGATAACGAAGAGGCTTATGATCTATCCAGAGATATGCTACACGCTGTTATTGGTGAAGTATTAGAAGACAAAGATGTTGATTGGACCGAGACAGATAAAATTTATTATAAACGAACTTCAACTAACCAGGAGTAATAAACAGCTAACCATTTTATTTGTTATGTGGAATGTCGAATCCGCATTTAACAAATTGTTCTTTGACAACTAAATCACCCAATATTAAATACAAAATTGTAATTAGTAGGAATTTATATTTGTTAAATGTCGATTTTCGGGGGTACCCCGGTAGACACCCATAACTTAAACTTATGCAATGTAAAAAAATATTATTAAACAATAAGCGTTGTCGAGCAAACGCAATGATTGGGAGTGGCTATTGTTTCACTCACAATCCCAAGACTAAAAGTGCTCAACGTAAAGCCGCCAAGAAGGGTGGCAAAGCATCAGGAATTAAAAAGATGAATTTACCACCCATTGAGATAAATGATGTCGAAGATGTAACTCGTGTATTAAATGATACAACCAATCAATTAAGGCAAGGAAAGATTGATATCAAGACTGCTAATTGTATTAGCATTATGATGGCAAATATCATTAAAACAATGGAAATGAAAGATAAGAAAGATAGATCATATAATTTTATATAAGCCCATTGAAATAGCTAGTTTTAGTGCTTAAAATAAGCATTTAAAGGTTGAAAAATTGGCAAAAATAGTATATAATTAAAGTGCATCCTACAGTATAAATATTTTAAAGCGCAAAGTTTTGTTGCTTCTTTAAGATCAATTGTGATCTGAAAGGGGCAGCTGACGTCCACAATTGGAGCTTTGCGCAACAATACTGTGGGATGCACGTTCAGCTGTCCCTTTTTTATTTGGGGGAACGGCTCTAATTAATTAACAATAAATACTATGAAAGAACAAATTGAATGTCCAAAGTGTAAACAGTATAAAGTTATGTCACAAAAATCTCAGGCTTTATTACTTGGGATAATGTGTCTTTCCTTCGGATTATTTTTAATCTGGATACCGTTTATTGGACTACCATTATTATTAATTGGCGCAGGTGCATTTATTGCGGGTTTAATCCCCGGGCTTATTAAGGGATACACTTGCAATAAGTGTCACTATCGCTGGAAATAAATATGTTAAATGCATTAATTTATACAAGAGTATCGACGGATGACCAAGCAAAAGAAGAGCGTCATTCACTCGCTACTCAAAAACGTCTCTGTAAAAGAGCAATCTCTGAAAGTGGAGAATACAAACTAGCAGAAGATGGAGTATTTTCTGACCCTGGAAGAAGTGCCACAAACATGAAAAGACCAGGACTTCAAAACATGTTGGTTCGTGTTGAGGAAGATAAAACGATTCGCGCTATCTTTGTACAAGACACAGATAGAATTGCCAGAAATCTAATGGACCACGTAACAATCAAATACACTCTTGAAAAAAATAAGGTTAAATTGATTTCAGTGTCACAGCCATCGATAAACAATTCCCCAGAAGGAAATTTTACCGACTCAGTAATCGCTGCAGTTAATCAGTTACAATCACAGATAACAGCAAGAAAAACATTTAAAAGTCTTGAGGAAAAGTTTAATGATGGATGGTGGCCAACGCTTGCTCCTATTGGATATAAAAACGACGGAATGCCAGAAAATGAGAAAAAGAGAATAATAGTTCTCGACAAAGAAAGAGCACCATACATCAAGATGGCTTACAAAATGTACTCTACGGGAGATTATTCTATAGCAGAAATCAGAGAAAAGTTGTATAAGAAAGGATTTGTAACTGCTGCTGGGAAAATGATTTCACTTAGTAAAATGGCAAGAATATTAAACAACCATTTCTATTATGGTGAAATGAGATGGCAAGATCTTATTGGTCCAGGCAAACACGAACCATTGATCAGCAAAGAGCTGTTTGATAAATGCCAAAGGGTTTCAGTATCACACAGAAACAGAGGCTGCAGAAGGCGTAAACACAACTTTATACTTAGAGGATTTCTTTATTGCATGAGTTGTGGAAGAAGGTTCACTGCCGAACATCATCCTAAAAAGAATAAGTCTTACTATCATTGCACCAGAAACACAGGTACAGCAGCTAGGTGCAATGACAAATACGTAGAAGTGAAAAATCTTGAGAGGCAAGTTGAAGAAAAGTTTAAAGATATTCAGTTTACCAAGGCGTTTATTGAAAAAGTGATCAATAAAGTAAGAGTAATTCACGAGGAACAAAAAGGAAACGTGAACGATCAAAAAAAAACTTTAAAAATCACACGGGAAAATTTAGAGAAGAAGTTGTCAGTTGCTGAGGATAAATTGTTTAGCGGTGTGATTTCTGATGAAGTATTCACCAGAACTAAAAATAGATACGAAAATCTTATTGAAAATCTAAACGATGAAGAATCTAAGCTTAATCGATCACGAAGTTTAAACTTTGATGTTATTCAAAACGTACTTGAACTAATCCGAAATATGGGAAAATCATACAAGAAAGCATCTCCTGAACTAAAGAGACTTTATTTGAACTTATTTTGGGAGCATTTCAAAGTTCAAGACAAAAAGATAGTTGAAGCACAGAGCACTCCTATTGTGATTGCTTTACAACAATTGAGTTCAATAAGATTTAATACAAAACAAAAACCCGCTGATACGCGGGTTTTTGATATTGATGTGCCTAATAACAAAGTTATATTAAGCACCGTCTTGGGTGATAGAAGGGATTTGAACCCTCGGCCACCGGTACCACAAACCGGTGCTCTAACCAACTGAGCTACTATCACCATGTATTTATTTTAGAACCATCCTTCTTGCGTAACCAAAATCAATATTTAGCGTTTTCCCTATTTCTCTGTAAGTCATTCCTTTTTTTCTGAGCATTTTTGCTTTTTTTTCTGTCTGTTGACTCTTTTCTTTCCTTCCTTTCATTCTCTTTATATTATTTTTAAGGATGGGAATAACTATTTTTGCTTCTTTTTTCTTGACAATCAAGATATCAAATATTTTTTCTAGAAAAAACAATATTTCCTCTTGTTTCGCAATATAATATACCCAACTATCTTTCCAGTGTTCCTTTCTTTTCTTTTCTTTAAACAAATAACCTAAACCAACAAAGTTTTTAATTTCTGTCAGCACTTCAAGGTTCGTTTGTGCTATGGATATCCGATAACCTTTTTTGTTATTCGTAATAGAACCTTCGCCATCGAAAAAACCTGCTACATAATTCCATGTCATAATTTAATTGTATACTATGTGGACTAAACTGTAAAGGACCATAATACTGAAACCACAATATTATTTTGTTCTATGTACACTGGACAGGATTCGAACCTGTGACCTACGGCTTAGAAGGCCGTTGCTCTATCCAGCTGAGCTACCAGTGCATATTGTTTGGCGAAGCTAGATAATTATTCTAGCTACTCTTAAATTTTCAAAATAAAATTGCCCCGATTTGGACCAATTTATTTTTTAATATTACAAGAAGACAAGTCTTTTGTCAAGAAGAAAAAAGTTCGTGTCTTAGGCACGAACTTTTTGATTTCTTTGATTACTTTTGGTTTTTTTTGGCCTCGGCGATTTCGTATTCACGATCTCGAAGCCAGCTTGACCAGGTGAGCTTGTACTGAGGAAATGCAATCCTGTTATCAACGATATATTGAAGCCAGGCTTCAGCTATTCTTATTTTTCCTTCCAGGAGAGCATTTTGAAAATCAGAAGTTTTTCTGAGGCCGAATTTTTCAAACAACTCGTTTTGAGCTTCTTCTTTTGTTCTTGCCATATTTTCCTCCTTTGTTGGTTATTGGATAAAAGAACGATAATTGCAAATTTTTTCACAAAAATAAGCTTTTGTCAATGACAAAACCCCTGGGCTTGATTTATTTTGGATTAAATGTTAATCTAAGTCAGTAATTAATAATAAATAACCCTTGACTTGGTAGAGGAATTTCGACCTTTTACTCGGCTTGGGACAAGAAAAAATGTTAGAAAAAAGTTTAAAAGCAAAAATTATCAAAAAATTCCGAGTTCACGAAGGTGATACTGGATCAACTCAAGTACAAATCGCTATTTTGACTGAAGAAATCGCTCAATTAGCAGAGCATCTAAAGATTCACAAACATGATCACTCTTCAAGAAAAGGTCTACTTAAAAAAGTTGGCGAAAGAAGAAGACTACTAAAGTACTTGCAAAAAGAAGATGAGAAGAGCTTTATAGATGTTACCAAAAAATTAAAACTAAAGATTGCCAAGAAGTTTATTGAAGAAGAAGAAAAGAAAAAGGCTGAAGAAGAAGCTTTGATGGCAAGTGATATGGAAAAAGAAGAAGAGGAAGAGGAAGTAGAAGAAGTTAAATAAAATATTAGGGGATGTTTTTTTGCATCCCCTTTTTTAAAAAATATTATGATAAAACACAAGGAGCAAAGAGTTGGTGTGCTGGTGGATGTTTCAAATATGTACCACTCTGCTAAAAATCTTTACAAAAAAAGAGTTAATTTTAAAGAAGTTTTAAAAGAAGCGGTTGCGGGTAGAAAATTGATTAGAGCAATTGCCTATGTTGTCAGAACAGAGCAAGGAGAAGAAACACCGTTTTTTGAAGCACTCGACAAGCTTGGCTTTGAGGTAAATATGAAAGATCTTCAGATATTTGCTGGTGGTGCGAAAAAAGGTGATTGGGATGTCGGAATTACTGTTGATGCTATTAAACTAGCTGAAAATCTAGATGTAATAATCCTAATAACTGGAGACGGTGACTATGTTCCACTTGTTACTTATTTGAAATCAAATAAAGGATGCTTAGTTGAAGTACTAGCTTTTGGAAAAACTACTTCTGGAAAATTAATTGAGGAATCTGATGATTTTATAGATTTGAGCGGAGACAAAAGATTTCTTTTGGGAGGTAAATAGTTCTTTTAAAATTGAGAGGAGATTAAAGTGAAAATTTATCCTAGAAGGCAAAAGCTTTTTAAAGTTACAACTTTTTTATGGATTTTAGTTTTTATTTTGAATTCATTTTTTGGAATCTATTATCTAAAAACACCAAATTTAAATTACTGTTTCTTTTTCTCTCTTTTATTTTTGATATTTTTCAAATCCTTTTTTAATGCAATCATCTGCTATCCCCAAGCATTAAGAGGTGAATTGGTTTTTGGAAATTTAATTGCATCTTTTATTCTTATCTTCAGACAATTGCTAAAACCACAAAAAGTAATTAAAAAATATTAAAAAAATTTGCGGTCTAATATAGACCGCTTAAAAAAATAAATTAATTAATAATATTTGGCCGGTGAACATTTAGTGCTGTGTAAACATAGGTTTATATAGTCCTACAGTTTATCGGTCAAAACAAAAAAAATGTACAACGAAAAAGTATTTTCTTGTGATTGGCTTGGCCGAACGCTGACATTTAAGACAGGAAAACTAGCTCAACAAGCTAATTCAGCTGTAACCGTTCAATACGGTGATACAGTTGTTTTGGCTACAGTTGTTGAGTCAAAAGATAACAGAGAAGGAATTGATTTCTTTCCTCTAATGGTTGATTTTGAAGAAAAATTATATGCCGCTGGTATTATAAAAGGTTCGAAATGGATAAAAAGAGAAGGCAGACCAACTGATGAGTCAATTCTAACAGGCAGAATGATTGATAGATCAATCAGGCCTCTTTTTGATGAATCATCAAGAAGAGAGATTCAAGTTATTCTTTCTGTTTTGTCTGTTGATCAAAAAAATGATTTTGATATTGTTTCTTTGGTGGCAGCTTCCGCTGCCCTCTCAGTATCTGGCGCTAATTGGAATGGTCCAATTGGTGGGATCAGGGTTGGTAAAATAAATGGCGGTTTTGTTTTTAATCCGACTTACGAAGAAAGAGAACAAAGCAATCTAGACCTAATAGTGGCTGGCACCGAAGAAAGAGTTTTGATGATTGAGGCTGGAGGACAAGAAATAAAAGAAGATGTAATGTATGATGCTATTTTGAAAGGACAAGCTGAGATGAAACCAGCGATTGATTTGATCCGCAAAATGCAGTCAGAAATTGAAATTATAAAAGCAGAACCAAAAGAAAAGCTAGTAAGCGCTGATGAAAAATTAGCAGAAGCAGAAAAAGAAAAAGTTTTGAGCATCGCTCAAGAATGGTTAAATGCTAATGCAAAAAATATTTTATTTGATAAAGAATATTATAAAAAAGCTGAAAGAAAAGCAGCAGTTGGCGCTATAAAAGAAGGATTGGATAAATATTTATTTGATCAAGAAATTCCAAAAGATAAAAGATCTATGGCGATTTCTTCCTTAGTTTATGAAGCGGTAGACAAGGCTATTACAGAAGGAGTTTTGAAAGACAAAAAAAGAGTTGACGGCAGAGCATTTGACGAGGTTAGAGCTCTTGCTTCTGAAGTAGCTCTTTTACCAAGAACCCACGGAACATCACTTTTCTCAAGAGGTGAAACACAGGTTATGTCTATTACTACCTTGGGTGGTCCTGGACTAGAGCAAACGATAGACAGTATCGAAGGCGAAACTACAAAAAGATTTATGCATCATTATAACTTCCCTCCATTCTCAGTTGGAGAAGCAAAACCGCAAAGAGGTCCAGGGAGAAGAGATATTGGTCATGGGGCTTTGGCAGAAAAAGCGATTGAACCGCTAGTACCTTCAAAAGATGAATTCCCTTATACTATTAGAGTAGTTAGTGAAACCCTTGGATCAAATGGCTCATCTTCTATGGCCTCAGCTTGTGCTACAAGTTTGTCATTAATGGATGCTGGTGTGCCAATTAAGAGAGCTGTTGCTGGTATTGCTATTGGACTTGCTTCAAATGATGATATGAGCGAATGGCAAGTTTTGACAGATATTCAAGATCTCGAGGACGGAAAAGGTGGAATGGATTTTAAAGTTGCAGGAACCACAGAGGGAATAACAGCTATTCAATTAGATACAAAAACAATTGGTATAAACAGAGAAATAGTAAAAGAAGCTTTAGAGAGAGCTCAAAAAGCTAGAATGCAAATTTTGGAAGTAATGAATGGAGCAATTAGCGCTCCAAGACCAGAGCTTTCAAAATATGCTCCAAGAGTTGAAAGCTTCAAGATTCACCCTGACAAGATTCGTGAAGTTATTGGAACTGGTGGAAAAGTAATCAATGAAATAATTGACGCTTGTGGGGTTACCATAGACATAGATGATGATGGAATGGTTTATATCGCCGGGGTTGATGCAGAAAATACAGCCAAAGCTATCCAATGGGTCAAAGATATAGTTCGTGAAGTTGAGGCTGGTGAAGTCTTCCATGGGAAAGTAGTTAGGATACTGGACTTCGGTGCTTTTGTAGAACTTCTACCTGGAAAAGACGGAATGGTTCACGTCAGCGAGCTTGCTCCATATAGAATAGGAAGTCCAAGTGATTTCGTTTCAGAGGGTGATATGGTTTGGGTAAAAGTCAAAGAAATAGATGACAAAGGAAGAGTAAATCTAACCATGAAAGGACTGCCCGAGAATGAGATTCTCTGGAAGGATGAAAAAGGAAAACAAGAAGGTGGTGGATTTAATGGTGGAGATAGAGGAGGAAGACCCCAGGGTCCACGATTCCAAAAACCACATGGAGAAAAAAGATTTGACAGAAGATAAAACCATAATAAAAAAAACCGTCCAGTTGTTGGACGGTTTTTTGTTTGAGAAAAAAGACTAAATAGCGTCAAAGGCTTTTCTCACAGACGATGGATCGGGAAATGATTTTTTATGAAAAGAAAAATTTTCTGAACAAGATGAAAGAAGGGATGAAAAAAAACATGAAAAATTATTTTCAGTCCAAGTTTGACCTTTTTTTATTCTAACCAGGTATCTTTTGGCAGGAGCGAGGTCAAGTTCATCAAAATAAAATTTGTTTTCTTCTGGTGACTTAATTGAGTAACCACCTGATCCCAAAGGTGCCCTAGTAGCATCTTGCTTGAAAATGATTTTTCTTAATTCTTTATCCGTAAAACTTGTTTTAAAAATTGCCATAGTTACCATTTTTCAACTCCTCTCCGAATAGTTTTTAAAATATTTAATGAACAACTATTGATAATTGATAAATTAAAACAATTACATACTTTTGTCAATTGGAGAATGTTCATTTTCATGTTATTCTAATAATATACCAGTTCTTTCACACCAAGGAAAAGGAGCTTCTTATGAAAAAATCCAATCTTAAACGTTTTGCTCCCGATTCAGCTGACTATGTTGTTGCACATGCGTTTCTAAAGAAAAAACGCGGCCCCTCAGTTGCATATTGTGGAGTATTGAATCCCAAAAAAGCTCTTTTATTTGCTCTTCTTTCAAAAAAATTTGAAACCGAAGTACAGAACGAAAAAGATCTCTTAGCTAGCCTGAAAACTGACCAATTTGCAGGAAAACATGTTGCAATGCTTTCCAAATTAAATTCGCTTGTAATCGCAAGTAGTTCAGATCCAAAAGACGCCCTAAAAAAAGCTCAAAGAAAGGGAGTTCCATCCCCTCATGTTCTTTTTCTTCCTAGCATTGAA
>RRYU01013851.1_pt2 | contig 16249 bp, 16 predicted proteins | sample 2162651 | NCBI WGS metagenome assembly RRYU01 (sample SAMN10267283, study PRJNA491782) | microbial mat metagenome | isolation source: biomat in the production well | place: Japan: Minami-Kanto gas field, natural gas well KTG3 | collected 2017-06 | reverse complement strand
CCCCCCCCCTCATGCAACTTCCGTTGCCGTTACTGGTAAGCTACCGATCAGGCATTGTTTGTCAATGACCTGTTGACTTAGCCCTTTCATGCTTGGTCGAGATCAGGGCTTCTGCGCTTACATCAGTTCAGTCTTACCAGGTATCAACATTCGCTATTATAGCCAGCATTAGGATGGCAATCAGCCATTCATGGCCAATTGCTCGACCGAGGTGGGCGTCTTACGTTTGCTGACGGATGCGGCGGCAAAAACCCTGCAGCCGATCTGACTGGAATGTGGCTGCAAAATACGCTCTGGTGGGAACCTTGGCAGCGCCAACGTACAAGCGACTATTCCGGCAACATCGGGATTGCCTGAAAAAATGGGGCCTTGAAGGCCCCTTGGCAGGTTTTGGACGGGCTTATTCCTGACTGACGGAAATTTTTCGAGGCTGCACCGCCTCCCGTTTAGGCAGGGTAATTTCCAGCACGCCGTGTCTGGATTTGGCGCTGATGCCTTCAGGGTCGGCCGAGTCCGGCAGACTGAAGCGGCGGTAGAAGGAACCATAGGTGCGCTCGACGCGCTTGTAGTTCTCTTTCTCGGTGGTCGCTTCGGTTTTTTTCTCGCCTTTGATGGTCAACACGCCGTTTTCCATGCTGACATCAATATGTTCCGGATCGACGCCGGGAATATCGGCGTGAATGACGAATTTGTCGCTTTCTTCCTTGATATCGACCGCCGGCGCCCACTCGGCGGTAGCAATCGAGCCTTCACCGGAGCCCTGATAGGCTCGTTCCAACTCGTTTTGCAGTTGATTCAACAATCCCCAGGGCTCGTAACGTGTAATGGCCATAACAACCTCCCAGCTAAAGTTGAGTTAACCCATCGCAAGGCCACCGAGTGTGGCCGTTATCCCGGATTCACTATTTTAGTAAGGGCAAATTTGGCAATTTCAAGCGACAAATTGCCGCGCGTTGGCAAACAAACGCAACCAAGGACCTTGTTCCGGCCAGTCATCGGGCCGCCATGGATATTGCACACTACGGAAACAGCGCTCCGGGTGCGGCATCATGATGGTGAAACGGCCGTCGCTGTTGGTCAGGCCGGTCACGCCCAGCGCCGAACCGTTAGGATTGGCCGGAAAGCGTTCGGTCAGCTGCCCGTTGTTATCGACATAACACAAGGCCACGCCGCCGGTTGCGATCAGCGCTTCGGCCTGGCCCTGACTCAACTCAACCCGGCCTTCGCCATGGGCCACCACCACCGGCAGGCGTGAACCGGTCATGCCTGCAAACAACACCGATGGCGAATCGGTCACTTCCACCATCAACCAGCGCGCCTCGAATTGTTCGGACAGGTTACCCAGGAATCTTGGCCAATGCCCGGCGCCGGGAATCAAATCTTTCAGGCCGGACAGCATCTGGCAACCATTGCACACGCCCAAGGCGAAGGTATCACTGCGTTGAAAAAACGCACCGAACTGATCACGGGCACGGGTATGATGCAGAATCGATTTTGCCCAGCCGCCGCCGGCGCCCAGCACATCGCCGTATGAAAAACCGCCGCAGGCGGCCAGCCCCTGGAAGTCGGCCAGGTCGATCGCGCCGGTCATGATGTCGGTGACGGTGACATCGACTGCGGTAAAACCGGCTGTTGCAAACGCGGCCGCCATTTCGGCATGACCGTTCACGCCTTGCTCACGCAATACCGCAAGCTGAGGTTTGACAGTGTTGATATAAGGCGCAAGCACATCCTCGCTTGGGTCAAACGTCAGCTGGCTGGTCAGCCCCGGGTCGTTATCGTCCAGCAAGGCGTCGTATTGCGCCGCCGCGCAGTCCGGGTTATCGCGCAGGGCTTGCATTCTGAAGCTGACGTCCGACCAGATGCGCTGTAACGGCGCCCGTTTTTCTCGGAAAATTTCCTGCCCCTGATGCCGAATAACCAGTTCCGGTTCGGCCCGGGTTTGACCTAAATCGTAGCAGATGCCGCTCAGACCCTGCGCTTTCAGAATCTCGCTCACTTCGGCCAGATGTTCGGTTTTAACCTGAATCACCGCGCCCAGTTCTTCGTTGAATAGCGCGGCCAACGGCGCATCACCCAAGCGGGTGATATCCAGTTCCACGCCGACCCGGCCGGCGAACAGCATTTCCGCAGCCGTGGCCAGCAAGCCGCCATCGGAGCGGTCGTGATAGGCTAAAAGCAAATCCCGTTGGCGCAGTTCGGTGATTGCCTGGAAAAACGCCTTGAACAATTCCGGCTCATCGAGGTCCGGCGCTTGATTGCCCAGCTGGTTGTAAACCTGGGCCAGCACCGAACCACCCAAACGGTTTCTACCCTGCCCCAAATCCAGCAACAGCAACCGGCTTGCGCAGACTTTAAGCTGGGGCGTTAAGGTTTTGCGAATATCTTTGACGGTGGCGAAGGCGGTAATCACCACAGTTAGAGGCGAGGCCACGCTGTTACCGTCCCAGACGGTTTTCATCGACAGCGAATCTTTACCCACCGGAATGGCGATACCCAACGCCGGGCACAGTTCCTCGCCCACTGCCTTGACGGTATCGAACAAGGCCGCATCTTCGGTTTCGGTGCCCGCCGCCGCCATCCAGTTGGCGGACAGATTCACCTGGCTCAGCGTCTGAACATCGGCCGCCAGCAAATTGGTCAATGCCTCACCTACCGCCATGCGGCCCGACGCCGCGGCATCGATCAACGCCACCGGGCTACGCTCGCCCATGGCCATGGCCTCGCCGGTGTATGACTTGAACCCGGTTGCCGTGACCGCGACATCGGCCACAGGCACTTGCCAGGGGCCAACCATTTGCTCACGCGCCACCAGGCCGGTTACTGAGCGGTCGCCGATATGAATCAGAAAGCTTTTGTCGGCCACCGCCGGAAATGCCAGCACCCGCCGGATAGCTTCGGTCAGGTCAACCTCATGCAAAGATAAAGCCGGCAGGTTGGCCGGTTCATGGCGCGCCGTGCGCTGCATTTTCGGCGGTTTGCCGAACAACAGGGACATGGGGATATCGATCGGCGTGTCGCCCAATTCGGCGTCGGTGAGCTGCAAATGCTCAGCTTCGGTAACTTCGCCGATCACCGCGAACAGGCAATGTTCGCGTTGACACAGCGCGGAAAACTCGGCCAGCCGTTCCGGCAGCAAACCCACCACATAGCGTTCCTGAGATTCGTTGCACCAAAGTTCCAACGGCGACATGCTGCTATCGGCACTGGGCACTTTACGCAGCTCGAAACGACCGCCCCTACCGGCATCGTGTACCGTTTCCGGCACGGCATTGGCCAGGCCGCCGGCGCCGATGTCGTGGATGGCCAGAATCGGCGAGCCATCACCTTGGGCATTGCATTGGCTGATCACTTCCTGACAGCGGCGCTGCATTTCAGGGTTCGCCCGCTGCACGGAGGCAAAATCCAGCTCCGCCGACACCTGACCCGAGGTCTGCGACGAGGCCGCGCCGCCGCCCAGACCGATGAGCATGGACGGGCCGCCCAGAATCACGATCAACGCGCCGGGCGGCAGTTTTTGTTTGTGGATCAGATCAGGGCGGATATGGCCCAGACCACCGGCGATCATAACCGGTTTGTGAAAACCGCGATACCGGCCGGGACCTGCGGCGGCATCGGCTTGCAGAAAGGTGCGGAAATAGCCGGTTAAAGAGGGCCTGCCGAATTCGTTATTGAACGCCGCCGAACCCAATGGGCCATGCAGCATGATATCCAGCGCTGAGGCCATGCGTTCGGGTTTGCCGAGGTCAAGCTCCCAGGGCTGAATAAACTCCGGGATACGTAAATGGGAGACGGAAAAACCAGACAATCCGGCCTTGGTCACCGAACCCCGCCCGGTGGCCGCTTCATCGCGGATTTCACCGCCGGAACCGGTGGCGGCGCCGGGAAACGGGGAAATCGCCGTGGGATGGTTGTGGGTTTCCACTTTCATCAGCATCGGCGCGGCTTCTTCGACAAAGCGGTATTCCCGGGTCTTGGCGTCGCGCAACCAGATCGGCGTCACCGGCCCTTCGACTACCGAGGCATTGTCGTGATAAGCCGACAAAATACCTTGCGGCCTGGCTTCGGTACTTTTTTTGATCATCTGGAACAGGGAGCTGGCTTCCACCCTGCCATCCACGGTCCAGTCGGCGTTGAAAATCTTATGCCGACAATGTTCGGAGTTGGCCTGAGCGAACATCATCAGCTCGACATCGGTGGGATCGCGCTTCAGCTCGGTGAAGCTGGCGCAAAGATAGTCGATTTCATCATCGGACAAGGCCAGTCCCAAAGTCTGGTTGGCCTCGCTCAACGCTTGCTTGCCTTGAGCCAGCACCGGTACCCGGGTTAACGGCCTGGGCGGGGCATGTTGAAACAAAATCGCCTCGATCTGAGCTCTGCCTTTGACCACCACGTCGGTCATGCGGTCGTGACATAAACCGTACAACGCCTGCCGCCCCGCCTCGGTCAAAGGCTTGGCCGTGACCCAGGCATATTCAACCCCGCGCTCGATACGCAGCACCTGATCCAAACCGCAGCGCTGGGCGATTTCCGTGGCCTTGCTGGACCAAGGCGACTGAGTGCCGGGGCGCGGCAGCACGATAAAACCTGTATCGCTGTTAATGTTCGCAGGCGCTTCGCCGTAGTTCAGCAATTCGTTCAACAGCGCCTGTTCCGCCGGGCTTAACGCGCCCACCGTTTCGATGATATGCAGGAATCGGGCGGTGAGTTTAGCTTCGCCGGCTAACTCAGCGATTTTCTTTAGAATTTTGTCAATGCGGAAAGCAGTCAGCGCCTTGGCGCCGGGAATAATCAACATGGTAAAACCTTAAAATATTCATGGGGCGGATGCGCTTCGCTTCTCCACCCTACAGCGTAACGGATTGGCAGTGTGGACTTGAATTCGGCTGTTAACGCGTAGGTTGGGGTGAGGCATGAACCGCAACACGACAACCGCATCGCCATCAGCCAACCATGAAAGCGAGACATCTGCTGAAACAGTCGGTAAAACAAGCTGTCGTTTTTCATTTATTGCGCCAGCTCCTGTTGCAAAGTGGTTTGCAACTGATTCAACAATTCCAGCGCTTGCTCACGGCTATCAGGTTGATTTTGTTCGTTAAGAATCAGAATATCGACATACTGTTCAGGCGCGTTTTCGATCAGCTTAACCTGAAACTCCAAATCACCGCCGACATTGTAGCGGCCAAAAAAGAATTGGATTTCATCCCAGAAAGTTTCATCGGTGACCACTTTACTGCTGGGATTGTAATGCACCAGATAAACGCCCGTCTGGCGGTTGCGGGCGACAATTTCCAGCGCCTGCCGCGCCAATGCCTTGCCCACCAGCCGCCAGCTGTAACCCATGCCGTCAAAAATCCTCAGTCCATTCACGCCGCCTTGATATTGCACACGGGCCATACGTGCCGATTCAGACAGTCGTGCATCATCCGGGTCATCCGGTTGCCGCAAATCCTCTTGCGGCGGGGGTATGCTGAAAGAGGGCGGCAGCGTCGATGCGTTTTGGCTATCGGCAACCGTTGGCCGCAAGTCTTCGGGAACCTTGAGCGGCGCAATTTCGGTTTGAAACTGGTAGTTTTTTTCCTTGTCCGGAAACCAGGTTTTAATCGTGGTGCAGGCCGTCAGTATGACTGACAAAAGCAAAACGCGGCCCGTTCGCAACAGAATCATGTGCTATGACAACAGACCGGACTGTTTAAGCGCTGCCCGAACCGGTTCGTGGCAGTCTTCAGTCAACCACGTCAACGGAAGACGGATGCCCGCGCCAATCAGCCCTAGCTCGGCCAGCGCCCATTTGACAGGGATTGGATTGGCCTGAATGAATAATTGTTTGTGCAGCGCTGCCAACTCGGTGTCTTTGGCCAGCGCGGTTTCCCGTTTCCCCGCCAGGGCAGCGGCCAGCATGTCATGAACCTGGCCAGGCGCGACATTGCCGGTTACCGTGACGCTGCCATGCCCACCTTGCAAACAGAACTCGCAACTGGTGGCATCATCGCCGGTGTACAAGGCAAAATCTTCCGGGCACAGTTCGCGTAAGCAGGCCAGGCGCCCGAGATCGCCGGTAGCCTCCTTGATGCCGGTAATATTGTCGATTTGTGTCAATCTGGCTACGGTTTCCGGCAGCAAATCACAGGCTGTGCGTCCCGGCACGTTGTACAGAATATGGGGAATCGGCACTGCCTCGGCAATGGCGCGAAAGTGCCGGTACAGACCTTCCTGAGTGGGTTTGTTGTAATAAGGCGTGACCTGCAAGCAACCATCAACACCAACCTGTTGCGCAGCCTGACTCAAAGTAATCGCTTCCGCCGTGCAATTCGAGCCGGTACCGCCCAACACCGGAATGCGCCCGGCGGCATATGCCACCGTTCGGGCGATAACCTCGATATGTTCGTCATCGTTCAAGGTCGGCGATTCGCCGGTGGTACCAACGGCTACCAGGGCATCAGTACCCTGAGCGACATGAAATTCCACCAGTTTACGCAAGCATTCAAAATCGAGTCGGCCATCCGCGTGCATTGGCGTTACCAATGCGACAATGCTACCTTGAATCATTCGCCCTTCGCTCATTTTCAAAATGGCTTATTATAACGTAAAACTTGACTATAAGGTCATGCCGGATCGAGCGTTTGTCGGGCTACGCCCGCTGCGGCCAAATTGCTCCGGGCGACCGCTAAAAATGTCGCCAAATTCGCTTCGAGTCTGCCCGATAGCGGTTGACGCCTATTCCAGAATGACTGAAATCAACGCTAATCGCGCCGCTGTCGGCAGTATTCAGCCAATGACTGCCAACCGACTGGAAACGGGCCAGGGTTTGCTGGTGAGGAAAGCCAAAGCGATTACGGTAACCGGCTGAAATCAAAATCCAGTCCGGCTTGACCGCGGCTAGAAAAGGCGACGTGGAAGATCCGCGACTGCCATGATGCGGCGCTAGCAGAACTTCCGCAGGTAAATCTTCGGCGGATAAGGTCAACAACGCCCGCTCGGCTTTGGCCTCGATATCTCCGGTCAACAGCGCCCGGCCCCAGACCGAGGTCACTTTTAATACGCATGAGCGATTGTTATCGTTCCAATCATCGGCGCCGTCGCCGGGCGCCAGCACCTTGAAGTCAACGCCATCCCATTGCCAGCGCTGGCCAGCCTTGCATAAGCGCCCCGCTACGGTTTTGCTGTCGCTATGGTACAGCTCCGTAACCGACCATTCGGCCAGCAACGAATCCATGCCTCCGGCATGGTCGATGTCGGGGTGGCTTACCATCAGCTTGTCGATTTTTCCAATACCTTGTTGACGCAAAAACGGGGTAACCACCATCGCTCCCATATCGGTTCCGGTGCGGAATTTTGGGCCGGTGTCAAACAGCAGAACATGATGTTGGGTTTGCAGCACCGCCGCCGAACCTTGGCCGACATCGAGCACGGTCAGCTTGAATTCACCAAAGGCCGGCACTTCGACAGCCGGGTAAAACAAGGGCAGAAACAGCGCCAGCGCCGGCCAGCGCCGGGGTAACAGCGCCGGCCCAAGCAACCAGACCACGCCGATCAATGCCAACAACAGCGCCCAAAACGGCGGCTGCAGCAGGTGAATACTGGCCTGAACATGCCCAGCCATAATCGTCAATCCGCTAAACACCCAGGTTAATAACAGATCAGCCAGAGCAAACAAGGGCGCGGCCAGAACCGGCCAGAAACTGACCAGCCCGGCAACCAGAATGCTCGGCACAATCGCCATCATAAACACCGGAACGGCCCAGATATTGGCCAACGGCGCGATAATCGATGCCTGTTGAAAGAAACTCAAGGTCAACGGCGCCAGCGCCAAAGCCAGCGCCAGATGGCTGATCAGTGCCGAGCGCCAAAATACCGGTTGTGTCAGTCGGTTCTTGAACATCAGGAACAAATAAGCCACTGCGGCAAACGACAGCCAAAGTCCGGGTTCGGTCAGCGCCAGCGGGCTGATGCTGACCATGATCAGAAAAGCCAGCGATAAAATCCGAAACGGCCGCACATGCCTTCCGGCCACCACCGCCAGCAGCACCGCCGCGACCATCAGCCAGGCTCTGAGCGTGGCTACGCCGAACCCGGCAAGTCCGGCATAAACGCCCGCCGCCATCAGCGCCAGCAATGCGGCCAGACGCGGCGGCGATAACCGCATAGGCGCGCATCGAGCCAGCAGACGACGACTCAAGGCAAAGACCAATGCCGCGACCAGTCCTAAATGCAAACCGGAAATCGCCGCCAGATGGGCGGTGCCGGTGGCGCGCAGCAGCCGCCATTGCTCGGCACTGATACCGCGCCGATCGGCCAGCAATAAGGCTTTGATCAAACCGGCATTGGACTTGCCGTCCAGACTGTTTTGCACACTGCGACTGAACCGGTCCCGCCATATATCAAGCGCAAAATATCTGTCCAGATCAGGACGCCGCACAGGCTTAGGCTTGGCCCGGACATAACCGGTGGCCCCAATCCGGTTAACAGCCAGCCAACGCTCATAATCGAAGCCACCGGGATTGGCCACGCCATGCGGCGGCTTCAATTTCACGAACAGCCGATAACCCTGACCGGGCGCCAGACTGTCCGGCGCGTTATACCAGGTCAAGCGCAATCGCTTGGGTAAGCCATTGATATCAGGCTCAGGCTGGAACTGAAAGCGCTTGACCCCCTCCCGCTCATCAACCAAACCAGCGACCACGCCTTGAACCGGAAATACTCGACCGGTCAAGGACTCTGGTAAACGATCCGTGAGTAAATGGCTGGTACCAATCGTGGCCCAGATCACGCCTGTCAAAAACGCCAATGGCAGACGCATTCGAGCATTGCGCACCAATATGCAGGCAACGCCGGTCAGTAACGCGACACTCGGCCCAGGCATCAATTCCGGGCTACCAACCACGGCCACCAGACCGGCTAAATAAGCTAGTAAACAAGGCATGACATCGGCATCGAAAAAACCATGGGCTTTAACACACCATGCAGTAAACTAGATCGGCAGAAATAATCAAAATCAGGAAGCCGGGCACACTGATTAATGATAGATGACCATGACCAGTTTACTCGCGCTAAAACCTGAAACTTGCCGGTAAAAACCAGGCTTTTAAGGATATTACCCCATGCCCAGAAAATTCATTCAAAAAATGCTGCCCCATCCCGATAAAATCAGACACCACAAGAATCTTCAGTTTCTGGGGGAGCGCATACACGAACCCAACTTATGGCATTTGAGCCGGCGGTCAACGGCGCTGGCGTTTGCCATTGGTTTGTTTGTCGCCTGGATTCCAGTACCCGGACAAATGGCGATCGCCGCAGTCGTGGCATTTTACCTGCGTGCTAATCTGCCGGTTTCGGTGGTTTTAGTCTGGATCACCAACCCGCTGACCATGCCGGCGATGTTTTATGCTGCCTACCGTCTTGGTCTGGTGTTCACCGGTGATCATGACAAGGCGGCCGCCAGCGAATTCAACTTGCAGGCGCTGATGGATGGCTTGGGCGGGGTCTGGCAGCCGTTTTTGCTCGGCTGCTTGATTTTAGGCGTGCTTTCCGCTGGCTTGGGCTATGTTCTGATCAACACCATTTGGCGCTATCATGTCGGTCAACGCTGGAACAAGCGGCCGCGTCCATGAACTTTCAGTCTGTCCACCGATCTGGTTGGCCGACTGAATTTAGGCCAATGCTATGGCTCGGTCATTGCGCCGTCAGTCATGTGCAACGTCCGGTCCATGCGTGAAGCCAGTTCGGAATCGTGTGTGACCAATAAAAACGCAACTTGAAGTTCACGGTTCAGTTCCAACATCAACTGGTATACCTGGCCTGCGGTTTTGCTGTCCAGATTACCGGTCGGCTCGTCCGCCAGCACACATTTGGGTTGATTGATCAAGGCACGGGCAATCGCCGCCCGCTGCCGCTCACCGCCGGACAATTCGCCCGGTTTATGTGCCAAACGATGGTTCAGACCGACTCGGGCCAATAACTCGGTGGCTGAGGCTTTAGCCTTGGCCACCGATTGCCCGTCAATCAACAACGGCATGGCGACATTCTCCAACAGAGTAAATTCGCCCAGCAGATGATGAAACTGATAAATAAAACCCAGATCGGCATTGCGCAACTGGTTCAGCCGCTTGTTGGATATTTCATACAAACTGGCCCCGGCCAACAGCACCCGCCCCGAATCCGGTTTTTCCAAACCGCCGAGCAAATGCAGCAAAGTACTTTTACCGGAACCGGAGGCACCCATGATCGCTACCCGCTCGCCGGATTTTATCGCCAGATCGACGCCCCTCAGCACCGGCACTTCCATACTGCCTTGACGGTAGGTTTTGCACAGCTGCCGCGCTTCCAGAATCAACTTGTCACTCATAGCGCAAGACCTCAGCGGGATTGACTCTGGAAGCCTGCCAGGCGGGGTAAAGCGTAGCTAACAAGGATAACAAAAACGCCATACCGGCAATACGCTGAACATCCAACCATTCCAGTTTCGAGGGCAACTCACTGATATAGTAAACATCGGCAGCCATGAATTGCACATCGAACATGCGTTCCAGAGCCGGCACAATGGTATCGACATTCAACGCCAGAGCAATGCCGCCGACCGTGCCCAGTAACGTGCCGGCGACGCCGATCACCGAACCCAGAATGATAAAAATACCCATCACCTGCGCCGACGACAAGCCTTGGGTTTTCAAGATCGCGATATCGCCACGCTTGTCGGTAACCACCATCACCAGGGTCGATACAATATTGAACGCCGCCACCGCGACAATCAGCAGTAATATGATAAACATCACCCGTTTTTCGGTTTGTACGGCCTGAAAGAAACTGCTGTGCGCCTGGGTCCAGTCACTGACACGATAGCGACCATGAAACTGATTGCCTAAGGTGCGGGCGACTTGCGGGGCATTGAACAGATCATCCAGTTGCAGGCGCAACCCGGAAACGGCATCACCCATACGATAGAGTTTGCCGGCGTCGGTCATGTGTATAAGTGCCAGATTGCGATCATATTCATACATGCCGACCTTGAACAGTCCGCTTATGGTAAAACGCCTTAAGCGTGGCACTACGCCAGCCGGGGTGGCGTTGATTTGCGGACTGATCACGGTCAACTTATCGCCAACCCGAACGCCCAGATGCTGAGCCAATTCAGCACCCAGTATGATGCGATAGTCACCGCCACCCAGGTCATCCAAAGCACCCTGAAGCATATTGGCAGCGACCTTGGAGACAGTTTTTTCATACTCGGGCAAAACCCCGCGAATCATCGCGCCGCTGACCTGACGACCGCTACTGAGCATGACCTGGCCTTGAATGAACGGTGCCGCCCCGGTGCGCTGAGGCAGGTCGGCAAGTTCCTTATCCAAAGCCTGCCAATCGTTTAGTATGTTGTCAAAACCGGTGACGGTGGTGTGTGCAGTCATACCCAGAATTCTATGGCGCAACTCGGCCTGAAAGCCGTTCATCACCGACAGCACGGTAATCAGCGCGGTCACGCCCAGTGCGATACCGGCAATTGAGGTCAAGGTGATAAAGGAAATAAATTGGGTACGGCGCTTAGCCCGGGTATAGCGCAGGCCGATAAATAAAATTAAAGGTTTGAACATGGATGTGGCGGAATGAGTAGCGGCATCCCCGGTTTTAAGACAATCGGAACCGGTGAATCTGAGCAACAGCGACGGTTATGCCGCATCAGCTTTTGCGGCAAGCTGGACATAAACCATAAAGGTACAGACTGTGATCGGTGAGTTCGAACTCGAATCGAGCAGCAATTTCTCGTTGCCGTTGTTCGATGACGTTATCCTGAAATTCCTCTACCCGACCGCATTTCACGCATAACAAGTGATCATGATGATCGCCTTTATTGAGCTCAAACACCGAGTTACCGCCTTCGAAGTGATGCCGGGTCACCAATCCCGCCGCCTCGAATTGAGTCAATACCCGATATACCGTGGCCAAGCCGATTTCTTCGTCGTCGCTGAGCAAATGTTTATACACCTGTTCGGCACTCATGTGCCGATCTTCGGTTTGATTTTCCAGAATTTCTAGAATTTTCAGGCGCGGCAGAGTCACTTTCAGCCCGGCGTCGCGTAAGTCTTGCTTTTCCATAATTTTCAATAACGATGAATAGATTCCGGTAAAATAACCAAGTGCATTATCTTGAGTATTGTACCCATTGCAGACAAATCCTGTAGGAAATTATCAGTCCATGCTCAATAAACATCTCGTTCTCGCTCTGGCGTCGGTCATCACCGGCTGCACCCCCATTCTGGAGGAATTACCCGGCGTTTACCGAATCGATATTCGTCAGGGCAACCAGCTTGATTCGACCATGACTCAGCCATTGTTTCCCGGTATGAGCAAACGCCAGGTTCTGTTCACTCTAGGGTCACCAATGCTGGTAGATCCCTTTCACGGCAATCGCTGGGATTACATTTTTTCCGAACAACGTGAGGGCGGCCCACGCCTGCAAAAACGCTTGACCTTGTATTTCGACGACGACCAACTCAGCGCGGTCGAGGGTGACTTCAAACCCGAAGCCAAACCGCCGGAGCTGACCAGCGATGACACCACGCTGGATCTTCCCAAACGCCAATTTGAACCTACATTAAGCGACATTATCGGCAGCTGGTTTGGGCTGGAGCCGGACGCGCCGCAAATTATCGATGATTAGTTCGTTCGGGAACAGACGGTTAGCCAAAGCCGTGATAGCAGCATGCCCAACATTAGCAGTACGGTTAGGCACAATTTTGAAAAGCCGAGCCAATTAACATAGGTTCGAAGTCGATCAGCCTGTTTCTGGACAGAACCCAAGGATCAGCCCTCCTGCTCCGCCTGTTTGGCGGCGCGCTTGCGCCGGGCCGCCTTGGGATCGCTGATCAGTGGTCGGTAAATTTCCACCCGGTCGCCGTTTTTTAACGACTGATCCAGTGCGCAGGCCGAGCCGAAAATGCCGATTTTATTCTCGCCTAAATCAATTTCCGGAAACCGGCCCAGAACTCCGGAACGTTCGATGGCTTGCTCGGCGGTGGCCGGTTCCGGCAACCGCAGCGGGATAATGACTTGTTCATTGGGCCGGGCATAGGCCACTTCAACCTGTATCGTGTTACTGGCCATAAACGTCCTTTGCGCGCTGGGTAAATGATCCGACCATAGTATTGCAGATCTGATTGAATACCGCGCCGAACGCCAGCGCTGCCAGAGCGGTGTCTAATTCAAACTCCAGCTCCAGAGCGATCTTACTGGCATCCTCGCGTAACGGGATAAAAAACCAGGAACCTTTAAGCTTTTTGAATGGACCGTTTAACAGTGTCATATCGATACGCTGTTGGTCCACGGCCGTGTTGCGCGTGGCAAACGCTTTGCGAAAACCGCCCTTGGCTATTTTCAACTCCGCCTCAATCTGATTTTCATTAAGCTTGCGCAGAATTTTACTGTCCGAGCACCAAGGCAAAAACTCAGCGTAGGCTTCGATATCGGCAACCAATTCAAACATATGCCGCGCCGGATACCGCACCAGCGCGCTTTTGCGCACCCAAGTCATCAGCCAAGCACCCCAACAACATTCAAAAACACCAAAAACACCGCCGCCGGCGCGATATAACGAATAACAAACTGCCATAGCTTGAAATACAGCGGCTGACTCAGCGCCAGCTCGTCCTCACTGTCGCGCTGCATCATGATCCAGCCGGCAAATACCGCAACACAGAAACCGCCAACAGGCAGCATCAGATTGGCGGTCAGATAATCCAATAGTTCGAACCAGTTCAGACCAAACAGGGTGACTTCTTCGCCAATATTAAAGGAAAACACCGTACCCAAACCCACCAGCCAGGCCGCCGCGCCGGCGATCATACTGGCTTTGACTCTGTCAAAATTAGAGTTTTCCACCAACCAGGCAACTAATGGCTCAATTAACGAGATTGCCGACGACCAGGCGGCGAACACCAGCAGCACAAAAAACAACACGCCGAACAACCAGCCGCCGGTCATGTTACCGAAAGCAATTGGCAAAGTCTGAAAAATCAAGCCCGGCCCGGCTTCGGGCTGCAAACCGTTGGCAAACACAATCGGAAAAATGGCAATGCCAGCCATCAGCGCTACGCCGGTATCGGCGCCGGCAATTAACAAAGACGTGCGGCCGATAGAAATATCTTTCGGCAGATACGAGCCGTAAACCATGATCGCGCCCATCCCAAGACTCAGGGTGAAAAAAGCATGACCCATGGCGGTCAGTACCGAAGCGCCGGTGATTTTGCTGAAATCGGGCGTGAATAAAAATTCCAGCCCTTGTTGATAAGCGCCTGAAGTCATGGCATAGGCCACCAGAAGCAGCAGCAAGACAAACAACCCCGGCATCAGAAACCGCACCGCTTTTTCCAGCCCTCCAGCGACGCCTTTGGCGACCACCCATAAGGTCATGCCCATGAACACGGTATGCCAGAAACCTACCTGAACATGATCAGAAGTAAAATCGGCGAACAATGCCTTGATTTCCAACGCGTCCCGTCCGCCAAAATGACCGAGCAGTGCTTTTACAACATAAGCCAAGCCCCAGCCCGCGATCACGCTGTAATAGGACAAAATCAAAAAACCGGCAATCACCCCCAACCAACCGACATAATGCCATTTGGCATCGGCACCGGCCTGGTCGGCCAGATCGGCCATGGTATTGATCGGGCTTTGTCGGCCGCGCCGGCCAATCATCGCTTCGGCCATCATAATCGGCAGACCGATTAACAATACGCAGAGTAAATAGACCAGAACAAACGCGCCGCCGCCATTCTCGCCGGTAATATAGGGAAACTTCCAGATATTGCCAAGGCCCACGGCTGAACCGGTCGCCGCCAGAATAAAAGCCCAGCGAGATGACCACTGACCATGAATCGATTTTTTCTGTTCGGTCATAAAATCCTCATTGACGTAACGATAATGGCTTGTGTCGGGCCTCTCGGTTATAAGCTAAACACAGCAAACCGCCCCGAACGCGCTAAATCGAGTAAAATAACAAATTAACCCGTTGTCGTCAGTCATAAAATCGTCTCACACATGGCCGCCAGTAAAAAATCCAGTAAAAATAAATCTCAGGGTAACGCTCAAATTGCCCAGAACAGGGCCGCGCGCCACGAGTTTTTCCTTGAAGACCGCTTTGAAGCCGGTTTGGCGCTGGAAGGTTGGGAAGTGAAAAGTTTACGCGCCGGCCGCGCCCATTTGACCGAAAGCCATGTCCATCTGAAACGCGGCGAAGCCTGGCTTTTGAATGCGCATTTTTCCGCTCTGGCCTCGGCATCCACTCATATTGTCCCGGAGGCGACCCGGCCACGCAAACTTTTGCTGCACCGCCGTGAGCTGGACAAACTGATCGGTGCCGTGGAGCGCAAAGGCTACACTCTGATTGCACTGTCATTGTATTGGAAAAAAGGCCGGGCCAAACTTGAATTAGCCTTGGCCAAAGGTAAAAAACTGCACGATAAACGTGCCGCCGCCAAAGACCGCGACTGGCAACGGGAAAAACTTCGGCTCATCAAACATTCCTGACAAACCATGACTGAAAACAGCTCTCTGACTGCGTTTTTAAACCGCCTACTAAACGGCAACTTACCGAATTTTCAGGATACTTTGGCGATTATCGAGCAGGTTTATCACTTCCAACCAACGGCGTTCGAAAATGGCCTAGGTGAAAACATCGTATCCAATGACGCCGACCATAATCAAGGCTCTTGTAAAGTGTTCAGTTTTGCCAGACTGCATGGCTTAAACGAACAGCAAACGCTGAATTTGTTTGGGGAACATTACCGGCAGGTTCTGGCTACGCCGGAAGCGGCCGATCATGTCAACATCCGCAGTTTCATGCGTCATGGCTGGGCCGGCATCAAGTTTCATGGACAGGCACTGACGCCAAAAAAATAACTTGGTGTCTTACGATTTTGTGATTATCGGCCAAGGACTGGCCGGCAGTCAAATACTGGATTAGCTGGACAAACGTCGCCAGCGCATCAAGGTGCTTGATCCCGGTACCATCAACGCATCCCGTGTTGCTGCTGGCTTAATCAATCCAGTCACCGGAAAATACCTGACCTTAGGCACTGACCTACCGATGTACCTCCAAAAAGCCCGGCAAACCTATGCCGAACTCGAACAACATCTGTCCGCAACGCTGTGTAGTCCGTTAGCCTTTATTCGATTGTTACCAAACGAGGCTGCCTTCAAACAAGCGCAAAAACGCAAGCACTCACCAACCTATCAAAACTTTTTAGGCACTCTTAAACGC
>RRYU01003743.1_pt1 | contig 16302 bp, 9 predicted proteins | sample 2162651 | NCBI WGS metagenome assembly RRYU01 (sample SAMN10267283, study PRJNA491782) | microbial mat metagenome | isolation source: biomat in the production well | place: Japan: Minami-Kanto gas field, natural gas well KTG3 | collected 2017-06 | reverse complement strand
TTGGTAGGCGCGATCGGATTCGAACCAACGACCCCCACCATGTCAAGGTGGTGCTCTAACCAACTGAGCTACGCGCCTGTAATACAGGAGCGGCTATTCTAATGAAACACCCCCGATTGTCAACTTACCTTTTTATATGACTCTTTCAGCAACTAACCAGCAGGAGTTCTCTCCTGCTGGCTATTCACTTTTTATTGTTGATCGTGGACTCCTACTGCAGCACTTGGATCCTCCTCATACATGGCAGGTAATGAGTGTGCAATGCCCTTATGACAATCGATACAGGTTTCACCATTATCAAAGCCCTTGATATGCTGTTGCATCGCTCTGCGACCCTGACGAGCGTAGTCCATTGATTCAAAGTCATGACAGTTTCGGCATTCGCGTGAATCAGTTCTTTTCATGGTATCCCAGACATGTCTTGCTAGTTCCAGACGTTTTGCTTCAAACTTTTCAGGAGTATTAATCGTACCTAACAGCTTGTGCCATACCTCATTACTCGCTTTGACTTTACGGATCACTTTATGAACCCAGTCTTTGGGAACATGACAATCAGGACAGGTAGCCCGCACTCCAGTACGGTTACTGAAGTGAATTGTATCCTGATACTCATGATAAACATTCTCTTCCATCTCATGACAGCTAATGCAGAACTTTTCCGTGTTGGTAGCTTCCATTGCGGTATTAAAACCACCCCAGAATATAATACCTGCAATAAACCCGACACCGAGTAATGCCCCTACGGAGTAGCGCATTGTCGGTCTTTGCAGTATAGAAATCAGACCATTTTTCTTCGACATTTTTATTGCTCCAATAGCTTATCTACTGTTGTACTATCTCCAGGACGCACTATCAATTTTGGTGTTTAACCGAATAGAGCGGTTCAAAGGTATTTTCGACCAATGGCTTTGCATTAACTTGCGGCACATGGCATTGTGTACAGAAATAGCGTCGGGCGGAAATGTTAGCACGAATCCCTCCATCACGATCTTCAAAGTGGGTTTGACTAACCTTGGTTGCTGCAGCTTTACGATAATTTGCCCAGCTGTGGCAGGTTAAACATTTGTTAAACTTTGTATTAATGGTATATCCATTAATTGTATGTGGTACCAACGGCGGCTGTTGAATATAGTCGCGTGACATCGGCTCTCTATCAGATTGCCAACGTTTATTGATCACCTCATTGGAGGCTGCATCCAACTCGGATGCCCCACGTAATGAGTATACTTCTGAGAATGACTGGGGTGAGTAACCCAAAACCATACCCGTCAGGGCCAGACCTAACACCACTGACTTTTTCATGGCGTAACCTCCTTATGCAGAGAAATCGAATGTGTTTGTTTACGAATCATTTGAAAATTAAATTGAAATACTTCTTTGCCGCAGACATCAATACAACGCCCACAGTTTGTACATTGAGTCGATAAAATGGTTGAGGAATCAACACCATCGACCCCTTTTAATACGGGTTTTATAATTTGAGGTTCAGGACAGACCACATAGCAATCCATACAGTCATCACAGGCTGAGCGCGCAACTGCATCGACCCTGAGCGGGGTAATATGACCGAGCATGGAGTAGAAAGCACCAACGGGACACAGATGACCACACCAGGCACGCTTGCTCACCATGGTATCCAGCAATAAAATCGCAATTATTATCAGCCATCCCATACCCACACCAAATATCAAGCCTCGTTGAATTGCTGTCACCGGATTTACCATTTCCCAGGCCAAAACACCTGTGGTTGCTGACAGCAAAAGTGTCATCGCCAATACCCAAAAGCGTGTTGATCGTGGCAGAGTAAACAGTGGTTTATATCCAAGGCGATTTTGTAACCACGCAGCAAGATCAGTCACAATATTGACCGGGCATACCCAGGAGCAGAACAGGCGACCACCAAACAACAGATAAAAACCTATGACGATAGCAGCACCGATAAACGCGGTGGTTTCTGGTAGATGTTGTGTCAGTAATACCTGTAATAACAGGTAAGGATCTGTCATTGGTATGGTTTCCAGTAACAAACTGGAGCTGAGATTACCTTTTATAACCCAAATTCCCGCTACAGGCCCAAGCAAAAACAGACCCAGTACTAACAGTTGGCTGCTACGGCGCATTAATAACCATTTATGTGCGGCAAACCATGATCTATGCGCAACAGTCACTTTATTTGTTTTAGTTTGCTGACTCATGCTAGCGCCCACCCAAGCCGCGGTTAAGCGTTTTCAGTGGATCATCCGCAAACGGTGTAGTGTCTGGTTGTGCATCAAAGATCAGCCCTTCACCTTCATAACTGTAATCCATCCCTTGTGGCAGGTTATATTGGTGTTGCAAATCCGGGGTAACCAGAGATTCACCGGCTTTACGCTTCTCTTCCCATCCAAGGCGATAGTGTTTTCCAATCGCACCCTGAACCAGGTGCATAGGTAATACCTTTATTGCCGCCTCTTCGAGAATACAGGCCTCTTCACACTTGCCACAGCCGGTACAGGCATCAGAATGCACCACAGGAATAAAGCGTGCATGCTTACCAGAACGCTTGTTATGCTGATAATCAAGTGTGATTGCCTTACCCCGAATGGGACAGACGTTGTAGCAAACTTCACAACGTAAACCGCGAAATGCGATACAGTTTTCCTGATCAGAAACTACTGCCAGACCCATACGCGCGTCATCAATATTATCCAGTTGACGATCGAGTGCTCCGGTAGGACAGTTGACAATACAGGGAATATCTTCACACATCTCGCATGGGATCTTGCGTGCCTCAAAATAGGGCGTACCCAGAGGTACCTGCTCTCCGATTTCCGAAAGCTTTAATGTGTCATATGGACAATCACGTACACACAACCCACAGCGGATACATGCACCGAGGAACTCCGGCTCTGCCAGAGCACCCGGTGGACGAATCGCTTGTGAAGGGAGTGATGAAGCCTGGCGGCTGTAGAGACCTACACCTATCCCGGCCAGAGAGACCAGCCCCGCCATTCTGAAGCTATCCTTCAGAAAACGGCGGCGCTCCCTGCCTGCTCTGTTATCACTGTTGTGGGTGAATTGACTCATCTTACATAAGCCTTAGGCGCGAGTTACCTTAACCGCACATTTTTTGTAGTCGGTCTCTTTTGACAATGGATCGGTTGCATCGAGTGTTAATTTATTAACGATACGACCCGCGTCAAACCATGGGATAAAGATCAACCCTTCCGGTGGACGGTTACGCCCACGTGTTTCAACCATTAGTGTGATCTCACCACGACGTGAAACAACTTTAGCGGTCATGCCACGTCTCAGCCCGCGCTTTTTGGCGTCTTTGGGGTTCATAAAGCATACCGCGTCAGGGAAGGCACGATAGAGCTCTGGAACACGACGAGTCATTGAACCTGAATGCCAGTGTTCGAGCACACGACCCGTACACAACCATAGATCGAACTCGTTATCGGGTACTTCAGCCGCAGGCTCATAAGGTGCGGTGATAATGTTGGCCCTACCATCTTTTTGACCGTAGAACTGGATATCAGATCCCTTGGCAACATGTGAGTCGTAACCTTCACGGTAACGCCATAAAGTCTCTTTGCCATCAATTACCGGCCAGCGTAAGCCTCGAACCTTGTGGTAATGATCAAACTCGGCAAGTTCATGACCTTTTTTCGGTCCTTTCAAACCAAAGATCCGATACTCTTCATAAAGACCTTTTTGTGGATAAAAACCGAAGGCATCCATCTCATCGTTGTCGTAACGATTGCCATTCTGATCTGTCACAATCTGCTTTGGATATTTATTCACGTTCCCATTCTGGAACAGGAGATCAAACAGGGTTTTACCACGGACTTCCGGCTGTTTGGCGATCAGATCATCCGACCAAACCTCTTCTACCTTAAAGCGCTTGGAAAACTCCATTAACTGCCACAGATCAGATTTTGCTTCGCCAGGTGGTTTAACCTGCTGGCGCCAGAATTGTGAACGGCGTTCGGCGTTGCCATAAGCGCCCTCTTTTTCTGTCCACATCGCTGTTGGCAAAATAAGATCTGCTGCCATCGCGGTCACGGTTGGGTATGGATCTGAAACCACGATAAAGTTATCCGGGTTACGATAGCCTGGATATCCCTCTTCGTTCATATTTGGTGCTGCCTGCATATTGTTGTTACACATCACCCAATAGGCATTGAGCTTGCCGTCTTTGAGCATGCGGTTTTGTAGTACTGCGTGATATCCCACCTTGCCGGAAATAGTACCTTCAGGCAGTTTCCATACTTTTTCTGCAAAATCACGATGGGGCTTGGCTTTTACCACTAAATCAGCTGGCAGGCGATGAGCAAAGGTTCCGACTTCACGAGCAGTTCCACAAGCAGAAGGCTGTCCTGTTAATGAAAAGGGACTATTACCTGGTTCGGAGATCTTGCCCATCAACAGATGGACGTTATACATCAGACCATTTACCCATACACCACGGGTATGCTGGTTAAAGCCCATAGTCCAGAATGAGGTGATTTTCTTGTTTGGATCTGCATAGAGTTTGGCCAGACGCAGAAGATTCTCTTTTGGCACACCTGAAAGCTCAGAGGCATATTCAAGGGTGTATGGCTCAAGTGATTTTTTATACTCATCAAAGGTAATTGCACTTAATGCACCCTTACCTGCATTGGCTGCCTTTTTCTCCAGAACATGCTCAGGGCGCAAGCCATAACCAATATCAGTTGGGGTCTTTTTAAAGTTGACATGCTTGCTAACGAAATCCTTGTTGTAAGCATCAGTTTGAATAATGTAATTGGCGATGTAGTTCAAAATCGCTAAATCGGTCTGTGGTTTGAAGGTCATTTCGTTATCGGCAAGATCGTAACAACGATGCTCAAAAGTCGATAACACATGAACCTCACATCCTTCTCTGGTGAGACGGGTGTCAGTTAGGCGTGACCATAAAATAGGGTGCATCTCCGCCATATTGGAACCCCACAGCACAAATGCATCAGCATGTTCCAGATCATCATAACAACCCATAGGCTCGTCAGAGCCAAAGGCTCGCATAAATGCACCTACAGCTGATGCCATACAATGACGTGCGTTTGGATCGAGGTTATTGGAGCGGAAGCCTGCCTTAAAAAGCTTGGATGCAGCATAACCTTCCCACACAGTCCACTGACCCGAACCAAACATACCTACAGAGGATGTCATTTTTTCAACCGGGACCCCTTTATTCGCGATCATGTCCTTTTTAAGTGATGTCTTAAATTTATCAGCCATCACATCAAAGGCTTCATCCCAACTGACCGGTGTAAAATCACCTTCCTTGTCATACTTGCCATTGGTCTTACGCAATAGAGGTTGGGTTAGACGATCCTTTCCATACATAATTTTGGAGAGGAAATAACCTTTAATACAGTTCAGTCCACGGTTAACCGGTGCATCAGGATCACCCTGAGTTGCAACTACTTTTCCTGCACGTGTTCCGATGAGCACGCTACAACCAGTACCACAGAATCGACAGGCTGCCTTATCCCAACGGATTTTGTCGTCATCTGCTGCCATTGCATCTTTAATACCAGGTATCGTTATACCCGCTGCAGTTGCAGCGGCTGCGACAGCCTGAGATTTGATGAAGTCCCGCCTACTTAGTTTCATTGTGACGCCTCCTGTTCTGAATCCTCTTCAGGATCAAATTCTTCAAAATTGTGGTAAACCATGGATGCAGAGAGCACACCCTCTATATCCTGAAAACTGTTTACGGTATCGAATAATCTGTTATCACTCTCACCCTCAACGGTTACGACAAAGCGACCATCTTCCTTCATCGCATGGATCTCAACACCTTCGATTGATTTCAGGTTAGCCTCAACCTGTGACTGTAATTGAGGTTTTGAATGGACAATAACTCCGCTGATATTCATAGAGCTGCTCCAGCTGCTTTTAAATTGGTCTGTTGACCTTGATTACTGACAATTCCGATAGCCTTGACTGGACAAGGCGCAATACAAGCACCACATCCATTGCAGCTATCACTGTTTAAAACGGGTTGAGAAATACCCCCCGGTGTGAACTTGAATCTAATCGCGCGCTGTTCACACTGGTCTGCACAACTTTGGCAAACCACCTTATTTAAAGCGAGGCATGTGGGGGAGATGCTTACTTTATAGTCCCAGGCGGGGGTATCTTTCATGGGGATAAAGGCTTTTTCATGACAACTTTCTACACACTGCCCACAGAAATCACATTCACCCTTGCTAAAATCAATAACAGGAAAACCACCACGACCACGGATGACAATGTGTGATGGACAGGATGAAATGCATTGATCACAACGAGTGCAACGTTCGATGAATAAGTTCTCATCAACCGACCAGGGAGGTCTTATTACAAGTTCCTTTCCTCGTAATAACTCCATTCTTGTGAGCGATGCTGTCATTTTGTGTTTAAATAATCTCAGTGTTTACTTTAATCCGTCACACTCCGTAGACATCATAAAGGTTTCTGTTTTATTCCGAACTCGGATGACATAACTTTATACGATAAATCAATAAATTACTTTACCGAAATGGTAGTATCCCTGGGGTACCCCGTTGTAGGTAGACCCATGAGCTAGTGACGATTTAATGCCCACACAGCGGCTTCCACCCGGGAATGCAAGCATAATTTTTTTAGTAAGTGTTTTACATGAACCTTGACCGTTCCTTCTGATATTTCCAGCTCTGAAGCGATTACCTTATTACTGAGGCCAACCGCTATTAAATCGAGGATTTGCAGCTCCCTGTCCGTTAAACCAGCCTTGTCAACATCCTTGGGAACATCATCATCTTTTATCGCCACAACCAGCATTTGTGTCAACTGTGGGCTGATAACAAATTTGCCAGATGCAGCCTGTTGCAGGTTTTTAAGAATATCTTCCGGCTCCATATCTTTAAGTAGATAGCCATCAGCGCCACAACGTAAAGCCTTTAAAACATCATTATCATTATCTGAAACGGTGAGCATTAATACACGTGAATCGATATCTCTGGATTTGATCTCTTTTAATACTTCTATGCCACTTTGACCTTTCATGTTGATATCAAGCAGAATAAGATCTGGTTGCATTAACGCCACCAGTTCCAGGCCTTCTTTTCCATTTGCCGCTTCACCAACCAGCATCAGGGAGGGTTCCATTTCAATAAGGTCGGCAACACCTTTACGAAACAGTGGGTGGTCATCAATAGTAATGATTGTATATGTTTGTTTACTCATCTGTTTCACTTGTATCGTTTTGGAGACTCTGACTGATATTAAAGTTTAACTCAAACATCGTACCACCATCAGCGGACTCACCCACAATTAACTCTCCACCCAGACCATTTGCCCGTTCTGTCATAATGGCAATCCCGAAATGGTGTAATGCACTAACACCCTCACCTATTCCAACACCGTCATCTTCTACACGAATCACAACCTCACCCTGAAAGTCACAACGAATACTTAATATAGCGTGTGTTGCCTGTGCATGTTTAACCACATTGGACAATGCTTCACGGACAAACTGAACTATATGAATCTCATCGTTAGGAGTGAACTGGCAATTTCCAATATTATTTTCAAAGATTATCTCCAGTTCACCTCGCGTACGAAACTCTTCAACCGTATTTTCCAGGGTTTTGGTTAAGCCATCTTCGCTAATTTTTAAACGGAATGTCGTCAGTAGCTCGCGTAGCTGACGGTAGGCACCATTTAACCCATCACGTATATCAGCAATAATCTCAACGCTTTTCTGGTTTGATTCTCCTTTGGGCATATACTGTTCCAGCCTTGCCATCTGTATTTTGAGGTAAGTCAGGGACTGGGCGAGTGAGTCATGTAGTTCTCGCGCGATCACACTACGCTCTTCAAGAAGAGCGATTCGTCTTCCTTGTGCGGTTTTTTGTGCAACATTGATGGTTAGCACAATATGACTGGCAACGGTTTCGATAAGGCGCTTTTGATAATCATCCAGACCCTCATCTTCAAAATAGTCCACCAGCAATACGCCATACTGGTTATCTTTATCCTTTATAGGTGTAGAAAACGTCTGCAACCGGCGATTGTTCATTGAAATAAAGGCAAAGGAGTGAGAACGACCCTTGCCAAAACATTTACCGCAATCAACGCTGGCTTTATTGAGCTCATCACTACGTGTGGTTGCAAACAGAAATGCCTGTTCATCCCCTGCCTGCCCTAAACAGATAGCACCAGAGTGAATACCAACCTGCTTTTCAATACTTTTTATAAGCTCATATAAGATTTCAGAGGTGAATGAGCCCGTCCCTAGTTGTTGAGTGGTTTTATACAGTAACTCCAGTGACTGATTACTTCTTTCCAGATCGGCGGTTTTCTCCTTCACCCTTTTTTCCAGATCCTGATAGATAACCGACAGATCTTCACTCATGCTATTAAACGCAAGCGCGAGTTCGCCCAGCTCATTTGACTCTTTATATTGACTGCGCAACTCAAAGTGGCCCTTGCGCACTGCCTGTGCACAGTTAAGTAATTCACGCAATGGATACAATAAATGACGCTGAACCATCACCATAGTAATGATGACAACAATAAAAGTCAGCGTGATCGCTAATAGATGGATAGCACGAAGGATCTGAATCTTCTCTTCGGCTTCATCTTCTATTGATTTAACCAGGAGATGTATATCATCTACAAAGTGATCCACCTGATCCAGATAGAGCTGTGCAAGCTTTTCAATTTCATCTTTTTCACTCTCTCTACGTTCAGTAGTTTCGGTAAGATAGAGATAAAGTTCGAGTGTTTTACTGATATTCTCACGCCAATGATCCTCTACGGTTTGATAGGCGTGGAGTATTTCATTATCCGATTTGTAATCGAGAATGTTATGAATTCGGGGACTGAACAAACGCTGCTTAAACTCATCCACCAAAATTCGGGTTCTGATTCTTGAACGAATGAGCGTTTCATCGGTAGAACGACCAATGCTATTTGCAATGCGATAGGATTGCATCCGCAAAGTGCCGGTTTGATTAATCGCCGCAGCGTATCCTTCAGAGGTTTCGGCAATAAAAACTGAGCTGAACATCCCGATTAAAGCGAGCGAGATGAGTGTCACCATCGCAACACCTAGGCGGAAAAGCAGGGAGTGATGATTAATGGGTAATATTTTAAGCTTCATAAGTACTCGACCTGAGAGGATTCAGGTCGAGTGTAGCCTATTTACCGCGTTGAGTTGAACCTCGACTACGGGGTGAAAGTTGTGGTTACCGTATCCTGAACCTTCAATGTGATCGGCGAATTATTCAATGTCCACACATTGTAGGTTCTTGTTACACCCGTTCTTGTAGTTGATGAAACCCATTCAACAAATGTTTCTGATACTTGACCTTGGCTCGTCCAAGTCCCACCAACAATCTCGGCATCATGTCGTTGTAGCGGATCGAGCGGGTCAGTTGCTGTCAGTTTACCGTCAATCTTCAAGGTATGTTGATCGGAATCAAGCAAATTCAATATATCTGAAACTGCAAGCTTGACATCTTTTGGTCCTGTACCATCAGCGTTGTCATTATTTAGTTCAATTATCTCAAAACCTGTTATCAGGTTATCTGACAATACAGTAAAGTCGGCGAGAGTTGAGCCGTAGGTAAAGGCCAGCCTGTCCACACCTCTACCACCGTTTAATCGACCAACTGATGCATTACTGGATAAGACATAGCCATGTACCTCGTCATCACCTTGCCCCATATAGGCATAGTCTGCCCCGCTGAAAACATAGTTGTAATCGTTCCCCTGTTTTGGATAGAAGTGATTACTTGCGAATTGCGAGAAGTAGTTATCGGTATCATCCCCTTCGTAATAAACATTACCACCAAAGTCACCACCTTTTATCAAATAGGCTTGGCCAGCATTGGTAGTAATCGACGATGAAGCATAAGCACTCATTAACATATCGACAAAGCCATCACCATTAAAGTCGCCACCACTACCTAGCAGTCCAAACTGCTCATTCTTCAGTATACCGAGAATTCCAAAGCCTTTGGAAACATCAGCATCAATGGTTGTCAGTGATAATGGTGTGGCCTGTGTGGCATTACCAAAAACCACATACACCTTGCCTTTGTATGAATCGTAGGCTTGTGAAGAGAACATCAAATCATCGTATCCATCACTGTTGATATCACCAAGATAACCGACACGATAACCAATATATGTGTTTACGAGATCCGGATCATTTGAGCCACCCTCAACAACAAAGCCTGTTGTGCCGTTTAACCCAGAGGGAACAGAGAGGCTACTTATAGTCGCACTGCCATAAACTACATAAACCTCACCGGGATACTCCCAGGTTGCTCCATTAAGCCTATTTGTACTATCCTGACCAATAGCCAGATCATCAAAACCATCCCGGTTAAAATCGCCAATAGTACTTACCGTATATCCCATATAATTATTGGCAATTGAGCCGGAGATAGTGACAGCAAACGCATTTGCAAGAGTAAGTTCATTAGCGCCAACACCTGTTAAATTAAAGCTTGTTGCACCCGGAATGATATAAACCGAGCCATTACCTGATACTGGCGTATTGGTAAACCTTGATGAGATTGCAATATCATCAAACCCATCGCCGTTCATATCACCAGCACTGGCAATTGCCTCTGCAAAACCAGAGGTAGTGGTATCCTGCAGTATCTTAAAGCCGTCAGTTCCATTGAGATTACTCAGATCCACGGTGCTCCATGCACCACCATGCCCAAGCACCACATAAACACCACCACCTGTAGAATTATTTGGCGCGATCAACATATCATCGTAGCCATCACCATTTATGTCACCTGCAGCACTAACGGCTCGTCCAGTAGAATCTGTAGCATTAGCGTTAATCAATACAGCAACTGTAGGATCAACAGGCTCCATCAATGTGGGATCAGTAGTTGATTTTATACTTACCAATCCCCCACTTCTAATACCCGCCTGACCAAAGAATAGAAGAGCTTGATGCTTTTGTTGTCTTCCAAAGAGAAGATCATCAACACCATCGCCATTGACATCACCAACACCGGTTGCAGTCATAGTTTCAGTAATCAGTGCACCACCCTGACCACATACTGGATCTCCTGGTGGACATGTAGTAACAGGATCAAACATATCGATTTTATAGCCCTGTGATTCGGTCATTGTTGAGAGTGTAATATCTGCGAAGGTGCCATCCTTGGTTCCATAAAGTACATAGGCATATCCACGCTTGGTTGTTACCACGACATCTTCATAGCCATCCTTATTGACATCACCTGAAATCTGTACGTTTTCCCCCATGTATGAATCGGTAACGCCACTATTGATGGTAATACCCTTTAATTCATTCATGGTACCGAGATCGATTGTGTCATCTGTTATCTCTATGGTTAATGTGAACTGATCAGGTGCAATCGCGTTAACCATCGAGTTTGTATCTACATCGAGGGTAAACTTTTTAGCTGATTCCAGCTTCTGATCCTGAACCAGTGGTATGGCAATCTCTTTTACAAGTTCACCGGGATAGAAGGTAACCGTTGCAGGATTTGGAACTGTATAGTCAGTACCAGCGATAGCATTATTTTCAGGAACAATATCCTGACCATCTGTTAGCGCATAACTAAAGCTGCTTTGGTATACACCCGTCGTTCTTTTGACACGTATCTTGGCAAAACCGCTGCTTTCATTGACTGAAAACTGACCTGCGGTCACACCACCCACAGCATCGATCACGATCTTGGGTAGCTCAGGAAGATTTGAACTGGCGTAGATTGAAACACTATTATTGTTTGTGTATTGAACACCACCAGAAAATGCATAGGATGAAAGGTTCGCGCTAGTAGGTGCCCAGCCACTATCAAGGAAGGTAATCTTGTCATCGCTATCTCCGTTGAGGATGACTTTTCCAAAGTCTGCCTGCTGATTGAGCTTTCTAATCACACTTTCATTAACAGATAGAGAGTTCGCACCACTGCCTGCAAAGTCGATAATCTCAATGCCCTTAAGCTGTTCAGGTTTAAGGGTGGTTATATCAAAGCTGTTATTACCGCTGGTGTTAATCACTAGCGTGTCGATCCCCTGGCCACCATCAACCCGAGTAAAGTCAAGGTCACTCACATAGAAGACATCATCACCTCTTCCTCCACTGAAGATATCAGCACCACCCTGTCCATCAAGGGTTTCATTGGCATTATCCCCAACCAGCACGTCTATTCCACTCGTGCCTGTTGCACTACCTGACGCTCTCACATCAGCAGTAACCGCATTGGTGTAGTCACCACCGACAAAGGCATAGGCGCTATAACCACCATAGTAGGTATGGGAAACAAAATCATAGTAGCCATCACCATTGACATCGCCATGGCCGGAGACGGATGAACCGATGTTATCACCCTTATTCAGACCGGTAATGGTGTAGCCATTACTGCCATCGAGAGAAGATAGTGAGAGGTCACTACTCAAACCACCATAAACAACATAGACAGCACCTTTTTGTCCATTCGCATATCGGGCACCAATGGCAACATCGTCCTTACCATCGGCGTTAATATCACCAATACCGGCAACTGAGCCACCGGTATATGAGTAGAAGCCATCACCGGTCAGCCTTATCCCCTTACCCACCAGACCATTACCAATATCCAGTGAAGTGACCCCAGAGAGATTACTGCCCCCAAAGATAATGGTTGCATCACCTGTATATGCATTGAGTGTATGTGATGAATATGGTGTTCCTATAATCAAATCTGAATAGCCATCACCGTTAAAGTCACCAGCACTCTCAACCGACTGACCGGAATAACCATATTGATTATTATTGGTGCTGGTAAACGCCACACCATTTGTACCCAATGCATCCAGAGAATAGGTGTTACCAATTAGTTGACTACCACCATAAATCAGATAGGTCACACCATTATAGTTATTGGCGTAGGGCGCACCCACTAATATATCTGCATAGCCATCGCCATTAACATCGCCTGCGGATGCGACACTTTTACCGGCATACGCGCTTGAATAGGTTCCTGCAGGGGGCGTAGGTCCATCCACCACAAACCCTGCATTACTTGCAAGTGTCAGATCACTGGTACCAAAATCTGCCCTACCCTTTACAAGGTATACCCTCCCTTGAGAGCCACCGTAGTTTGGTGCTCCAATCAGAATGTCATCATAGCCATCGCCATCAACATCACCCGCAGCGGCTATTGAGGCACCGGTATTGAATGTACCCTCTCCAAGCATTTTGACACCCTTGTCACCAGTACTGAATGTGGCCAGATTAATATCTGTCCAGGGAACCATCTGCCCATCTTTACCGAAGAGGATATAGACGACACCAAAATTAGTACCTCCAGCAAAGTCCTCTTGAGGTGCCGAGATAATAAAGTCGTCATAGCCATCACCATTGACATCACCAGCACCGCTTACAGCCAGCCCGGTATACGACCACGGTGTTGCGCCTGTAATGATTACTGACACTGCACCATCGGTATTACCCAGTGTACCAACATCACTACTACCGAAGATAAGCTTCACAAATCCATTGTAGTTCCCGGCACTCCATGAATAGGGAGAAGAGGCAACCATGTCATCATAGCCATCACCATTAACATCCCCGATTACAGCAACAGTTTGTGATGCATCCCAATGTTGTTGTTGCACATTAGGAATCTCGAATCCGTTCTGCCCTGTCAGATAGAAGAGATCCAGTGGAGTATGAGTGATCGTCGCAACCGGGAGACTTGATGGTGCTATAACCTTTTTATAGTTACTGAACTCCAACTTGAACTGCTCTACCGCTTCTGGAAGTTGATCATTGGTAATGAGCACATCCACATTCTGACTATTCACACCGGCAGCGAAAGTAATAGTTCCTGATGCCGATTGATAATCCACACCCCCAACAGCGGTGATGTCTGCTGTATTGTAATCAACCGTTACCGGGAAGGTGTGATCATGACTTAATGTTAATGTAAAGCTCGCAGTGACATTACTACCCTCTGCAGTTGATACATCTGCAACTGATAATTGAGGATATGCATTAACAACCACATTATCCGTTACCGAATAATCTTTATTACTCATCGATAGTTGCAGTTCATAACTACCCGCCACATCTGGTGTAAAGGATGGTGTTGCTGTACCGGCATTGCTAATACTGGCAGTACTGCCTGCCGGCTTGGTTACAAACGTCCAGGCATAGGTCGCATCCCCATCAATGTCGGTACTACCACTGCCATCAAGGTTAACCGTTGTACCCGGTGTCAATGTCTGGTCACCACCTGCATTGGCTGTTAATGCATCCGCAACTGGATTAACGGTTACTGTCAATGTTTGAGTAGCTGTTAACGCAGGCGTACCTGAGCTAGCCTGTATCGTCACCGTCGCTGTACCATGGGCATTCGCCTTGGAGCGCAGACTGACATCACCGGTAGTTGGATCAATACTCGCCGAGGCAAACAGGTTGGCATTGGTCTGCCCTGTCACCGAATAGGTGATTGTTTCACCATTCACATTGGTGGCGTTGATGGTTCTAAATATGTATCCAAAGTCTTCTGATACCGACAAGCTACTCGAAGCATTTGTAAATTGTGGTTGATAAACCGGAGGAACAGTTACGTTAAAGGTTGGGTCCACAGTTAATGATTGCCCAGGGTAAGAGAGTGTAGCCGTTAACAATGCAGTTTTATCAACTGTTGTTGAAAGTGGAATAGTCACCACACCATCATTTCCAACCAGTGCAGTATTATCACTACTCCAGCTTACTGTTGAACCATTAGGCATCGATAGTGGCAGTTGAAGGTCGTAACGAATATTATCTACCGCACTGTTCTGACCTTTGATGTAAGCAAATGTCAATAACTCACTATCCAGTACAATCTCTTTCTTGTTAAGTGTCCTAGCTGAAACCACATAACCATCATTACCAACAATCGTAATTGGGAACGAATCAGTCTTGTAATCAGTTTTGTATTGGGCATGAGCTGAATCGTTAATCGTTAAGGTATAAGAACCGGCAACAACCTGATCATAAGCAAATAAACCATTAGTATCCGTTAACTGCGCAAATACATCGCCTGTGGCATTATCAACCAGCTTTAACGGAATATTGGCATGTAATCCGGCACCAATGCCATCCATTGTGACACTACCGGTGATCTGATTGGTCGTTAATGTGAGATCTTGTGTGGTTGTTGTTCCAAGTGCGACACTTACACCACCTTGTTGCGCATTACCGAAGCCGGATTTATTAGCTGAAACCGTATAGTTATCTGAGCCATCCAAAGGCACCGGCACAATGTCGGTTCTTTCATAAAAGCCGTTAACGTCAGTAGAAGCGATATAGGTATGAGCACTATTACTAATAGTGACATCCACATTCTGAATTGGAACAGCGTTAGCTGTGATTGTCCCTGAAAGAGTACCTATATTTGATACTAATTGAGTAGTGGTTACAGTTGTTGTTTGACCTTCTGTAAAACTATATGTATTTGCATCTGTTTTTTGTACATAGCCATTATGAGTGTAAGTAATGGTATAGCTATCAGTCACTTGAAGTACTGGTAGCAGCATTGACCATTGACCCAGCGAATAGGTTACTGTCTGATACTGTTTGCCATCGGTTGCCGTCGCGGTAACCTGGGTGCCACTATGGTCTGTCGCCCCACCATTAAGCGTGACGATACCGGTTAACGACCCTTCTGCTCTGACCAGCTCGACATCATAAGGCAGTGCGTAGGTCGCCTGGTCTGGCATGGTTACGGTTAAACTCTGAGTAGTGTAACCAGTAATGGTGGTTTGCAGGCGGTAACTACCTGGCTCTAAGCCTGCAAACTGGAACTGACCTGTAGTAGCATCACTGGTCACAGTGTTATTGACTACCGTACCCTGATTGCTGGTTCCCTTCACATTCACACTCACTCCACCAAGTGCTGCATTGTTGTACTTGGTATAGCCTGACATCAGGTATTGGTTGAGGGTGATGGTGCCTGCATTGGTTGATGCTCCTGATGCAACGGTTACAGGTACTGTTGAGGTTTTGTATCCATTTAAACTCACAATTAAGTCGTGAGTTTCACTACCGAGGGTCACAGGGACTTTCGGTAATGTGAACAATCCGCCACCTGATGTTGTTTGGGATCCCACTCCTGCAATTGTAACTGTTACTCCATCAATGGGATTAGTTCCGTCAGTGATCAGACCATAAACACTGTTTGTTAGAGAGTCGAGAATGACAGTAGTGCCAATCGGCGTTATCTGCTCCGCTGTAATACCCTTGCCTGCGGTATCAGTACTTTGCACATAGCCCGTCGCACTGTATTGCACATCACC
>RRYU01001289.1_pt1 | contig 16306 bp, 10 predicted proteins | sample 2162651 | NCBI WGS metagenome assembly RRYU01 (sample SAMN10267283, study PRJNA491782) | microbial mat metagenome | isolation source: biomat in the production well | place: Japan: Minami-Kanto gas field, natural gas well KTG3 | collected 2017-06 | reverse complement strand
CAACTGCCGTTTCTAGGATGACCTCATTTATTGCGATGCAATTACGGCTTATTCATTTCGGTTTGCTATTTCCGCCTTGGTGGGCTTGCTCAGCGGAACCTCGGCCGCTTTCCTCTCCAGCTCGAATTGCGTCCTGCTCTGCAATACTATGCCAGGGGCTTTCATCTGCCATCATATTGGCCTGCAGGCGCGTCCCTTCGTCGACACTCAAGAGGTCGATCCGCCCGTTTGGCAAGCGCCTAAGACGTAGAAGACCTTCTACTGAAAAGTCGGTAGGAATGTGGATGCGGCCTTGCATGTAGAGCTCGCGCAAGAGATTCAGGTTTCTTTCGAACAGCGCTCGCGACTGCGGCGGTGTGAACGGCTTAATATTCATCTGCTTGTGTGTAGATCCGCCGTTTGTTCGGGTCGATAATCCAAACTGGTGCACCGTTTCGTTTGACTACCCAAGCCAAATCCGCACCTAGCATACTCGCGACATGGGACGACCCAACGAGAAGCGCTGTTCCGCGAGAAAGGGGGGGGCCTACTCCCCAGGGGTCCCATAGCCGCCCATCTCGCCAGCAAAGCCGTCGAAAGCTTTGCTCTTCGAGGCGCAGTTCGGCTTTTAACCTGTCCGACGGCAGCGCAGGTGTGAGATTTCCACCGATGAAAACGCCAGGTTCCACTCTCACAACGGCAGGCTCGTTCAACGGCGCAATGAGACTAGCCGAACGGTCGCCAAGTTGCCGCCCGCGGAGAGAATGCCTATCCCACAGACGTCCCCAATCGACGTTACCATCGAAGTACACACGGCTGACCAAGATGGCAGTAATCTCTAGTTCTTCCAGTAGTTGCTCCTGCTCATCGACAATTAATTCATGTGCATGGATGAGAATCTCGTCGCCAAACTCTAAGCAACCGTCCATCTCGCGCCGCTCGCATCGCTCAATGATCTCACCGCAAAACCTGTGTTGATTTCCGTCGAGCACCGCGTCTGGCCAGAGTGGGTTCACCAGTGAGAGGTCTTCTCCGATGCGACGCGCTTCTTCTCCGAAATCGGTTCCCAGTGCTCGGAGGATTGCTTCCCGTTCCAGTGGTGTGCCTAAGTCCACTGGTCGGGCGTTATACGCCAAACGTGCGATTTCCCAGAGCTCTAGAAATTCGGCGGGATCACGGTCTCCTGCCAGAGACGCCAGCTCATCCTCGGCCCTATTCCGTAGGTCGTCCCCGAAACTCCGGAAAGCCGCATCGAATCCTGGACTCCACTGAAATTGTGTTCCAGTGGTTTCGTTCGAACCGGAGTTAACCGCGCTTGGCTCTTCGTTGCTGGATGCACTCTGGCCCTTTTCAGTACAACATGGTCTGTCGTCGAAGACCCCCCTCAACGATTCTCGCACGAGCAAGTTCGGTTCCTCATCAACAATAAGTCCAACGTACTTCGCCGCGTCGCGCACCGCTTCTTGCCGGCCTGTGGACAGAGCCTCAAGGACACCCATAGCGATTTCTCGTCCGAACCCAGGTCTCGCGTCTCTGACACGCTCGACAAGACATCCGAATGCGGCCGCTTCACCGAGACTTCCGAGCCAATAAAGAATGTCCGCAGCCCTCTCTCGCATGTAGCGGTTCGGATGATCCAGTTGAGCTACGATCAACGTTCCGATTAGGTCTCCTTCGGAGGCGGGTACATCAGGAACATCAACAAGTTCGCCTTCGTTCTCCGCTTGAGACCGAGCAGCCTCGGGGGCTAGCACTTGCCGTAAATGCTCGCGCACAAGTCCAAAGGCTTGCGATCGCCCATCTTCTGAGCGATCTGCCAATCCAAATCGCATGAGTGTCTCGGCTATTTCCCAATCGCTAGCGTGCTGCTCGGCGATTACAACTACCCCCAGCTTCTTCAGCCCTTCCGAACGTGTTTTCACATCCGACAGCAATCCCCGCAACGCGGTTTCGGCACCTTGTCCGAGATTCCTCCAGACAAACCAGCCGCCGGTCTGCGCCTCTTTGAGCCCGTCGGCATAGAAGTCCATCGCGGAGAGTTGATTTCCCTCCTTCCTCACCCTGTCTCCGTCGCGGACTGCCTTGTCGAGTCTTCGAATCGCGCGTTTGCTGCCGAAAACACCCGGCATCATTATTTCGCCGATTTCGTGCTCTGTGTTAATGAGTTCACCAGTTCTATCGAGAGCAGGAACCACCTCGGGTTGTTCGTCCGACTTTTTTCCTGGCGTGCGGAAGGTCCCAAAGCCTGCAGATGCTAGAGAATCCCGTAGGAGTTCCCCCGTGTCGACTTCCAACAGCGCGCGGATGTACGTTTCCCGCTTCGACGGGGGGAAGTCCGTCCGAACCATTCGAATGAGTCTCGCGAGAATCAGATCTGCACTCTCTGTTTTAAGAAGCCGCCCAATTTCCCTCGCAAAGCTGTCCAGGTACCGATCGTCTCCCGGTAAGAAAAGCTCGATGAGTGCCCACACAAGACAGGGATGCGCCGAAGTCAGATCTGGAATGAGCGCAAGAATCCCTCCCTGCTCATCCACCTCCCGTACACCAAATCGAAGCCCTCTAAGAGCTCCGGTTTTGTCGCCAGGTAATGACTGAATCCTTTGCTTTTGAATCAAGGGACTCGGCAGACAGTAGTTAAGGTATAAATAGACTGCTTCGCGGAGCAGACCAGACTTGGCCAAGTGCTTTAGCAGCGCTTCTTTTTCCTGTCGAACATAACGCTGGAAGGTGGCTTCACCAGACGCGAGTTCCAACGAGGTCACCACTCCCCGCCATTCGGAGTCGGTTACCGCGGGATCATCTGCACCTTCCAATGCTGTTGTTAAAAGAGAGAACTGGTCTTCCTTATACCAAGCAGGCCCCATAGACGAGTTAAGGACTTTTCCAAAGATATCTTCGACGAGGGCCGTTGCACCGAGACTGCCTGCCAAACGACCGCACTCGAGAAGCTCGAGAACTCGCTCAGCTCGATTGAACACAACCGAGCTGATATGCCTCGCAAGGTGTTGAAGAACATATACCGCTGTATCCTGGCTCTCCGTTACACCTGATAGTGCGTGCGCTACACCTCCTAAGCATCTTCGGTATCCTTCCGTGTAAAGTCCGGCCTGCTCGTTTTCATCCTCTGGACGGAGGAAATGATCGACAAACCTACGAGCGGCCTCTGGACATTGCAGAGCGATCAAACGCGCAGCTTGGCCAAACAGAAAAGGCAAGATCACTTCTGGAATTGCATAAGAGTCGTCCCATGCCGCTCTCTTTTTCAGAGAGAACAACAGCAATGGCGCGATCTCGCGTTCCATCCATTCGATGAGCGATTGGGCTTCTTCCCCAAAAACAGACAAGCCTTGCCCGGTACCAGCGCCAACGGCCCACCCCAATTTTCGTGTAGCCTCAAGGAGATTGATCTCCCAAGCGTGCCGTGTTTGAAACTCTACTACCGGCAGATCATTGCCAACAAACCCTTTGATCCTACAAGCTTGAAAGAGAACTCCAACACTATCGTTTAGGTCGACACCATTGTCGCCACGCAAGCTGCACTCTGACAGCGCCGGGCATTTCGCTCTGATGAAGGTGGGACACCCCGCAGCTGGCGTCGAGTACCGTAGGAGAACCCCTAGTGCAACTTCCTCGACTTCTGTGGGGACTATCGAAGACTCGCAAAGGCGTGCCAACTCCTCGACAAGGTCCACCTCGTTCAGCAAGCGAAGGCCCTCGGGCGGTTCTCTAAGTTCCCCCATTTGCGCGCCCGGACCAAGATCGTTGACCAGCTGTTCCAGTCTAGCGAGCATGAAAACGAACAGCGCGGCCGCAATGGGCTCGTCGTCTAGATCTCGTTGTAGAACTGGAACCGCACCGAAACTCCACAGCTTCTGTGCGAACGACCCTGCTAGCATATTCGCCCGGCGTAGTGCATCCCTGTGCTCGAGTTCTCCAGACGGCGAGCGCTTCAGGTTGTGGTGTAGAAGACGTGATAGACGCTGCAACTCAATCGCGCTGGCCGATTCGTCTATATGTAAAGCGATGCCAGCCGCTTCCAGGTGGTTGGAAAGCTCTAAATCACCAGCGGTGTGAGCCTCATATTGGGTCCACCAGCGTGCTCTTAGAGACTGGTACAGCTCATCAGCTGCGGCGATTTCACCCGCGAGGAGCAATTTCGCCAGCAGTGATCCAGCCTCCTCTGGTTCACAGACTACGCGTTGGTCGTGCAACACGAAATCGAGTGCTGCACGAGGCTTGCCGAGATACACCATTATTTCTGCGATAGACGCCGCTGCCGGTATGAGGATGGATTCATACCTGAACCGAGCACGGGAGCGCAGAAGGAGGACACGAACGGACTCGTAGAACAAACCTTCATCAAGGCAGTTCCTCAGCACCTCTCCAATATCGCGAAGAATCAGAAATGGAGCCGCTCCCAAGCGCGCTACGTCGTCGAGCCACTCCTGTGTGCAGAGTGATTCTGCCTGCGCGCGGGCACTCGCGCTTCCACAGAGATGGTGGTAAAGCAGGTTCGTCATCGCATAGGACGACTTGCCATCCTCTCTGCAGAGCCTTGCCATTTCGTCATGAACGAGTGCATCGATGTCGTTTGTATGCGCAAGGATGTAGTGTCGAAACGACGAATGGAAAACATTTGCTCCGTCGTCTCCAAGTAGATGCGGTATACGGAGCAGCGCCGCCGACGCGGTTACGCGGCTCGATTCTGGTTGCATAACTACCAATTGGCTGCTTGTATCAAGAGGGCCTCGAAGTCGCGCCGCCGTCGCCAACAACCAGCGAGTCTCAGGGGTTTGAGCGTGTCTTTTCCAGACTCGATCGTAGTAGTGCTCCACGTCCACAAATGAAACGTTCGTCTGACCGTCATCGGGGGATTCGACGTCGCTGTCCCTGCTTTTCGCCTCGCCGATCAAGAAACGTAGGATGAGTGGGTTTCCCTCGGATCGCTGTACCAAAGAAGCAGCTAACGCCGGCGTTACGTACTCCCTATATTCCCTCAGCACCAGATTCTCGGCGTCGGCACGTGCCATCGGCGCCATCGATACGCAAGAGGCTACGTTGAGGTCCGGAAATCGCGTGCTGAATCCTTCTTTGTCTGAAACAACAAGGAGGACGGAAAGTCCATCTGGGGGCTGGCGGGGAAACTCATCCAAGAAGAGGGTGTGCCGAGCGTTTAGAGTGACGCCCCAATCTGCGTAATCGACAATCAACACTCCCGTTATCCCGACCTCTCGACAGTAATCCGCAAGCACGGCTAGATTTGCGTTGAGGGCCTCAATGACAGTGGATTGCGGGGCACCCTCGGGCGGAACTACTGCATTCCGCGAAAACATTGAGCAACAGTCTCCCAGCCATTGCGCGAACGATTCTGCTCGGGCGTAGTATGAATCAGGGAGACGGTGGCCGTGTGCCTCTGATCCAATGAAGTACCGCCCCAGCACTCGGACGGAATCGCTCACGGGATTGAACCCGGCCGATACGAATGTTTTTCCGGATCCAGGCGGTCCATTCAGCACAACATAGCCAGATGGCTTCTTAGACGAAATCGCCTCTTCCAGAGCCCAAAAAGTTCGCCCGTTGGGAATCGCCTCTCGCAGATATGGTCTCAGAGCAGCCGGAATTCCATCAAGGTTGGACTTGGATACAAACGCGATTTGAGCTTGTGCCAAATACGGCCGCAGCTTTAAAAGAGAAGTGCATCCCAGACCGCTAGCAAGTTGCTTCTGGATGATTCCGCGAACTGCGCCATCGACCACAACAGGCGAACCGGAAAGTCCCTCGTAGCTGCTAACGTTATCGAATCCATCAACTGACAAGACCGTGTCCCAAGGTGTTTCGTCAGCGTACGACCAATCGGAAACCCGACCCTGAGCTGAAATCCTTTGCCCTCTAGACGCCAAGTAGCCGGAAGTATTCCACTTCAACTCTTTGGGAAGATGCGAAACGATTAGCGGTGCAATTCGAGCCGGATCGGCCGGACCGTCGATCTCAAGAAGAACCGCGTCGTGTTGCTCGGGAATCTCGATGCTGGAGGGACATGCAGTGACTACAAGATCTCCCGAAAATGCAAGCCGGATCGGCTCGTCAGAGTCTAGAAGATGCGGGAGTATTGAATGACGTGCGCTTAGAGCCAGGTTGTCTGCAACAAGGAATGCCGTGGCTTTCTCGTCTCCGCAAGAGAGGAGCGCTGTGTATTTGACCGGGTCCCAATGATGGTTCACGCGTCCTCCGGAGGAAGGCGGAAGCTAATTGTCAGGCCAGGCTCTCCAACAGTTACCGTATGCTTGAACCGTTGTTGGAAACGTTCGGAGGCAAACTCCTCCGATTGCGGCGTCGGGTAATTAAACAGGAACCGCAACCCAGGTGCTTGTCGGTCAGCCACCCAGAGGAGGGTTTCGAAATCGGGGTGGCGATGCCGCTGCCCATTTGTCGAAATGAGTACAGAATCCGCTGAAAGCAGATCAAGCAATTCCGGCGAAGTGCTGCGTTGACTTCCGTGGTGGGACAGCTTTACAAGGGAATAGCCGCTCTGGGTCTGGTTCTGCTGAAGGCGCCTGAGTGCGGTTGCGACCACGGAAGGAAAGGCGTCACCAAGAAAAAGCACCTTCAGCCCATGCCATTCTAAGTGGAATGCGATTGAACTACCGTTTGTCTCCGACTTATCCTCCGTAAACCCAGTCACATCGGGTGGTTCCAGAGGAAACCCTGACGAGATCTCTGTTTCTTCGAGCTGTTGCTCTGGATAAACCGAGGCAAGAAGAGCAGACTCAAACGTCGTCTCAAAATCAGGACAGCGGAGAGCTTCGTGTGAAACCCCCATCGATAGGAGTTCTCGTCTCCACCGATATGTCAGACGATCAAGCGTCTCTGGTGTGGGTGACAAGAGACGAAGAGTAACACCGTCGAAAAGTTCAATTGCCTTATCCGCATTCGCCAGCACCGGACCGCCACCGAATGCTGCATTCCACCGGTAGCCATGATGCTTAAGGAGCGCTGCGACCGTGCTCCCTTGTCTTGCGCTGATATTCTGGCAGCTTTCACTCGCTGATACGGCTGCAGAGCGTTCTTGGGAGCGAACTCGACTTTTTTCGGAGTCGGTCGGCTCTCGGCCCGGCAAGGAAAGATGTCGGTAGCTATTGTGCCAGACTTCCTCAATTTTTATGAGTTCCGGATCGGCCGCTGCGCCATTCTCGGCAAGCAGCGAAATCACGCCCTCAATGTGGTCTGCGTCGACGTGTGTGACCACTAACAAATCTATCTGCTCGCCTGCAGCGGCCAACTTCTCGAGTGTCGGCCTGATGTGGTGTTCGAAAGTTCCGCTAGACCCCCCGTCCACCAGGATGTTCCGAGGACGATCCGCACTTTGGCACCGAATCAGAAACGAATCACCGTGGCCTGCGGGGAAAGCCTCCACCACAAGTCGGTAGTCTGAGGAAAGCATCGTATCGACTCCAGAGCAATTGCCAAGCCCAGTTGATGACAATAATTCCGGCCAAGAAAATCAATCGGACACATTGATCCAGTCCGCCACCTGGCCTGATATTTACATCCCGGTAACGTCGAAGCACTTCTTAATGCGGTGAGCGTGTCCACGATAATCGATGTGCTCGTTTTCACGGTATCTGAAGGATTGCCACTTTTCCTTCATGCTAGGTCGGCGGGAAGTTCTTGCAATTCCGGGGTTGGAATTCGCTCCCAGGTAACTACTATTCCGCTAGGCAATTCGACTGGGGTGCCCGATCGCATGCTATGTATGAAGGCAAGCACCACTTCCTCTCGAGGATTTCGTTCGTTTAGACTTGCTTCGGACAAAGGTACATACCAAATGCCGTCAGCGTGTCGCCAAGTCTCGTTGGTTACATTAATTGGATAAAATGCCCCTATAGGATATGCGTCATCTAGTTGTCGGCTTCCATAAGCGCGCCGTATTGCTTCTGTCAGTGGATAAATTACGCCTTTGATATTTCGGCGAAACTGAGGTTCTGGTCGAAATGGCATCAGTAGTACTCCTGATTTGGCCCAGAGGACTCTGGCTGACTATTTTATCAGACGTCTCGGTCTACCCTAGCATTTTTCCGCCTATGCCCTTCCAGGCGGAGGGTGTCCCCTTTAGAGCGGAACTGGTTGTAACTAGCCGAGCTTGGCTCTTGGTTGGCGAAGCCGTCGCTTGCCCTGTTCCAGAGCGGGGAGAACTTGGCGATGGCAAACGGGTCTCGTGTTGTTTAAATCCGGGAGTGTGCCGTTCATTAAACGGCTTTCATAAAGAATCTTTTTTTACATCGGTTGATGTTAATCGTCTCCTCAGTCGATATGCGCATTCCGCTGTAAGTTGCCAACGATTCCAGGCGAAAGCGGCCACCTAATCCACGTGAAACCTGCCACCCATTCCGGGGGAAAGTTGTCAACTGTCGGAGCGATGCTACGCGGGACGGTGCATTGTTACTCGGAAGGGGTAGTCGCCGTCAATCTGGCGTGACGTTTCCGCATGGATTCCCCCTTCAGGTTGATCCGGCAGGCATTGTGTATGAGACGATCCAAGATGACATCGGCGAGGGTGGGATCCGAAACCGATCTACTACCCATCCGAAAATTCCCCAAAATTGATACAGTGAGTGAGCGTTTGGAAAACTGCAAGCGGGAGATTTCTGCGTGAAACGAGACCAGCCTCTGGAATGTCGACTCCGTCAATTCCGTTCAGCTTCTCGCGTACATAATGTCCGCTCTGAAGCCCTACGGATACCTTATATTCACAACACATAAATACACACTTTTGTTGACTTCTACATTTCCATACGACATCCTTTTTGTACAGATTTTTTGAGGACGTTGACGTGTCTAGCCCGACAAGAATTCAGGTTCTGCTTACACAAGATCTCGCCGAACGTTTTGAAGGCTACTGTCATAAGTATGGTCACAAAAAATCTACCCTGATTGCTCACCTGGTTCGAGAGTTTCTGGATCGTGAAGGCTTTCCGGCACAGGAAAGCCTGTTTGCACAGAACACCGACAGGGAGAAAAGGCGGGCATGACCTCTCGCATTCTCTCTGAAAAAATCAATCGCCTCGGAAATGGTGAAACGCCACGCGTACTGGATCTTTTTTCTGGGTGCGGCGGACTGTCCCTGGGTTTCAAAACCGCCAAATATCAGGTAGTCGGAGCAATAGAGTCCAATCAGCATGCAGCGGCTTCTCACGGTCTGAATTTTCACTCGGGAGACAAAGAGCACTCGAAAAGTCGGGACATGGAAAAGAGTCCCGTCGAACAGGCTATGTTACTGAGCTTGGGGCATCGGTATGAATCTGAAATTGACGTGCTGGTAGGCGGCCCTCCCTGCCAGGCATTCGCCCGTGTTGGACGCGCCAAACTTCGAGACATCCACAAACACCCTGAAGCCTACAGAAACGATCCCAGGGCACGGCTTTACCAACGATATCTTGAGTACGTCGAAGCCTTCCAGCCTTTAGCCATCCTCATTGAGAACGTGCCCGACGTCATTCGATTCGGTAGCACAAATGTTCCTGAAGAAATCTGTGAAATTCTGGAAGACCTGGGTTATCAGGCAGCATACACACTGCTTAACAGTGCACATTACGGAGTGCCCCAGTTCAGAGAACGCATGTTTCTTATCGCCTACCACCGGGAACTCGGCACGCAGGTATCTTTTCCGGAACCTACACACCGCGTTTCACTGCCTAAAGGGTATCGGGATTTCCGCAAGGGGACCTTGGGCCGGTTGAGCAGTGTCGATATGCTAAGACCTCGCACCCATGCAGTTGCCCCGCCAGTGCCCGGAGAGCACCTGCCGCCCGCTATTACGGCCGAGGAAGCTTTGCACGATCTGCCACCGATCATCGGGCCGTCGCGTAACAATAAAACACCTCCCAGCCACCGCGATAAAGGAAAAATCCGTCCTTATGATGGGCGAAGAAGTGTTTCCGACTATGCCCGCGCTATGAAAGAGTGGTCCGGATATGAATCTGACGAAGGCATAGAAGACCACGTCATCCGAATCCTGCCCCGGGACTGGGGAATTTTCGCCCGTATGAGGGAGGGCGACCGTTATCCGCAGGCCATAAAGGTGGCAGAAAATCTGTTTGAAGAGAATTTGCGTAAGCGCAGAGCATCAAGTGAAAAACTGGCCGCGGAGTCGGACGAATGGCTGGAACTGAGGCGCCGATTCGTACCTCCCTACCCTGTCGACAAATTCAAAGATAAGTGGCGCAAACTGGTGAGGCGCGAACCGGTCTGGACGGTAACCGCCCACCTGAGCAAGGATTGCTACAGCCATATTCACTATGACAGCAGCCAAGCCAGAACCATTTCGATCAGAGAAGCAGCCAGGCTGCAGTCTTTTCCTGATGGTTTCATGTTTACCGGCCCCATGAATGCGGCCTACCGGCAGATCGGCAACGCTGTACCTCCTCTGATGGCAAAGGCTCTGGCACTGCACATGCGTAAAGTGATCTGTAGTTCCACTGAACTGCGCGATTACCTGCCCGCCAGGTCCGTCAGGGCCTGACAGGGCCGGATAAGGGAACTTTCGAGTGAAACCGATACCCGTCATTGACCTCTTCGCTGGCGCAGGCGGTCTCGGTGAAGGTTTTTCAGCCTGTCGGATTACCGATCAGCACCCCTTCCATATTAATCTTTCCGTTGAGAAGGATGCTGCCGCCTGTAAAACCCTGCGCCTACGCAGTTTCTACCGACAGTTTTCTCAACAGCAGGTCCCTGAAGACTATTACCGGTTTCTCAGAGGCGAGACCGGCCTGCAGGCCTTGTACGAGGCATTCCCTGGCCAGAGTAAAACAGCCCGGGACGAGGTTTTCGAAATAGAACTGGGAAAACTGGAACTGACTGCCGCCTCACTGGACAAACGTATTAAGAAAGTATTGAAAGGAGCCGAGCAGTGGGTGCTGGTCGGCGGACCGCCATGTCAGGCCTACTCCATCGCCGGCAGGGCCAGAAACCGAGCAAAGAAAGATTACGTCCCAGAGGCCGATGACCGCCATTTCCTCTATGAGGAGTATCTGAGGGTCATCAGCAATCATTGGCCTTCCGTATTTGTGATGGAAAACGTTCCAGGCATTCTCAGCTCCAAGGTAGGTGGCATTGGAATTTTTGGGCAGATTATGGAGGACCTGTCCGATCCCACAGGGCTGTCAAAAGGCAATCCGGTATCTGACGAAAGGGCCTACCGGTACCGACTTTATTCATTGGCACAGCCGACCGAACATGACATGTTTGGTGTACCCGTGAGTCCCACCAGCCATTTCATCATCGAAAGCCAGCGCTTCGGTATCCCCCAGTCCCGCCACCGGGTTGTCGTGCTGGGCGTAAGAGACGACATCCCGTATGCGCCGCTCACTCTTAAAGAACACGCAAGGCAGATTAATGTTGAAGATGTCCTGGAAGGCCTGCCACCGTTGAGGTCCGGGCTGACCAGGTCAACAGACACCGACAATAACTGGATAGAAGCACTTGGTTCGGTTCTCGACACGGACTGGTACGAATATGCAGATACCGCCTCGCTGCGGCGTACTACCGACGAAATCGCCCGTACCATTGAGGCACTCAGTCTGCCGGAGCACGGACGCGGGAGTGAATTCGTACCCTGGAGTTCCTCTTGCTCATATCGCCCTGACTGGTTTCTGGACAGCAGGATGCAGGGCATCTGTAACAGTGAGACCAGGGCGCATTTCAAGCCAGACCTTCACCGCTACCTGTTTGCTGCAAGTTTCGCCAGGACGGAGGGGCAGTCACCTAAGTTGATCGAGTTCCCTGAAGAACTGATGCCTGAGCACAAAAGCGTTGACCGGGCTCTAAAAACAGGCGACTTCGGCGACCGCTTCCGGGTTCAAGTCCCTGCCGCTCCCTCCACCACTATCACCAGCCATATTGGTCGTGATGGGCATTACTACATCCACTATGATCCGGCACAATGCCGCTGTCTGACTGTCAGGGAAGCGGCTCGTCTCCAGACATTTCCCGATAATTTTTACTTCTTCGGAAACAGGGGCGAGCAGTACACCCAGGTGGGCAATGCTATTCCCCCAATGCTTGCTTCACAGATTGCCGGTATTGTTCACAACCTCCTTCAGGATGCGGAAAGCGACCACGATGATCGATACGCTTACGCCTGAAAAACGTAGTTGGAACATGTCGAGGATCCGAGGACGCGACACAGGCCCTGAGCGGAGGGTCAGGTCTGTGCTTCACCGATTAGGTTACCGCTTTCGCATCAACAGAACCGACCTGCCGGGAAAACCGGACATTGTTCTGCCAAAGTACTATACGGTCATTTTTGTCCATGGCTGTTTCTGGCATCGGCACAGCGGCTGCAATAAAGCCTATACACCAAAGTCGCGGCCTGAATTCTGGAAGAAAAAATTCGACCGGAATATTGAGCGGGACAATGAAGTGAGAAATGAACTTGAAAATCTCGGCTGGCGGATTATTTACGTCTGGGAATGTGAAACCAAAGATGCCGGTGCTCTAGCACAACTACTGAAAAGCAGTTTGAATCAAGACAGGCCCACAATCCGAAAAGGGGTACAGTGGCGGTCTAAACACAGTGAGTGAATCTATGTCCGCAACCCAAGCAGCCGTGCCCAGCAATGTTGTTGATCTGGTCGCCAACAGTACACCCACGAACCGGGATTACACACCACCGGACCCAACCAGGCTGATATTTGCCCTGCGACAGATCGGATACAACCTGGAACAGGCTCTTGCTGACCTGCTGGACAATTCCATAGCAGCCAAAGCAGACTCAATCCTTATCCGCTTCATCTGCGACCATCAGAGTATCAGATCACTGGCCATTGTGGACAACGGTCACGGCATGAGCGGAAACGAGCTCAGTGAAGCGATGAGGTTCGGCTCGTCCAGAGATCGCAGCCTGTCATCCCTGGGCAAGTTCGGCATGGGACTTAAACTAGCATCGCTCAGCCATGCCAGGAGTCTGAGCGTCTTAACCCGCCATGACGGCCGGCCCTACGGTCGACGATGGACCCTGGACGGTATTAACGCCGGCTGGGAATGCGATGTCCTCAGCCAGAAAGAAGTCGAGTCCACTCTGCAGAGAAGATGGGGGCCGATCGATCTGAGCCGGAATGGAACCCTCGTAGTCTGGGATGACATTGACAGGTTTTCGCAGTCTCCCGGCGGTCTCAGAGCATCGCTGAGAACGCTGCAAAAGAAGATCGAAGTGCACCTTGGCCTGGCTTTTCACCGGTACCTGGAAAAAGGGAAAGTCAGAATCTGGCTGGATCAGCAGATTGTCGGGACGCCAGAACATGGGATCCGAGTGACTCTGAAACCACTCAACCCTTTCGGTTATCCGGAATCCGGCCGACCGGATTACCCAAAGATGTTTCCAGTTTCGATTGAAGGTATTGGAACGATCGAAACGGAAGCCCACATCTGGCCACCAAATTCCGAACTCCCTGCATACAAACTCGGACACAAGGCGGCGTCACGCCAGGGCTTTTACTTTTACCGAAATGATCGGTTGATACAGACGGGAGGCTGGAACGGCGTAGTCCAGAACGATTCGGAGCCACACAGTTCCCTGGCTAGGGTGAGAGTGGATCTACCGCCGGAACTGGATGAAGAATTCGGATTGAACATCCAGAAATCTGCGGTTGTTGTCCCTACCGGCTTTGAAAAAGCTATCGCTCAGGCTGTCTCAGAAGATGGCGCGTGCTTTGACGCGTTCAGGCAGGATGCTCAGCTGGTTTATCGAAAACAGGACAAGAAAGGGTACAAATTACTTCCCGCGGTTCCGGGAAATGGCATACCCAGGGAACTGGCCAAATCAGCGATTGCCTCTATCGCAAAAGAGACAGACGCTGTTCGAACCGTAGATTTCCGTTGGGATGAGCTGTCGGACGAGCAGGTTTTTAGCATCGACAGAAAAGAGGGTGTGCTGATTCTTAACAGACAATATCGGGCCAGACTGCGTTGGGCACATGGAGACGGACAAGAGGATCTACCAGTCTTCAAAACGCTTCTTTTTCTCCTACTTAAAGATGAGTTTATCAATGATCGTGTCTCAGCTGCACGGAAAAACCATCTAATTAATGTCAACTCACTTCTTAGGCGGGCCATTTTATCTGAGAAGTAAAAATATTTGGTCAATCTGAAAGGCGCCTTGAAAAATTAATCGCCGCCCCGGCAGGGCCGGTAAAATTCCAATCCGGAGAGTCCGACCGCTCAGGATGTGAAACGGAGCATCCCAGCTGACCCTTTCACCCTCGCTTGGTCGGACGGTTATTGCCTTCGGCGGCCCGGGTACGCCCTGCGGTCGATGCTGGACTCGACAAACACACGCCGAGTCCAACATCGCCCTCAAATGGCTTGACGGCGTGTCGGATGTCCTTGCAGATTCTCTCCGCAGGCACCACAAACACCCGTGGTGCCACTGCGAGAATCCGCCCGGACTCTACGCCTACCCGGGACTACCCGCCCTCGCTTCGCTCTCCATGGCGGGCAGCGTCTGATCACCGCCTACCTGGACAGACCCGCCGATGGGACAGATGAGCATCTTCGATACCGACGACCGGCTCAAGAGTCTCAACCGCCTGGGTGAGCCGCTGGAACTGGACTCACAGTTTCGCTATCGAGTCCGCGCATGTCATGGGACGCATCAATATCCAAATAACGGTTCAACTACTTCACTTGGAGTTATGGTCATTTCTGGTGTGAGGCCAGACTAGAGAGTAGAGAGTGCGGCTTATCCTGTTGACTTATCACGACCAAGATCACAGCCAACAGCGGTGGATATGCCATGAATGAGTTTACGCTGAGAGTTCTTTCACAACCAGAATCTCAACAATAGAGCCCCTTGCATGCCCTGCTGCTGGAGGAAGCCCGAGAGCTGATTATCAAAGCCATAGAAGCAGAGTTATGAACTGACGAGGGGACTGCTGGGACAATGTACCGTTAAGAAAAAAGCCCGGAAAAATAACCAAGACTCGGGTTGTCGAGCGTTCCCACAAGCATTGCACGGTCCAGCAGCCTGTTCTGAACTTCACAGGACGTTTCTGGCAGCAGAGCACAAGAGTGGCACGCTGCGAGATTGCAGTTTCCCGGTCCCTGTCCGTTGCTCTCGATACAAACAGGATCCGCGGAACACCATTTCGCCTTGTTGATGGCATTGACCACGATTGTGCCGAACCTGTCCGGTTCACCCATCCTGACCAGCCCCCCCATGGTTCCTTCTGAATCACCGGCAGCTGTGTAGATGAGCACTCCGGACATGGGTGATTCACCGGTACCGGAGTAAATGCGTTCCCGTAGTGAGGCAGATCCATAACCGCATTCCTGGACAAGCTCAGTGATGAGGACGTGGGCAAAGGTATGAAGCAGCAGATATCCGGGGGAGATCGGTGCGGGCGTCTGTCTTCGCCGCGCAGCGAGCGCGGCGAGGCTCTGCCGCAAGGGCTTCAGCCGCTGATCCAGATTATCCGAGTGCACCGATTCCCAGCTCAAAAGGTGGTTATGGCTGAACTCCACGAAGATGCCCTCGCCACGAACGATGATCGCTGGAAGCCAGTTGACTTCACCCTCCGCGAACAGGGAACGTCTTTCGTCACGCGACAGCCCGGTTGTATACATCCGCGAAAATCCGTCGAAGGCCCGCGTTTCCCTAAGTTTGTGAAGAAGCGCAATTCTTTGGAAGTTGCACGCCTTCAGCTCCTCGTACTCTTCAAGGGAGCGGCTTCGTATGTCCAGATCCTTCTTCGGGAAGCCCACTTGGATATCCTGAGTGAAGATCTGGTATTCCTCGCGTCTGTACGCGTCTTCTTCTGCGGCTTCTTCAGGTGTCTCGCCAGTGGGCTGGATCGTGGTAGCGGGATCGGTGTTCTTGCCGACGATACTGTCCAGGTGTCGTAAAATTTCCGGTAACAGCCTGTGGGGCTCAATGGCCCAGTCCAGCTTGTCGAGAATGTCCTGAAGGTCCCCTTCGGACAGTGAATCACCGTTCATCTTGTAGAACTGTTCCAGGGCTGCCATGACGTCCCGGTCGTCCAGCAGAATGCCAGGCAGGAGATGTGCATTGGCTGCGTTCGCGAGATCTTCGGCGGAAACTTCGGCCTCGGGGTGGTACTTTGCAAGCAGTTGTCTGGTAAACCGTTTCGATACCAGACCATTATCGCTACCCCGCGCGGCCCCTCTCATCTCCGACTTCATGTCGCGGTCATCAAGCAGTTCCAGTATTTCCGGTGCCAAGGAGGAGTCCTCGACTTCAGGTATGTAGATGGAACTCACCACGTTTGGAAAGTAGATGTTGGTCGCGTTCTTCAGGATCACCTGCAGGTGTTCG
>RRYU01004883.1_pt1 | contig 16325 bp, 14 predicted proteins | sample 2162651 | NCBI WGS metagenome assembly RRYU01 (sample SAMN10267283, study PRJNA491782) | microbial mat metagenome | isolation source: biomat in the production well | place: Japan: Minami-Kanto gas field, natural gas well KTG3 | collected 2017-06 | reverse complement strand
TTTTGCATGTAAAGCTTATCGAGATCCTTCACCGTACTATGGTGAAGACGCTCCATCTCGGCAACCGTCTTGTTCGGCATATCCCGACACAGCTTGCCCACATGCATGGCAAAGCGCTGAGTATAGCGAGGGTTCTTTGCCAGCCAGTCCAGATGCTCTACATGCACGCCGTCACACCCAGGACAACTGACACGCCAGCGCTCGAACTCCAGGTAGATCCGCCAACCGGCAACCGAGAGATCACGTACCCGCATGATCTTCTTATCGTAACGCTTCCGGCACCGGTGGCCACAGCGAGAACAGATGGCTGTTTTTTTCGCCTTTTGAGTTGGATTACTCGGGCATGCCTGTCACCAAAAACACCTACCAATTTTGACTTGGCGGTGAAGCCAGGGAATGCAAAAAGCGACCTGATTGTCTTGGGGTTTTTCATGGCGTTAGCCTAACTGAAAAATGAAAGTATTTTTTCACAACATGCAACATCTGAATATGCATATGATTTCAATGTGTTACACTGCCGCCGACTCGAATCTTACCCACACGTTTCCGCGTAGACCCTCTTTATCGAAACGTGAGATGCAGGTTTTGATGATGATAGTTCAGGGAGCAAAAAATCAGGACATATCTGACACTCTCTGTGTAAGCCCAAAAACTATAAGCACTTATCGCCACCGACTGTTTGATAAACTTGGCATTCAAACCGATGCTGAGTTGACCATACTGGCGATTCGTCATGGCATTGCAGAATATGAGGTCTGATTCAGTCGTCTTCTGCTATTGAAAACCCAGCCATATCCATGTTTCACTGCCAACTCTGATTTAACCAAAGGTTTCTCTCCTGTGTTTGATATTGATTGTCGCGCATGTCCTCGTCTGGCTAGTTTTCTGGATGATGTTAAGAACCAATACCCGAACTATCACGCACGCCCAGTTCCTCCATTTGGCGATCTGCAAGCAAGACTATTGATCGTTGGTCTAGCTCCAGGCATGCACGGGGCCAATGCAACTGGCAGACCATTTACCGGCGACCACGCTGGAATACTTTTGTACGAAACCATCCACAAAAATGGATTCAGCAATTCCCCTGTCTCTGTCTCTATCGATGATGGCTTGACCCTAAATAACTGTCGTATAACCAACGCGGTCAAATGTCTGCCACCTCAGAACAAACCGGTCGGCAACGAGATTAATACCTGTAACTCGTTTCTGCGTATGGAATTAGAATCAATGCCAGAAAACAGCGTTATCCTGGCTTTAGGCACCATAGCCCACAACGCAGTAATCAAGGCGCTATCACTACGTCAAAAGGATTTCCCCTTTGGGCATAACCGTCTTCATCAGGTAATAACAGGTATGCAATTACTCGATTCATACCACTGTAGTCGCTATAACACCCAGACTCGTCGTCTGACACCTGATATGTTCTGTGAGGTATTTGCGAATGCCAAACAATTGCTTGGGTGAGAAATTTAGGCCAGAGGCTATATAATCCCTGGCATGCAGCCTGATTCACAAAACAAGCCATTCGATCATAAGGCATTCCTCGACACCCTTACCAACAGCCCTGGTGTCTATCGCATGCTAGATGTGAAAGGGAATGTTTTGTATGTGGGAAAGGCAAAGGATCTAAAGCGCAGAGTCAGCAGCTACTTTACCCGTTCGCTCAACCGCCGCATCCAACTGATGGTCAGCAAGATCCGCGCTATAGAGATAACCGCAACCCATACCGAAGCTGAAGCATTGATCTTGGAAAACACCCTTATCAAGACCCTGAAACCTCATTACAACATCCTGTTAAGAGACGATAAGAGCTATCCATACATCTACCTGTCAGCAGACTCTTTTCCACGCTTGGCTTTCCATCGTGGTGCCAAGAAGGCCAAGGGACGTTACTTTGGGCCTTATCCAAACGCCGGTTCCATGCGTGAAACCATGCAGCTGTTACAGAAGCTGTTTCCGGTTCGCCAATGCGATGAAAACTTTTATCGCAACCGCTCACGTCCTTGTCTTCAGTATCAGATAAAACGCTGTACCGCACCTTGCGTAGGCTTGGTTAGCGAAGAAGAATATACCAGCGATGTACGCGATGCCGTCCTATTTCTGGATGGAAAAGCCAGTCAAGTAATTGATGAGCTGATCAAACGAATGGAATATGCCTCGGGCAAGCTGGAGTTTGAACAGGCAGCAAAATTTCGTGATCAGGTTGTGCGTCTGCGCAAGATCCAGAAGAAACAATATGTAAGTGGCGAGAGGGGAGATCTGGACATTGCCGCCTGTGCTGTAGCCGCAGGTACCGCATCAGTGCAACTATTCTTTATCCGTGGAGGAAGAAACCTTGGCAACAAGCTTTTTTTTCTGCGTTATAGCAATGAACAGGGGGAGAAAGAGATTCTTTCAGCCTTCCTGACACAATACTACATCGGCAAACAGATGCCATCTGAGATCATAGTCAGTTCCCGCCCGGAAGGCGTGGAACTGTTACAGGAAGTACTCTCCAAAGACAGCGGTCACCGTGTGCGCATACATTCCAATGTCCGTGCAGAGAGGGCGCGATGGCTTAAGATGGCTCAACACAACGCAGAGCTATCTCTTAATGCAAGACTAGCGAGCAGGGCAGGCTATGAATCTAGGCTGGAAGCGTTGCAAACGTCACTGAAATTAGACGAGATACCCCAACGTATCGAGTGTTTTGATGTCAGTCATACCTCAGGAGAAAAGACCGTAGCCTCCTGTGTTGTATTTGATCATCAGGGCGCGGCAAAACAGGACTACCGAAAGTTTAATATAAAGGGAATTCAACCTGGTGATGATTATGCAGCCATGGAACAGGCACTGATGCGACGCTATCAACGAATACAGTCAGGTGAAGGAAAATTGCCTGATCTACTTTTAATCGATGGTGGAAAGGGACAGCTAGCAGCAGCAGAAAAAGTGCTAAAAGAGTTAGCAGTGACAGGAGTAACACTGGCTGGTATCGTCAAGGACAGGTCCAGAAAAACAGGTTTGGAGCGGATCATCTTGTCCGACCAGACAGCCCCGATTATACTGCCAGAAGATTCACCCGCTATGCATCTGGTACAGCAGATTCGTGACGAAGCACACCGCTTTGCCATTACCGGACATCGTCAGAGACGGGAACGGACAGGTAAAAGCTCCATCCTGGAAGAGATAGACGGCGTTGGACCCAAGAGGCGGCAACGTCTTTTAAAGCAGTTCGGCGGACTTCAGGAGCTATCTGCAGCGGGGGTAGAAGACATTGAGCGAGTGGATGGCATAAGCCGCAAACTTGCTGAAAAGATCTACCGATGCTTTCATAATGACGGTTAAGCATTCAAAGTATTTATGCCTTATAACTGCGCCAAGACTGACTCACGGACCGAATGACTAACAAATGATGCCAAATATTCCAAATATCCTAACGCTTTTGAGAATCGCGTTGATTCCTGTCTTTATGGCCTTCTTTTACCTGCCAGTTTCGTACGCAAATCAGGTATGCGCTGCAATATTTGCGCTTGCTGCGGTAACAGACTGGCTGGACGGATTTCTGGCCCGCAAACTAGAGCAGATGTCGGCATTCGGAGCATTTCTGGACCCGGTTGCAGATAAGCTGATGGTAGCAACAGCCCTTATCCTTCTGGTTGAAGCAGACCCCACACCCGCGCTGGCAATACCCACAATCATCATAATTGGTCGCGAGGTATCTGTATCTGCACTGCGAGAATGGATGGCTGAGATAGGAGAGAGGACCAAAGTTGCAGTAACAGTTATCTCCAAGATCAAAACAGCAGCTCAAATGATAGCAATACTCATGCTTATCTATAAAGAAGAAATATGGGATATGCCAGTATATACAATAGGTTATGTGCTACTATATGTTTCAGCAATACTGACGGTGTGGTCTATGTTCGTATATATCAGAGCGGCTTGGCCAAGCATGAACAATCTGGCAGTAGACGAACAGGTAAATTCGAAAAAAGACCAGCAGGAAGGATAATAAACACACTTCTTCCTTGACAGCACAGGCAGGAACATTACAATAGCCGGCGTTCCAACGATGCGGGAATAGCTCAGCTGGTAGAGCACAACCTTGCCAAGGTTGGGGTCGCGAGTTCGAATCTCGTTTCCCGCTCCATTTTTTCGGAAAACCCCGGGCGTCACAGCAGGGGTTTTTTCGTGTAGGGCTGGAATGTTTCATGATAATCCATGATACTTCCATCCCTCTGTACAGATTATGGCTGAGTGGCAGAGTGGTTATGCAGCGGCCTGCAAAGCCGTGGACCTCGGTTCGATTCCGGGCTCAGCCTCCACTACAATCACACTATGTGATTCGCACCCACGCCCGGGTGGCGGAATTGGTAGACGCAGCGGACTTAAAATCCGCCGGAGGAAACTCTGTGCCGGTTCAAGTCCGGCCCTGGGCACCATTTCTAATCAACAAACCAACGCGGTTTCTAACTGGCCAGATACTTCTCCAGTCCCTCGACTGAACTGTTGCGAAGCAGATAGGTACTGGGGTTGCTACGACGGGCACGTTGGCCGTTAAGAACCACAGTAGTTGGTTGCCGCTCCAGGATTGTTAGACGACGGCTAAGACAATCGGCACGCCACTGTTGAGATGCTTTATTTGCCCGTTCATCCACTGCTATGCGGGTCAAGGCAAATTCATCAGTAGGCTGTTCGGTTGCAACTCGTTTTCTTATAGAGCTGTAGGCTTTACTCATACTGCCTCGTTGTACCCCCATGCCATAAAGGGCAGCCAGGCAGCGCAGGTTGGTAATCTTTATTGGGGATACGCCTTTAAGGAAAGACAGGGTAGACATGAGCAGCTTGCCGTATTTGTCGTAGGCGTAGCACAACATCACATCGCGGAAAAGCGGTTCTTGCCCCACAGCTTGAATTTAAGAGTGCCTGCCATGGTTCTAAATAATAATTCAAACTGGTTTGCCGCATTGGATGCAGAATTTGTTCCCTGGAACAATCTCTATGCCACAGTAGATGCAGTAATTAAGGCTGCCTGGCTTTATTGCGCTAGTATCCTTGGCAGATCCGGATTTTTCCAGCTCATCAATCAGCCGGTCTACACCGGCATGGAAATAGGGTTCCATGGGTATGATGATGGCGTTGTGGAAAGCCAGTGGCTTTATCCTTTCAGGTAGGTAATCAGGATCAGGCATAATGGCTCCCTTCACCAATACTGGTATCACCGTGATCTCTTTTTTAAGGGCAGTCTCGATCTCCACGCTGAGTGGGTCGTCCGCATGTTCCAGACGAAGTTCGCCCTTCCTGTTTTTTGCCTCCAACCAGCGGTTCCCGATGACTGCCACCAGCACATTGCAGCGATCTATGGTCTTGCTGATGTGTTCCCGGAAGTCGACTCCGGCAGGTATCGAGTCAACGTCTCTGAAGATGGTCTCTTTGCCGAACTTACCCGTTAGCCTGTCGCAGATTCTGCCGGTAATCTCACGGCTGTCTTCACGCCGATAAGATATAAAGATGGTACGTTTTTTTGTTTTCTCATGTCTGATGGTTGGACGGGTATCTGCTGATTGAGGACTGCTCTGCTGGGAGTTTGCATTCTGGTTGGAGGCACTGCCAATCAACGAAACATACAGATATTGATCGGGTTTAAGCAGTGAGTTCATCGACTTCTCAAAGCCTTTCAGGGTAAATGCTTCGCCAAGGGTTTCAGGCGCTCTGTCTCCACATTCCAAGGCAATGGTTTCATGTGGCTTTAGGTCCACGATCAGTTGTTTGCTTTTGTAGAAGTCGAGTTTCACTCGAATACTGTGAGCGCCGCTGGGTACTTTGAACAGTTTGGTCTGGCCTGATTTGATCTTTCCAACCGTACGGCCATCTATGTTAATTGCAAACTGTCGTAAAAAGTTTGCGCTGGATTTATGGCGGCTAATTGAAATGATGGCTGTCTGATCGCTCATTGGAGTGCCTTTTTCAATATATTCAGAACTCTTCGCTGAATATAAGATAAAGAACAAACACAGCAATACTGGTGAGTAGCCAGAATTTACCTACACTCTTTTTGTTTTCGGTCTCACCCTGTGACAGATAAATTATGCCCATAATAAAACCGATGAAAGGAATCAAGAGCGTACCTGCGAATATGCCGTATTTCATCAGGTCTGTAACTGGCTCTGATTCGCCATCGACCTCAATCACATTTCCATTCTGTTTGCTTTTTTGCACGTCAGGTACGATCACCAGTTGGCATCTGCAATTACCGCAAAATTTTGCATTCTCCGGGTTTTCCGCCCCACACTCTGGACAAAACATGGTACGTCCCTCCTATGGTATCTGCCTCACTATTTTTACACGCTGCACAGAAAACAGGATTGGATTATATGTTTTTCGCCTGCCTTTTCTTCAGAATACCTAAATGAATTGTAGACTAATACTTTGTCTGCATCACGGGCTTAAGTTAGGACGAATGATGTAGAGCCGAGTATCTCGGCAAGCACGGAATTAGTCAGAGTTGCCTTAGTAATTGATTGAAAATGAAAAGAGTGAATAATATGTGCCTAAATTGGTTTTACGTTCCATTAAAAAGTACACTTTTGTTATCAAGCTTTTCTTTTGGGAAAGTATAAACCACAAGAATATCTACTGGTTAAAGAAAGCTCATAGTCATCAGCAAGGAGGAAGACAATGGCAGAGTATAAACGAGTCAAAAACGCCCAGGCGGATGTACCCGACATACGTGACTGGATCTACCAACCGGCATTGATTCATCTCGAAGAGTTTATTGATCCGCAAGTTCATACCAGACGAAACATTCTCGACCAGAAAAGTGAGGGTGCATGCACTGGCTTCGCTGTGGCAGGAGCTATAAATTTACTTAATCAACGCGCTGGCCGTGACATAGTTGTCAGCCCGCGTATGCTCTACGAGATGGCAAAGCGATCTGACGAATGGCCGGGTGAAGAATACGATGGATCGAGTCTACGTGGTGCCATTCGTGGTTGGAATAACATGGGTGTGTGCGAGGAGGAGCATTGGCCTTATCGTGTCGGTCCCAATAAAGGAGACTTGACCATCGATGCGGCGAAAAACGCCAGACAAAACACCATTGGTGCTTATTATCGGCTGAGGCCAATCATCAGCCACTTTCATGCCGCACTGAATGAAACTGGCGTAATCGCTGTTTCTGCCAAAGTACATAGCGGGTGGAACAAACCGGTTGCAGGGGTAATTGAACAGCGCAAAGAGATCTCCGGTGGCCACGCTTTTATTATTGTGGGCTATAACGATAAAGGATTTTGGATTCAAAACTCATGGGGGAAAAAGTGGGGTGATAACGGCGTGGCTCTTTGGACCTATGAGGATTGGATAGAGAACATTATGGATGCCTGGGTGTTCCGTCAATCGCTCTCAACTCCCCAGATATTCGGAATGAAGGCAGGTTCATCACGACTTGCTACGGCAGAGTTAACCAAGTCAGAAAAATCTCCCGTGCCGCGCGCAAAGATTGCCGGTCATTTCATCCATATTGATGATGGCAGCTATATGGAAAGTGGCCGCTATTGGAGTACACCGGATGACGTAGAACAAACAGCTGAGTTGGTAGCTAACAGTACCAAGTACAAACATTTACTGATCTACGCCCACGGCGGTCTTAACTCTCCTAAGGATTCCGCTCGTCGCATCGCGGCCATGAAGGAGACCTGCAAGGACAACGGTATATATCCATTCCACATCATGTATGACACCGGCATCATCGAAGAGCTTAAAGATTTGATATTTCGTAAAGAGAACGAAGCTTCTGAACGGACTGCCGGATTTACCGATTGGACCGATCGCTTCATCGAAGGATTGGTGCGCCGACCCGGAACCCTGCTATGGGAAGAGATGAAACAGGATGCTCTTGATGCTTTCGCTAAACAAGGTGCAGGCACAGATGCGTTAGGTCGTTTTGTTAAACACATCAAGCAGAGTAAAAGGCGGGTAAAGTTTCATCTTGTGGGCCATAGTACCGGGGCAATTGTCATTGCACATCTGTTGCAGACCTTGAGTCGCAGCAACGTTACATTCTCAAGCTGCTCGCTTCTGGCACCAGCATGCAGTCTGGATTTATATAACAAGTCATATTTTCCTGTACTACAAAAAAAGACCAAGCTCACCCTTGGCGACATGGCGATATACAATTTAAAGAATCAACTCGAAGAAGACGATAATGTGGGTAGGGTCTATCGCAAATCACTTCTATATCTGGTATCCAATGCATTTGAGCGGGAGAAGATGAAACCACTGCTGGGTATGGAAAAATTTGCCAAGGAAGTAAAAAAAGTTGGATCAAGGCCGCAATTCATTTACTCCAATGGTACCGACGGGCAAAGGACCAGAAGCACTTCTCATGGTGGATTCGATAACGACAAGTACACCATGAACCACATCCTAAGACGGATACTGGATAAGGCACCAACAGTTCCCTTTACCGATAAAAGTCTGGATTACTGATGTGTGCTTAGACTGCCAAAGGCCACGATTCATGTTAAATTGCGGTGATGAAAAATCGTCGTCTCTACTACAAACGGCCTGAACAAGCGGTAACTGCTGTGCAGCTCGAACTGGACACCACAGGTTTTAATTACCATAAGTGGGGAGCAGAGCAGTGCTGCAAACAGGGCGACTGGCTGGTGGATAACCATGGCGATATCTACACCATTGATGCTGACACATTTGCCAAAACCTATCGTGAGATTTCGCCAGGACGTTTTGTGAAAACCACACCTGTGTGGGCCGAAATAGCTGACAGTGATGGCAGTATCAAGACCAAAGAGGGTGAATCACACTACCGGAGCGGCGATTTCCTGGTCTTTAATAATGAAGACGGCACGGATGGCTATTGCGTATCGGCAGAGAAATTTCTGGCCATGTATCAGGCGGAATAATCCTGACCCTGTTCAAATAAAGCTGCCAAACTGTTCCCGCCGCATCTGCCCAGCCAGTTTCTCACCTATGCGCAGCAGATCCGCCATGCTGTCGATTGAGTCGAGTTTGCTGACCTTCTCTGGATCTATATCCCCAAGCCCCAATTGATCAAGCCCGGTGCGCGTGAGTTCAGCATCGTAGCGCAAATAGAGAAATTGTCGATCCAGATCCTGTTCCAGAGGAATGGGCTGCTTGGACGTGTCACGGGGAATGAGATCTTCAATCTCCAGATCCAGCCAGGGGCCGTGGTTACAGCGGCCGACAGTGCGGCAATTTACGTCTTGATCCACCTGTGCCTGATTCATCAGGGCAGCCAAGGTGTTCGCCGCTGCGGCAGCCAGATTCTGTTCTGGATCTTCCGCACCGGTCCCAAGCTTGGGAGCAGAGCCGGTACCCAGAGATACAATCAGAAGATTCCTCTCGCCGACATCCCATCCCAGCTGGTAGACAGGGGAGGTGGCCATGCGGTACATCAGGAAAGAGGGGTTGTTGTATGGTGTGGTGCCGCCATCAACAAAGACGAAGTCCTGTTCTGGATCACTCGGGTCCACTTTAATCACCTCAGGCGGGAAATAGACCGGTGCAGCGGTGCTGGCGCGCACAAGTTTCCACAGGGGTATTTTAAGATTGCTGTTACTGGCCTTAGGGTCATTGAACATGGCCGCAGGATTGCTGCTAATCGGCCAGGCAGAGTCGGTGGTGGCATTTCTTGTGACGACTAGCAGCAGATTTTGCAAGTGCTCTGGGGCCAACGTGGTTTGTTTGCCGAAAACATTCTTGAGTTTTGTTGCGAGTTCACCGCCTCCGTACAGGGATTTCCAGCGTGCAAAAAGACTGCGCTTGGTGAAGGCCTGTTTGCCGAAATCCTGGTAGAAATCGAGTAATTCGTGGGCAGACATGCCGCGGGACAGGGCGGCTGCAATGATAGCCCCGGTGCTGGTGCCGCCGATGTAATCGAAATAATGGCAGAGACGAAAGTCGGATCCGCCACGGCTTTTGGCCAGTAGCTCCTCCAGCCGGATCAGTACACGTGCCGTCATAAGGCCGCGGATTCCACCGCCATCCAACGCCAGCATCTTACGTGGCTGCTTCGATTGATAACGGCTTGCCAAGTGGCCCCAGTGATCCCAGTTGGTAGATTCCATGCTTCCTCCCGTTTTTTATAATGCTGGTAGGTACTTACATATTCCGTCAATTAAAATAGTAAAAATAATTGAATAAACAATATAATAGGAAACATTATTAAAGTTAATTATATGATGATGTCAGTGGTGGATCTGAATCAATGTCTATTTAGGCAAAAGTATAGGAGTGACTTTTAAAGCTTACTAGAAGTGTAATTATTCCTGAAACCATCTAAACCTTCCTCAGTACAGGTGGCCTGATGAGCGGGGTGGTTTCTGCTGCCAAGATAAATAAACCTCGGATTAAAACAATCGATTGACTCAATCGTTCGATTGAATTACATTCCACCTCCCAATGAGTCTTCACGGAACTAGATTATGTCCAGTAAGAACCTTGATGCAGATTCTATAAATACCAGAGATAGGCTACTTCAAGCAGCTCTTAAAGCATTTGGTCATAACGATTTTAATGCGGTTAGTACTCGTGAAATAGTTGAGATTGCAGGGGCAAACATCTCTGCTATCTCCTATCATTTTGGTGGTAAACAGGGTCTGTATCTGGCCACGGCCGAGTATATGGCAGAGGCTATGCAGGCCGAGATGAAGCCGTTGCTGGAAAACATCCAGAACAGGTTGGTGTCGGCAGAGGAAGATGATTGTAGAGGGCTGCTAAGGCAGTTGATCCATGGTTTCGTACATAATCTTCTAATGGGAGAGATTAGCGAAGATGCCGCAGGCCTTATCTTTCGGGAGCAGAACCATCCTACGGATGCCTTCGATATTCTCTATGATAAGTTCATGCTCCCAATGCAAAAAACCTATTCCATGCTGGTTGCACGCATTACTGGGGGCGATCCAGATTCCAGAGAGACCATGCTTATAACGCACTCGCTACTTGGGCAAATCGTTATTTATCGAATGGGAAGGGAAACCATCTTACGACGTTTGGGAGTCGAGAGATTCTCCGTGGAAGACGTAAATCAGATTACAGATATTATTTCCAACTTGTCACTCAAAGCAATTGGCGAGTCATAACAGGTGAATAAAAATGACCTTTAAACCACATCAGCGCAGACACATACTTTGGGTCATACCACCCATTATTATCGGTGTTTTATTCATGATGTTTATGGTGCGTGGCAAACAGCCGCCGGCTAAAACAGAGGCAGGCGAGCCGACTCGTGCGGTACGCGTTATTACTGTACCAAAGGTTGACTTGGTGCCTCAGTCCGTGGGATATGGCGCGGTGCAACCGGCACAGCTATGGACCGCAGTAGCGCAGGTATCCGGTCGCATAATAGAGGTTCATCCGCGCTTAAGGAATGGCGAAATTATTGAAAAAGGAAAACTACTGTTTCGTATAGATCCGGTTGATTTCGAACTGGCCCTGGCTCAAGCCAAGGCGGAGCTGGCCGAGTTGGATGTTCAGGAACAGAATTCAAGATCGTTAGTCGCAATTGAAGAGCGCAACCTGATCCTTGCCGAGAATGATCTGAAGCGTATTCAAAAACTGGTCAGCAATAATACCGCCTCACAGTCTGATGCAGATAGTGCCGAGCGTGGCATGTTGAATACCCGCACCTCGCTGCAAAACCTTAATAACACCCTGGCCCTGATTCCAACCAAGCGCAAGGTATTGGAAACTAAAGTAGCGCAGGCCCAGAGGGATTTGGACAATACCACAGTGAAATCGCCATTCAACATGCGGGTCGCCAATCTCAAGATCGAGGCCGATCAGTATGTAACAAAAGGGCAGAACATGTTCGAAGGTGATGGTGTAGATCGAATTGAGGTAGTTGCGCAGTTTGCGATGTCATCCCTGCGAAATCTGTTCATCGGGCGCCCAGATAGAGTAGAAACTGTAGAATCAATCAACAGAAATCTATCGCAACTAACCGGGTTCAAACCCGTTATTCAGTTGGATCTGGGAAATCACATTGCTGAATGGGATGCTGAATTTGTCCGCTTCAGCGACAACGTAGATGCTGAAACCAGAACCATGGGCATTGTAGTGGCGGTGGATAATCCCATCTCAAAGATGAAGCCGGGCTATCGTCCACCTCTATCCAAAGGAATGTTCGTAGAAGTTGTGCTAAAAGGACACACACAAAAACAGCGCGTTGTGGTTCCGCGTACTGCGGTACGTGGCGGTAAGATTTTGTTACTAGACTCAGAGAAACGCCTGCGTATCCAAAATGCAAACATCCTATTTAATCAAGGCGATTTGAGTGTGGTGAATGATGACCAACTTGCAGGTAAACAGATAATTATTTCGGATGTTGTTCCGGTAGTGGATGGCATGCTGTTACAACCACAGATGGATGCTGGAGCTGAGGAAAGACTGAAGAAAGCGGCAGGAGATGGATCGTGATTGCATGGTTTGCCAAACACCCCACAGCTGCCAACCTGTTTATGGGCGCTATCATGTTGTTGGGACTGGTTGCGCTTCCGGGATTGCAAAGAGAGACCTTTCCTGAGATCAAAAATGAAAAGGTAGAAGTGCGCGTCATATACAAAGGTGCCACCACAGATGAAGTTGAAGATGCAATATGTAGACGCCTGGAAGATGCGATCGACAGTATCACTGACCTGGATGAGGTTCGATGCGAAGCTAGTGAAGGTGTTGGTGTCGCCACTGCAGTAATGCGCGAAGGCGCTGAGATGGCAAGCTTTCTGGATGATGTTAAATCAGAGGTTGATACCATTGATGATTTTCCAGACCAGGCCGAGAAGCCGATTATTGCAGAGCTGGGACGCACTGATGCGGTTGCGGCTATCGCAATAACCGGGCCAGATGATCCGGTCTCGCTCAAGGCTTATGCAGAAGATGTAAAAACCAGACTGCGTGCATTAAAAAACATATCCAGCGTAGAGATATCAGGCTTTTCCGAGCATCAACTCCGCATTGAGATACCTGCAAGAAGATTGCGTCAATTTGGTCTCTCGGCTTCGGATATAGCCAACAGTGTACAGGGTCAGAGTATAAGCAGTCCGGCAGGACGATTGGAAGGGGGGGGAGAGGACATACTCTTGCGCTTCGATGATCAGGGCAAGACTGTTGAAGAGCTTCAGGACATTGTTGTTATCTCAGGTTCTACCGGTGCTTCTATACGCCTGGGCGATATAGCAACTATTACCGACCGCTTTGATCGGGACGAAGAAAAAATTCTGTTCAACGGCAAACGCGCTGCCATTCTGAACATAACCAAGACCAAGGCGCAGGACATTCTGAATGTATTCGATACCGTCAGTAATTTTGTAGAGCATGAAAATCAACAAGCTTCCAAAGGGGTAAAGCTGGCTGTTACTCAAGATAGATCCTCCGTGGTTAAAGACCGTCTTGATATGCTGGTACGTAATGGCGGACAGGGATTAGTGTTGGTGTTTCTCATCCTCTGGTTATTCTTTAGCTTCCGCTATAGTTTTTGGGTAACTATGGGGTTACCCGTATCATTTTTGGGAGCACTGTTTTTGTTGCCGCTTTTTGGCATCACTATCAATATGATCTCCATGGTTGGTCTGCTGATAGGCATTGGCCTATTGATGGACGACGCAATTGTAATTGCCGAGAACATTGCGTCACGTCTAGCAAAAGGTGATAAAGCATTAGATGCAGCAGTAATTGGTGTCACACAGGTATTGCCTGGGATCTCTTCATCATTTGCCACCACGCTTTTGGTATTCGGTTCACTCTCTTTTATCACTGGCGAGATCGGACAAATTTTGAGGGTGATGCCAATCGTTTTGATCGTGGTTATCTCTGTAAGTCTAGTTGAGGCCTTCCTGATTCTTCCAAGCCATCTTGGTCACTCTCTGAGTCATATGGATAACCGCAAGCCATCGCGTTTTAGAGAGTGGTTTGAACGCAACTTCGATAATCTTAGAGAAAACTATTTCGGTCCTTGGTTGGATAGGGCTGTTGATCACCGATATCTAACTCTTGGCATTACTATTATGTTGATGATCGCATCAATAGCCATGCCTGCAAGCGGAAAACTTAAGTTTGTCGGTTTTCCTGATATAGATGGCGATATCGTGGAGGCTCGTGTGCTCCTGCCACAGGGCACACCGCTTGCGCGTACCGAGGAAGTAATTCAGCAGATTGAGGCAGGCTTAAAACGTGTAAATGCTCGTTTTAAACCACGCCAGCCTGAGCAACAAGATCTGGTGCTGAATTCAACTGTTATGTATGCACAAAATCCAGATGCCTATGAAACCGGTCCGCATGTTGCTCGTGTTGTTGCAGATCTATTAAGTGCCGAGATACGTGACGCTGGTATTGATGAATTCCGTGATGCATGGAGAGAAGAGGTAGGAACCCTAACAGATGTAATAACTGTCAAATATACAGAATCTGCAATTGGTCCGGGCGGACGCCAGATAGACATACGTCTGTTGGGATATGATTTGCAACGTCTCAAATCTGCCTCCAACGAATTACAGGCATGGTTCAACAGTTATGCCGGAGTTATCGACATTAGTGACGACCTGCGTCCGGGCAAGCGTGAATATCGGCTCCATCTTAAAGATAGCGCCGGCGTTTTGGGAATAGATGCGGCTAATCTGTCATCACAGGTGCGCACTTCTTTTCAAGGTATAAAGATTGATGAATTCCCGGTAGGTCCAGAAACTTATGAGGTAGATCTTCGCCTTACCGCTGATGATAGAATTTCTCCGGCTGACCTTGAAAATATGACCGTTGTTAGTCCCAAGGGTGCGCTCATACCTATATCTGTAATCGCCGAGATAGAAGAGGTGCGGGGTTGGGCCAGGATCAATCGTATAGATGGCCGTCGTGCTGTGACCATACAAGGCGACGTTCAAACTGGAGTAGCTAATGCTCAGGAACTGCTTACCCTGGCAGGTAACAATATATTTCCAAAACTGCAAAAAAAATATCCTGACATTCAGATTGATATCCAGGGTCAGACCAACGAATCTGCCCAGACCGGAAAATCCATAGTACGCAATGTTCTGTTGGGACTGTTCGGCGTATATATGCTTCTAGCCCTGCAGTTTCGCGGCTATCTGGCACCACTTACCGTAATGGTGGTTATCCCTACATCATTTATCGGAGTGGTGTTCGGTCACATAGCTCTGGGACTGGATCTGACCATGCCGAGTATGATTGGAATGGCATCACTGTTTGGGGTAGTGGTTAACGACTCCATCCTTCTGGTGATTTTTATCCGCGAAGCAATAAAGTCTGGCGTAGCTGTGTCTATTGCAGCAAAACGGGCAGGAAGAGCCAGATTTAGACCCATCGTCCTTACATCCATAACTACCTTCGCTGGTCTAACACCACTTCTACTAGAAAGAAGTATGCAGGCCCAGATTCTTATTCCGCTGGCGGCAGCTTTGGCCTTTGGCCTGCTTGCAGCTACTATGTTTGCGCTCTATCTAGTTCCTGCTATCTACTGCATCCTGGATGATTTCAATTCCATCGGTGAGCTGGAGGAAGAGAGCGGAGAAAAAGTCAGTTCTGTAACCTGAGTGTTTTTCGCCCAGTAGTAATTCAAAGTTTTGTCTTGGCGTACCAGAGAGGGGCATCCTCTCTCTCTGGTACGTTACTAATTATCACGTAATTATCACATTTACCCAATTTCACTCTTAATCCAGTTATAAAGTGGAACTTGGTTTGCTCTGCTGTGTCTTGTGACTATACGCCTGACAGATTTATACGAACTACTCTGTATCTATTCTTTGTTCTTAACGGGAGGTTATGATGATAAGACGTCTGACTTTAATACTAATAACATTGTTGCTTGTTTCTTCTCTGGCCAATGCAGCCAAATCAGAGATATATGCTTCTACCTTTGGCGGAGCCATAAGTGGCTATGATCCGGTTGCATATTTCACCGAAGGAAAACCGGTGGAAGGTAAGCGCGACCATAGCTTGAAATACAAAGGTGAGACTTGGCGCTTCTCCTCGGAAAAGAATAAACAGGCCTTTCAAAAATCACCACAAAAGTATGCGCCACAATATGGTGGTTATTGTGCATATGCAGTCTCAAAAGGTTATACAGCATCTACCGATCCTGATGCTTGGACAATCGTGAACGGCAAGCTATATCTGAATTACAGCAAGAGCGTTCAGGCAAAATGGAGCAAAGACAAACCGGGTAATATTCGTAAAGCAAATGCAAATTGGCCCAAGGTACTTAAGTGACAAAAGTGTAACAAACTCGCTATTCGGGATATATCCAACATGAGTTTAATAAAAAAGCCAAGACTAGTGCCGGTTGCTACGTTTCTATG
>RRYU01004057.1_pt1 | contig 16327 bp, 13 predicted proteins | sample 2162651 | NCBI WGS metagenome assembly RRYU01 (sample SAMN10267283, study PRJNA491782) | microbial mat metagenome | isolation source: biomat in the production well | place: Japan: Minami-Kanto gas field, natural gas well KTG3 | collected 2017-06 | reverse complement strand
GATTCTTTCAAGTTCTGTTTTTTTGTGCTCGAACAGCTTGCTGTATTCTTCTTGAATATTGCGTTGGCTGCTGTCGAAGTTACTGATCTTAATACCATCGGTAATAGAATAAAGCCCAGGTGCTGGCAGTTGTCTCTCTATGGGGTCGTAGATATGTACGGCGGCTATGTCGTTGTGTTTAGCCAGATAAGATAGGTGTCGTTTCACCTCTGGTCCAATATCATGAAAGTCGCTCAGAGCTAGTATAAGGGTTCCGGGTTTTGCCAGTTTACGCAGTCGCAGCATGGCATCGGCAATAGTGCTGTGCTGGTCGTTTGCATGTTCCTTGATCCCGGCCAACAGATTGAATATCCGCATGGCCCCGGCTTCTCCAGAGAAGGGAGGTGATATGTGGCAATCAAGACCATCGCCATAGACGATGGCTCCCACCCGGTCTCCATTTTCCAGGGCAAGCCAGGTGATGAGAGCAGCGATCCTGGCAGCCAATACCCACTTGTACTGGACCTTGGTGCCAAAGTGCATTGATCTGCCTGCGTCTATCAGGATGTAGAGGCTGTGCTCACGTTCTTCATGGAATAATTTGGTGTGTAGTTGACCTGTGCGTGCAGTCACCCGCCAGTCCAGGGTGCGATAGTCGTCACCTGATTGATAGGGTCGCACTTCATCAAACTCCAGGCCACGACCACGGAACAGGGCGCGATAGGCACCGGGGAACAGGCTGGTTACAGCATCCTTGGGGGTGTTCGCCAGACGAATGCTGTCGGCTCGCAGACGACGAAGTTCTTCCACTGTCACATGGACGCCGTCACCGGTTTGCGTCTGGTCTTTTGACCTTCGGTGAAATGTGGAAAAGCGCTTTGTAGGGTGTGGGCGCCTCAAGGTTTCTACCTGTCTATCAAGGTACGGGAACGGTTGCCAGAAGACGCGCTATTACCTCGTCAGTGGTAACGCCGTCAGCTTCCGCCTCGTAGCTGAGCAGGATGCGGTGACGCATGGTGTCTGCTGCCAGCGCATGTATGTCTTCCGGGGATACATAGTCACGCTTATCCAGCCAGGCGTGAGCGCGTGCTGCAAGATCCAGGGCGATGGTGCCACGGGGACTGGCACCGTAGGCAATCAGATCCGTCAGGTCTGCCGCATACAGGTCAGGTTTGCGGCTGGCCGCTATCAGATGGACAATGTAATTCTCCAGTTCCGGTGCCATATGTAGGGACAGTACCTCCTTGCGGGCTGTGAATACGCCTTCTCTGGATACCAGAGGAGACTCTATGTCATCCATAGCCTTACCCTCGATCTTCTGGTTGCGCACTAGACGCAGAACCTCAAGTTCTGCCTCGGGGGTTGGGTAGTCCACAGATATATGCAGTAGAAAACGGTCTCTCTGAGCCTCTGGAAGCCGATAGGTTCCTTCCTGTTCAATCGGGTTCTGTGTGGCCATTACCAAGAACAGGTCATCCAATGGATAGGTGGTTCGTCCAACTGTAACCTGACGTTCCGCCATGGCCTCTAGTAGTGCAGATTGCACTTTTGCCGGTGAGCGGTTTATCTCGTCCGCCAGGATAAAGTTATGAAATACCGGCCCCTCCTGAAAATGGAAGCTGCCATTCTGCGGGCGGAACACCTCCGTTCCGGTTAGGTCGGCGGGGAGAAGGTCAGGGGTGAATTGAATGCGGTGAAAGTCTCCTTCCACACCTGCTGCAAGGACCTTGATTACAGTAGTCTTCGCTAAACCCGGAGCACCTTCTACCAGAAGATTTCCATCTGCCAGCAAAGCCACCAGCAGGCGGGTAACCAGGGCCTCCTGTCCCAGAATTCTGCTGTTTATGTGGGCTTCGAGTTTTTTTACATCTTCGTAACAAGACATCTATGCCACCACTGTTATTTGAAGTTATTATCAACTGACTAATTTCTAAATATGATATTCAGCGTCCTGGCTCTAGCCTTACAAGCTGGCCATTTGATTCATCTGTCAACAGGTATATATAGCCATCAGTCCCGGTCCTGACATCACGGATGCGTCCCAGTTTTCCTCTAAGTAACCTCTCTTCCCTGACTACATGGTTTCCATCCAGTTCAAGTCGTGCTAGCAATTGAAACTTAAGTGATCCCACAAATAGATTACCTTTCCAGTTGGGAAATTTGTCACCGGTATAAAAACTCATCCCGGAAGGAGCTATGGATGGCACCCAGTAGTAGCTTGGTTGTTCCATTCCTTTTTTTTGAGTGCCTTCGCCAATCTTGGTACCGGATACATAATTAACCCCGTAGGTAATAACCGGCCAACCATAATTACGACCCCTCTGAATAATATTAAGTTCATCACCACCTTGCGGGCCGTGTTCGTGAATCCATAACTTTCCGGTCTTTGGATGCAACGCCATACCTTGAGGATTACGATGGCCGTAGCTAAATATCTCCGGTTTTGCGTTTTTGTTTGTGACGAATGGGTTGTCGGCGGGAATCTTTCCGTCATCGTGGATGCGGATGACAGAACCAGCATGGTCATCCAGCATCTGCGCACGCGGTTTGTCTCCCCTGTCCCCGAGGGTTATGTAGAGATAACCGGCCTGATCGAATGCTAACCGTGATCCAAAATGGTGTGCGGTGAGTGTCTTTTTTTCCAGACGAAAGATGACTTGTAGATCCTTCAATGCCATATCTGCAAGATGGGCTCTGGCAACCTCCGTACCCATACCGCCGGAACCAGGTGAGACATAGGAGAAGTAGATCCAGCCATTTTCTGAGAACTTGGGGTGCAAGATGATATCTAGTAAACCGCCTTGTCCTACTGAAACTACATTGGGTAGGCCTGATATAGATTGTGGGTTTAGCCTGCCATTCTCAATGACACGCAGACTGCCACTGCGTTCGGTCACAAGTATACGGCCATCTGGTAGGAACGCCATCCCCCATGGACGTTCAAGACCACTGGCCACAGTCACAATACGTCCATTGAAATCTCCGGTTACCGGCTCCAGTCTTTGGGCAGGGTGGGAAAGCAATGGCCAAAACAAGATAGACAGGAAGATGACGATCCTGAATGGATATATTGCGTTCCCCGTTCGTTTATGGGCATGGATTATCTCGGACATGGTCTCGTTACCTTCATCTATCCCTAATAGTGTGGTGACATTAAACTGATTTTAGAGCATAAGTGCTGGTCCTGGTTTTTACGTGACATTGTGAGGGCACTAAACGGCATAGTGTCAAGTTGAGGTAAGCATTAGTGTGAAGGGGGCTGCTTTAATTGCAGGCCCCTTCTTTTGTGTCAGGAAATTTAATATTAGACAGGTCGGTGATGGCAAGTTGAGATGATTTAAACTTAGCCTTTGCGTACGATGTAGGTAAATTCTTTTGGGGTCTCCTTATAATCCATATATTCATGTCCGCCCTGCTTGCAGAAAACCTTCAATTCACGCTCGGTCCCAGGTTCGGTACCCACTATCTTCAATACCTCTCCACTCTCCATTCTGGACATGGTTTGCTTAATGCGCAGAATTGGCAGGGGGCAGTTTAGCCCCTTTAAATCTAATTCTTTTGTAATATCAGTCATTTAGTCCATCTCCTCAGTACTAATAGCACAATATGATAATCCAACTGCCACAGGAAGTGGAATATGAGTTGCCAACTATCTCGCAGATCGAAAAAAAGGGTAGAATAATCGCTGCAAAATAGTGTCTAGCAATGCCTTGTGATTTCTGATGTAACAAATAAATTGGCTGAGGCTAGAACAGAATAAAAATCGTAAACATAACAATTTGATCGGGGAAATTAGAATGATTGAACTGCTGCAACAAAACTATTTTGGCAATTCACTTAAGACATGGGCTATTGCTTTTTCCATAATCATTCTTTCTCTGTTACTGGGTAAGGTTGTCTATTGGGCCTTTTCCAAGATTGTGCGTGGTTTTACCAGCCGTACCAAGACCAAGATTGATGACATTATCGTCGATATGATTGAAGAACCAGTGGTGTTCTTTCTCATCTCAACCGGTGTCTGGCTAGGGCTTAAGCAGCTGACCCTGCCTGATGCATTGAACACCGCCATCAATAACTCATATCAGGTATTGGTTGCCCTGTTGGTTGGTTGGCTCTTGAGTCGTCTATTCGATGCGGTAAGTAAAGAGTACCTGGTGCCCTGGGTGGAGAATACAGAGAATGACCTGGATGACCAGCTACTGCCAATTCTGCAAAAGGCAGTAAAGACCACTATTTGGGCATTCGCCGTGATTATCGGCTTGAACAACGCTGGCTACAACGTAGGAGCACTGATCGCCGGTCTAGGTATTGGTGGTTTGGCCTTGGCAATGGCCGCCAAAGATACGGTCTCTAATGTCTTTGGTGGTGTGACGGTATTTACCGACCAGCCATTTATGATTAATGATCGCATCAAGGTTGCCGGGTTTGATGGAACTGTTACCGAGATCGGTGTACGTAGCACCAGACTGAAGACCCTTGAAGGTCGCATCGTAACCATTCCAAATGCAAAATTTGCTGACGCTCCAGTAGAGAATATTTCACGTGAACCGTCTCGCAAAATCGTCCCCAATCTTGGTCTTACCTATGATACTCAGCCAGAGAAGATGCAACTGGCGATGGATCTGCTAAAACAGATCGGCGACAGTAATGAAAACACCGAGGAAAAGCTAACTGTCTCCTTCAACGGGTTTGGTGATTTTGCCATGAACATCATGTTTATCTACTACATTAGTAAAGGAGCAGACATCGCCAATACTCAAACTGAGATAAATATGGAGATTCTGCGCCAATTTAATAAAAACGGGCTTGAGTTCGCATTTCCTACCCAGACCATATACACAATCGAGGCTAGTACAGCATGAGCTATGAGATACTGATAGGTGGTAACGGACAGTCACAGGTTTCACTTTTAGCCAAGAACGCCAACCGGCATGGAATGATCGCAGGGGCAACCGGAACGGGCAAGACGGTAACTCTACAAATACTGGCTGAGAATTTCTCGTCTATCGGCGTGCCGGTGTTTCTTGCTGATGTTAAAGGTGATCTATCCGGGCTGGCTCAGGCCATCGGGATGAACGACAAGATAACTTCCCGCCTGGAAACTATCGGTATTAAAGATTTTACACCTGGAGCAAGCCCAACCCTGTTCTGGGATCTGTTTGGAAAGCAAGGTCATCCAATCAGAACAACTATCTCAGACATGGGGCCGCTGTTGCTCTCAAGCCTGATGGAGTTGAACGACACCCAAACGGGTATCCTCTATGCGGCGTTCAGTATTGCAGATGATAATGGCATGCTCCTGCTAGATCTCAAAGACCTGCGCAGTATGCTTAACTGGATGGGCAAGAATTCAAAGGAACTGTCTTCTGAGTATGGCAATATAACCAACGCCAGCGTAGGAGCAATCCAACGTCGTCTACTGGTGCTGGAAGAGCAGGGCGCTGAATACCTTCTGGGTGAACCTGCGATCAATCTGACCGACCTGATGATTACCGACTTCTCAGGACGTGGGGTAGTTAGCATTCTGGATGTAACACAACTTATGTCCAAGTCACCAAAGGTCTATGCTACTTTCCTACTGTGGCTGCTGGCAGAGCTGTTTGAAAATCTGCCGGAGGTTGGTGACCCTGAAAAACCCAAGCTGGTTCTATTCTTTGATGAAGCTCATCTTCTATTCGATCGAGCGCCACGTCCACTGTTGGATAAAATCGAGCAGGTAGTGCGTTTGATTCGTTCCAAAGGTGTGAGTGTCTTCTTCATCAGCCAGAGTCCGCTCGACATACCGTCAGATATTCTTGGACAGCTTGGCGCAAAGATCCAACATGCTCTGCGCGCCTTTTCACCAAAAGATAAAAAAGCAGTAAGGATGGTCGCGCAAACTTTCCGGGAGAATCCAGACCTGGATACAGAAACAGTAATCACAGAACTTGGTACAGGTGAAGCGTTGGTCTCAGTATTAGACGAAAAGGGAAGTCCGACACCGGTCGAGCGAATTCTTATCAGACCACCCCAATCACGCATTGGTCCGATGACAGATGAAGAGCGCAAAGAGGTTCTAAGCAGGTCGCCGCTAAAAGGAAGATACGACACAGCGGTAGATCGTGAATCTGCATTTGAAATGCTAAAGAAGCGTGCCGAAGAACAAGAGCGAGTTGAGCTTGCAGAAAAAGCACAGATGGAACATGAGAAAGAAGCACAAAAACAGGCCAAGGAGAATAAATCTAAAGGCAGTATGTGGACAGGAACAGGCAGACGTCAGGGTGTGGTAGAGGCCACTGTGAAGAGTGTAGCCCGTTCAGTTGGAAGCTCGCTGGGACGTCAGATTGTTAGGGGTATACTTGGGTCGCTACTTGGTGGCAAACGCTGAATCAACTAAATACTTAACGGGATACAGGCTTAAATGACGAAGGGCAAAAAGTACGACTATCGTGTAGTACAAAACGATTCAAGTTGGACCGCAGAAATAACCAGGCGGATGACATCAAAGAAAACTGTTGTATCAAAAAAGCAGAGTGGCTTTGCCACTGAGTCTGAGGCGCAAGAGTGGGGTAAAAAAGAGCTGGGGGAATTTGCAAAAAATCTTAATGAACGCAACAAGCGCCATTCTGAACAACGCAAGCAGAAGGCTGAAAAGGAGTAACGCCATCTATGCGGTAAACAATCGCAGCCACCTACTAGCCGTCTCCGGTCAGCGGGGCAGTCTGGGACTAGGGGGATCTTTGGTGGATCACGGTCTTAAGGCATGGAAAAAGCATGGCTGATTTACAAATCTACCGATCTTGGGACGCACAACGGGTTTATCTGTACTAGTATTTGAATGCGGCTGGCCACGTCAGCTAAGGTATTAGTGCAGACCACCTCAAATTCATACATCAACTGCTTACGGATGATTATGATATACCCCAAGGTTCTTGCTTTTGTATTGGCAGGCGGGGAGGGAACCCGTCTCTATCCCCTTACCGACATGCGTTGCAAGCCGGCTATTCCTTTTGGGGGGCGTTATAGGCTGGTGGATTTCGTTCTCAGTAATCTGGTTAATTCCCAAATCTTCTCTATCTATTTGTTAGTACAGTATAAATCCCAGGCGCTTATTGAGCATTTGCATAAGGCCTGGGAGATGTCACCCATGCTGGTTGAGCAATTTATAACCGAGGTTCCACCCCAGAGGTGCAATGGCGGTGATGACTGGTTTCAGGGAACGGCGGATGCGGTGTATCAGAACCGTACCCTGATAGATCAACATCAGGCGGATGTGGTTTTGGTGTTTGGCTCAGACCATATCTATCGTATGGATATTCGCCAGATGTTGGATTTTCATTTTACACAGCAGGCAGATGTGACCGTTGCGGTTAAGTCAGCACCCATCAATGAGGCTGGAAGGTACGGAAATATTGAGATAGATGAGGCTTCGCGCATAATCGGGTTCCATGAAAAACCCCAGCATCCGGTTTCAATCCCGAATATGCCAGACCAGGTATTGGCCTCAATGGGTAACTATATATTTCGTGCTGATGTTCTGCGTCTTGCATTGGATGAGGTGCATCGTGAGGGCGGTACTGATTTTGGCAGGCATGTATTACCTTGGCTGGTAGATAATCAACGGGTTATGGCCTACGACATGGCGAATAATTATGTGCCGGGGATTAAGCCCTATGAGGAGAAAGGATACTGGTGTGATGTGGGGACGATAGAATCATATAAGCGAGCACATGACGACATATTGGGACTAGAGCCACGCTTTGATATGTTTAATCCCAAATGGCCGATCCGAACCTACCGTTACGATGGACCCGCTACCAAGATTGGCCGACTGGACGTGGATAATTGCCTGCTTGGGGCAGGCTGTCTTATTGATGCGGCAAAGCTTAAAAATAGTGTAGTCGGATTGGAAGTGATGATAGAGAATGGTGTCGAGATTGAGAATTGTATCATTCTAGATTATGTGAAGATCGAGCAGGGTTGCAAGATACGCAATACAATCATTGACCGCTACAACATTATAAAGGCCGGAACCAAAATAGGTTTTGATTCTGAAAAAGATCGACAGAACTATTGCCTGGATGAGTCCGGAGTAGTGGTCATTCCTTGTGGTAACAGGATGGTCTCCAGGGTTTACTAGTGACTGTACAGTTAGCGGTGATCATGAAAAAATATCGCGAACAATAACGACACCTGTGGATTCTAAAGCCGACCATGTTAACGATCTCCAACAATGTATCCATTCCCTTAGACGAGATAGAGCTAAGTGCCATCCGCGCGCAGGGAGCCGGAGGGCAGAATGTAAATAAGGTTTCATCCGCTGTGCACCTGCGTTTTGATATCGGCGCATCTTCATTGCCGGATTTTTATAAACAGAGATTGTTAATGCATAGTGATCAACGAGTAACCAAGGATGGCGTGGTTGTGATCAAAGCACAGAAGCACAGAACTCAGGAGAAGAATAGGGAAGAGGCGTTGAGCCGATTGGCTGATCTGATAAAAAGTGTCAGTGCAGTTCAGAAAAGGCGCATACCATCCAGGCCGACAAAATCATCCCAGAAGAGACGCATGGACAGCAAGACAAAGCGTGGCCAGACAAAATCACTGCGTGGAAAGGTGCAGGACAATTAGATGATTTATGCTCTCAGGACAGGATCAAATCAGTGAAGCCAGAATTGATGTCTGCTCCAAACGTTCAGACAAAATCTTCAGCAACATCTTGTTAAAAGATGTCTGCAGTTGATTGGAAGCCACTTGAATAGCATCTGACTGAATTTTGATAATTATTACATCCGTGTTGCTTATAACGCTGGCGCTTCTGGGTTTTTTCTTGCCGTGGATATAGGCCATCTCTCCGAAGCATTGGCCGGTCTCCACCAATCCAAGAAATGATCCATTCTTCATAATTCGAGCCTCGCCAGCGGCCAGGATGAAGAGCGAATCACCTATCTTTCCTTCCTTGATCAGCGAACGCTCAGCCTTGAATTTACGCCACTTGCTAATGCGTACAACCTCCCAGAGTTCCACGTCACTGAAATTGTGGAAAAATTGAAGACTCTTCAAGGTGTTGAACTGTTCGGTATCGGAAACGTTTTCAGATGGTAGTTCAAGTTGGCTATGGGCCGCAGTTATGTCCTGAGCCATTTCTCCCCAGGTTGAGTACCTGTTAGTGGGAGATTTTTCCATGCAGCGTTCTACTATTTTGCACAGGAAATCTGGAATGTCTGGACGAAGTACACCCAGGGGAGTAGCTTCCTCATCTTTGATCTTGCGGATAAGATCAGGCTGATTCTTTGCTGTGAATGGAAGGCGGCCACTAAACAGTTGGTACATCACTACTCCAAGAGAATAGATATCTGTTCTGTGAGTGACTTCTTCCCCGTTTATTTGCTCTGGTGACATATACGCCGGAGAACCAACCGCTTCCAGGATCTGGGTGTGATCAGCATTTTCCATCAGAGCAGTGCCGAAATCGCTTACCTTTACATCGTTGGATTCGTCCATGAGAAGGTTGGCTGGTTTAATATCACGATGGATGACGCCATGACGATAGGCGTAGTCCAGTGCGCTGCAACACTTAAAAATAATGCCAACTATATCGTCAAAGGGTAACAGGTTTTTTGGGACACAGGCCTGCTTGAGGGTGTGTCCAGGCACATACTCCATTACGATGTAGTGCAGGTCATCTTCTGTTCCGGCGTCGTAAACGGAAACTATATGCGGGTGTCTTAATTTACCAGCGAGGCTGGCCTCGTTCATAAACATCTTCTGAAACTTAGGACCATTAACCGGATCACTGAATACCGCCTGATGGGCAATCTTTATTGCCACCTTGGTTTCGGTGAAAGGATCAATTCCAAGATAAACAGAACTGGTGGCACCTTTGCCTATCAGTCTTTTGATATCAAACTTACCTATGGATTTGCGCATTTGTTTATTCCGTTTATTGGTTGTTATCAGTTACCGGATTACTAAGCTGGCCAATCTTTTCAATCTCTACGGTTACTAAATCACCATGCGATAAAAATACGGGAGGAGTACGAGCCACTCCCACACCAGGTGGAGTTCCCGTAAGTATCACTGTTCCCGGCGATATGGTCCTGTCACGGCTTAGTTCACTCACCAGTGTTGCGATGGAGAAGATCATGTCGTTGCTGTTTCCATCCTGCATCAGTTCGCCATTTAAGGTGCAACGAATGCGCAGATTCTGGGGATCTGGAATCTCGTCAGTGGTAACCAGAGCTGGACCGAGGGGACAAAAAGTGTCAAAACCTTTGCCACGGCACCATTGGCCGCCACCACCATGTTTCTGCCAGCGACGTGCCGATACATCGTTAGCACAGGTATAACCAAGTACATAATCAAGGGCAGACTCAATGGGGACGTTCAGCGCCGCCTTGCCAATAACAACGGCTAGTTCAGCCTCGAAATCAACCTCAGGACCCCATTCAGAACAGATGGGTAAGGAGATGTTGTCATCTGGGTTATTCACCGAAGACGTAGGTTTCATGAACAAGATGGGATTTTCAGAAACATCCTTGCCGGTCTCTTTTGCATGCTCATGGTAATTTAGACCTATACCGAGAATGTTGGATGGCTCCAGCGGGGCCAGTAGTTTTCTTACAGACACAAATTCGCCGGTAGGTTGCAAACCCTGGTAGAGATCACCATAAAGAATCTCGGCGGTTTTGTTATCCTTCAAGATGCCAAAGCGAATTTTATTTTCTTGGTCAATAAACCTGCTTATTCTCACTCTAGTACTCCAATAGATTGATAAGGTAAGTAAATATTACCTTACTGATTGACCAAATCCGCCTGGTTTTATTGAATGTGTCTATAACTTTATCAGAGCGGCATATTGAAAAATGTGATGCGCAGCAGGAACCAGTGAATATATTATAGAGGCTAATACGGAAAGTGGATTTATTGAAAAAACTGAGGCCAGACTATGCAGCTGAATGACAACGAATTATTACGTGAAGCCTGTTACATAAATGGGGAATGGGTAACTGCGGACGATGGTGCAACTCGTGAGATTCTAAATCCGGCAAATGGTGAACTGCTAGCTCATGTTCCAAGCATGGGGGCAGCTGAAACCAGAAGAGCCATTGAACAGGCTGAAACCGCATTCTTTTCATGGCAGGAAAAGACGGCGGCAGAAAGATCAGGAATTCTGCGGCGCTGGTATGAACTGATGCTAGAGAACAAGAAGGATTTGGCCACTATCATGACCCAGGAACAGGGTAAGCCACTTGCCGAATCCGTGGGCGAAGTGGTCTATGGAGCGTCGTTTATAGAGTGGTTTGCCGAAGAGTCTAAGCGGGTGTACGGCGATACTATTCCTTCTCATCAGGCGGATAAGCGCATCCTGGTTCTGAAACAACCGATAGGTGTCTGCGCTGCAATAACTCCATGGAATTTCCCCAATGCCATGATCACGCGCAAGGCAGGTGCCGCTCTTGCAGCCGGTTGTACCATGGTTATTAAACCGGCAGGTGATACACCACTTTCAGCTTTAGCGATTTGTGAACTAGCTCATCGGGCTGGCATGCCACCTGGTGTCTTGAATGTAGTCACCGGATCTGCCCGTGAGATTGGCGATGAACTTACCTCAAACCCAATCGTACGCAAGTTATCTTTCACCGGCTCCACCGAAGTAGGCCGGTTGCTGATGGCAAAGTGTGCCGACACCATAAAGAAGGTTTCTATGGAGCTTGGTGGCAATGCCCCGTTCATCGTGTTTGATGACGCTGACCTAGATGCGGCGGTTGAGGGTGCTGTCCAATCAAAATATCGCAACGCAGGTCAGACCTGTGTCTGCGCCAATCGCTTTCTGGTACAGGATGGAGTGTATGACGAGTTTGCAAAAAAACTTACCGCCGCCGTGACCCAGATGAAGGTTGGTAATGGTATGGAAGATGGCATCACCCAGGGTCCGCTGATCAATCAAGAAGCGGTCAAAAAGGTGGAAGAACATATCTCGGATGCCGTGGGTAAGGGTGCTCGCATCCTGGTCGGTGGCGCTCGCCATGAACTGGGTGGAAATTTTTTTCAACCGACTCTTATGGTGGATGTATCTTCAAGGATGCTGGTCGCACACGAAGAGACCTTTGGTCCGGTTGCGCCACTGTTTCGTTTTTCCACCGAAGAGCAGGCCATCGAGATGGCGAACGCTACCGAGTTTGGTTTGGCGGCATATTTTTACAGTCAGAATCTGGGTAGGGTGTGGCGAGTATCCGAACAGTTGGAGTACGGCATGGTTGGTATCAACTCCGGGATCATCTCAACTGCCATCGCCCCGTTCGGCGGAGTTAAGCAGTCTGGTGTTGGTAGAGAGGGTTCTAAGTACGGTATTGAGGAGTACATGGAGATCAAATACCTCTGTATGGGTATTTGATCTGAATATGAGATAAGGCCACATTCAAGAGTAAAACTAACATTAACAACTCCTGTCTAACGACTAGTATCGTTACAGGAGTTGTTATGAGGCGGTTAACAACCATAGGTGTTGCATCAGGCTTGGGAGCCAATCTTGTTGGTTCCGAGCATGGTCCATCTTTTCTTATTCGATCACAAAGTTTTCGGCAACTGATGCAAAGATACTCCATTGATTTGCAGTGGACGTTGCTTCTCCCCGAGATCATGGATAATAAATTCCTGGCTCAAAAGGAACTCTTTCAGAAGATTAGCAAACAACTGCATACGACAGTCTCCAGGGGTGAACCATTTGTCGCTATAGGGGGCGATCACTCTATGGCGATGGGAGTCTGGCAGGGAGTGATATCCGCCCTGGAACCAAGAAAGCTGGGGCTGATCTGGATCGACGCCCATCTAGATATGCACACCATGCAGACCTCGGTATCGTGCAATCTTCATGGCATGCCCCTGGCGGCGCTGCTAGGACATGGGGACGAACTGTTGCAGGATGTCTATGGTGATGGGCCAGTGCTTGATCCGGCCAATGTAGCTCTGATCGGAGCACGTTCCTGTGAGCCGGAAGAGATGGATCTTGCACAGAGCATCGCCCTTGCATCTTTTGATATGCGAGCCATCAGAAAGTCTGGGTCACTGATTAAAATCCTAGAAAAGGCTTTATGGCTAGTGACCGGTTATTCAGATAGATTTGGAATCAGCATAGACCTTGATGTGCTGGATCCAAGAGATGCCCCGGGTGTGAATACACCAGAGAAAGGAGGCATACGCTGGCAGGAGTTGCAGCAGGCCCTATCTGTTATTTGTAGTGATAGAAGATTGGTAGGAATCGAGATTGCGGAGTTCAATCCGTCCCTGGATTGTGAAGATAAAACGCAACATGTCATAGCTGGGTTGATCGGTGCCATCTATGGTGATACCAGTAGGGAGAACAGATCCTTGGGGTCATCCAAAGATGGTAGCATCGACAGCTCCTGCCCGATGTTGAATTCTTGCGCCAGTTCGTAAACCAGTCTTAGACTTGAGAAGTCTTCCAGGGCGAATCCGACCGCATCAAACAGGGTGATCTCATGCTCGTTCTCACGGCCAGGTTTGTGGTTGGCAATGATCTCCCATATCTCGGCATACACAACCGCATGGTTTGCATTTTGTATCTCACCCTCTGATCTGGTCTGTTCAAGATACTCTACCACCAGTTTGCATTTGGAGAGGATATTCGGATCGAGTTCGGTCTTGCCTTCACTATCTCCACCCATAGCGTGAATATGGGTTCCGGGTTTTATTTGGTCATGGCTGAATAGCTGTACCTGACTCCGGGCGGCGGTAGCTGTGGTGATAAGATCAGCATTCTCAATTGTCTCAAATACTCCGTTGCATGGAATAAGTTCGATATCCAGGTGTTGCAGGTTACGGGCAAATTTGGTCATCGCTTTTGCATCAACATCAAAGAAGCTTATGCATTGAATCGGTCGGACTTCCATCAGTGCCGAAGCGAGGAATTCCGATTGGGCTCCAGTTCCAATAACGGCTAGATGAGATGAGTCCTCACGGGCCAGATACTTTGCGCCCAATGCGGCTACCGCGGCAGTCCGAATGGCGGTGAGCAGAGTCATTTCACACAGCAGTTTTGGGTAGCCGTCTGCCAAATCTGCAAGCAACCCCAAGGCTACGACAGATAGTTTTCCCTCAGCCGTATTTTTGGGATGGCCATTAACATATTTGAAGCTGTACTGATCAGCATCACTGCATGGCATTAGTTCAATCACACCATCTGGGCAGTATGTTACATGCCGAGGTGACATGGAAAACTCTTGCCAACGCCTGAAGTCTTTTTCCATCGTCAACAATATTTTACGCTGAAAGTTCTCCATGCCAACGTGGACAATTAGTTTGCGTAGATCGTTAATATCAATCAATTTCATGGTGGTAACTAATTATTGGTGGCAAGTTATTCTTGCGCCTGCTAGGAACGGGCACAAAACAGGCTTGATACCTTAAAGCATAGACGACAAACCATATCAAACAGGTTCAGAGGAGATAATTGCATGATTAAAGTTGCAGGATACAAACCTTGGTGACAGCTTCTATACTCAAGGAAAGCGCTGGATGAGTCCATTCTGGATTTTTCCGAGACAAATTGAACAACAAGCAGCTTGTTCGACAGTAAGTTCTTTCTAACCAACAGATTAACCATAACCGAAAATGCAGGTCAGTAGCTTGTTTTTTAGTCAGTCGGTCATCTAGTTCAAAAATTCAGGTGTACACTGCTGTATTGCTCGCAAGGAGTTTTTTATGCTGAGCCAAAAAGTAAATCTTAGGTACATGTTCGATCAGGATCTGGAACAACGGGTACTGGAACTGGGGCGAGATATACTCGCCCGGGCGGGAGAGATACAAACCAGGCGTGGTGCAGGTGAACGCTGGGTTAATGATCTACTTGAAAGGAGCATGTCGGACCAGGCGTTTCGGGTCAAAGCTCTGCGTTTTATAGATGTACTGCCATCACTAAGTGACGACAAGGATCTGCTGCGACATCTGCATGAGTATTTTGATAAGGAAGAACTGCCATTACCAGCCCCTCTGCGCTTGCTGTTCGCAGGTTCATCCACTGGATTATCGGCTCGGCTTGTGGCACCGGTTGTTCGCCGTGGTGCTATGGCGTTGTCGGAACGTTTTCTTGGAGGTGCGACACTTAAAGAGGTACAGGCAACCCTGGTCAAGCAGGCCAGCAAGGGTCTTGCAATCTCCCTGGATCGCCTGGGTGAGGCTGTGGTTAGCGAATCTGAGGCAGAGGAGTATCTAAAGAGCTATCAGGAAATTCTGGCCAATCTGGTGGATGGCTCTGTGGTTTCTGATGCAGGTGAGCTTAATCTTTCTGTGAAGATATCCTCTCTGTATCCGCGCATAACGGCGCGCGACCCTGAGGGGGCAATAGAGGGAGTGCTAAAACGTTTGCGGCCATTGTTGCTCCAGGTGAAAGAGAGTGGTGTATCTGTGTGTCTGGACATGGAGCAGTATGATCTTAAAGGGATTATCCTGGATACTTTTCGTAAGGTTATGCGAGAGCCAGACTTTATCGATTGGTCGGGTGGTGGCTTGGCCATTCAGGCCTATCTGCGTGAAGCAGATGATGATCTTGATGAGCTTATTGAGTGGGCAAATACAAGGACTAACCAGGTTACGATTCGTCTGGTACGCGGAGCCTACTGGGATCAGGAGTTGGTTACGGCTAAACGTGATGGCTGGGCTATACCTGTCTGGCTAAAGAAACAGCAGACGGATAGATCATTCGAACACTGTTTGGGAAAACTGTTCAAAGCCCATACCAAACTTCGTCCTGCCGTAGCTACTCATAATGTCAGGAGCATTGCACTTGCAATGGCCTTGGCCGAGGAGAATGGTGTAAGCAAGGATGGATTTGAAGTCCAGATGCTATACGGGATGGGAGAGGCGCTGCGCACAGCCGTGCTGGAGATGGGTTACCGGGTTCGCCTTTACACCCCGTTTGGCGAGATGCTTCCAGGCATGGCCTATCTTGTACGCAGAATGTTGGAGAACTCATCAAGCCAGTCATTTCTTCATCTTGGTTATCTTCCAGAAGACAGGGCTGAGAAACTATTAGCTCCAAGTTACAATCCAGATGGCTACGATGAAGATGATCCTCCACGCCATAGAAATGGATTTGAGAATGAACCGGTTCGGCGTTTTACCGACAAGGATGAGCGCATAGGTTTCGCCAAGTCTCTGGAACAGGTGAGAAGAAATCTTGGAAAGAGCTACCCCCTGTATATCGGCGGCAAGCAGGTTAAAACCGCAAGATATATCGAATCAATAAATCCGGCACAACCAGATCAACTGGTGGGGCGGGTCTGCTCGGCAGGTACAGATGAGGCGGAGCAGGCGGTCAAGGCTGCTAAGCTGGCATTTGCATCCTGGA
>RRYU01022853.1_pt1 | contig 16356 bp, 16 predicted proteins | sample 2162651 | NCBI WGS metagenome assembly RRYU01 (sample SAMN10267283, study PRJNA491782) | microbial mat metagenome | isolation source: biomat in the production well | place: Japan: Minami-Kanto gas field, natural gas well KTG3 | collected 2017-06 | reverse complement strand
TCACCAGCTCACCGGATCACCAGCTCACCGGATCACCGGATCACCGGGTAAGCAAAAACCGTGCCAAACCTGGAAATTATTTTTACCGTGGTACGGTGGGCCGGTGAGCCCCCCCATGCCGCCCTCGCGTGCGGGGGAGGGGGTCAATCTCCGCCCGAGTAAAAATTCCTAAAACGCTTACACGTATTCAGTAACTCCCGGTGGCCCCTTGAAACTACGTAACTTAACCCCTCTTGTATTACTCGTAAAATCGTCGTACCTTTTTCCGAGAGAAGAAAAATTCACCGGATTACGCCAAAATGCCCCGAAAAAATAAGTCAATTACGCGACTTGATGCCTACGTTAAAAGACACCACAAGCAGTTTCCGGGCCGTGTTACGGCGTCTATTCTCGGTGTATCTGCTGAAAAAATAAAGCGTTACAGAGTAATACACGGAAAACCGAGAGACCGTGACACCCTGAACCTTTTTCGTCTGCTGTCACTAAGAAAACGAATGGACTATGAGCGACCGTTTACAGGCAGCCCTGCTAAAACAGGTGGTGGACAAACTGACCGATATAGAGCACTACCTGAAGTTCGTCGCAGACAACCTGCCGTTGAACGATAAAGTTCTGACGGAGATAGAGGTTATGCGAATGCTGAAAGTCGAGCGGGGTACGCTCAAAGCGATGACGTCTACCGGATACCCCGTGCCTCTTCCGACAATCGACGGAAAGCCGCTGTCTCGAAACGGCAACACCCGTTTTTCGCTGCGCGACGTATTGCTGTGGACCCGGCGTATTCATACGGTTGAAAACTACGCCCAGCGACAGGTGGTGGAGAACTTACTGCACGTCGAGGACCGGTCTCGGGCCGCGGCGGATGATCTGTACCTGGCAGAAAAAAGGAGGCTCGAGAATGAAATATGCTCATGATGAAATGATTTTTGCCCTGGACCCCGGAAACCGGAAAAGCGGGTACGTGGTAGTGGCCGGGGAAGGAAGAAAAGTCATCGAGGCGGGGGTGGAAGAGAACCGGGCCCTGCTCGATCGGTTGGAAACGATGACGGCTGAACTTTCTGTGCTGGCCTACGAAGAAGTAGTCCTTTACGGCACAAAATTCAGGGAAGTGGCAGATACTGCCGTAGCGAGCGGCATGTTCATCGACCGGTTTCTACGCTTTTGCCATGGAGGAAGGGTCTGGGGGCAGCCCGCGCAGCAGGTTCGGCTGTCCGTCTGCGGCAGCGTATACGCGAAAGACCCCGATGTCCGGCGAGAGCTTATACAGTATTACCAGCATAATCCTCTTCCGAAATCCGTTCGGACTCATGCGTGGAGCGCGCTGGCCGTAGCGCATGCGTATCTGAACGAACAGGAAGTAAAACGTAAAATTCTTTGCTCGTGACAACGTCTCTTATGAACGTGTATGGGTTTTTTCAGGACCTCACCCCGCAACAGAAACTCTTTGTGTTTTATTATCGGGAGGACATCCCGACGACGATCATGGATATGAAGCGGGACGGGATCATCCTTTCTCCGGAAACCGGTCGGGCGTATCTTGCCGATAAGCACGTAGCGCAAGCGCTCGAGTTCCTGACGCATATCGACCGACCGGTAACGACGGAAGACCGGGTGTTGTTCTGGACGAGGCTCATGACCGACCCCCGTGCGGATATGAAAGATCGGCTCAGGGCGTCGGAGACGCTTTCGAAAATACAGGGCGACTTCGCTTCCGAGAAAGAAAGAGACGAAGAACGGCTGAACCTTAAAAACCTGCTCGACGCTTCCGAGGAACGCGAGCGCAGAAAGATCAAGCGTGCACCCACTGGAAAAAGACGCGGACGGAAAAAGGTTTCTTCAGAGGCTTGAGTATTGGCGCCGGGATTGGGCGCAAGCCGTGGAGGACTTCTTTCGGTTCGAGCCGGGAGAGTATATTACGGATCAGCAGCGAGAAGTGCTGAGTTCTGTCCAGCGTCCGGGGTCTCATACCACCATTCGGTCCGGGCACGGTACCGGGAAAACCACCACACTGTCCTGGATCGTGCTGCTCGGGGTTACGCTGTACAAGGATTGCAAAATACCGTGCACCGCTCCTACCGCGCACCAGCTTAACGATATTCTGTGGTCGGAGATTGCTTTGTGGCACTCCAAAATGCACCCGTGGCTCCGGAATCAGATCGAGATAACGTCCGATACGGTGCGCATGATCCATGCGGGTAAGGCGCCGCAGTTTGCAGTGGCGCGCACCGCGAGACGGGAAAACCCCGATGCGCTGCAAGGGTTTCACGCCAAGAACACTATCTACGTCGTGGACGAAGCGTCCGGGGTCCCGGAAGAGGTGTTTGCTCCCATGGAGGGCGCCCTGTCCACTTCCGGCTCCCGGATCGTTCTCGCAGGAAACCCGGTGCGGACTTCCGGGTATTTCTACAACACGCACAACAAATTCCGTGCCACCTATTCACGGATTCGCCTTAACGGCGAAGAAAGTCCTCTCATATCAGAGGAACAAATCATGCGGTATAAGTCCCGGTACGGGGAAGATTCAGACGAGTACCGCATTCGGGTGCTCGGGGAGTTTCCGCTGTCGAACCGCAACCAGCTTATCCCTCGAGCGGTGGCGGAGGCGGCGGTAAAACGGGCGGTCGGGCGAAACCAATACCAGTACCTCCCGAAAGTCATGGGAATCGACGTGTCGTATGAAGGCAACGACAGTACCTCGGTCATGCTTCGGCAGGGACCGGTGCTGCGAAAACTCGGAAGCTGGAAACACATCGAAGACATGGACCTTGCGAATCTTGTGACGTTCTGGGTGAGGGAAGAGAAAGTCGAGAAGGTGTTTGTCGATATTGGCTGGGGCGGGGGAGTTATCGCGCTGCTTCGGCAGGCAGGGGCTCCGGTAGTACCGGTGAATTTTGGATCGAGGTCCCGCAGTCCGCGCTACGCGGATAAACGTACCGAGATGTGGTGCGAAATGGCGGAGTGGCTGAAAGAGGGGTCCATCCCTGACGACGTGGATTTGATAGAGGATTTGATCGGGCCGGACATTTTTCGGAATACCGGGAACATGAAATTGAAACTCGAGGACAAGAAAAGCATGGCGAAAAGAGGACTGCCCTCTCCGGATGACGGGGATGCTGCGGCGTTGACTTTTGCCTATCCGTTGCACGTTAGAACCGAAACCCTGGGCGGGACTGGTATTGTTTTACCGCCAACGGTTTCAGATATTTCCTCTACGGAGAATTACGATGTTTTTTCCGATCTTGATAACCTGAGATTTTAGCGATATGTGTTCTACTGAAATACTTCAGCCGGTAGCCGCGCTTATCGGCGTCGGGGCATCCCTTTTTCAGGACGGGCCCGAAATGCCGGAGATTCCGGAACCCCCTAAGTTTCCTGCACAAGAGGCACCGGAGGCCCCTAAAGCGAAGAGCAGGCCTTCCGATTTCGGCGGGACTGTCGCAACATCGCAGCAGGGTGTTGCCGGAGCCGCACCGACCGTGCGTAAAACCGCCCTCGGCCAGTGAAGTACCTGAAGGATATATTCAAACGGTGGATGTCCGCCGACAGGCAGTTTCGCCAGTCGTGGATGCCGCGGATGAAGGAGTTGTCGGACTTCATTCTTCCTGATAACGGGTACGCCCTTTCCGGGGCTACACTGGAAAAGATGCAGGACGATGCGAAGAAAAAAGACGGCAAAATCATTAACGGAACGGCCACTCGTGCTGCGGGGGTGTTAGCCGCCGGGATGCTCGGGGGGCTTACCTCTCCCTCCAAACAGTGGTTTTCAATGTACATCGAGGACCCTGCGGTTCGAGAGAACCAGGAGGTTTCGATGTGGTTGCATCTTTGCCGGAACATTCTTCTTGAGATTATTGCCAAAAGCAACTTCTACTCTTCCGTGGCGGAAGGGTATGAAGAGCTTGGCGTGTTCGCTAATTTCCCGATGCTCATAGAAGAGGACTACCGGAATGTCATTAACTGTCGGGGGTTTACGGCAGGAGAATATCGGTTAGGCCTTGACGCTTCGGGGCGGGTGTCCTCTCTCTACATTAAAACTCGTATGACTGTTCGCGAGATTGTAGAAAGATTCGGGGAGGATAATCTGTCTGAGTCAACCGCCCGTGCGTACGAGGACGCGCAGCACCACCTCGACCTTGTATCGGTGATTCAGGCGATTGAGCCGCTTACAGATAAATCAGAAGTACCGTCGAAGCATCACAAGTACGAGTTTCTGTCGGTGTTTTTTGAAGAATCGGAAGCCGCCAAGGAAGACGGAAAAGTCCTTTCCGAAAAAGGGTACTTCGATCAACCGTTTGCCGTGGCACGGTGGACGAGTATCGGGCGAGGTACGTACGGCACGAAGTCCCCAGGCATGAAGGCTCGAGGGGATATCAAACAGCTTCAGAAGATGGAGTACAAGAAGCTGCTCATGATGGAAAAGTCACTCGACCCACCGGTGAACGCGCCTGCATCCATGAAATCGACCGGCGGTATCAAGACTATGCCAGGGGCGATAAACTGGACAGACGACCTCCAGGGAGACGAGTCTGTTCGAGCTACGTACCAGATAACCCCCGACTACCAGGGGATTACGATGGAGCGTAAAGAGGTCGAGAATCGAATTAACCAGTTTTTCTATGTCGATCTGTTTCTTTCCATAATCTCTACAACCAAACGCATGACCGCGCAGGAGGTGGTCGAGAGGCACGAAGATAAACTGATTCTTCTGGGCCCGGTTATCGAGAAGGTGGAGAGCGAGTTTTTGACCAAGTGCATAGATCGTATTTTTAACATCGCCATGCGCGTTGGCGCGATCCCCCCGCCTCCGGACATACTGCTGGAGCGAGGGGCGAGCATCCGGATCGAGTACACCGGCACACTGGCTCAGGCGCAAAGGCTTGTTGGCAGTTCGGAAATTGAACGATTCTTGTCGTTTGTGGGGATGATTATGCAGATGAACCCAGCGTCTGCGGATAAGGTAAATCTCGACGAAGCGATTGACGAGTATAGCCGGATGACCGGAGTACCGCCGTCCATTATAAATTCAGATGAAATGGTTCAGGCAATGCGGCAGAAGCGGGAGCAGATGCAGATGGCGCAGCAGATGTCTGAGCTTGGTAACGTGAACGCGGATACCGCGCAAAAAATGAAAGGAGCAGTGGGAGATGGTTGAGGAATTTATTCAACCGGCGCCTAAAATCGAGGGCCCGCTTACTAAAGAGCAACTACAACGGCAGACCGATCTTATCGAGGTTCTGTCGCTACCCAGTGGACGTCGTCTTTTTCGAGATCTGTTTTACGCTGGAAAAATTTTCAAGTCTACATTCAAACGAGAGTCAGACCGGGAGTCCATCTTCCAGCAAGGGGCTCAATCTCTCGCGCTTCGCTATCTGAAGCAGATAGAAGACTTGCTTGGGGACGCCGTTCTTTCGCTCGTACTGTTTGAAAAATAAACGAAAAAGGAGAAACAAACATGACTGTGCCAGCAACCCCTCCGGCAGCGCCGGAAACTCCCCCTGTAACGCCGGAAACTCCTCCGGTAACACCGGAAACTCCTCCTGTAACGCCGGGAACCCCTCCGGCAGCGCCGGAAGAGCCGGTAAAACCGGTTGCGTCTACCGCTCTTGGCGGAGAGGAGCCTTCCGAAAACAGAGAAGCCGGTGCTCCGGAAAACTACGAGGATTTTACGTTGCCGGAGGGGTACACCGTACCCGACGAAACGATGACTTCGTTCAAGGAATACGTCAAAGGGGCCAACCTTTCTCAGGAGCAGGCGCAAAAAGCGCTTGACCTTGGCGTGCAGGTGCGCAACGACACCCTGAAACAGGTGAACGACACCTACACCAAAATGAGGGAAGATTGGGTAAAAGAGCTTAAAGAGGACCCGGTGCTTGGTGGGCAGAACTACCCGGACACCATCAATCGGGCAAACACCGTGCTCAAGAAATACGCAGACCCGCAGACGATCCAGTGGATTGTCCAGTCGGGGGCCGGGGATCATCCGGGGCTTGCTCGTATGTTGGTAAAAATTCAGAAGGACCTGGGCGAAGAGGCGCCTACCCCTCCTACTGGCGCCGGTGAGTCGGGCGTAAAGTCGGACGGGCAGATTTTTTACGGCGAGCAGTAAAAATTTTATGGTATTACGTAAAATACCTATACTGCGGCTGATGTATTTTTTGTCTTTATAACTTTATACTACGGAGTATCTCATGGCAACTGTTGGAAACAACAACCTTACTCTCGCGGACCACGCGAAGCGTATGGACCCCAACGGTAAGATCGACAGGATTGTGGAGATCATGAGCGAGAAGAACGAAATCCTTGACGACATGACTTTCGTTGAGGGTAATCTTCCGACAGGTCACAAGACTACGATCCGTTCCGGCCTTCCTTCGGTAACGTGGAGGCTCCTGAACTACGGTGTTCAGCCTTCGAAATCCCGCACGGTCCAGATTACGGACGCTTGCGGCATGCTCGAGGCTTACTCAGAAGTCGATAAGGCGCTTGCGCAGCTTAACGGCAACACTGCTGAGTTCCGTATTTCGGAAGCTCGTGCGTTTATCGAGGCGATGGGTCAGGAGATGGCGACTACCGTTTTTTACGGAAACAGTTCTACTGATCCGGAGAAATTCATGGGTCTCGCCCCTCGCTATAACGACCCTTCTGCGGCGAACGGCGATCAGCTTATAAACGCAGGCGGTTCCGGCTCGGACAACACGTCGATTTACCTTGTTGTCTGGGGCGATGCTACTGCTCACGGCATCTTCCCGAAAGGCTCTAAAGCAGGGCTTCAGCACGAAGACCTCGGCGAAGTGACGCTGGAAGACGCAAACGGCGGTAAGTACCAGGGCTATCGCGATCACTTCAAGTGGGACGCAGGGCTCACTGTTCGGGATTGGCGGTATATCGTTCGTATCTGCAACATTGATGTTTCAGAACTGAGCGTGAATCCTACCGCCGGTCAGGACCTCATGACGTACATGACACAGGCCCTCGAAAGAGTCGAAAGTCTCACGGCAGGCCGACCGGTGTTTTACGCGAACCGGACCATTCGTGAGTACCTTCGTCTTCAGGCGCTTCACAAGACCAACGTGCAGCTGTCTCTTGACGAGGTAGCAGGGAAGCGGTTCCCCCGTTTTGGCGAAGCACTGGTTAAAAGGGTAGACGGTCTGGTCAACACAGAGTCGGCTATCAGTTTCAGCTAACCTATTAACTCGCAGGAGAAAAACATGGCTATTCTCGACAAAGAGAATATGTTCTGTAACGATCTGGCTGTTACTACTACCGGCCAGATTGGGGATGTGATCGACCTCGGTGCTCTGGGGATCGGCAAAGGTAACGTTGATAACGTGTTCATCGAGGTGTGGGTCACCGAGGCGTTCACCGCCGACGGTGCCGCGACGCTCACCATTGCCGTACAGACGGACGACGCTGCCGCTTTTTCGTCCGCTGTCACTAAGCAGACCACCCAGGCGATCGGTAAAGCGACGCTTGCTGCCGGATATCGCATCCCGCTCGGAACTATTCTGCAAGGCACAGAACAGTACATTCGCCTGTACGGTACGGTTGCCACCGGACCGATGACAGCGGGCGCCCTTTCTGCCGGACTGGTTCTTGACCGTGATACCAATATCGGTTCCTGACCATGGCAGTAAAGCGGTATGTATGCGTTCGAAAGACGTTCTTCAGGGGCCGACTGTGGTCCCCTGGAGAAGTCTATGAGGTGGATGATAGAGACACGAAGGCTCTGAAACCGAACCGCCACTTCACAGCTAAAAACCACCTCCCTGACAAGGATGAGGGGGAGGACGAGGGCCCGAAGACCCTTTCTGAAATGAACATCACGCTTCCGGAGGCCCAGACTTTTCCTCCTGAAAAGAAAGCGAAGGCTCCGAAAATATTGTAGGTAAGAACTTATGGCGACAGCAGTAGGGATTTGCAATGTTGCGCTTGTAACGCATCTCGGGCTTTTTCCTATAAGCTCGCTTTCCGAGGATACGAAAGAGGCCCGTTCTTGTAACGCGGCCTTTGACGTTTCTGCGGGGGCAACATTGGAAGCGCACGACTGGAGTTTCGCTCGGAGGCAGACGGCTCTGGCGGAGGCTTCCGGGGTATCTTTTTCCGGGTGGGAGTACGCTTATGGCTACCCGGCGGACTGCCGGAAGGCCCGGAGAATATACAATCCTGCGGGGGACAAAAAGCCGGTTCCATTCGATCTTCGCGTGAACGCATCTTTAAACGCTAAATACGTAGTCACTGACCTCGAAGAGGCGGAACTTATTTATACGGCGAACGTGCTGAACCCCGCGTGGTTTTCAGACGGTTTTGCTGAGGCCCTGTCTTACCGAATGGCGTCTTCTCTTGCTATTGGATTGAAAGGTAGCGTCGAAGAATCGAAGCTGTTTCTCAGCCTTTTTCAGCAGAGAATATCTGATGCGGAGACTGAAGATGCGCGAGAGGGGAGCGAGCGGGATGAGTTTTACTCAGAGTTCATGGAAGCAAGAGGATAATGCCAGTCAGTTCAGTAAACAAATATAGCTTTGTCGGTGGGGAATATGCACCGTTGCTTTACGGGCGATCGGACCTCGAACGGTACCCTACGTCCGTCCGGCTTATGGAGAATTTTTTCCCGTATGCCTACGGAGGGTTCAGCAAACGTCCTGGAACAGAGTTCATAGCCGAAGTTAAGGACAGTTCCAAGGCGGTTCGGCTGATACCTTTTTCGTTTTCTGTTACGCAGGCGTACGTGATTGAGGTGGGGGATCAATACATGCGGTTTTATATGGACGGTGGGCAGATATACAGCGGCGGTTCCCCATATGAGATAGCTACGCCCTATTTGGAAGCGGATATCCCCGATCTTAAATTTACGCAGAGCGCAGATACGCTCATTATAACTCACCCTGACTACGCAGTTCGCCGCGTTACTCGAACAGGGCATACGGCGTGGACTATATCCGAACCTTCCTTTGGCTCCGGTATTGGGGCGCCGACTAACGTAAACGCTCTGAGTTCGTTATCCGACCGCGCGGATTGTCGTTTTGCGGTAGCCGCGGTCACTGAAGCGGGAGAGGAATCCGTGCTCTCGGACAGCGTCAGAGGAAAGCACCCGGACAGCGGTCACGAAGAAGAGTACGTTACGTGGACCGCAGTCTCTGGTGCGAATCATTACCACGTGTACGAGCGGGCAGGGACCTCGACTAACGGCGGGTTGTGGGGGTTCATAGGGTGGTCAAAAGGCACACGTTTTAACATGGAATACGATATCCCCTTCACGATGGACGTGCAACACCCGCCTATTCTCGAGGACCGGAACCCGTTCGACGGGACTGGAAATCGACCCGGCTGCTGCTGCTTCTTCGATCAGCGGCTTTTGTTCGCTCGAACCGACCTTAACATTCAAACCGTCTACGGGAGTCAGATCGGGCTCCCTTTCAACTTCAATTGGCGTATCTATGCGCAAGAGTCTGACGCTTTCGAGTTTACGGTTGATTCGCAGATGATGAACGAGATACGGTGGCTCGCGCCAATGAATGAACTGTTGGTAGGTACTGCGGGGGCCGTGTTTCGAATGTCTCCTGGTGCAGGCAACAGCACTTTGACTCCGGTTTCTCCTCCGAGCGTTCGCCCGCAGATGTATACGGGGGTGGCTCATCTTGCCCCAATTCTTGCGGGAAACCGTTTACTGTTTTTAGATAGCACCAAGTCGAAGATCATCGAGATATCGGAGAATCAGGATACGGCTTCTTACGATGATACGGAAGTGTCGCTGTATGCGGCGCATTTGTTTGACGGGTATGAAGTTCGGGCCTGGGCGTATCAGCGGGCGCCGCATTCTATTGTGTGGGCAGCACGAAACGACGGTACGTTGCTCGGTATGACGTACTATAAAACAGAGAAGGTCTATGGCTGGCACCGGCACACGCTGGGCGGGTATGTGGAGGACGCTGTTTCTCTCCCTTCTGACGGTGGCCCGAATGACGTGTACCTCCTTGTTCGACGTACCGTAGACGGGAGTACGGTTCGATACGTGGAACGGCTTAGCACGGGGGGCATATACGACGGGGACCCCGCTGAAGGCGCGCTGGAAGACGCGCGGTACCTTGATTGCGCCTTGACGTATACCGGTTCTCCGGCGACCGTTATTTCTGGCCTTGATCATCTTGAAGGAGAGGAGGTCGTGGCTTTGGCCGACGGGTTTGTTGTGAAAGGGAAAACCGTCAGTGGTGGGGAGATTGAACTGGACACCGCGGCTTCAGTCGTGCATGTCGGACTTCCATATACGGCGCGGCTGCAAACGCTGGACATTGATTACGAGAGCCCTACACAAGGGACGACGCTGGATAAGAAACGCCGCATTGCTTCGGTGTATGTTTGTTTGCGTGACACTAACTACCTGAAAATCGGGCCGACGTTTGACCGGCTTATCGAGATCGGGTTCCGGACGGACGAACTCCCTGGAGAGCCGACACGGCTGTTTACGGGGGAAAAGGAAATTATCCTTGATGCGGGTTTGGAGCGGCAGTCTCGCGTGTGCTTTGAACACGGAGAGCCGGTTCCGGTTACCGTTCTCGGGTTTACGGCAAGGATAGAGCATGGAACAGTTTAAATTTCGAGACGCCTGCGCTTATGACGCGCATCACATAGGAGCACACATGCGGGCTTCCGACGCGAAAGAGTGTTTTCTTATGTCAGGGAAAGGGCCGGAAGAGGCCCTTTTGTGTTCAATTCAGCAGAGTAGATACGCCATTAGCGTAATAGAATACGGCAAGCCGATTCTCGCTTTTGGCGTAAAAGACGCCGCGGCGCTCGGGGATTACGGCGTTATCTGGATGTTGAGCACAAAACGGGTAAAAGAAATACCCCGAACGTTCGTTAGAGGGTCAATTGACGTAGTATCGACTTTTCTTCGGTTTTACTCCTGTCTGGAAAATTACGTATATTCAGAGAACCATGTCTCTCGCCGGTGGCTACGTTGGCTTGGTTTTAAGGAAACAGGGGCTCACGTTATTTCCGGAGAGACGTTTTACCATTTTTGCAGGGAGCGATAACCATGTGCATGTCGGCCAATTTCACCAAAAACTTTCTCCCCGGCATAGCGACCGACGTTATTGGCGCTATCGGAGAGACGACGGCGAACAACAGAATGCTGGACTACCAAGCCGGTGTCGCTTCTCTGAATGCGACGGTCAATCGGTACGCTGCACGGGACGCCTATATGGTGGGGTCTGTTGCGGAAAGTCGTCGAATACAGGAAGCGGAGCAGGCTGTAGGAAAACAGAAGGCGGCGGCTGCTGGAGGGGGCGTGAGTGTGGGCGCCGGGTCCCCCGCCGCCATGGTGGAACAGGAAACTCATTTGGGCCTTTTGGACGCACTCATGATCCGGTACAACGCTTCGAAAGAGGCGTGGGGTCATACCGTGGCCGCGGAGGGGTACGACGCGCAGGCGTCTGCGTATCGGAAATCTAAGCAGAGCCCGTTGCTTTCCGGATTCTCAACGTTCCTTTCCGGGTACGGGGATTATCTTACTGTAAAGCTGAAAACTTCGTAACGATGCCGCAGATATCACGTTCAACTCCGGGGGACGCTGTTTCTCCGATAGGCCTTGGCAGTCCTCGTATTGGGGTCGGCGTGACTGCGGACGCCTTTGGTGCCGGAGGCGCAAAGCAGGCTCAAAAAATTGGAACCGATCTCCGTCGGATAGGAGCCGTTTCCATGGCTGCGGCGGAGAAGATGCAGGAGGAGCAGGACAAAACGCTTGTCCGGGATGCGATAACCCGATATCGAGTGGATTTGGTGCGGCATGCTTCAGAAGCAAAACGCCGCAAGGGGTCGGAGGCGATAGGGGTATACCGTGATACCGAGAAATACGCGGTAGATTTGCACGACGAACTGTTGAGCCGGTTTAAAACGGACAAACAGCGAGAGCTTTTTTCTGCGTCCGCGTTCCCCGTAAAAGTCAGGTACCTCGAAGATGCCATGCTCTATGAAGCGTCACAGGAGGAAGAGTTTCGGCAGAAATCCTACTCCGCTGAAAATACTGCGTTGGTACAGGAAGCTATCGGTATGCAGAACCCCGTTATATTGGGCCGGAATGAAGCGGAAATTCGAGCGAACACCCGAGCGCAATACGTCGGGCTGCCTGAAGATGAAGTAGCGAACAAAGAGGCTGAAGCGGTTGACTTACTGTACCGCGGATATTTGTCGAATCTGGAAGCCCAAGAAAATGCAGAAGAGGCAAAGGAGTTCTACGAGCAGAACAAGGAGAGGTTTTTACCGAGTAACCGCGCAAAGATAGAATCTGCTCTCGAGAAAGCGGCAAAAACTCGTGCGATCAAGCGGATCGTAGACGAATCGTTTTCTTCCGGAGGGTCCGCGTCTTCTGCTCTCGATCAGATCGAGAAAGAGTTCCCCGACGATCCGGAAGTTGCAAGCGCGGCTATCGGGTACCTCCAACAGCGCATTGGGCTGAAACGAACTATGGACGTTGAGCGGCGCGCGGAGATTATAGGAAAAGCCATGGCAGACGGGACACTTCCTCCTATGGACCTTTCCTCTGCTGAAGACGCGGAGCTTCGCAGTATATATCAGGAAGTCAACCGGCTTAGAACGTCGGGTACGACGCAGCATAACAGCGCTCTTGTGGCGAAAGTGGAGAGTCTTTCCGCAGAAGATTTTATGAACCTCGATCTTGCTTCCCTCAGCCCTCACGTTCATGTAGAGAAATGGCAGGAGTGGTATTCTCGGAGAAAGCAGCTGGCCTCCGGCGGTGCGTCCGAAACAGGGGGATCAGACCCGGTTAAGATGTCCTCAGCGTACACGCTTGCCGATAAAATACTGAAGAGTGAGGGGGTGGAGCTTAACCCGCAGGCCCCCGGCATGAGTAAAGGGGACAAGAAAAAAACCGATCAGAGACGAGCACGGTTTTACCGTGTGTTCGAGAAACGGTTGGAGGCGATGCCCCCGGAGCAGAGAACGGAAGAAAACATCGCAAAGATGATTCGGGAGGACCTGCTTACCCCTACTACCTCGTCCCTCGAATTTTTCAATATCCCGGTGCCTTTTACCGAACATATACGGTACGGATTCGAAGACGAGTGGGAGGCACTTCAGGAACCTGATGCACCGGAACCCTCTGAAGAAGTTCAGCGGGTTATCGACATGCCGAAAAACCTTCTGGCCTACCCCCCTGATCAGGTACGCCACCATGAGAGTTTTACGGTCGCTGGAGATTTCTATGGGGACGTCTGGGTCGTAGAACAGCAGGACGCAGGATTGCTGCGGGTGTTTGACGCGAAGACTGGAAAAGAAAGGAAAATGTATCGCTGGAAGGAGTGACGAGTATGACATGGGAAGCAGTAAATAGCCTGACACCGAAAAAAGAAAAGGGCGTAACAATCTCGAACCAGTTCGAGCAGAGGATCGTTTCGGTTGAAAGCGGAGGCGATAACAACGCTTTCAACGAAAAAGAGCTTGCGAGAGGACGGTACCAGATTCGGCCCATGGTAGTGACCGACGTAAACGAGTTCTTCGGAACTTCCTATGTTCCGGAGGACGCTTTTAACCCTGAGAAGGCGAAAGACATCTTCCATAAATATCTTTCCTATTGGGGTGCGGAATACCAGAGGAGGACAGGGAAAGCCCCGGATGAAGAGACCCTGGCCCGTATCTGGAACGGCGGCCCCTCGGGGTGGAAAAAGATCGACGCGACAAAGCCGTACATTGCAAAGTTTCGCGCGACTCGTGAGCAAGAGTCGAACTGGGTTGCGGTGCAACCTGAAACGGAAGACGCCGAACCCGAGAAAACGGCTCAGCTTCTCCCTGTCGATATAGACGCGACCCAATATCCGCTGATAACCGAGCAGCCGCGGCTGGCGGAAGAGATGCTTCGTTCGGACGCTAATTTGGCGGCAGCGGTCACCGGTGGAGAGGTAGAGAAAGTTTTTCAGATGTCGTGGGGGGTGTCTCCCGAAGAAGCCACGGAGGTTGTGCGGTTGGCCCGTGAAACGGGTGCCCCGATCACGGGTATTGAGGCGAACCCTGAAAGGTGGAAAAGACTGACGGAAGGCCAAAAACTCCTCTCGAAAGTGCTTGCAAAAGACGAAGAAGGGCAGTTGAGATACCCTGTATTGGCCGCTTACCTCGCCGACCCGAAACGCGCGGCTACAGTTATGGACGACATAGACGTGCTTTCAGAGCTCCAGGAGAAAATCCGGCACGTGATTCAGAAGGACGAAACGGCCTTCGACCAGATTAATCGGGCGGCGTATACCGGCCTTGCGCGGGTTTACCGGGATTTATCACGGGCTCCGGGATCAGCCACTACTGCGCTGTACAATCTGGGCGTCCAGGGTGCAAATCCCATACGAGAGCTTTTGGGGAAAGCTCCTTTGTCTCAATTGGCTCCGGATAACGCTTTTATCGACAACAATCTTTCCCGTGTTTTCGAGGCACAGATTAACGCGGCGGCGCCTATCGGTACAGAACAGCAGCCTTTTGAGCTTGCAAAACAGGGGAAAATAAAAGAGGCGTTAAGCGCGCTCGGGCTTCATGCGCTCGAGTCTACGCTTCCGTCTGTTCTCCTTCTCGCTGCAACAAGAAACCCCAACGCCGCACTATCTCTTTTCGGGGCGTCGCAGTTTTCGTCTACGTATCAAACTGCGGTACAAGAAGGGAAAGACCCTTTTAACGCCCTCTCTAACTCCCTCTTGAATGCGGCGTTCGAAATGGCGTTTGAGCGGATGGGTACGGTGACCATATATCAGAAGTTGTCCCGGCTTCTCAAGGAAGGGGGGAAAGCAGCCCAGGAAGGGGCGGTTGCTACTTTCACGGACGTACTGAAAACCGCGGGAGGGGTGGTGCTGTCCAGCTCAAAACAAGAGGGAAGGGAAGAGCTGTACACTTCTATCGCACAAGACGCGGTAGACGCGCTTACGGGGTCCGATGTGACCTCCGGGCAAATGCTGTCCAATGCCGTGAACAGTTACGTCATCGGTTTGACTGGAGGCGCGGGTATGTCTTTTGGCCCGGCGACAACGAGAGCGCTCATGGACATCTACGCCCTCCGGGGGGCAAGAGCGGAAGTGGAGGCTATCGTAGAAGCCGCAGCAAAATCGAAGCTGGCACAACGGGACCCGCGGCAGTTTGAGGAGTTCGTAGATGCGACGCTTCGAGAAAAAGGAAGAGACGCTTCTGTGTATGTCCCTGCGGAAACGATATACGAATATTTCCAGACGAGCGAACAGCCGGAGTCTTTTAACGAATTTCTCGCGCACTTCGGCATAAAAAGAGACGATGCGGACGAGGCAAGGGAGTTAGGGACGGAGCTGTCTGTGTCAAAAAGCAAACTTGCTACGTGGCTGGCACAGACGAACGACGAGGCTATCTGGGAGATCGTTCGACCCTACGTTCGTTTTTCGTCTGAAGGGGTGAGCGAAGCGGAGGCTGGAAGTCGCGCGGCGAATTTACTGAGCACAACAAAAGGGATGCTCGACGAGATAAAGACCATGAATCCGAGTCTGGTTATCCCTGAAACCGTGCGCGCGGTTCGAAAGCGTCTGGTTGAAGAGCTGAGCATGAGCGCGGAGGAAGCTGACGCGAACATTGCTCTTTTTTCTTCGGCGGCGAACGTCTTTGCGGAAAGAATCGGTCTCTCGGTAGACGAATATGTGCGTTCCCGGATGACCCTCGAAGTTGAAAGGGCGGAGGCTCCCGCCCCTAAACGCAAAGCCGCCTCTTCTTTTATCGACGGTACCGCGCGGATTACGCTGTTCGACTCCGCCGATCGGTCTTCTTTCGCGCACGAACTTGGGCACATTTTCACTTCAGAACTACAGCAGCTTGCCGAACAAGGCTTGGGAGGGCCACAAATAGCAGAGGATTGGGCCGCGCTTCAGAGTTGGGCGGGAAAAAACAAAAGCGCGAAAGAAGTATCCGAAAAACTCGCGAAAGCGTTTGAACTGTACTTGCGAGAGGGAAAGACACCTTCTCTCTCCCTGTCTTCTGTGTTCGAGTTTTTTCGGAAGTGGATGGTCCGCATGTACCGCACACTGAGTTCGTTCACTGGTGTTAAACTGTCCGACGATGTCCGGGGGGTTTTCGATCGCATGTTGGCGACTGAAAATCAGATAGAAGAATCCCTCCTATACCATGGCATTATCCGGGGGTTGGACCCTATTAGCAGCGCGTCACGCCTTACGGGAGAAGGAGAAACGGTACCCGGAGAAGAAGCGGACGCAGAAGAACAGGTACCCGGAGAAGAAGCGGACGCAGAAGAACAGGTACAGGGTGCAACGGCAAAGGCGAGAACGGTCGGTTTCGAAAATCTTGTCAGAAAGTATCTTCGCGCGTATTTCACGGTTATCGGCGGAAAGGGGG
>RRYU01015415.1_pt3 | contig 16361 bp, 14 predicted proteins | sample 2162651 | NCBI WGS metagenome assembly RRYU01 (sample SAMN10267283, study PRJNA491782) | microbial mat metagenome | isolation source: biomat in the production well | place: Japan: Minami-Kanto gas field, natural gas well KTG3 | collected 2017-06 | reverse complement strand
CGCATCCCATCCAGCGACAGCCAGGCGATGCTGCGCCCCGACGCATGAATATCATGGTAGGCGGCGCCCTCTATGCAATACGCCGAGAACGTCGCATCCCAACCTCATCCCATCCGAGCAGTTATGCCATGACGATCACACAGCGCCTGAGGAGCAGAGACTCCCCAGGCGCTGTGTGATCGTATTGATGGACGACTAGATGGGAATACTTTTAGCGATGACCGCGTGCCTTGTCCCAGGCATGCTGGATCTCGCCTTTGAACTGTTCCCAGGTGCCGGGGTTGCGCTCTTCCCACATGCGGTGCGCTTCCGGTTCAACCTGCGACCACTTGCGGTTGCTATAGCGTGAGTCGCTACCCAGGCCATATCCGTACTGATACACCGGCACGATTTCCTCATAGCTGTAACCACTCTGTCCTAGCTTACTGTTATAGCGGCTGCGGAAATCCTCGGCGCGGAAGGGGGTCTGCCCCACCGCACGTGCGGAACCTGTCTGATCCACATCCACCTCGGTGCGGCGCACGGTATCGCTGACCGTCTCGGTGCGCTCGCCGACATCTTTATGGATCAGCACCTCTTCGATCACACGGGCGCTCTTTTGCACGACTGCTTGTTCCGACGTCTCGGTCACTTCAAAGCTACCCTCCTGGAAAGCGGCACGATCCGCATCGTTGACGGGCCGGTTCACCGGACGTCGCTCGACATCCACATGCTCCTCGCGCAGACGTACCTGCTCTTGCACCGGATGTTCGCTGACGTAGGTATGCACACGCGCACCACCACGCTGCACCTGGCGCTTGCCAACCTGCATCTCTTCCTCGATCACCGGTATCGCAGCTTCACCACCCTGGGTTTCCAGTGTACGATAGCGTTCGTGCTCCTGGCGGATCTGATCCTTATTGTACGGCTGTGCCGTGTGATCATATCCGGTCCAGCCCTGCTCACGCCAACTGGCAGCGCGCCGGTCAATATCAATTGGATTGTGGTGACTCATAATGTTGGCAGCATCATTGGCGCGCTCATCAGGCACAGAGATATTTACCAGTGTGCTACCTCGGCGTACACCCTCGGCGTAATACCCGGCTTCTTCTTCGGGTACACCCATATTGACCAATGCACCAGCGACACCACCGGTAGCTGCGCCAATGCCCGCGCCCACTAGCATTGAGACGATTGGGCCAGCAGCCAGCGCCGGGCCAACTCCCGGAATAGCCAGCAACCCGATGCCCATCAGCAGGCCACCGATACCGCCAATCGCGCCGCCAATCCCGGCCCCAATGCCCGCGCCCTCGGTCGGTGAGATATCATCTTCATCGGTGCGCGTGTGGCGATCTCGATCACGATTCGTGTCGTACTGATCGAACTCACCGGTTGCATTGTTGGCAACCAGGCTGATATCATCGCGGCGGAAGCCATTGTCGACTAGATCCTGCACGGCATGTTGAGCGTCGTTGAAGTTATCATATAGTCCGACAATTGTCTTTGTCATAGTTTCCTCCTTGTAGCGAAATACTTGCATACCGGCGTTATAGGTAAGTGTTCGACGAGTTGCGTACGCCCAGGCACAAAACATACGTGCCCAGAACATTCAACCGACGCACGCTTGCCCTCACACTCTGATGATGAAGCAAGATGCGTGCCACGATCAACTGCCAACGCATGCTGGAACAACAACACATCGATCCGGCGTACCTGTTCACCCGTGGGGGCAGCGATTCACCCCAGCGACACGGCGTCATGGAGCATATCTCTTTCTGCTGCCACTGCCGTTGCTGGTGAGCCAGCGCTGCGCCCGGATCAGCTGGCGCTCGCTCACGCGTGAACAGGTAGATCCGACGTGTGTTATAAAGCAAGATGTGTGCCAGGATAGTTGACCAGTGTGAGAGTGGGGCCGAGATAGTACTAACGAGGTCAGGTTTTTAAGATAACAAAAACTTCGACGTTTTTTTAATTGACTTCTGTTTTTGCCAATTGTAAAATATTGGCATCACTCCACCCCCTACTATATTGGAGGACGATCTGATGCAGACGAACGAGAGAACGCTGCTATCAGGCCATCACACCACCCAAGCCATACCTGATGTAGCACAGCCCTGGTTAATACCAGCCTGTACAGCCCCGGCCTCTTGCGAAACAGTCACATCCCAGCCAGCCATAAAAATGAGTATTGTAAGTAATAGCCAGCTCTTACGCGAGGGGTTGGTCAAGCTTCTGGTTGCGCATATCGATCTAGAACTGATCGGCAGCTATCCCGCCAGTATGCATGTGCCTGCCGCGCTAACAAATCCGGTCAATCATATTGTTCTGCTAGATGGCAGTATTAATTTTGCTGCGCTGCAGACCTGGATTGCTTACTGGCGCGGGTTGACTCCTCCTGCATTGATCCTGGTGCTTGAACTCGTGCATGATAATGATATGGTGCTGGCCTGCATTGAGGCCGGGGCCAATGGCTATGTGCTACGTGGGGCGTCGGCTGCTGAACTGGCGCAGGCGATTACCCTGGCACAGCAGGGGTTGGCCCACTGTACTCCCGATGTGACGGCCCAGATGTTTGCACGTCTTGCGGCGTATCGCCGTGCCAGTTCACAGCCCCTGCAGGTGCAAACCATCCTGACCCCGCGTGAATTAGAGGTGCTGCACTGTATTGCGGCTGGCTGGAGCAATCAGGATATTGCCAACCGTCTGGTGATCGGCGTGCGTACGGTCAAACACCATGTTCACAATATCCTCGAGAAACTCAAGCTGCGCCGCCGCTGGGAAGCAGCCCACTTTGCGGTGGAGCAGGGCTGGATCGATACCGATCTGCCGTCACACGAGTAATACCTGTGTGCATGCACACACGCCAGTGAGACCCCCACACGCGTAGGGTTTTTCGTAGGGACGCGCTTCTGCGCGTCCGTAGGGCGTCCTGATGCGGAACACGTTTCCACGGACAGGCAGACGCCTGTCCCTACGGATGGCGTTACGATGCGATCCGGCCAAAAACCCTACCCGTGTGGAGCCAGTGAGACCCCCACACGGGTAGGGTTTTCCGTAGGGACGCGCAGAAGCGCGTCCGTAGGGCGTCCTGATGCGGAACACGTTCCCACGGACAGGCAGACGCCTGTTCCTACGGATGGCGTTACGATGCGATCCGTCCAAAAACCCTACCCGTGTGGAGCCAGTGAGACCTCGGCGGCAAGGGGTTTGATCAGACGAAAGACCTGTTTCGCCTGCCGTTCGACAGGCTCACGATCCGCCTGTCGAACGGCACGGTAGACAGCAGCGTGGAATTGTATATTTTCTCAAAAAAGTGTCCCGTATGGACACTTTTTTGAGAAAATGATCCTGCTTCTACCCTTTGGAGGCGAACCCCAGTCGTTGGATGGGGCAAACCGATCACACCAGCATGGTTCTATCCCGGCATAGTCCCTTACCCGTCATCGATCCAGGATCGATCACCAGAATGGATCTTTGACTGACAGCAATATGGTACCAGGATCGATACCCCACGCCAGCCAATTTTGCTATGATGAATCCATCTTTCTAGGCGAGATGAAAACAGGGATGTCAGGGCGATCAGCCGGTCGCTTCTACTGCAATAGAGTAGACAGTATGGTGCATAACGAGCAGATCGCTCCAATCCGGGTTATGGTGGCAAATATATCCGGTGTCTCGCTCCAATTAGTTGTCCAATTGATCCAGCAGGAACAAGACATGCTACTGGTCGGGGCAACCCAGGATCTGCTGGAATTGTTGACATTGCTTGATGACCAGGTTGATGTGCTGATCCTGGGAGTTGCCGATCTGTCCGCACCTCCTGGCATTTGCAGCCATCTGCTAGAGCAATTTCCGCATCTACGTGTGCTGGCGCTGATGACGCCAGCGGATCGGGGCATGGCCTACTGGTTGGGCTTGCACCAGCAACCGCTCCAGACTATATCATCGACGACACTGCTGGCGCATATCCGCTATGTCTACACTATAAATCAAACATTTTGAGCATATTATGGCAGATTATCGCGCTGTTTTTGTAACCTGTGAAGCAATTGTGCGCCTCTTGCGCACGAGTGTCCAGGACGAAGATTTTAACAACGATCTTGAGTTCAAGGTGTATCTGGCACGTGATTTTGCCCAGCCGATGAGTTCCGGGGTATCTCTCTTCCTCTATCGCATTTTGCCCAACGGGCATCATCGCATCCCTGCCGGACGAGTCGGGCCAGGTGGTCAGCGCTATCGCACACGTTTGCCGCTGGATCTGCATTTTATTCTGACTGTCTGGGGCCAGAATGCATCGTTACAACATACGCTAGCTGGCTGGATGATGCGCGTAATGGAAGACACCCCGATTCTGCCCGCTGGCCTGCTGGATGTCGTGGCGACCGGGGTCTTTCAGCCCACTGAAACGGTCGAGATTAGCCTGGCCGAGTTAACTACGGAAGATATGCTGCGGCTGTGGGATGTGCTGGTGCCTACCGACATTTATCAACTCTCGGTACCCTATATAGCCCGCAATGTCTGGATTGAATCCTCGCAGGCGCGCAGTGATGGGCCTCCGGTGCAAGAGCGCACGTTTGATTATGGTCTGGTTGAGTGATATGCAAACTCTCGAGATCCTTGAAACACAGACTATCTTTACCCCTCTGGGCATCCGCTGCTGGGACCCGGTGTACGACCGGCAGGTAGGCGAGGGATTGCAGGTGACTGCTCGCCCGGAAACGGCGTCTGGCCCGGTCAAGTATGCATTCCGTACTGCTACACGGGTGTATGCCTTTCAAAATCTGCCGGGACTGCACGAGGTAACGTACCCTACGGAAGCAGGCAGTCCATCAGCACGTGTGCTGATCAGCATTGAAGACAACCAGCAGCGCTTTTTGCCGGTTGCCCTTGGTATAGAGCTGCCACTGCCATACCGCGGCCTCTACCTGGTGGATGCACCGGGTAGCCCGTTAGATGACAATCCACCAGGATTTTATCTCTTTTCCGCTCCTGCACGCCCGGTGACAGCCGGCATTGCGGTGGTACGCGCACACCTGCTTGACCAGGCTACACGCCAGCCAGCAGCATATGCAATGCTTGAGGTGCGTGTTCAGAGTGGTGGCACCTGGTATGGACTGGCCGATGCTCGCGGGGTGGTAGTGGTCATGTTTCCGTACCCGACCTTTCTCAGTACCTTGGATACATCACCACCTGTGCCCAATCCCGTTCCCTTGAACCAGCAAAACTGGTCGTTGCAGGTAAGCGTGCGGTATGCTCCAGATACACTGGTAGCAACCGTCCTGGACATGCCTGATCTTGCCAGTATCAGCCGCCAGCCGCCCGGCCTGATCTGGTCAACTGTAACCGGGCCAGCTAGCAATGAACTATTATTGAACCTGATCTATGGCCAGGAACTGCGGCTGCAGACAGATGGCCTGCCAGCGTCTGAGGCAGCTACCCTGCTGGTTAGTCCAGCAACTTCGCCACCGTAATTGTACGGATATTGGCAGAATGAAACGCTATGCTCAACCCCTCTCGCCGGGGCTAAAAGTGCCATTACTGGTTTATGTTCAACATGGAGGACGAGTATGCCGGAGTATCTTGCGCCGGGAGTGTATATCGAAGAGGTCAGTTTTCGTGCCAAGACGATAGAGGGCGTCAGCACGAGTACGGCCGGGTTTGTAGGACCGACACGCTATGGGCCAACCAGGGGCGAGCCAGAGTTGATTACCAGCCTGCCCGACTTTGAGCGCATCTATGGCGGGTTGGATCAACTGGTATTCACTGAAGGCACACAGCACAATTTTCTGGCCCATGGAGTACGGGCGTTTTTTGAGGAGGGCGGCAAACGCCTATATGTGGCGCGGGTCTACAACGGCGTGGGTGGTATGTCCAGTACAACCAACGCTGGCATAGAGTCGCCGCAGCCGCCGGAGATTACCTTGTCTGCACGCTTCCCCGGCCGGGCGGGTGATATGCGCATCACTTTGCTGCCACGTCTAAGCGACAATCTGCTGGTGCAGGATCCACTCTCTGGCACACCTCAGGTGCGGCGCATCCGTGTGCATGATACGGTGTTGATCAGTACCATGGGCAGCATCCCCGATGGCGATCTTTATGATGTGGTTCTCCAGGAAGATACGCTGCAGTTTGAACAACCCGACGGCACAACCCGGCTGATCAGTTCACTTGATCCGAATATGGAACGGGTGCAGATTCTAACGGTTGATGTGTCGATCGAACGACCGATTGTGCGTCCCCGCCGACCCCTGGAACGCTACGAGATTCCCGAAGTGCTGACAGGATTTGCATTTCATCCTGATCATAGTGATGCGTTGAGTAGCTATTTTACTCAGAACCCCCAGTCGCGCCGCCTCTGGTTGACAGTGCCATTTGCCATATCTCCCGGTACAGCGGAGGTTGACACAGGCGCGGAGATGGCCGGGGCGCTGCTGGGCACAGATGTGATCAATGCGCTACTCGACGAAACTACCAGCCAGGAACAACGCCAGCAGGTCTATCGCCTGGCCAATGGTTCAGACGGTGGCCGGCCAGATCTGAATGCCTATACTGGCGATGCCAGTGGTACCGCCAAGAGCGGTCTGGCTACGCTGGAAGATCTAGAAGATATTTCTATTCTGGCGGCCCCCGGTTATTCCTACGATTATCCGAATAACCAGTCAGTCGTTGAAGCGGTTCAGGCGATGTTGATCAGCCACTGTGAGCGTATGCGTTATCGCATTGCGGTGCTAGATGCGCCCGACGATCAGACAGTCGGCGATGTGCGTACATATCGCAGCAAGGTCGACTCGAAGTATGCGGCTATGTATTATCCCTGGGTTACCATCCTCGATCCGATCACCGAAGAGGAGATCAACCTGCCACCAGGCGGCTTTGTATCGGGCATCTATGCGCGTAGCGATGTCGAACATGGTGTGCATAAAGCCCCGGCCAACGAGGTTGTGCGCCTGTCGATCGGCTTTGAGTTTCTGCTGAACAAAGCCCAGCAGGATGTGCTCAACCCGGAGGGGGTCAACTGCTTCCGTTTCTTTGAAGGGCGCGGCTACCGGCTCTGGGGTGCCCGCACGATCAGTTCTGATCCGGAATGGAAGTATGTTAATCTGCGACGTTACTTTGCGTATCTGGAGCGATCGATCGACATCGGAACGCAGTGGGCTGTCTTTATGAGCAATAACGATACACTCTGGGCGCTGGTACGCCGCACAGTCGAGGATTTTCTCTTCAACGAGTGGAAGTCGGATCGCCTGTTAGGCGAAAAGCCCCAGGAGGCCTACTTTGTGCGCTGTGATCGTTCAACTATGACCCAGAATGATATCGACAACGGGCGACTGATCTGCCTGGTCGGGGTGTCACCTGTGCGTCCAGCCGAGTTTGTAATTTTTCGTATTGGCCAGTGGACCGCCGACCGCCGTGGATAAGTGAGCAAGGAGTAGTCCGATGGCAGAATTTCGCGAGCGCCCTTATAACCAGTTTAACTTCCTGGTCGACCTGGGCACAGGAGATACCAGTAGTCCCCAGGCTGGTTTCCAGGAAGTAAGCGGTCTGAACCTGGAAATCACAATTGCCGAGTATCGCAACGGCAATGAAAAGGATAATGCACCCCGCAAGATTACGGGTATGTACAAGGTTGGTGATGTAACACTCAAGCGGGGTGTGATCGGCTCGCTAGACCTGTATGAGTGGCTGGATCAGGTGCGCAACGGTGTGCAGGATGCCCTGCGCACGGTGACGATTCAGTTGCAGAACGAAGACCATAGTGCGGTTGTGCAAGAGTGGAAGCTGCTAAATGCCCGGCCAACCAAGTATACCGCCCCGACATTTAACGGCAAAGGGACAGATATCGCCATTGAAGAGCTTGTGCTGGCTGCCGAGCGGTTGGAGCTGTCCTGATGATGAAGGCGACGACAAAAAACCGGCTCCCTGGTGTCTTGTTTCAGGTTGAACCGCCGCCCCTGGCCGAGACGCTGCCGCGTATGGATATTGCGGCGTTTGTCGGTCTGGCGGCGTCTGGCCCGTTACATACGCCAGTGCTGGTTGAAGATGTCGTGCGTTTTCGGGATATCTTTGGTTCCGATCTGCCGCTGGCCTGGGATAGTACTACAGGCCAGCGCCAGGCGAGTTATCTGGCTAGCACGGTCGAGGCTTTTTTCCGCAATGGTGGCCGCCGGTGCTGGGTGGTACGGGTAGCAGGATTGGCAAAGACCAGCCTGTTTGCACTGCAAGGCCTGGTCAGGGCTGATACTTTGCAACCGGCGTATGCGCGGGCACGTAGCGCCGGAAGCTGGGCAGACATTCTGCGCACCAACGCTTTGCTGGTGAGTGAGTCGCTAGGCCTGGTCGACCTGACTCTGCCTGATACGGTCAGTGCGATGTGTACTGTGTACATCTACGCGACGATGGTTACTGTACAGGCTGGTGATCTGCTGCGACTGACCTTCGGCGATACGGGTTTGCAACTGCTGCTGGAAGTGAAAACGCTGGATCTGACGCTGGCTGGTCTACAGGTACAGAGTAGCCAGCGTTACTGGTTTGAGCAGTCCGGCCCCGCCAGTCCGCCAGGCGACCCGGATGATCAGGCGAATCTGCTGCCCCTGAGCGAGACTGAAGCAGTCGAACGGGTTCGTTTCTGGCAGGAAAGCGGTTCACCCGTTACTCCCCGGCAGCCCTCTGGCGAGCGCCTGAGTATGGAACTGCGTGTCTGGCTCGGCACACAGAACGAGCGGCGTCTGACTAACCTGGCGTTCAGTATCTTGCATCCGCGTTTCTGGGGCAACCTGCCCACCGACGAAGCGCTCTTTCAACGCTTCGATTGCAGGCTGGCCCCTGCGGATGTAAGCCCGCTGCAAGCCGAAGCGTCTGAACCACGCTTCCCGCTGGTCGGGCCAGAACATCCGACGCAGCTTTATCTGCCGCTGAATATGCCCGGCGAGGTCGATATTGAACGCAGCCAGGGCCCGCTGAACGACACTGATCGGGAGTTGCCCTTGCAGCGCGATGGCCTGGCGCAGTTTAGTGCTGGTATGTTTCTCGACCCTGATCTGGCTGGCCTGGGCATTGGCACATTGCTAGAAACGGCCCGGCATAGATGTTATCTGCGCCAGCAGCCGCTGTACGGGATCTACAGCCTGCTGCCAGTGGATGAGATCACACTGATTGCCCTGCCCGATGCTGTCCAATCTGGCTGGACACAAATAGAAACAGTTGCCACTGATGTGTTAACGGCCCCTCTGCTTCAGCTTGAGCCAGTGCCAGATGATCAGAACACAGTGGTATTGAGTTGGACAGATGTCACCGGGGCAAGCGGGTACACCTTGCAACAGGCAGCCGATCCCGACTTCACAGCAGCGACAACACGCCCTGTAGGCAACGTGACCAGCACCGTGAGTACAGTAGAGCAAGACTGCTCCAGGCGCTATTACTTTCGTGTGCGCGCCATCCGCAACGGCCAGATCGGCCCCTGGTCGAACAGCGAGCAGGCGAACGTGCCAGAGACTGATTTTCTGGCTTGCAGCAGCATCGTACTGGCAACACCTATGCTTGAGCGTATAGACAGCTCACCGCCAGATGCGCATATCGAACTGACCTGGCCGCACATTGAGGGCGCTATGAGCTATAGGCTGGAAGAGGCGCGCGAACCATCCATGACCGAGGTAGTCGGGCGGACGCTGCCAGCGGATCAGTTTGACCTGGCTATGCCAATCATTGTCGATCCAGATGAACTGTTTCATGCTGGTAGTCGCAGTGATGGCTTGTACTACTACCGCGTACGGGCGCAGCACGCTGATGTAGCCGGGCCATGGTCGATCACGCGGATCGTTGTGGCAAGATCGCTGCAAGCATGGCGTACCTACACACCAGACGAATATGCACAAAACAGTCAGCAATCGCTCCTGTCTGTCCAGCGGGCGCTGCTGCGCTTCTGTGCGGCCAGGGGCGATCTGATGGCAATGCTGAGTCTGCCGATGCATTATCGTGAAGAAGCCGTGCTGGATCATGTGGCTGCTCTGACTAGTCAGGGCGGCAGTGCTAGCGGCAGCCTGTTAGATGGCCCCTTTGTGCCACCGCTTTCGTCAGGCGAAGCGCAGGCTCTGAGTTTTGGGGCGCTCTACCATCCCTGGTTACACACGCGTAGCGAGATCGGGCGCACCGACGAAGGCAATCTGTCACTGCGACTGACGCCACCGGACGGGGCGGTATGCGGGGCGATTGCCGCCGCAGCGATTGCGCATGGCGCATGGACTGCCCCGGCCAATGATCCGCTCAAAGGCGTGGTGGCTCTGCACCCACCCATTGAACGCCAGGGATGGGAACGGCTGTTTGCCGCACAGGTCAACCTGGTACGGCAAGATCCCCGGGGCTTCCTGCTGTTAAGTGCAAACACTCTTAGCACCAGTGACGATTTTCGTCCGATTAACGTACGACGCCTGCTGATCCTACTGCGCCGGCTGGCAATGCGCGCAGGCAATGATTATGTTTTCGCTCCCAACAACCGCACATTTCACCGGCTGGTTCAGCGCACATTTGAACAACTGCTTGGCCGACTCTACAGCCGGGGCGCGTTCGCGGGCAATACCGCCGCTGCTGCCTTCCAGGTTGTCACAGACAGTTCGGTCAATACGGCGGTCAGTTTAGAGCAGGGACGTTTCATTGTTGAACTGCGCGTTGCTCCTTCACGACCCATGGTGTTTATTACGGTGCGGCTGGTACAGACCGGCGCGGAAGATCTGGTGATCCAGGAGTTCTGACGATCAGGTAATCCCGGGGTAGGGGCGAAAGATTTTTCGCGCCTACGGAACACCCAAGGGAATTGCCTATACCAGGAAGTAACCAGAAACTATGGCTGACAATGCAAAAGAAAAAGTTTTGCCGCCATTTACGGCATTTCGTTTTCTGGTGGAACTGGATGTACCCGGTATGACCAACCCAATCTGTAGCGCGGCATTTTCGGAATGTGATGGCCTGGAAATTTCCATGGAACATAAAACCATCCGTGAGGGCGGCAACAACAACCGGCCTATTCACCTGATTGGCCCGGTATCCTATGGACAGCTCACGCTCAAACGGGGCATGACCGAGACCTTTGATCTGTGGGAGTGGTTTGATCTTGTTTTGCAGGATGGCAAAGGCTGGCTGCGCGCCGATGGCGAGGTGGTGATGTTATCGTCGCAACGCAGCCCGGAGCGCGAACATGTACGTTTTGTGTTGACACGTTGCCTGCCGATCAAGCTAAAAGCTCCGACCCTGAATGCTCAGGATGGCCAGATTGCCATCGAAGAGATGCAGATCGCCTACGAGACATTGCATTTCAAGCGTGGGACGTAAATATGCCAGAACCAGCAAATGTAGCCAAAGCCGAAATACGTGAAATCAGTTGGGATGCCAACCAGCAGGCCAATGAGATTAACCCTGACAGAACTGTTACCGTGCAGTTTAACCCGGAGAGCCTGAAGGTCAACTTCTCGAACCAGAGTGCTGGCGGTGATCAGCGTGGTGGTTCTGCGGTACAGTTTGTCGGCGCAGGGACAACCAAACTGTCCCTGGAACTCTGGTTTGATGTAACCGCCCCGCTCGCCGACGGCTCGATGCAAGAGGATGGCGATGTACGCCGTCTGACCGAGAAGGTGGCTTACTTTATTACGCCTGTTGAAGTATCGGGCAACGGCAATGAAAAGAAGTGGCGCCCGCCAGGTGTGCGTTTTATCTGGGGGTCGTTCAAGTTCGACGGCATTATGGACTCGCTGAATGAGAGCCTGGAGTTCTTTTCGGAACATGGCAAACCGATGCGGGCCAGTGTGTCGATCAGCCTGTCGCAACAGCAGATCCAGTTTCAGTTTGGTGAACAGAATGCGCCTGGTCTGAGCAGTGTTAACACACCCGGCACCCAACCACAACAGCCGGTGAACGAGGGTGACAGTGTGCAGGATATCGCGGCGCGGGCTGGCCGTCCCCAGGACTGGAAGAATATCGCCGCCGCCAACAATATTGAGAATCCCCGCCAACTGGCCGCTGGTACGCTGCTTAACCTGAATGCTGGAGTGGGCATCAGCGGCGGGATTGGTGGCAGCATTGGCGGGGGCATTAGCGGCGGGATTGGCGCGGGCATCAGCGGCGGGATTGGCGCGGGTATTAGCGGAGGCATCAGCGGCGGGATTGGCGTGGGCGTTGGTGGTAGTGCCGATCTGGAGTTGGAATTTCCATAGATCGCACCTGAAAATAGGAATGTAGCACCGGCATCTTGCCGGTGGGCATCCCGGCGATGGCGTCGGGACGCCCCATCTCCCCCCTCTTCCTCAGGGAGAAGGGGCAGGGGGGAGACTCACAGGGGTAGGTTTTTCGATGGATGGCGTTCCAACGCGATCCGTAGGGACAGGCTTCTGCCTGTCCGTGGGGACGTGTTCTGCATCAGGACGCCATGTGGACGCGCAGAAGCGCGTCCCTACGGAAAAAACCTACCCCTGTGAGGAGGGGGGGCAGGGGGAAAGGGCATATCGTCCAGCAAAACGGTAAAGTACTGGCAAACCATGTCTAAGGAGTAAAACCCATGGCTGTGATCATCAACGACTTTGAAGTTGTGCCAGAGGCACAGACACAGACACCAGCCGCCGCCGAAACCGAGGCTGTTCCGGCGGCAGCGGAGGCCCTGACACCCCAGGATCTGTATGACATCATGCGCCGCCATGCCGAACGGATGGCCAGGATTCGCGCCTGCTAGGAGATAGTTCTATAGATGTGGAGGCCCTCATGCGTTAGCGCAAGCATGGCTTGCGTACTCCAAATCCGAATTGACCAGTGGTATCTGTTAGGAGCCAGCAATGGGTAACCTTGGCAGCACAACCAGTTTCTACCCTGCACGTCCCGGCGTGGTTCTCGACGGGCGCAGCAGTCCCAGCCTGAGTAGTGGTTTGCTGTCGCTGCTGGTTGAAGAGACCACCGCAGGACTGTATCGCTGTGAAGCGCTGTTTGGCAACTGGGGCAGCAACAACGGTGGCGTGGATTTTGTCTATTTTGATCGGCGCGTGCTGGATTTTGGCAAACCCCTGGCTATAGAGGTTGGCGAAGATGACACAGCCGCCCGCATCTTTGATGGCCAGATTACTGCCCTGGAAGCGCACTATCCCCAGAAGCGCCCGCCTGAGATGATGGTGCTGGCCGAGGATCGGCTACAGGATTTGCGTATGACGCGGCGCACACGCACCTTTGAAGATGTGAGCGATAGCGATGTAATGCGCCAGATCGCCTCGGAGCATAGTCTGCGGCCCGACTTTGATATCGATGGCCCGACCTATCCGGTTGTGGCCCAGTTGAACCAGAGTGACCTGGCTTTTCTACGCGAACGGGCACGCTCGATCAACGCCGAAATCTGGGTTGAGGGCGATACACTGCGTGCCGTGATCCGTAGCCGCCGCGATGCGGGCAACGTCACCCTGACGTATGGTCAGGGATTGCTGGAGTTCTCGGTGCTGGCCGACCTGTCCCACCAGCGCAGCAGCCTGGTCGTTAGTGGTTGGGATGTAGCCAGCAAAGAGAGTATCGAGTACGAGGCTAATGCGAGCACAATCAGCAACGAACTGAATGGCGGCCAGAGTGGCAGCGCTATTCTGCAGAATGCCTTTGACAACCGGGTCGAGCGGATTGTGCATCTGGTGCCGCTGACACTGCAAGAGACACGCTCACAGGCCGAGACGCACTACCGCATGATCGCACGTCGTTTTGTCACCGGGCGGGGCGTCGCTGAAGGCGATGGACGCATCCGGGTCGGCGCACGCGTGGATTTACAGGGCCTGGGCGCTATGTTCAGCGGCGAATACTATGTTTCGGAAGTACGCCATATGTTCAGTGGCCAGCATGGCTACCGGACACACTTTACGGTTGAACGGCCAGCATTAGGAATAGGATAGATGCACGAACACTACACAATTGATCATCTGCTTGATGGACGCCTGCCACGTGGCTATGGAGGGTTATTCTATGGCGTCTATCCGGCACTGGTGACAGATATTCAAGACCCCGATGGGCAGGGCCGGGTACGTATCCGGTTGCCCTGGTCACCAGACAGTGACGGCAGCGCCTATGAAACCTGGGCCAGGCTAGCCACGTTGATGGCGGGCAATAACCGGGGAAGCTGGTTCATTCCTGATGTCGACGACGAAGTGTTGGTAACGTTTGAAGCCGGTGATCCGCGCCGGCCATATGTTATCGGAGCGCTCTGGAACGGCCAGGATGCGCCACCCGATACGATGGATGGTGCGGGCAACAACTATCGCAAGGTGATCCATTCACGCAATGGCGTGATCATTACCCTTGATGATACCGATGGGCAAGAGACGCTGAAGCTGGAGACACCTGGCGGCCAGATTATCACGCTCAAAGATGGGCCGGGCTCGGTTGAGATACAGGACAGTAACGGCAACAGTGCTCGCTTTGAGAGTAGCGGTGTCACAGTTACTGCATCGGCGAAAGTTACCATAAATGCCAGTACCGTGGAAGTCTCGGCTGGCATGGTGACAGTCAATGCTGGCATGTCGAAGTTTAGTGGCGTAGTCCAGGCAGATACGGTTATCTCGAACAGTGTGGTCAGCGCCAGCTATACGCCGGGGGCTGGCAATATCTGGTAAGGATCGCAGGCTATGGCTCAACCGATTGAATGGTATACCACCAGTGCCCTCTGGGATGTGGCCCTTCAGGACACACAGCGTACCCGTTTCAGGCAGCCAGGTATTTTGCGCTTTGCCAGCGACACTTTTATGGAAGACCTGGAACAGATGCTGGCTACGCGTCCGGCAGATCTGCCCGACCTGGTTGTGCGCCCGGAGACCTGGCGCAATCCCCAGGCGGGCTGGTTGGCCGAAGATGACAGCGACCGGAATACGCTGGTCAAGCTGTATCAGCCTTCCCATGGACGCTTTTACCTGGTCGTCGCCAGCCTGGTGTGCCGTCAGGCCGGGCTGCCAGATAAAACGGTCGATACTACCAGCGCCGAGACGGTTGCGTTTGTGCTGCGACGTTTGCAGCCCACCGACGAGGCACAGCCGGTTGTGCTGGACAACCCGGCCACATACAGCGAGTATGGCTGGTATCTCCGGCCGCAGGGCAACCGCTGGGTGGCATGCACGTCACCTGGCAGTGTTGAACGCGAGGAAGAACGGTTGCCGATGTTTGCCATGACCTACACACACAGCAACCGCAAGCGCCGTTTGCGCGCTGGCTTTCTGCCGGTAGCCAGCCGCGAGACATACCAGGCCGGGCCTGCGCTCAACCCGTTGGACATCCCGGACGACCAGCTTGCTGGCGACCCGCTGGCCGACCAGCGCATGGCGCAGTTTGATGGAAGCATCGGTGATACGCTTACCACGCTGCTGTCTGAAGTACAGAAAGACGAGGGAGGGCCGACGGTCGAAACTGCCCGCGAGGTGCTGCTGTTCAGCCTGGTGGATCTGGCTACGTTTTTCCAGGACTACCTTGATCAGGTCTGGCAACATATCAACCAGGGACACGAAACGTGGCAGGGCAGTGATAGCCAGCAGGCAGCCGTGTTTGAACGCCTGGTAGAAGCTACTTTCAACACGCTCAGCACCCCGAACCCAAGCTGGGTGGAGGCAATCAAGGCCGCATGGCAAGCGAAGGGCGATCCGTTAGAAAGCGATGCAAACGCCGATACAGATCTCGTAACTGATGGCATGGACAAAGAAGATATCGCCGCAGCTATTCAAGATCTCGAAGTGGCGAACCTGCGCAGCTTGATTGAAGAATTTGGAGAAGAGAACCCACTCGAGTCGCCTGATACCCCGGCTGACAGCGTAGTTCCAGAAGTGCCAAAGCTTGATCCGGCTGCCGGGGCACTCTATGCCGTGCGCTGCGTCTACGAAAGGCCCCGCTGCCGTGGCGGCAAAACAAGCTTTGTGAGCGAGCTATCACAGGCTTTTCAACTGGCTTCGTTCTTTGATCCTGATGCACCGGGCCGTCCGATACGCATCGCCATGCCTGTCGATACCAGTACCGAAGGGCTGCGCAAGTTTCCGCGCAATGTCTCTTTCTTGATCTCAAACCAGTTGCGCAACCAGATGGAGCGCATCGAAGGCATCAAACTGGCGGATCTGGACGAAGGCAATGTGAACGACGAAGGTGGCTGGACACTGGGCATGATCTGTTCGCTGTCGATCCCGATTATTACGATCTGTGCCTTGATTCTGTTACTGATTATTGTTTTTGTGTTGAATATTGTGTTCTGGTGGCTACCGTTCTTCAGGATTTGCCTGCCGATGATCCTGCCTTCTAAGCGCAGTTAGCCCAAAGCGCAGGGGGCATCTGAGATGGGGTTGGGTATGGCAATGAAAAACCATGTCATCCTGACCCCGTTCCAGCGGGCAGTCACCGGGTGAGAA
>RRYU01009367.1_pt1 | contig 16373 bp, 16 predicted proteins | sample 2162651 | NCBI WGS metagenome assembly RRYU01 (sample SAMN10267283, study PRJNA491782) | microbial mat metagenome | isolation source: biomat in the production well | place: Japan: Minami-Kanto gas field, natural gas well KTG3 | collected 2017-06 | reverse complement strand
CGAAGGCCCTCGAAATCACCGATTCCGTCGTTGTTGCTGTCGAAGAAGGTCTTGACGTGTGCCTCGTAGATGATGGCATCCTTGTACCAGAGCGGCTCCGGGCAGTACTTGTGCGATGCTCGCGGCATAGATGTGGTTGAAAAAATAATTGAGAATATTCCTCCCGCAGCGGAAGGGCCTGAAAAAAAAACGACCGGTGAATCACGGCTTCCGACGCGTCACGGGATGCACGAAAACCGGAGGACGGCGAAACGTTCATGGGTGCAGCCTGATCCGGAAAATGTGCGCCGGTGAGAGTTCCGGATTCAGCTCGACATAATTCCACTCTCCATCCCATTCGAACTTGCGGCCGCTGAGCAGATCCTCCACCCTGAACCGGTGCGTATGCGGCAGGCCGAAACGTTCGAGAGGGAAACGCAACCAGCCCGAACGGGTGTTGCGCGGATCGAGATTGACGACCGTCAGCACGATGTTCGAATCGTCTCCATTGCGCTTGACGTAGCCCATCAGAGTATCGTGTTCGAGTCCCTCGCCGGCGTCGATGCGCACGAACTCGATGTCCGCTGTCTGCTGCAGGGCGGGATTTTCGCGGCGGATGCGGTTGACTGCCGTGATTTCCGCCCGGATGTTCCCCGGCCTGTCGACGTCCCACCGCTTGATCTCGTACTTTTCGGAATCGAGATACTCCTCCTTGCCACCGGCCACGGGCACATGTTCGAGCAGTTCGTAAGCCGGCCCGTACATGCCGTAGTTCGAGGAAAGCGTCGCGGCGAGCACCATTCGGGCAATGAATGCCGGGCGCAGGCCTGTCTGGAGCTCCGCGTGCAGGATGTCCGGCGTGTTCGGCCAGAAGTTGGGCCGCATGAACTCCCTCGATTCCGTGGCGGTGAGTTCCCCGAGGTACTCCTGAAGCTCGTGCTTGGTGTTCCGCCAGGTAAAATAGGTGTAAGACTGGTTGAACCCCCCCTTGGCGAGGCGCGCCATGACCTTGGGACGGGTGAAAGCCTCTGCGAGAAACACCGCATCGGGATACTGCGAGCTTATCGAGTCGATCGCCCAGTCCCAGAACCGGAAGGCCTTGGTATGAGGATTGTCCACCCTGAAGATCCTCACGCCTTGCTCTATCCAGAACAGGAACACGCTTTTCAGCTCTTCCCAGAGGTTTTGCCAGTCCTCGGTCTCGAAATCGACAGGGAGGATATCCTCGTATTTTTTCGGGGGGTTCTCCGCGAACTGCACGGTGCCGTCAGGACGCCAACGGAACCACTGGGGATGCTCCCTGACCCAGGGGTGATCAGGGGAGCACTGGAACGCGATGTCGAGGGCGACGGAAATGCCGTGCGCCTCAGCCGCTCGAACGAACTCACGGAAATCGTCTATCGTGCCGAGTTCGGGATGCACCGCCTTGTGCCCCCCTTCGGGACTGCCGATGGCCCAGCAGCTTCCAGGATCGTCGGGTCCGGCTACGAGCGAATTGTTCCTGCCCTTTCGCTTGGTGGTCCCTATCGGGTGGATCGGCGGAAGGTAGACGACATCGAACCCCATGCCCGCTATGAGCGGCAGCAGGCGCTTGCACTCCTTGAACGTGCCGTGCTTTCCGGGTTCCTTCGACCACGAACGGGGAAAAAACTCGTACCAGGTGCTGAAACCGGCTTTCTTCTGGTCGACCCTGATTTCCAGCGTCCGGTCGTAGCGAACCGCGAACCGTTTGTCGGGGTGACGATGCATCAGCTCGTCCAGCTCGACCGACAGGGCGGCGTCTACGGCCGTTTCCTTCCCGCCGTCACGCACGACGCCGGCGAGCTCGCTCAGTCTCCCGGCGTCCGCGCCTGAAGCGCGGCCGACGGCCTGCTCGACGAGCGCCACGCCCGTGCGCAGTTCAAGCGACACGTCGAGACCGGCGTCGATCTTCTTCGAGAGCCCCGCCTTCCAGGTCGCAAAATGGTCGATCCACGCCTCGGCGGTAAACTCGTATCTTCCAGGCTCGCCGACCTGAAACGACGCCTCCCATCGATCGTTGGGCAGCGGGGTCATCGGCACCCGGTTCCACGACTCCTCGTCCTGACGCCTCCAGCAGAGTTCGGCAGTGATCCGATCGGAACCGTCGGTGAAAATGTCCGCGCCCGCAACAACACGCTCTCCCTCGAAGCGTTTCGCGGGAAACCGGCCGCCGTCGATTTCAGGGCAAACCCCTTCGATGATAACGCGTCGCCTGCCGTCGTCTCCTGTCATGTCACCCCTGTCGTTAAGCTGGAAAAAGAATCTCTCACGGGAAGGAACCCCTATGCAATTGTTGGAAAATAGGAAAAGTCGCATACTTTTCTTTCACGGATCACCGCATTTTTCCGACCGCCGGAAAAGAACCGGCGGCGCCGCCCGGCAGGGATTTCACCGGTCCGGTTCAGATCCCGTGCGCGGAGGCTGGAACATATTCCGGAAAAATTGGTTATTTAAAGTTATGCACAACGGCAATCATTCACGAAAAGCACACGCATCATGTTTGACGCACAGAAAGAAACCCTCCATGAGATCAAGCACCGCATAGAACAGTTACGGGGGTATCTTTGACGTCGACGAGCGACTGCGGAAAATAGGCGAACTCGAACAGATAACCACCGCGAGCGACTTCTGGGACAACCAGGAGGAAGCACACCGGATTCTCCGGGAGATGAGCGAGCACAAGGCCTGGACCGAGGATTTCGTGAAAGTCGAAAAAGCCGCCGCCAACAAGGCGGAAGAGATCGAGATCGCCGAGGAACTCGGCGACGAATCGCTTTGCGAAGAGTTGGAAAGCGGGCTTGCGGCGATCGAGCAGGAGATCGGCGCCCTCGAGTTCAAAAACATGCTTTCCGGCAAGGACGACGCAGGCAACGCGCTGATCACGATCCACGCCGGAGCGGGAGGCACCGAAGCGCAGGACTGGGCGCAGATGCTCTACCGCATGTACATGCGCTGGGCTGAACGCAAAGGCTTCAAGGTGTTCACCGACGACTACCAGGAGGGCGAGGGCGCGGGCATCAAGACAGCGACGCTCGAAATCCAGGGACCGTACGCCTACGGGTATCTGAAAGCTGAAAACGGCGTTCACCGTCTGGTGCGAGTCTCCCCGTTCGACTCGAACGCACGCCGGCACACATCGTTCGCCAGCGTCTTCACTTATCCTGAAGCGCCGCCGGACGCCGAGATCGACATCCGCAAGGAAGACCTCGAACTCTCGACCTTCCGCAGCGGCGGCAAGGGAGGGCAGAACGTCAACAAGGTCGAAACGGCAGTGCGCATCAAGCACCTCCCTTCGGGCATCGTCGTATCCTGCCAGCAGGAGCGTTCGCAGTTCCAGAACCGCGAGCGGGCCATGAAAATGCTCCGCGCCCAGCTCTACCAGAAGCAGCGCGAGGAGGAAGAGGCGCGAAAACAGGAACTCGAGGGAAAGAAAAAGAAGATCGAATGGGGCAGCCAGATCCGCAGCTACGTCATGGACGACCGCCGGATCAAGGATCACCGGACGAACCATGAACGGCACGACATCGAAAACGTGCTCGACGGAGACATAGACGACTACATCGAGAAGTACCTGTCGGAATTCGCATAGAGGCGCCCCCATGCGTCGCATCCGTCACAGCGTCGCCGGCCTTTTTCCGACGTTTTCGGACAAAGGCCGGCGTTGGCTTCTGTGATCTTCGACAACGCTTCGGCACAGGACATGACCCTTTGAAGCTCGGCATCATTAGCGACATCCATTTCAACGGCGACATGAATATCCGCGGCAAGCTGCGTCGCGACCTGCTCGCCTGCATCGGTTTCTGGGAACGAAACGGAGCGGACTTTGTCATCCAGCTCGGAGACCTGATCGACGGAGAAGGCGCGCAGGCGAAAGAGAATCTCGCCGAAGCGCTCGCGATTTTCCGGACAGCATCCCTGCCGGTGCTCCACGTTCCCGGCAACCACTGCCTCGCGGTTCCGTTGAAGGAATATCTCTGCAGGGCGCGCCTCTGCTCCCCATACTACGCATTCCGCCATGCGGGCGTCCGCTTCATCGTGCTCCACGGCATGGACATCAATCCAGCCTCCCGGCCGACGCTGGAAGCCGACCGGCAGCGGCAGGACCTCGGCGGCCGCGACCGCTGGGCCAACGGGTACTCTGGCGCGATAGGCCAGAACCAGCTCCGCTGGCTGGAGCGGCAACTCGGCAGCGCCTCGGAGTCGGCCGAGCCGGTAGTGTTGTTCTGCCACTTCCCGCTTTTGAAGGAAACTACTGACGAAGCGCACGGACTGCTGTGGAACCACGAGGAAGTGACCGGCCTGCTCTGCCGCCGCTGCAACATTCTCGCCTGCTTCACCGGGCACTACCACCACAGCGCCCATGCCCTCCGCTCCGGCATCCACTATATCTCCCTGCCGGCATTCCGAAACCGCCTCGAGCCGCCGTTCCGCACCTGCGGCATGATCGAAATCGGAAAATCGCAACTCAGGGTGACCGACATGAACACGGACCTCCTGCACGAACTGACCATTCCCTGAACGTCTCGTCGAAACGGCAAAACAATCATCCCATGCACTTCGCCATCTGCTGTCTCCTGCTCCTCTGTCCCTTGTCGGGCATTTCTCCTGAAGCGTTCGGCGCGGCAAGGCCCCAGCCGGTTTTCTCGATCGACCGTGACACTCTCCGACAAGGAGAATTCCTCGTGGCGACGGTTTCCGGCTCCGCCTCCGGTCCCGGCCTGCGCTTCAACGGCAAACGCTATCCCATGTTCCGCCAGGGAGACGGCGGCTACCGCGCGCTCGTGCCGGTGGAAAACCTCACCGAACCCGGCCGCTACGAGATCGTCGCCGGAGACGGCGACCGGGCGCAGCGGATTCCCGTAACGGTCGTTTCGAACAACCTGCCCGTGCAGAAAATCTGGCTCGACGAGAAAACCAACAGCCTGAAGGCGACCGAGGAAGAGAAAAAACAGGTCAGGCAGGCACTGCGTACCCTGAGCGGCGAACAACGCTGGAACGGCGCGTTCGACTACCCTAGCAAGGGAAGAAAGTCCAGTCCCTTCGGCGTCAAACGCTCCTACAACGGCGCTCCGGTATCGAGCTACCACAAGGGGATCGACATCGCCGTCCCGCAAGGCACGCCCGTGCTCGCTCCGGCGGACGGAAAGATCGTACTGACCGGTTACGAGGCGAACCGGTTCCACGTGCACGGCAACACGGTGATCATCGACCACGGTCAGGGCCTGCAGACTATCTACCTGCACCTGCATGCCATCGATGTGGAAACGGGCGACACGGTGAAGAAGGGTGAAGCGATCGGCACCGTCGGCAGCACCGGCATCTCCACCGGCCCGCATCTCCACTGGGGAACCTATCTCTACGGCACCAGCGTCGATCCCGAGCTGTTCGTAAGGAAAGAATATTGAGGGGAAAGGAGGTCAAAAGTAAAAGGGCAAAAGGCAAAAACCGGTAGAGAATGAGACGGTGGCTGTTGAACTGTTGATTTGTTGAACCGCTTCATTGCTCCTGAACGGGATGAGCGGCGCCCATTTCGGCCCGGAGCCTTGATCGATCAGGAAGGCTGGGATGAATCGGTGGTTTCCCCGGAAGGCGCGGCAAAATCCGGCATGTCGGGAACGATGCCGTCGATCACCCGAACGGCTCCGGCGAAGCGCGTGTCGAAATAGCGCTCCTGCAGCCGGTCCCAGGTGACGCCCCGTGAGAGCGAGGAGTGGATGAAAGCGCCGTTGCCGACGAAGATGCCCACGTGGTTGATCCGCGTGCCCCGCGTATGGAAGAACACCAGGTCTCCGGGCATGAGGTCGCTGCGATCGACCGGCCGGCCGATGGAAGCCATTTCGATCGAGGTGCGTGGAAGCGCCAGGTTGAACACCCGCTCGTACATGAACTTCACGAACCCCGAACAGTCGAACCCCTCGGGCGTCTGTCCGCCCCAGCGGTACCTGACCCCGAAGAACTGCCTGACATCGTCAAAAAAGCGGCTCATGGAATAGGCCGGACGCTTCTCCTCATGCTTCTTTTCCGACTTGCAGGACGTGATCGAAGCGAAGGAAACGGAAGGAACGGCGACGGAAAGCAGGGACGAGAAACAGAGCAGCAAGAACAGCGAACGCAACGCACGAGGCGCGTTGCACGAAGCAAAGCCAGGCCGACGGATCAGGGATCGAAGCGTCATATGCGGAAGTGCTGCTGTTGTGGAAACATAAAACCCGGCAGGAACCGCCGGTAATTCAAGAATTTAGCTGATTTTCCCCGTCAAATCCAACAGAGAGGTGTGAATATTGTGCGGGAGGGGTAGTTTTTCAGGCAGAAAATTGTCAGTATAAAACGGACATGCCTGCTGCAATGTGATGATTCATAGCTAAAGCTACGACCGTTTTTTTTAACGGTTTCGGACGAGATGATGCTTAGCTATCAGAGCAGGTCTAACAGCCCCCCCTCCATGCTATGACATCAGCAATTATAATCGACACTTTTATTCGTGGACAGAGTGCGTGATACGCTTCTTTGCCAGCATACTACAGAGCCGTCACCTAATGCTTCAGCCAATTCCAGCACGGACAGGTTGTGCTTGATCACCTTTTTCTCGACGTTCATAATTCCCTCCTCACGCTATCTCTTGCTTGAAAGATAACTGTTCGGCGAGATACTTAAGAATACACGTAACACCTTTCCCTTGTACCCTCTAATGCCTGCAAGTACCTATGGAATATCACTCCACGCCTCGACCGGAGCCGCTTTTTCAACCGCCTCTGGCAGAGCGGACGGCGCTCCGAAGGTTTTTATCTCTTCCGCCTCCGCTCGAGTGGCGAACTTCCGGCGGCCTGCGTTGTTGGCGTCCCGGATGAACCACATCAGCCGGACCCAGTAGATGCCGAAACCGGCGAATCCAAGGTACTCGATCCAGAAAATCCAGCTTATACCGGGAATGTATTCGTCGAGTTTCCTGTGAATCAGAAAGGTGATGATGCCGGCCGTCATCATGACCAGCGAAAGGATCTTGATCCTGCGCAGCCTCCCGAACCATGATTCCGGATCGGCAAGGCGGTTCAGCGCCGCCTCGAGGCTGGAACCGCCGCTGTAGAACACTGAAGCGACCGAGGAAAGGTAGAGCAGCCCGGCCATGGGAAGGTGCAGGACCGGAAACAGTCCGTGCACGCAGTCGGGATGCTCCGCCACGTCGCAGGCCATGGGGAACAGCGCGACGCCGAAGGCGAAGATCCCCGCGACGTTGTGAATCAGGTTGTCCGTGTCGTCCAGGCCGCGATAGGAGTACAACACTCCGCCGAGAAAAGCCAGGAACATCAGGAAAAGCGTCCGGGGCAGGCCTCCGTCCCTGACGGCGAAATAGTAGTCGCTGAGCGAGGGTTCGAGTTCGTGGACGAAGAAAAACCCCGAACAGGCGATGAGCAGCGGCATCCCGATCAGCGCCCCTCCCGCCAGCATCCGAAGACGGCGGTACGTCCTGCCTATGCTCTGGTCCGCGAAACCTCGGTTCTTTTTCATTTCCGGCTCCCTGTCGAGAAGTTTGAGGAACACGTTCGGGTCGCCCGTGGAACAGGGCGAGCTTGCGCATGCTCGAAATCAACCGTTTAAGCTATCGAACGCCATCCCGTATTTTCCCGATTACGCATCGTTACCCCAAACCCGGCCATAAACGCGCCGAGCTTCACTGGATCCAGCAATCCATCTGTGCGCACGCCGGTACAGAGATCAACGCCGAAAGGCCTGACTGTACGAATGGCTTCGCGGATATTGCCGGCGTGCAAGCCTCCGGCAAGAAAAACCGGTAGATCCGTGTTCTGAACGATCACCCTGCTGAGGGCCCAATCGTGCGTTCGCCCTGTGCCGCCAAGTTCTTTGACCTGCGCGTTCTGTTTGCCCGAATCCAGTAGAATCGCATCAACGTCGCGACCGGCTTGCAACGCCTCGTCAACCGAAGACTCATCATCGACGTGCACAACCTGCACAAGCGACACCCCGGGCAGTGCATCGCGAAGGGCCGCGTGGGCTCCGGCCTCCAGGCGGTCGCATATCTGAATGGTATTGACGCGGCATCGTTTTTGTTGAGCAATAATTTCCGTCGGTTCGGTTCGGCTGGTCAGGAGAACGGTCGCAACCGCCGGCGGGACGCTGGTAGCGATTCTTGCGATCGACTCCTCCGTGATCACGCCTGGACCGCTGGGCATTTCCGACACCAGGCCCAAGGCGGAGGCTCCTTTACTCACGGCAAGACGTGCTTCTTCAACGGAACCGATACAACAAATTTTTACTCGAACCATAAGCATGGCGATTAATGCAGGCTACGCCAGCTCGGCGCTCCATTCGACCCTGCATCCGGAGGCCCGCAGCATGGCGGTGACGCTGCAGTACTTGTCCATCGAAAGCGATATCGAGCGTTCGAAATCCTCCATCGGGCAGTCGGAACTCCGCAGCCGGTAAACGATCCTGATCGCCGTGAACACCTTCGGGTGCTCCGTGGCGCGCTCGGCCTCGACGTCGGCGGTCAGGCGCACGACTTCCCGTCGCTTTTTCATCAGGATGCTGATGATATCCATCATGGAACACGCCGCGAGCGATTCGAGCATCACCTCCATGGGAGAGGAGGCCGAGTCGGCGCCGTGAAATTCCGGAGTGGTGTCGAACAGCGTGGTTTGGCCGGCCTTGCCCGTACCGGCAAGCGGCATGGTTTCGTTGAAATCGACGGTCACCTTCATCATCGGGTCCTCCTGCTCTTCCGGTTATAGAAAAGCGACGGGCCGTCCAGGACCTCCCGGCCGCTTTCGTGAAAGATCGCGCGGCAGTCGTCAACGGTTTCTCCCCGTCCCTCCTCGGTCTTTTCCTCGACGTCGCGGGGATTTGCCCCGACTTCCGCCCAGAAAAGATTCGCTCCGGCGATTGCGCCCAGCGTGCAGGGTTCGTGCGTACAGTTGCCCGTGACGGAATCGGGCATCCCGAGGCGGGTGACGGCGACGATCTGGGCCATGCGCAGTTCGCTGATCAAGCCGCGTCTGGCCATTGCCGTTCCGGGTATTGGAATGCGCCGGGCGGCGCCGCTGTAGGCCGGGTTGAAGGAGGCCGTAAATTCGATCATTTCGGCCAGTTCCCCGTTCGTATGTTCCGGACCGACCGGCTCGACGCAGGTGCCGACCTCGAGACCTGCTTCGAGAAAGTTGCGGATACTTTCCTTTCTCTTTTCCGGCGAAAGCGTGCTGTCCGTTCCTTCCCGCAGCCGCAGGGCGTGATAGACGCCTGCGAAGCCCGCGTCGCGGAGCGTCTCCGCATGCTTCAGCGACTGGTCGCCGATGTTGGCGATCAGGGTCGTGGCTGGATGCAGGTTTCTCCTGATTTCCCCGCCCATCTCGATGAACCGCTCGAACGGATACCCGGCGGTAGACATGATGAATATGGCGTTCGCGCCGTCCGCCTCGAACCGGCGGGCATGCGAAACAGCCTGCTCGACCGTCAGTTCAGTCGCCTCGTGAAAAACATCGTTGACCTTCGCGAAAGAGCAGAAAAGGCAGTCGCAGGGACACGGCGCAAGGTTGAGGGCAAACTGCGCGTGGACTTCAGCCTTGCCGCCGGACAACTCCGCCGAAAGGCGGTTCGCCTCGGCCATGACCATGTAGGTTTCGGCCGCGTCCGTCGGCAGGCTGAGAAGATAAACCAACTCCTCCCTGGAAAGGACCTCACCCGAACGCCTTTTCTTCAGTATCTCACCGACACGCATAGGCTATATTTTTCATATGCAATCTGTCGAACATGACGTGCCGCCTGCACGACAGATGCAATGTTCCAGCAGTCGCCCATTCATTCCAGGACAATCGCGACCACCGAATATCCGGAATTCCTCTTGCCGAATGCCATACTCTGACGATCTCGACAAGGTGCTTTGCATTATCGATTCTCTACAACAATCCGGCAGGGTTTACGAATCACTTCACGAATAAGCGGCTCTTTGAACTCAGGCACGATACGCCCGGATTCAGGGAAATCGGACAATTTTTCCACTGATATCCCTGAGGTCGTATTTTGCTGAAGAAGACCATATCAGCTTGAAAGCCATTCCGTGAACCCTTCCTTGATCTGTTCGTGAACAGTGCCTTTGCCTTCATCGAGTTCACGAAGCCCTTTTCGAATCCTGAAATAAAATCAATCCGCTCCCGAATATCTTCCCATGTCGCATCGTCCGGGAGATATTGAATGTTCCTGATAACCATTTCCCTGGTAGTCTTGGTAGGTTACCTGTACTCACAACGTTTCAGTCGTCAAACAAATATACTGCATTAGCGTTTGTAATGACAAGCATCTCCTCAGCCCCTTCCTGAAACCTTACGGAACGCAACACCGAGATCGCCGCCGGTGAGGAGGAACATGTCCCGGCACTCCTGCAACGACCGCCCCCAGGAAACGATCTCTTTCAGTTTCGCGGCGCGATACTGTTTCTGTGGAAAAAATGGAAGGCGACACCGTCGTTCGCGATGCGCAGGCGTTACTCAGCGAGCACCCTGTCGAGCACTTCGACGATCCGCTGCGAGGCGGCTCCGTCCCACTTCTCGGGGATTTTTGCGTGTTTGGCGGGCTTGCCTTTCGCCAACTCCCCGATGCGGCGCAGGATATCCTCTTCGTTCACGCCTGCCAGGATGTTGGTACCGATCTCGATGGTCGCGGGGCTCGGGGTTTCGGCAAGCATAGTGATGCAGGGCACCCGCATGACGGTCGATTCGTCCTGCACGCCTTCGGCATCGGTCAGGATGAAGAGCGCATCCTTCACGACCCGCAGAAAATCGACATAGCCGAATGGGGTCCGGACCTGCACGCCCCCGATCGCCGCGAGCATGCCCTTCCTGCCGTGCTCTTCCATTACAGCCTCCACCCCGGCGTTCTGCAGGACGAGGACGAGGTGTTTTTCGGCGATGGCCGAGACGAGCCTGGCGAGACGGTCCAGCGCTTCGACGGAATCAAGGGCCGCGGCGTTCTGCAGGCTGACCATCGCGTACGTTTTCGGTTCGAAGCCAAGTCCGCCGAGCACGGCCGAAGCGTTCGCCTGTTCGATCATGGCGGCGAGACTGTCGATCGCCATGTTGCCGACGAAGAAGATACGCTCCTCGTCGACTCCTTCGCCGACAAGGTTATAGACCCCGCTGTGCTCGCTCACGAAAAACATGTCGGCGACAGCATCGATCAGCCTGCGGTTAACCTCCTCCGGCGCGGCGCGGTTGTAGCTGCGCATGCCCGCCGCGACGCGGCCGAGGGGAAGGCCCAGCTTCGCCGAAGCCAGAGCGGCGGCGAGCGAGATGTTGTCATCCCCGGCGACGATCACGAGATCCGGCCCGTGTTCCGCCATCAGGGACTCGAATCCGGTCATGGCGAACGCGATCCTGCCGACCGGCGAACCGCTGTTCGACCCCACCCGTGCGACGCCGTCCGAGATCCCGAAAAGCGCCGGAAGATCCTCGCCCGCCGGCTCGCCCGCGGGAATTCCCGGACATGCCAGCACAGGCGTATAGGCTTCGGAAGCCTCGAGAGCCCTGAACAGGGGAAGAATGCGGAGCAGGCCGGGATTGTCCCCGGCGGCCAAAAGAATCTTTTTCACGGCTTCAACCTTTTTTACATTGTCAGAAGGGTCCGACGGAAACAGTCTTTTTTCCCGTCACCCGCATACACAATCATCGCGCCCGGTCCACATGAACATACGCTCGAAATTCCTCATCGTCCCGCTCGGCCTGCTGCTCGCGACACTCGTTCCGGCAGGACCGGGACCGAACCATAATACCGCCTGCGCGCAAGATAAAAAAATAATTCTGGAACGCGCCGACCGGCTCCAGGGCGGCGAGGAACGCTCCCCCGCGGGAAGGATAGAGCAGGTCCGCACGGTGTCTGGCAACGTCGTCTTCCGGCAGGAAAACCTGCTCCTCCGCTGCGACCGGGCGACCGAATTCCTCGAAAGCGGCACGGTGAAACTCCGCGGCGACATCTTTATCACGGACGGAAAAATCGAGGTTTATTGCGACAACGCCCTCTATTTCCCCGACCGGAAAATCGCCGAACTCGAGAAAAACGTGCGGTCGAGAACGCTCGAGGACGATCTTCGCACGAAATCGAAACGGGCAAAGATCGACAACGTCAACGACCGCGTCTGGATCTTCGACGACGCCGTAGCCTGGCAGGACGACAGGCAACTCAGCGGCGACAGCATCATGGTGCAGCTCGCGGAGATCGACGGAAAGAAAAAGGCGAAACACATCGTGACATCCGGCAAGGCGTTTTTCGCGGCCCGGGATACCGCCGACACCTCGAAGGAACTCTACAATCAGCTCAGCGGACGCAAGATGACCATCGACCTGAAAGACGGCTCGGGCGTCGAGGGCATCAGGGTCGAATCGCAGGCAAGAAGCCTCTACCACACCTACGACGGCGGGGAGCCTTCCGGGGTGAACTACTCCAGCGGCAACGTCATCGAAATGTTCTTCCGCGAAGGCAAGCTGCACCGCATACTGGTCAGCGGCAACGTCGAGGGAAAACAGTACCCCGACAGGCTCCGTGGCGCGTCGGACATCAATTTGCCGGGGTTCAGGTTACGGTTCGACGAACGCCCGCAGTTTTAACGCCGTTGTTGCATCGTTGATTCGTTGAACTGTTGAAGCGTGAAAGTCACGCTCTTCCCTCTCCCCGGACCACCCGCTACAAGTAACAAGGCGTCACTGGCAGAATAAACGACGGCATACGGATAAGAGAAAGACGATACAAAAGCGAAAGCCTTCCGGTCGGAAGGCTTTCAAGTGTCAATGCCGCGGGGCAGCGGCCTTACTTGGCGAGAGGACAGGTGCCCGTGGGGCAGGCGCCGGCGGCGCCGGTGTCGCAACTCTGCTTGCTGTAGTCGGTCTTGTAGAAGCCCGAACCCTTGAGCATGAACCCGCCTTCGGCGCTGATCACGCGTTCAAACGCCTCGGCTCCGCATTCCGTACATCTGGTCAACGCATCGTCGCTCATTTTCTGAAACACTTCCTGCTCATATCCGCATTCCTTGCAACGGTACTGATAGGTAGGCATCTCGGTTTCCTCCTTGATCTATTTCTGGCTATTATGTTGTTCGTTGATTCTGTTTTCCTGTAATAGTGCGGTATGCTGCAAAACGTCCCTTCAGGATGAATGTACAGCATGTTCTTTTATATAATTATATTTTCAAAAATAAAAAACAGGCGTCGTGCTCGCAAAGACCCAGGGAATCGTCCTCAGGGAAACGAAGTTCCGTGACCAGTCGAAGATATGCTCCCTCTACACCAGGGATTTCGGAAGGATATCGGTTATCCTCAAGGGCGGGCGGAATCCGAAAAACCGCCTGTCGGGCATCTTCAGCACGGGCAACCTGCTGGAAATCGTCATTTACAGAAAAGAAAACCGCGACATTCAACTGGTCAGGGAAGCCCGCATCGTCCACAGCCCCCTGACGGCCGAACCCGACCTGGAGCGCTACAGCGCACTCTACCAGCTCATCGAAACCGTCAAGAGCGCCACGCGAGGCGAGGAACGCAACACGCGCCTGTTCGACGCGCTCAGTGTCACCATCGAACGGCTCTGCTCCCCCGCCGGCGATTACAACGTCCTCCTGGCATGGTTCATGCTTCGCCTGATCACCTCTCTCGGATTCGAGCCCTCCCTTGACCGGTGCGTCCTCACCGGACGGGAAATCCGGCCATTGGTACGGCAGGACGCTATCGACCGGCTTTTCCTGCTCTATGAACAGGGCGGCGTGGCCGTCGCGCCCAAAAATGCGGCATCCGGCGCCGACAGGCAGCTTCTGCCGCTGTCAGTCTACCTGCTCATGATCGCCCTGCGCGATATCGACGTCCGTTCGATCGACGACCTGGAGCCATCCGGAAAAACCGGGAAGCAGCTCTGCGACATTCTTCAGAACTATTGCGCCCGTCACGGCGAGCACGAACCCCGCCCGAAAAACCGGACCGTCATCACGCAGATCCTCTCGAACCCCGGTCATCAGGGGCTGAATGACGTCAAAAAGTAAAAAAACAGCTACGGAACCGGCGGTTTCAGACCGGTCGCACGGACAAACCCTTAGACACATCAACGGCTCAACAACTGCAATCCTCCTTGCAGTCCCGTCCCGTCTTTCATATCTTCGTGAGTATTTCTATCTTGGTGGTTTATCGTAACACATCATGTCTTCAGTCAATCTTTAACCGAATTGGTGAATATGCCTCAGTTATCCAAATCAGCGGAACTGTTCGAGAAAGCGAAGCAGTTCATTCCCGGCGGCGTCAACTCCCCGGTACGTGCTTTCAAATCAGTCGGCGGCACCCCGATCTACATGGCCAAGGGCCAAGGCGCATACATGACCGATGTCGACGGTAACACCTATCTCGACTACGTGGGTTCCTGGGGCCCGTTCATTCTTGGCAGCATGCACCCGAGAATCACGGCCGCCCTCGAACACACCCTGACGAAAATCGGCACCAGCTTCGGCACGCCGATCGAAATGGAAATCGAAATCGCCGAACTGCTCTGCCAGATCGTGCCGTCGCTCGAAATGGTGCGCATGGTCAACAGCGGAACCGAGGCGACCATGTCGGCCGTCCGTCTGGCGAGAGGCTATACCGGCCGCGACAAGATCATCAAGTTCGAAGGCTGCTACCACGGTCACGGCGACAGCTTCCTCATCAAGGCGGGTTCCGGCGCACTGACTCTCGGAGCTCCCGACAGCCCCGGCGTAACCAAAGGCACCGCGAACGATACGCTCAACGCAAAATACAACGATATCGAGTCAGTCAGGCTGCTCGTCAACGAGAACAAGGGCAACATCGCCGCGATCATCATCGAACCTGTCGCCGGCAATACCGGTGTCATCCCCGCCCAGCCGGAATTTCTCCAGGCCCTTCGCGACCTCTGCACCGAGGAAGGCATCGTGCTGATCTTCGACGAGGTCATGTGCGGTTTCCGCGTGGCTCTCGGCGGCGCGCAGGAACGCTACGGCATCACCCCCGACCTCACCACGATGGGCAAGATCATCGGCGGCGGCCTCCCGGTCGGAGCATTCGGCGGCAAGCGCCAGATCATGGAACGTATCGCGCCGCTCGGCGACGTCTACCAGGCGGGTACGCTTTCCGGCAACCCGCTCGCGCTGACCGCGGGCCTCGAAACCCTGAAAATCCTGCGCGACGAGAACCCCTATCCGGAACTCGAAAAGAAGGCGGCGTTCCTCGAGGAAGGCTTCAGCGACAATATGCGAAAGCTCGGCCTGAACTACGTGCAGAACCGCGTCGGCTCGATGGCCTGCCTCTTCTTCACCGAAACCACGGTAACCGACTACGACACCGCGGTCACCTCGGACCTCAAGAAATACGGCAAGTACTACCACTCGATGCTCGATCAGGGCATCTACCTCGCCCCGTCACAGTTCGAGGCGATGTTCACGAGCGCCGTCATGACCGACGAGGACCTCGAGAAAACCGTCAAGGCAAACTACGTAGCGCTGCAGGCAGCGGAGGCGTAAGGCTGACAACCGACCAGAAACGAAAAGAGGCCGCCTCGAAAGGGCGGCCTCTTTTTTTTGAATCGCGGCGGCGGTTACCTGCGCTCACGCGTCCGGCTTGACGACCGCCGCGCGAACATCTTCCATCGTCAGATGGACATGAGCTCCCGATTCCCTTACCAGTGATTCCAGAACCGGCAGAAACGCCTCGACGCGCCATCTGTCGTCGATGATTTCGATCACAACGGGAAGATCCGGCGAAAGCTCGAGAACCCTTGCCGCATGCACCTTGCCGCTGATACCGTAGGAAAGGATCCCTTTCAGCACGGTCGCGCCCGCCAATCCCTCCTGCCCGGCACGTTCGACAATCACCTCATAGAGCGCTCGATGGCGGTGTTTCGTCCGCTCACCCGCATGGATGCGAAGACGCAGCCTGTTTTCGAACTGCATGGCCATATCTGTTACGTTGTCGTGGTTTAGGATTCCTCTCCCGGCAGCCCTGCGAAAACGGGCGAAAGATTTTTCGCTCTTACGGCTTTGTCAGCGTGACCCCTGCATTTTGCATACTGCACACTGAAAACTGCCGACTGATTCTCCCCTGCCGACGGTACCGTCTCTTCCGGCTCAACAGATCAACAACACGTCACGTCCACAGCCTCGCCAGCAGCATGCCGAGGTAGAGGCATAGGATGCCGCAAGCGACGCTGCCGAAAAGGTAGACCGATGCGTAGAGCATTTCTCCGTCGCGAAGCAGGGAAACAGCTTCGAACATGTAGGAGGAAAAGGTCGTGAACCCGCCGCAAAACCCGGTTGCAAGCAGCAGGCGCATCTCGGGAGAAACCAGTGCCGAGGTTATGGAAAGCTCGCTGATCAAACCGATCAG
>RRYU01010717.1_pt2 | contig 16387 bp, 12 predicted proteins | sample 2162651 | NCBI WGS metagenome assembly RRYU01 (sample SAMN10267283, study PRJNA491782) | microbial mat metagenome | isolation source: biomat in the production well | place: Japan: Minami-Kanto gas field, natural gas well KTG3 | collected 2017-06 | reverse complement strand
ATTTTAATTTTTGGCCTTTCCACCATTATCATTTCGTTTATGGGCTATGATTTTGAAACCTCGATAGGCGCATCCATAGCAAGTTTGGGTAATATTGGCCCAGGAATTGGATCAGTTGGACCGGTCGATAATTATGCTTTCTTTTCGGATATCACAAAGTGGTTTCTCTCTTTCCTCATGCTAATAGGTCGCTTGGAGCTGTTTACTGTTCTCATACTGTTTTCTCCTTATTTTTGGCGAAAATGATACATGCCCTGCATGATTTTGTAATTTTGACACCCTACGTGCACAATGGATAAACTCTCAGTAGCCATCATCACCCTTAATGAGGAACGAAACATAGGCCGTTGCCTGGAGTCTGTTCAGGCTGTAGCAGATGAAATTGTTGTAGTTGATTCTTTCTCAACTGACGATACGTCTGAAATATGTGAAAGCTATGGAGTCAATTTCAGCACCCATCCATTCGAAGGACATATTGAACAAAAGAACTATGCCCTTTCATTATGTGCACACAAACACGTGCTTGCATTGGATGCTGATGAAGCGCTTTCAGCTGAACTTAAGGAATCCATCCTGAATGAAAAGCAGTCAGGCTTCAAAAATGCATACAGCATGAACCGGCTCACCCGTTATTGTGGCAGGTGGATACGTCACGGCGGTTGGTATCCTGATAAAAAAATCAGGCTTGTAAACAAGGAGCAAGCCAGTTGGGGAGGGACCAATCCACACGACAAACTCCTTACACACAGAACCATCAAACCAATTCATTTAGAAGGAGATCTGCTGCATTATTCCATCAATACCATTGATGAACACATCAAGGTGGTACATAATTTTGCCAGGCTGGGCGCTCATGCACTACATAAAAAAGGAGAAAAAGCACCAGTCCTGATGGAATACCTGTCCCCAGTCTATAAATTTATTCAAAGTTACTTTTTCCAACTCGGTCTGGTTGAAGGAAAACATGGCTGGCATATCGCAAAGTATTCAGCCAAATCTAAGTATTTGAAATATAAATTATTGCGAGAGCTCAATCAGCAAGCCAAAACCTCCTGATTGCTTCTGTACTGTAACCAAAAGTTCCATAATTATTAGTCCTACTTAAGCTCCATGGTGTAGGTCTCCATATTTTGTGAAATATTAATATCATACCATTCATTATCAAAGAATTAAAGGGTTAAGAGAATGAACTGTTAAAGCAATTTGAAAAGCTGCAGTCGGGGGTTGTTGTTTTCAGCGATTGTGGTACATTTGCCACAAGGTCCTTTAATTATAGAAATTAAATTTCAATACGTGAACATATTGCATGTATCAACAGCTCTTTCATGGCGTGGGGGTGAGCAACAGTTGGCCAACCTCATCAAGGCAAATAAAAATTCATGCAATAATATCGTGTTTTGTGCCCGTGGTTCAGTAATGCAATCTCATTGTGAGCACCATAAAATCCTGCATCATACTTTCAGGAAACGTTTTCCCGGCCTATACCTGGCAGCATCAAGTATAAAAAAACAGTGTAAACGCCATCGTATTTCATTGATCCATTGCCACGACAGCCATGCCCACACTATTGCGTTTTTATCAGCACTTTTTTTCGGAAATAAGAGCCCCATCATTGTACACCGCCGTGTTGATTTCCCAATAGGTAAATCCTGGTTGTCAAGGCATAAATACAATTATAAAACCATAGCAGGGTATATTTGTGTGTCCGAAGCCATTAGAAAAATCCTGATCAAAGATCTCAAGCACAAAGAAAAAGCAATCACGATCTACAGCGGTATCGACTTCAGTCGATTTGACAATTACCTAAACAACCGCAGTCAGCTCAAAAATGAACTGGGTCTTGCCGGCGATGCCATCCTTATTGGTAACACCGCAGCATTAGCACCACATAAGGATTATGACACTTTCATCAGGACAGCCCACAGGCTATTGCTGCGGCATCCTGATTGGCATTTTGTGATCATGGGTGATGGGCCTTTGCGCAGGCAGGTTGAAAACCGGATTGCATCACTCAATCTAAAAAAAAGTATAATTTTGACCGGCTTCAGGAATGACCTGCCAGCACTACTGCCAGGTTTGGATATATTTTTAATGACTTCTAAAACCGAAGGTCTGGGCACAAGTTTGTTGGATGCTTTTTATCTGGGAATACCTGTAGTAGCAACCAAAGCAGGGGGAATCAGCGAACTTGTTGACGATGAAACAACTGGTTTGCTGGCTGAAGTTGGGGATGATAGGACACTAGCTCGACAAGTGGAGCGACTCATTATGGGCGACAAATTACGTAAACTTGTTTGTGCCAATGCCCGTAAGAAGGTCATTCATTTTTCACACACTCAAACAGCTAATCGTACAATACAATATTATCAGGACCTTTTGACAAAGTATAAGATAAACCAATAATCCAGTCTATGGCTAAAAACACTAAACCTGCTGAATGGCTTGTTCTTGTGAATCCAAATGCTGGTCTGCGGGCCGGCGAAAAAGACTGGCCTGAGATAAATCATCTGCTGTCCCATTATGGGTTTAACTTTGATGTGGTTTTCACTGAAAAACCTTTTCATGGCATCGAACTCAGCCGGTTCATGATTCAGGAAAAAGGCTATCGTAAGATCATAGCTGTGGGTGGTGATGGGACGCTAAATGAGGTGGTGAATGGAATTTTTCAACAAAAAAGATACAAGGAAACCGAAATCATCTTGGGGATGATTACAGTTGGAACAGGAAATGATTGGGCCCGCATGTATTCATTTCCAAAAAATTACAAGAAAGCTGTCAAAATTTTACGCAAAGAAAGAACATTTTTGCAAGATGTCGGCAAAGTAAAATATCGTTATGACTCCTCGGAAGGATACCGCTATTTTGTAAATATGGCAGGTATGGGTTATGATGCACTTGTTGCAAAAAAAACCAACCTCATGAAGGCCAAAGGCCGAGGCGGTACATTTGTATACCTCTTTAATTTGCTCACCGGATTATTTCAGTATGAAGACACTCAACTCAATATCATTGTTGACGGAAAACAAGTTTTTGATGGCAGGGTGTTCAGCATGAGTATTGGCATCTGCAAATACAACGGAGGAGGCATGATGCAACTCCCCAATGCCATACCGGATGATGGATTGCTTGATATGACCCTGATTCGGAAAACAACGAAATTCAGAATCGTCTCGAACATCAAAAATCTGTATGACGGTTCATTCATACATATGCCAGAAGTTGAAACATATAGTGGTAAGCGTATTTCCATTACTTCAACACCGCGTCACTCTATTTACCTTGAAACCGATGGCGAATCACTTGGCACTTCACCACTTGACTTTGAGGTTGTTCCGAAAGCGATTAAATTGATCGTTCGTAAAAAAGCACTTAAGGAATTTGGTGGTCTTTAGCATAAATGGCCAAGCCCGGATACAGGTCCAGACCAATCAATTCGTTACAACACCAGCAGAAACACTATTTTTGCAGCAAAACAAAGCTAAATGAATACCGCAAAAGGCCTCATGCTCTTCATACGTTGGTTGCTGAAAGCAGTGGGATACCTGTTGTTGATCTTTTTTGCCGTTCTACTGATATTTTATCTCACAGCACCTGTCTACCAATTTAGTGAACCGCAGCCCTTTGCAGGTTCTTTTCTGCATAATCCCTATCAGGATATGGACCCGGAAAACTGGCGCAAATACAATTTCCAGGTGCAATCGCGTGCATGGGGCGGAATCACCGATGGGCGTGATAATACCAATGAGATGATTGACAGTATTTACCACTTGCTGGGATATGATTATGTGGCCACCTCCGACTATCAGAGAATCAATTACCATGGCAAGGAATCTGAGCGATTTATACCTACCTATGAACATGGTTATGGCATACGTAAAACGCACCAGGTATGTATAGGTGCTGAAAAAGTATTGTGGATCGACTATCCTTTTTATCAAAACTTAAGTCATAAGCAAGGTATAATTGATAAACTAAACGAACATTGTGACCTGGTGGCACTGGCACATCCCCTTCTACGTAGCGGATACCAGCTGGAGGACATGAAATACCTTAGTGACTACCCGCTCATGGAGGTGCTTACCAATATGCGGGTTTCGACCGCACATTGGGATATGGCCCTTTCGCATGGCCATCTGGTGTATTTGCTTGCAAATGATGACGCTCATGATGTGACCAACAGCAACGAGGTGGGTCGGCGCTTTACCATGATCAACGCACCGGATATGAAACGTGAAACCATTGTGGATATGCTCGGAAGAGGAAAAGCCTATGGCATGGATTTTTTTCGTGTTGATGATGAACCAATGCATCTGAAAATAGAAAGATCAAAACACATCCCGACACTCATTAAAGCCACCCTATCTACTGACACTTTGAAAGTTAGGGTAAGTGAAGAAGCTGTGGCTTTCAGGTTTATCGGACAAGGCGGTAAACTGGTTCATGAAGCCTCACGTGGCAGAAATGCATTTTACCAGATCAAGCCTGTGGATACCTATATAAGGACTGAGATTGAGTTTGCCGATGGTTCAATCATGTATCTGAATCCCATTACCAGGCATCCTGCAGCTGAACCTGTCCGGCAAAGGATAGCCAGTGTTGACCAAACAAAAACAGCCTTGTACAGAGGTGTTTACGTTATTATTATTGTTCTGTTACTGCGCTTTATCTATAAATGGCAACTGAGGAAATCAACAAGATCAGAAATCAAATAAACGTCAATGCGAACCGAGCCAGACTATAAAAAAGCGCTGCTCATACTGATAGGCATCAGTACACTCATCAGGGCATTCCTGGCAGCCTGGCTTGAACTGGGCAACGATGAGGTATATTACTGGACTTATGCTTTATATCCTGATTGGAGTCATTACGACCATCCGCCTATGGTGGGATGGATCATTCAAGTATTCAGCTTAAACCTGAAATTCGATTCTGAATTTTTTATCCGATTATCTTCAGTGGTTTTTATGGGCATAAATACCTATATCATTTACCTATCAGGCAAGCTCGTAAGCGATACCAAAACAGGGTTTGTTGCTGCCCTGCTTTATAATGCATCAGTATATGCTTTTGTGCTCACCGGTGTTTTCATTCTGCCCGACACCCCACAGAACCTCTTCTGGATGCTTTCCGTTTACCTCATGCTAAGATTTGTTTCTGCCAGTGCGGGCGTAAGTAGGAAACGGAATTTGATTATTTTGCTGGGTGTCACCATTGGGCTATCTATGCTTTCAAAATACACAGGTGTTTTTCTATGGATCGGATTTGGACTTTATGTGTTAATTTTCGACAGATCATGGTTAAAAAAACCAGTGCTTTACTTTTCAGTATTAATTTCAGCTATATTCATTCTGCCTGTGGTCATCTGGAACTACCAAAATGAATTTGTGAGTTTTTCCTATCATGGAAGCAGGGTAAGCATTTTTGAAGCAGGCCTGCGACCTGACTTCTTTTTCAGAGAACTCTTCGGTCAGATTTTTTATAATAATCCTATCAATGTAGCCTTGATCATTATGGCCATTGTTGCTGCATTCAAAGGTCGTTCATCCAACTATTTAACCACTCAACGATTGATATTGCTGATCTCTCTACCGCTGATCATGCTATTTCTTGTTTTCGCTCTTTTCAGAGCCACCTTACCCCACTGGACCGGTCCCGCCTATAACAGCTTACTGATCCTGGCAGCTGCTCACATTACATCCGGTAAGTACTTCCGGGCTAATACAATAATAGGTGTCCCCAAAGTGGTCAAGTCAGCCATTCTGCTCTTAGCTCTTTTTCTTCTGTTGGGAAGTTTGCAGATTAAATTCGGATTCATCCCCATGCAGGATAACAATCCTTATCATCGGCTTGGACGCCATGATATTACACTTGATATGTATGGCTTTCGCCCACTTCTACCTGCTTTTCAAGAAATTAGAAAAATCAAAATAAGCAAGGGTGAAATGAGTGAGTTCGATGCCATGGTCAATGAAAACTGGTTTGAAGCCTCTAAATATGACTATTACCTTGCCCGGCCGCTTCAACTCCGGTTGCTTGGACTTGGCAGGTTCGACCGGATCAATAAATACAATTGGATCAATGATGCCCGGGGAGGTTTCTCTTTAGGAGAAAATTACTGGTACCTCACTGATAGTCGAAACTATAAACATCCCGAGGAGGTTTATACAGGATTATTCTCCGAAATCATTGCATCAGATACCATTACGATCATGCGGATGAATAAACCGGCTAAGCGTGTTTTTGTATTTATGCTGAAGGACTTAAAAGAGGATCCGGAAACTTTCTTCAATCGGGCTTTCTGATTATGCAGCTTGATTTATTAAAAATATACTCAGGATTACATTTATAGATAAGCATTTCATTGACTTAATAATAAAATGTGAGGGTATTATTTGGATAAACAGAAATAATCTATACCTTTGCACTCCCAAAATTGATTCAAGATGAAACGTACATTTCAACCATCGAACAGAAAGCGTAAAAACAAGCACGGTTTCAGAGAAAGGATGTCAACAGCCAATGGAAGAAGGGTTTTAAAGCTAAGACGTGCTAAAGGAAGGAAAAAGTTAACCGTCTCTGACGAGCAATAGTCAGGAAAGATTGCTTGTATTTCAATAAAGATATCAGAAGGTGATGACTACATTGCCTTCTTTTTTTGTTTATGCCCGTTCTGTATGGCATACAACTGCAGCCTTTCATCACTATCACCAAATGTTACAGCCATAAATCGAGCGGCTCATCACAATGGTTATCATCAAAAAAATGTAATTTCGCATCAAGTGTAATTCTAACAACAGGCTGGTTTTTCATGGAAACGCTGCTTCTCATCATTTTCTGGATCATTCTAATCTTTTACCTTTTCAAGCTGGCAATCAGGTATGTGCTGCCTTGGTTTGTTAAACGTTATATCCGCAATATGCAGCGCAACATGCATGACTACAATCAAAAAACACAGCAGCAACAAGGCGGCATGAAGGTCAGGCAATCACAAGAGGATGAGCCCAAAATTGATCCTGACGTTGGAGAATACGTTGATTTTGAGGAAATAAAAGACAATAATAAATCCGAATAATATGGAATTGAAATCCATCAATTGGAAGGGAATGCTTCCTTATCTGACAGCCATCATGCTGTTCATTGTGGTCACCTATGTTTATTTCAATCCATTGCTCGAAGGCAAACGATTGAACATGCATGACATTAAAATGCATAAAGGAATGTCGAAGGAGATCATGGATTTCAGGGAACAGACCGGAGAAGAACCACTTTGGACCAACTCCATGTTTGGCGGTATGCCAGCCTGGCAAATTTCAGTAGTTTATACCGGCAACTTGATCAGACATGTGAAAAAAGTAATTACCTTATACATGCCATTCCCTGCCAATGCAGTGTTCATGTATTTTATCGGGTTTTTCATCCTTCTGCTTGTCTTGGGCGTTAACCCATGGTTAAGCATAGCAGGGGCATTGGCATATGGTTTCTCCTCCTATTTTTTTATTATACTGGGTGCAGGCCATACTTCCAAAGCCTACGCCATCAGTTATATGGCCCCTGTTCTTGCCGGCATCATCATGGCCTACAACGGAAAAGTTATCAAAGGAGGTTTGTTGGCAGCAGTGGCTTTGGCGCTTCAACTGGAAGCAGGCCACCTTCAGATCACTTACTACCTATTGCTAATCATCCTTGTTTTGGGCTTGTTTCAACTGTTTGACGCTTTAAAAAACAAGCAATTACCTCTGTTTACAAAGGCTACCGGTGTCCTGATTGCTGCAGCTGCATTTGCTACACTCACCCACGGCACCAACCTTTACGGCACCTATGAATACGGAAAAGAAAGCATGAGGGGCAGGCCCGTATTGGAACACAATACAGATGATCAAACGCGTGGACTCGATCGCAGCTATATTACTCATTGGAGTTACGGCATAGGCGAAACCTGGTCGTTACTTATACCGAATGCAAAAGGTGGTGGATCGGCACTCATTGGGAACAATCACCCAGCACTTGATCACGCTGACCGGAATTTCAGACCGAGTATTGCCCAGTCAAATGCTTATTGGGGTGATCAGCCGGGTACTTCAGGGCCGGTATATGCAGGAGCCATTGTGATGTTTCTGTTTGTTTTGGGGCTGTTCGTTGTAAAGGGAAAATACAAATGGATACTGCTAGTCGCTACAGTTTTGTCTATTTTATTGAGCTGGGGTAAGAATTTTATGCCATTTACAGATTTCTTCCTTGATTATATACCTGGTTATGATAAGTTCAGGGCAGTTTCCATGACGTTGGTCATAGCCGATCTGACCATTCCTTTATTAGGTTTCATGGGCTTGTATGCCATATACAAAAATCCAGATCTTATCACAAAAAACAAAAAGTACTTCTACCTTGCCTATGGCCTAACCGGTGGGTTGGCTCTGCTATTTTATTTGTTTCCCAATTTGTTTTTTAATTTCCTGAGCAGTATGGAGCAAGAACAGTTTACGCAACTTAAGGCTTCAAATCCTGCTGACAGGGCTCAGTATGACCTATTCATATCACAACTTGAACTTGTAAGAGCAGCCATTTTCAAAGCAGATGCCTTACGCTCTTTCATTTACATTACTTTGGCTGCAGGTTTGGTCTATGCATTTGTTATAAATAAGTTAAAACAAAACTACCTAACAATTGCCCTTTTCGTGCTAATTCTTGCAGACATGGCAACCATAGCCCGCCGTTACATCAATGAGTCTGATTTTTTACCTAAAAGAAGGGTTGAAACACCATTTCAGGCCAGCAAGGCAAACCAGGATATTTTACGTGAAACCAAAACGGGAGATCGAGTTCTTGACATATCTACAAGCACGTTCAATGATGCTACAACCTCCTATTTTCATCATTCCATCGGGGGATATCATGGTGCCAAGCTGCAGCGCTATCAGGATATCATTGACCATCACCTCCAGGCTGAGATCGGTTCTTTGACGGAAACCTTACGTAACAACCCCAACTTAAATGCCATCAACAACCATATGGCCCAGCTTCAGGTACTCAATATGCTCAATACAAGATTTATCATATACCATCCCGAAGCAGAACCATTGCGAAACAGGCATGGCTTGGGGAATGCCTGGTTTGTTGAGCACATACACCACGTGGATCACCCGAACGATGAAATTGAGGCATTGGCCAAGGTTGATTTACGCAATACTGCTGTGATTCATAATGAGTTTGAGAAACTGCTGGTTGGATTCAGCCCAGGAATGGACACCAATGCATCTATTGACATGATTGATTATGCTCCCAACCATCTGACCTACCAAGCCAGCCTCCAGGAGCCCGGGTTAGCGGTTTTTTCACAAATCTGGTATACTAAAGGCTGGAATGCCTATTTAAATGGTGAGCCAATACCCATTTTGCGTGCAAATTATATTTTACGTGCACTGCAACTTCCAGAAGGCGAGCACATTATTGAGATGAAATTTGAACCTCGCGTCTGGTCCGTTGGTCAAAAAATTAGCCTCGCCAGTTCATTAATTCTGATACTTCTAAGTTTAGGATTTATAGGCAGCTGGCTTATCAAACCTTCAAAGACAAAGAACAGTTGAAAAAGGTTCTCATCATAACCTATTACTGGCCTCCCTCAGGAGGTGCAGGAGTGCAGCGCTGGCTTAAATTTACAAAATATTTGCGTGATTTTGACTGGGAGCCTGTTATTTACACGCCTGAAAATCCGGAATCACCAGCAAATGACCCTTCATTGGTTTATGAAATTCCACAAGGAATCTTAACGCTTAAAACCAAAGTGTGGGAACCTTATAACCTATATAAATTTTTCACCGGACGCAAGAAGGGAGAGCGCATCCAAACAGCCTTTCTGACTGAAAAGAAAAAAGCCGGCATAGCAGATCGAATCAGCATTTGGATCAGGGGAAACTTCTTCATTCCTGATGCGCGTGTATTCTGGATCAAGCCATCCATTAAATTTCTAAATCGGTGGTTAAAAAATAATAAGATTGACCTGATTGTTTCAACCGGTCCTCCACACAGCATGCACCTGATAGCACGCACACTAAAGCAGGATACGGGCATACCCTGGCTGGCTGATTTCAGGGATCCATGGACAAATATTGACTTTTATAACGACCTCCTCTTAACCAAATTTGCTGACCAAAAACACCACAGATTGGAGAAGGAAGTGCTGCGGCGGGCTGATGCCATTACATTGATCAGCAGTGGTATGGAAAAACAATTCAAAAGCATTGTTGACCGAAAATTTCATATAATCACCAATGGGTTTGATGAATCGGATTTTAAAGAAGTCACTGAAATCGACTACCAGGGCAAGTTTATCTTATCTCATATAGGATCACTAGTTAAAACACGTAATGTCATTAACTTATGGAAAGCTCTCCACGAACTTTCGGAAGAAATAAGCGGATTTTCAAATGATTTGGAAATAAGGTTCATCGGGACAGTTGACCTGAGTGTTAGAAATTCGATTACAGCCAATAATTTGGATAACTATGTGGTTTATGAAAAATATCTGCCGCACCACGAGCTCTTACAGGCATACAACCGTTCCGTTGTGTTGTTGTTGTTGATCAATCAAACCCCCAATGCTGAACTCATATTGACAGGAAAAGTTTTTGAGTATCTGGCAGCTAAAAGGCCGATTCTGTGCATTGGTCCGGCAAAGGGAGATGCCTCAGAAATAATCAGGGAAACGCATTCAGGACATATGTTTGGATTTGAAGAGAAAGACAGTTTAAAAAGCCAAATTCAAAAACTGTATATCGACTTCAAAGCAAGGAATATAGGACTTGATTCCAGGGGTATAAAAGTATATTCACGGCGGCATTTGACAGGGAAAATCGTTGATGTGATGAATGAAATCACCACTTAACATGAAATGACCCATTCTACGAGCAAAGATCGGCATCAATTAACTAACATATTTGATACAAAATCAGAAACATCATAATCCACATTAAAAACCTTATGCAACTCAGCCAGGATTGGATATCTCACTTGTGTCTCTTCGATTCTTAATAATTTAGTAGCAAAAACATTCACCGCAATCCTGCCTTCCAGCACAACCTTCTGTGAAATATCCGCAGTGAAGAACCCTTTACCAATCAAAAGGCCCAGGGTGCGGTTGCGACTTAGATCATTGAGTGCTGTAAGGGTAAAATCACCGAAACCACAATAATTAAACATGGTTTGCTCCAGTCCGCCAAAATGGATTAGCAATTGACGCATTTCGTTCATGGCACGCGTAAGCACAAGTGAACGCAAATTAGGTGAATCAAAATTGGCATCCACTATGCCTATGGCAATCGCATAGATGTTTTTTAGTATGCTTGCCAGCTCCACGCCCTTCAGGTCTGTACTGTGGTCAATATAGATGCAGGTGTCGGCGAATAGCTCATCAAACAATTGGAAATGATTTTCGTTTTTTGATCCCAGCGTAAATGCAGTGGGTTGATTATTGATCAGCTCGCGGGCAAAACTGGGGCCCTTTAAAGTAACAACAGGGTTTTCGCACACAGCATCTATGCAATCGGTGATCAGTCGGTTTTGACTGCAAAAGCCTTTGGCAAGATTGACCAGGATTGCATCAGAACGAAACACATCCTTATATTTTTCAACAACATCCAAAACGGCAACCGAAGGTATGGCCAGAAACAAAATATCTGCCTCTGCCATCACCCCATCATCTACAGTAGCTTTGATTGCAGAATTGAGTATGATCTTTGGAAAATACTTACTATTAATTCCTTTTGTGCTTATGTTGGCTATTACATCAAGTTCTTTGGACCAAAGACTGACCTCAGTTGATGGTTTGCCTGCCAGCTCATGAGCCATGGCCGTTCCGATAGCTCCGGCACCGATGATGCATATTTTTTTAGGTGAGTTCATTTATGCTTATTTTTGAACCGCATTTATGCGATGACAAATGTAGCCAAATCAATCGAAACACAATAATCACCATTTAACCATAAGGCTTTGGGCATTATTCAAAAGCAAACCATAAAAGGGACGGTCATTTCATACATGGGCGTTTTGTTGGGATTTGTTACCACAGGGCTGCTCCTGCCAAATTGGTTTAGCCTGGAGGAAAATGGTGTGATCAAATTGCTTGTTGCCAACACAGCAATATTTGCCCAGCTGGCAAATCTGGGATTTGCCAGTGTAACCACACGAATGTTCACTTATTTCCGCGACAAGAATTCGGCCCATCATGGGTTTTTGCTTATTGGTATCGGTGTATCAGTTGTAGGATTTTTGATTGCTTTAATTGTTTTTTACCTGCTCAAAGACTGGCTATTGCTGGGACGGGATGAGGCAGAGGGCCAGATGCTCAGTCAATACATTGATTTGGCTGTACCCATGATACTGGCTGTTACCTTCTTTCATCTTTTTGATAACTATTACAAGGTTTTGTACAATGCAGTAAAAGGTACGCTTTATAAAGAGGTTTACCAACGCTTTTTCATTCTTACAGCCATTGTGCTTTTCTTTTTTGATGTGGTAGACTTCAATGGATTTATTTGGCTCTATATCATTGCCTATTGTTTGCCAACCTTAATGCTGATGTTCAGCCTTATACTGGATGGTGAATTTGCTGTGAAACCCGATCCGGCCTTTCTGACAAAGGATATGACCAGGAGCCTCTATAACGTCGGTTTTTTTGGTATTATGGTGGGATTCAGTAATATCGCCATCCTGAATATTGACAGCATCATGGTAAACCACTACCTGGGATTGAGCGAGACCGGCATTTATGGAATCACATTCTTTTTTGGCACACTTGTTATCATCCCGTCACGCATGGTGAAAAAGATTACCTCGGCCCTGCTTGCAGATGCCTGGAAAGACAACAATCTAAAACTGGTGCAAGAGATCTACACAAAAACAAGCATCAACCAATTCATAATCGGGGCACTCATCCTGGTTGGCATTTGGGGAAATATTGATAATGTGTTTCATATCCTGCCTGATGAATTTAAGGCCGGACGCTATGTGATCCTCCTTATTGGGTTGTCAAACCTCATCGAGATGAGCGCCGGGGTGAGCGGAACCATCATCTCCGTATCACCCCATTATCGCTATATGAGTCACTTTATGATCATATTGCTCATCCTTATAGTGCTTTCAAACATGCTGTTTATACCTCGGTTTGGTTTAAACGGAGCCGCCTTTGCTTCAGTGTTTTCCTATACGATTTTTATTTCATTGAGGTTCTTCATTTTGAAGAAAAAGTATAATATGCAACCATTCAATATCAATCATATCAAGGTTATGGTGATAGCTATGGTCACCTTTGGACTGCAGCTGTTGATACCCGCGTTGCAACATTTTGTGCTGGATATTGCTGTGCGAAGCCTTGCGATAACTGTAGTTTACGGATTGCTGTGTATACAATTTAAGGCATCGGATGAGTTAATGGCCAATGTAGCCTATCTTAAAAAAACCTATCTTAAGAAATGAAACAAAAAAGGTTGTTGCTGATCTATCAGAATTATGCCACTTTTGTTCGGGAGGATGACCGGATACTCTCGACCCATTTCAAGGTGACAAGATATCGCCATCGATCCTCCAAAAACCCATTCCGTTTCATTCTGGAAATGGCAAAACTCAAATTATATTGTTTATTCAATATCTACCGATTTGATATTATTTACATTTGGTTTGCCGATTATCATAGCTTCATCCCCTCACTCTTTGGAAAGATAGCTGGCAAAAAAGTAGTGATTGTTGTGGGCGGATATGATGCTGTAAGCGTCCCATCTATCAATTTTGGTGTGTTTCTTAAAAAAAATTTCAGGGCTTTCTGTGCCAGGAGATCATACAAATTGGCTGATCTGATACTTCCTGTTGATGAAAGCCTGGTTGAGGGGCTCAATACCTATGCCGATCCAAGTGGAAATGGATACCCAATAGGCATCAGGCATTTTGTGAAGCGCCTCAAAGGCAATATTCAGGTAGTACCAACAGGATATGATGATCAGAAGTGGCGTAGGCATAAAAATATAGATCGAAAAAAGGCTGTTATCACCATAGGTGGTGCCCCCACCACACAGACGTTTAGGCGAAAGGGCCTTGATCTGTACCTTGATACCGCAGCCATTATGCCTGATATTTCTTTTTACTTGGTTGGATTACAAGGCAAAATGGAAGAAATGGCCAAAACCAGATCTACACCAAATGTGCATTTTATGGGCTATCTGCCCAATGATGAACTACCGGCTATACTTAGCAGTTGCAAGGTCTTTGCCCAGTTCTCAATGAGTGAGGGTTTGCCCAATACGCTATGCGAAGCCATGCTTTGTGAATGCATACCAGTCGGATCTGATGTGAATGGCATCCCAAAAGGTATTGGCGATTGTGGATTCATCCTGGATGAGAAAAACGCAGAAAAAGCCAAAGCACTAATTTTTAGAGCCCTTGATGCTGACGATGAGTTAGGCCGAAAAGCAAGAAAACATATTCAGGAACATTTTCATCAGACATATCGTTCAAGCAAGCTGATTCAACTTATTGATTCACTTAAACCATAATACTGATCAGATATTAAATAGTTGTATTATATCCATTGTTATCTTGGAAAAACTAAACTTACATATTACCGGGATCCCCTGCCTTATTGAGGTTCAAAATACACCGGGATCAGATCAATTGCTTGATGAGCTGAAACTATATCCCATAACTGACCATGAACCAGAAGTTGTTATCAGCTATCTCACTTATGATGAATTCATCAGGCTGCATGAAGCAAACGAAGGTGCATACCTGGTTTTTACATTTAAAAACTCGAAGGTGGTCCTTTCAACTGAGAAGAAACCAGCTCAAGCCTTCTTCTGTATTGTTCCACATAAAAATTTACTTTTTAAGCTTATGCAGAAGATTACAAGCAACCAATATACCATCCGGGAGGAATATGTTGGACAGATTTTTCACGAAAATGTGATCATCCCTTTGCTTAGCAGGATGGACGATATTTTGTTGATCCACGGTGCTGCATTCAATCTTAATGAAAAAACCATACTTATAGGCGGCCGTGGAGGTGTAGGAAAAACTTCCATTGCCTTAAGGGCATGTTTTCATAAGTCAGGTTCATTCATTACCGACGATATGGCCATAATCCGTTCACATTGCATTTATCCAAACCTTAACTTTCCAAAAATATACCAATACAATCTGGTAGGTGAACCACAGCTACAAAAACGGCTTATGGGATCATTCAGCATATTGCGAAAAATTCACTGGCTACTCTATTCACCTCTTTTTAGAAAACCTCCTCGAATACGTGTAAGACCTGATAGGATATTTGATGTTGGCAAAGCAGCAAAAATAGATATCTATTTTATCATTGAACGAACCAATCAAATCAATCTGTTTGAATATCAGAAGTTAAATAGTACCGAAGCTGCCGGTATTTCAGCTGTAATCATGCAGGAAGAGCTGGGTCAATTTAAGCTTGAAGATCATTTCTCTGAAAGGTATGTGACACAGTTCAAAGCTCAACTTTCCAAAACTGAGATCTACCTGGTAAAAGTAAGTGATTCCATGTCTCACCAGAAATACCTGAACCATATGGAATCGCTAATACTGCGGTTGACAAAAACTAAAAATTAAGCCCTCATCAACGGGAATCTTTTTTCCTGGCCTGCTTTATACTCGCATTCAACTCAAATCCAATAAGTAAGATCAATGCATTGAAGTAGATCCAAAGCAAAAAGATCAATAGGGTTCCAATTGAGCCGTACAAAGCATTGTATCGTGAAAAATTCTGAATGTAAAAGTTAAAACCCAGAGTACCCACGATGAGCAATACAGTTGCCAATATGGAACCCGGGCTAAAAAATCGATACTCACTACGCTCAGCCGGAGCAAGGTAATAAAGCAAAGAGACACTTAGAAACGTCAGGAGCAACACAATGATCCACTTCATCACAAGCAACATAATCACGGTAAACTCACCTTTGATCCATTCATGTTCAAGCATCCAGTAAATGGCAGTACCTCCCATGGTGATCAAAGCGATTGCGATAATAACAAAAAGGGAGAGTAAAACCATGATAAACATAGCGGACAGACGCTGCTGCCACCAGGTTTTGGTTTCGATGGCATGCCAGGTTTTGTTGAAACCATCCATGATCGCACTAACACCGTTGGTACTGAAAAAGAACGTGAGTACAAAACTTAAGGATAGCAAGCCCGTATTCTGTCTCTTTACAATATCAAAAATGGTACTCTCAACCATTTCATAAGTGTCAGGGGGGATCACATCCTCAAACAGATCAAGCAAGGTGTCTTGAAAGGCAGTTATAGGAATATATGGTATAAGCGTAAACAGGAAGATGATGAAGGGAAAAATTGCAAGAAAAAAATTAAATGAAACAGA
>RRYU01010699.1_pt2 | contig 16422 bp, 11 predicted proteins | sample 2162651 | NCBI WGS metagenome assembly RRYU01 (sample SAMN10267283, study PRJNA491782) | microbial mat metagenome | isolation source: biomat in the production well | place: Japan: Minami-Kanto gas field, natural gas well KTG3 | collected 2017-06 | reverse complement strand
CCTTCGATCCAATACACACAGCAGAAAGCCGGGTTTATGTTCCGCAACCGCCAACTGATGGCCGTGGTCAGCGGCCACTTCATGATTGACGTACTCAACAGCACTGGCGCGGTTCTCCTCGCCGTCCTGGCCGTCCCATTTGAGCTTACCAACGCCCAGATCGCCACCGCCCTCACCATCTACCTGCTGATCGGCTCGCTCTCCCAGCCGCTCTTCGGGCTGATCGCAGATCGCTTCCATGGCAAGACGCTGCTCATGGCCGGGATTGGTGTGGCCTGGATGGGCTTCTTCTTCACTATGGTGGCACTCGCCCCCAACTGGACGATCTTATTGCCGATGTTCTTGTTGGCTCCATTGGGGAGCGGGCTGTTCCACCCGGTAGGAACCTCTTCGGCGGCATTGGCCGAGCCAAACCGCGCTAGTAGCGCCACCGCCATCTTCTTCTTTGGTGGCCAGGTGGGAATGGCCTTAGGCCCATTTGTGACCGGCTACCTGACGGGGCGCTTCTATGGGTTGGGGGTGCTACCGATGGCGCTACTCGCCTTTGCACCCGCCACCATGCTGATCGTGAGCGGCTTACAGCAGCGTGGCCAGGTACACCATGCGAGCGGCGCACGCAACAAAGGCAACGTCCTCAAATTAGCCCGCTGGCTCATCATCGCCTTTATCGTGCTGGTGGCAGTACGATCCTCGATCCAGGCCGTCTACCAAGCCTTTTTGCCCAAACTCTTCAGTGACCGGGGTTGGGATCCGACCATGTTCGGGTTGTTGGCGGGCGTCTTTATGGGTGCCGGAGCGGTTGGGCAGATCGTCACCGGCAACCTCGCGGATCGCTTTGGGATGCGCATGGCGATCCTCTGGCCGTTGCTTCTGAGCATACCCACCGGATTAGCCTGCTTCCTCTCGCCCTCAATCTGGGTCATCTTCGGGGCAGGCATTGTCACCGGGTTCCTGATCGGTGGGCAACACAGCGTCTTGGTCGTGCATGCCCAGCGGCTCTTACCCGTCAAGCAGAGCTTTGCCGCCGGGATCATCCTCGGTTTCACCTTTGCCAGCGGAACCCTTGGCACGTGGGTAGCGGGGCAACTCGCCGACCTCGTAGGGCTACAGAACGTGATGGTCGGCACAACCATCCTGGGGCTACCAGCGGCAGTGTTAGCCCTTACCCTACCAGGAGCACGGCGCAGGAACGGGTGAAAGATGCAGCCCGGTGGCTTCGACAGGCTCAGCCACCGGGCTTCTGGTGGTGGCTGAGCCCGTCGAAGCCACCCTTGCGCCTCTACTGCCCCATCGCCCGCACAGCGCGCAGACTCGCCGCATCATCAACCATCGAGACATACTCAAGGCCAATGAAGCCCTTATAGTCCAGTTCGCGCAGCAGACCAAAGACGTGATCATAGTTGATCTCGCCAGTGCCTGGTTCGTGGCGACCAGGCACATCAGCCACCTGGATATGGCCGATCAGATCAATGTTGTCGCTGATACGGCGGGTCAGATCGCCCTCGGTGATCTGCTGGTGGTAGAGATCATAGCAGAGGCGCAGGTTGGGGCTATTCACCTTGCGTACAATCGCAAAGCCCTCTTCAGACGAACTGAGGAAGGTATTGGGGTGATCGCGCTGATTGAGTGGCTTGAGCACCAATGTCACATCGGCATCACTAGCCGTTTCGGCAGCGGCATGCAGAGCTTCGAGCATGTGCGCCCGCTGATCCTGACGCGACATCCCAGGCACACACGTACCACTCGTAATAACCAGATTGGCACACGAGAGATCAAATGCCAACGCCGCAGCACGGTTAATATCGGTAAAGAACTGCTGATGCTGCGTAGGATCAACCAATGACGCAGTACTCCCGACAAAGGCACTCACCTCCAAGCGCAAGGCCATCTTGAGGGCGAGCGTAATGTTCATATCTTTACCCTGGCGTGTCCAGAACTCGAAGGCGGGGAACCCGAGATCGTGAACATACTCCAGGCGCTGTTCGAACGGCTTCTCTTTGAACAACGTCTCCACACAAACCGAGAAGCGCAGTGGTGGGTTCGCCATATCGCACCTCATCCATCAGGATCATCCCAGGTGACCCAACCATAACAGTTGGAACCTACTAGCCCCTATTGTAGCGCACATCGCCGATTTCGTCAGCGGCATGATTGGGTGTATGTTAAGGCATGGGCATCGCTTACACCATACTCCATACCTGCACATTCCCATCCAGGCTCGCACTGGCTAGGCTATTGCCATCGGGGCTCCACGCCACTGCCTGCACCCAGTCACTATGCCCGATCAGCACCGAGATGGGCGTGCCATCATTGCGCCATAGCCGTACCGTCGAATCGGCTCCGCAACTCGCTAATGCCTGCCCGTCGGGACTCCAGACTACGCTGTAGACGTAGTTGCGATGCCCCGTCACGATCAGGCACAAACTCGTGTCGTTCACCCGCCACAACCAGGGTTCTTCGACCCCCGAACCATCTGGTTGCCAGGCCAACTTGGCCGCCCAGTTCTTATGCCGTCGTAACTCATCCACCAACCGCCCATTGGCGAGATGCCACAAGCGTAGGTTGCTGTCCGCACTTGCACTCGCTAACGACTGCCCATCAGGACTCCAGGCTAGGCTGTAGACACACCCGGTATGCCCTTGCAGGTTGAAGACGCTCAGTTGCTCTCCCATCTGCCAGAGCCGGATCTGGTGATCATCATAGCCCACCGCCAACATCTGGCCGTCCGGTCGCCATGCGAGACTATAGACCTTGGCACGATCAGCACAGCGTATCTCACTGATCGGTGTTCCATCTACCGACCAGAGATAGACCGTGTCGCCACTACCACTCGCTAGTATCTCGCCATCGGGACTCCATGCAATGCAGGAGATGGTACTGCGATGACCCGCGATCTTCATCGCCAAGCTCGGATCACTACTACGCCAAATGCGGATCGTCCGATCTACCCCCGCACTCGCCAATAGTTCCCCATCAGGATGCCACGCCAATGCCGCAATCTTGCCGTTATGCCCGCGCAGGCTTGCCAGCAGTTCACCATCGTGCGGACGCCAGAGATGCACCATGCGATCCTCACCCCCACTGGCCAGGATGTGTCCGCCGGGATGCCACGCCACACTGTAGATGAATACCCCCTGATCAACCAGTCGCCGCCGGATGATCGCGCCCTGAATGTACCGCTGGCTCTTGCCAAGCAGATCGCGCTTGAATGCTTCGGCGTTCGGGTAACGTTCCGGGGGCAGGCGGCTCATCGCCCGCATGATCGCCTCCGAGACATGGCGCGAGACATGCCGGTTGACCCGATGCGGCGGCGGTAACGGATCCTTCTCCTTCAACATGCGCTTGGCCGCGCTCAACGGGTACTGCTTGGTCAGAAGGTGGTAGAAGGTGGCCCCTAAACTGTAGATGTCGCTGCGCTGATCCGTCCCACCCGACCAATCAAACTGCTCAAGTGGCATATATTCGAGTGTCCCCAGGCCATGCAGAGTCTGGCGAGTGCGCTGTATCCCCTGCTTGAAGAGGCCGAAATCCACCAACTTGACCATACCCTCCGGTGTAACACGGATGTTGGCCGGTTTGATGTCGCGGTGAATGACTGGTGGGTGCTGCCGATGCAGGTAGCTGAGCAGATCACAGAGTTGCTCGGCATAGCCGATCAGAAACTGCTCAGAGAGGGGCGTCTTTTGGCGATTCAGGATCTCATCAAGGCTTTGCCCAGGGATGAACTCCATCACCAAGTAGCCACAACCATCATCCTCAAAGACCTCGTAGTAGTGCGGGAGGTTGGGGTGGCTCAACTGCGAGAGTGCGTCAAACTCGTGCTGAAAGCGCACGATCATCGCCGCCTCGAAGGTCTCTTTTAGGGCTACTCTACGGGATGTATCGTGCTGATCCTCGGCCTCATAGACCGCACCATAGCTACCATAGCCAATCACCCGCACGATTCGGTAGTGGCCGACCGTCGTATCCGGATCGTGCAGGTGTACTGCAAAGCGCAGCGACATGCCACAACGCTGGCAGTTGGTGGTTCCATCAGGGTTTTTGGCACCACATCCATTCCCACTGCGCTGGTCCTGGCAAATGAGCATCCACTACTCCAATATCAGCACCGCAACGGTATGTGCCTCCACCGCTTTACGACTCCAGAGCATCGGGCAATAGCCACCGGTGCGCCATGCCGAGGCCATATCGCTATAGTGCGTACTGGCCGGGTGGCCACTCTGCCCAGCAGGCAAGACGACCCGCGAGGCATCCCAATCGCCCAGGTCGATCAGGTGGCGGTACGAAGGAGCCACAAAGGATGGGCCGGCAGGACTATGGCGCGGGGCGTAGGCTTGGCTCACGGTATCAATATCCCCGCCAGCAGGCCACGGCCCTCGGTTGAAGATGGGAGCCAAGGCGGCCACATTCCCCAACGGATGGCGCAGGGTGAGGCGGTGGATCTGGCCATAGCGCCAGCGATTCGGATCGGGATTGAAACTACGCAACTCGGCTGCTGCCCGTGCTAGTGCGGTGCGCAGCAGATCATCCCAGGTGCGCCCCGGCCCCAACCAGGGATCGGGTCGCCCCGGCGCCGGGGCAATCTCGATGCGATCCAGGAGCATCGGTAATGCACGTTCTAGGTAGAGGTTGGCCGGAACCGTGGTGAAGACCCCCGGTGCAGTCGGGGTTTGCAGCAGTGGCCCCAACTCCGCATAGGCGAGGCGCAACAGATGGTAGCGCAGCACCGCGTAGATCGCCCCACCACAACTCTCTGCACTCAACGTACCATCCCACGCCACCAACAGATCCCTCACCTGCTGTTCGTAGGGGTCATCCAAGGATAGCTCAGCTACCAGACTTGCCAATTCAAGACCGGGCAGCGCCAGCAGATCATGCTGAATGCGGGCGAAACTGCGCGTATCATGGCGGGGTTCCTCAGTCAGCATGCTGGTAATCCGCTCAGCCCGGTAGTGATTCAGCCACTCCCCCTTGAGTTGGGTGTGGAACGGGTAGTCCGAGCCAGTCACCTGATGGTTAGCCGTCACCACCATACCATCGGGCGGGTTAAACGCGGATGGCATCGCCTCTGGTGGAATATACTCGCGCCACTCGTGCGCCCCGTCCCAACCCGGTACGGGCAACGTGCCATCATGCTTAGAGCGCAGCGGCAAGCGTCCGGCCAGCACATACCCGATATTCCCGTGGCGGTCGGCATAGACGAAGTTTTGGGGCGGCACATCCCACTTAGCCAGGGCGCTACGGAACTCTTCCCAGGTGTGGGCACGGTTGAGATCGAGGACAGCATGCACCACCCCCGGCGAAGCATCGAGCGCCGTCCAGCGCAGTGCGAGTGCCTCATCATACTGCCCGTGGGCATCACGCGGGCGTGCGAGCGGCCCAGGCGTTGGCTCCGCCACCGGATCAATAATCGGGCCGTGGCGGGTGATACGGACTTCAATGGTGGTTGGTTCGGCCTGCCCCTTGACCCGGATCGTCTCGCGGCGCACCTCGGCGCGTTGCCACTCCCCGCGCCACTGGTAGAGCAGCGGATCGGACGGATCGAATCGCTCGATATAGAGATCCTGGTTGTCGGTCATGCCATTGGTGACACCCCAGGCAATATGGCGATTATGCCCCACCACCACGCCACACGAGCCGGGGAAGGTGCCCCCAGTAACATTGAAGTCCCCGCCCTCTAGGTGCGCCAAGTACCAGATACCGGGTAGTGCAAGAGCCAGGTGCGGGTCATTCGCGAGCAGGGGGTAACCATTCAGGCTACGCGAGCCAGTAACCGCCCAAGCATTGGAGCCTTGTGAGCCGCCCATCTCGCCGGTAAAGGGCGCGGCATCAGCCAGCAAACGCAGCGCCGCCGCCCCAATATCGGGATCATACACCACCCCCGGCGGAATCGTCAGCGGAGCCTGATCGCGGTAGCGCGGGTAGAGCGCAGCCGCTCGTTCCGCCCCCACCGCCGCCACGATCCGCGCATGCAGCAACTCACTCGTCCAATTCGTGGAGAGGTTGAGCGCCATCACCTTAGGCCAAACAAGAATATCGGCCAACTCCCAGGGGCGCGGCGTAAAGCCGAGGAGACTATATTCCAACGGCAAACGGCTGGCATGCGCATCAATAAAGCCATTCACCCCCCTCAGGTAGGCACTGAGGAGCATATGCGCCGACTCATCCAGCAAAGCAACCTCACGCTGAGCCAGCGCCGAAAAACCAAGAGTCCGGATGAAGGTATCCGAACTGAGCGCAATTGAGCCAAAGATCTCGGCCAACTGCCCGTGACCAGTGCGCCGATTGAGTTCCATCTGCCAGAGTCGATCCTGGGCATGCACATAGCCAAGCCCCGCAAAGAGATCCGCATTCTCTTGCGCATAGATATGCGGAATACCCCAACGGTCGCGGCGTACCTCCACCTTCGCCTGTAGCCCTGGCAAATGGGCGTTACCACTGACGCGGGGCAAGGGGCGGCGCAGTGCCGCCGCCAACCCTACCCCTGTCAGACCCGCCACCACACCGGCTGCAACACCAACGGCGCGTCCCCAGCGATAGCGATCCAGCATAAGGAATCCTTAGAACTACCACGCGGTAGTTGTAATATCCACGTTCTTGCTCTCACGCAGGAAGATCGCACCCACCACCAGACAGATGATGGTGATGGCAATCGTATAGAAGACACCAGCCAGCGGATTCCCCGTGGATTGGATAATCAGCAAGCCAAAGAGCGGCACCAGACCACCAAAGATACCATTCCCAACGTGGTAGGGCAGTGCCATCGAGCTATAGCGAATGCGGGTGGGGAACATCTCCACCAGATAGGCCGCAATCGGGCCATAGGCCATCGCCACAAAGATCATCTGCACACAGACGAGCAGGCCAAGCATGAAGGGGCTATAGTTGGGATTAGCCACACTCTGGGACGGATCACCCACAAACGGGGCGTAGTTGCCCATTGCTGCGTAGATCGAGTAGTAGCTGATCGCTGCTAACCCCATACTCCCCAGCAACATCCACTTACGTCCAATCTGATCCGAGAGCCAGCCAGTCAGGACAAAGAGTGGGAGGGAGAGAAGCAGCACCACAACCATGATCACGAGCGACGTGAAGAGCGGAACCTGCAACACACTCTGCAAGTAGTAGAGCGCATAGAACTGGCCGGTATACCAGATGACTCCCTGACCCATCGTAGCCCCAAAGATAGCCAACAGCACATAGCGAGCATTGATTGGATTGGTGATACTCTCCTTCACCGGCTCCTTGGCCGTTTGCCCAATACTCTTCAGGTTGAGGAAGAGCGGAGAATCCTTGAGCGAAGAACGTAGATAGATAGAGATACCCAACAATACCACCGAGAGCATGAAGGGGATACGCCACCCCCAGGCATCAAAGGCCGCCTCACCAAGAATCATGCGGAAGATGAGGACAACCAGCAGCGAGAAGAACAACCCACCTGTTGCACTGAGTTGGAGGAAGCTCGTATAGAGGCCGCGCTTATTCTGGGGCGCATGCTCGGCGATGTACGTCGCCGCACCACTATACTCACCACCTAAGGCCAAGCCCTGCAAGATACGTACCACGATCAAGATGATACCCGCCGCTGCCCCGATACTCTCCGCCGTAGGCATGATCCCGACCAAGAAGGTACATGCCGCCATGATGCTCATGGTCACCATGTAGCTCCGATCACGCCCGATCATAGCACTCACCCGCCCAAAGAAGACCGTGCCAAACGGGCGGAAGATGAAGCCGACGGCGAAAGCACCGAGCCAGGCGATCAGATTGCCTAGCGGTGTTCCGGTTTGGAAGAACTTGCTGGCAAGGGTTGTGGCTAAGCTACCAAAGACAAAGAATTGGTACCATTCGATCATCGTCCCAACTGATGATGCAGTAATGATCTTCCCAATGTGTTTGTCTGCGGCGGCTGCGGTGCCACGTGCGACGCGAGACGAGCTAGCCATGCTCTATCCTTTCATTGTCGGCTCTACTACTTGTGCATTATAATAACGCAATTCTACTATGACAAGCGCCACGATCTGCGCACAAACCAAAAAGGCCGCTATGCGGCCTTTCTGGTGGCTAACATAAACAATAAGAGCTAACTAGGAAATGCCGTCACCAACTCCTCGTACCAGACCTTGCTGACTGAATGACCGACCAGTGTTAAAACGGCCACACAAACAACCATGATCAATACCAGAATTAATCCATACTCGACCAACCCCTGACCAGGAACGCGGGTGTAGAGGGTTTGACACAACCCAGTATACCGACGATGTAGTGTTGCGGCGAGGGGCCGGGTGAACCGTAAGGTTCGCCGCATAGCAGTCTCCTTTCTAACTAGGAATAGATGGTATCATGTTACTATATGTTCTTCGTACCACGAACTGCAATAGTACTCCGGTCCATGAACCAATAGTCCCTATGAGGAAGAGCGATGGCGAAACACCACCAAGATGATGAGTATGATGCCAGCCCGCCACATCCGCGTTGGAAACAGATGCTACACAATATCCTTGAGACCCAGATTGCACGTTACCCGTTGTTGGTGCAACTGCGCGCTGTCTGGAACCAACTCCAGGACGAGCGTGAGTTTTGGCCCTATCTCATCCCTCTCCTCATCCTGGTCTTCCTCGGTACTTACCGGGGCGAGCGCAAACGGGTACAAGCCCTCATCGCTACACAGAATCGTGAGGGGTGAACATGTTGGTGTTGTTGGCGGCACAGCCGCCAACAACACCAAACCATGAATCCCCTACCCTATTTATGGCTTCAGGTAGGTGCGGAACCACTGTAGCTGCTCTTGAGCCGCGTAGAGTTGGTTGTCGGGATCGCTGAGACCGTGACCCTCATACATGAACTTGACCATACGTGCATTCAGCCCACGATTGTAGAGTTGAAGGTGCATGTTCTCGTTCTGTACCACGGGCAAAAAGTCGCCACTACCATGGAACGAGAGTACCGCCGCCTTGATCTTGCTGGTGTTGTAGATCGGCGAGTCCTGGCGGTATTCGGCCATGTTGTCGTATGGTGGTAATCCCTCCATGTAGGGAGCCAACACATCATAGCCACGAGTCCATTCAGTGATCACATCCACCAACGCGCACTGCGGGTTAGCCGCTGCGTAAAGGTCGGGGTAGCGCACAATGCTCTGCCAGGTGAAGTAACCACCATACGAGCAGCCCACGATCCCCACCTTGCTCTTGTTCGTCCAGCCACGGGTGATCATCTGGCGCACGATCTCGGCCTGCTCATCAATGTCAATTGAACCAAAGTTGGCCCGATCTACCAGTGAGTTGAAGACCGCCGGGGTGTAACCGGGACGCCCCGCTACCGGCACAACCAGCACGGGGAAGCCGAAGGTGGGTAGCAGGCTGTAGGGGTTCTCGACGTTGGTGGCCCATGCGTTGTACATGGCTACCCCCGGCCCGCCCTCTTGCCAGACGATCAGTGGCTTGTTCTTGGGTGGGAAGGCCGCATCAGCCGGCTGAATCAGTGTCCCAACCCGTACCTGTCCGTTCCGCAACTTGAAGCTGACCGGGTCTTGGCGCAGGTTGGCGAACTGACGCAGCTCTTCGTTGAACCAGGTGATGCGCTTCAATGCCTTGCCGTTCCATCCCATCCGGTAGAGATCGGGCGGGCTGGTGAAGGAGTGGTGTAGAAAGACCAACTCCCGTGAATGGTTGGTGTGGACGATAGCCCCATACACACCGGCACGATCCGCAATGTTGCGCAGTTCACCCGTAACCCGGTTGTAGTAGTAGGGGTGTCGCTCACTGCCCACCACGCTCCGGAAGATGATCTCGTCGGGGGTGACGAAGTGCGCCACTGATTCGTTCCACAACCCTGCCGAGAGGATGTTGGTGTTCAGTTCGCCCGTCTGCTTGAGATCCTTGTTGTAGAAGCGGTAGCTCGAACGCTCGCTAAACTGCCAGATATAGACCGGGTGCGTGCGCCCCTTCAGCTTGGCTGGGTAGTAGGCTTTGACCAGGAGTGAAGCGTTATCGGGTGCCCACGCATCCGCAGCCAAGAGCGGTGGCGCACCGGGGCCAGCCGCCCGCAGGATCTGGACAGCGTGGCTGTTGGTGTCAATCACGTAGGTGTTGTTGTTCTGGAGTAGTGGGTTCTCCGCCGGAGCGAGGTTGCCCGTCGCATCACGGTAGAGTACTTCCGAGAGCAGCGCACCATCAAAGCCGCCCCGTGTATCATCGGGGTCGCGCAACGAGATGAACGAAATCGCCAACTGTGAGGAGTCGGGTGTCCATGCCTCACCAAAGATTGTGGTCGCCTCTGGGATCGTGGTGACATACGCTTGCTCCCCGGCGAGCGCGTCATACATCACCAGATCCAGCGTCTTCTCGGTGACGGTGATCGCATCGTTGTTGTCCTGCATCAGCGCAAAGCCCGCAAACAACCCGGCAAAGCGGCTCTGAGCCTGGTTGACCCGTGCTTGCATGCTGGTGGGTATCTGTAGCCCTTCGATCTTCTCCAGCCCAGCCACTTCGGGGAGCGTTACGCGCAGGGTGCTGGTCTTCAGTGCCTCTTCTGGCTGCATCTCTTCAGGGATGACCACGGCCAGGAAGTGGCTCAGATCGGGCGAAACCGAGACGATGCTGAGGTTTTCGGGAACAGAGAGGGGGTTGAAGCTCAGTTCGAGCGTCTCTCGATCCATCCCCAGGATACCTACATACTCGTCCATCGTCTCTGCGGCGAAGTTGAGCGCGAGGCATCCCAGTGTCTCGTCGTTAAGCCAGGTGAAGGATGAGACACCGAGGAATGGCACTGGCAGGAATGGGCCGAGTGCCTCTTCGGGGATAGCGACGCTGCTCCCATCATTGATGTTCAGGAAGCCCATGGTGTTGCCCATGGTAACAAGGACGACCTGATCGTCCGGGCTCACCGGGCTGGAAGGAACGGCGACTAGCATGTCGGTCTGGAGACGCTTGATCTTCGCTACCTCCTCGTCACTGAGAAGGGTTGGGAGGGCATCTTCGTCACCATAGGTGGGTTCAACCGTGACGACATTGTTCTTCACTTTGATCTTGGGTTCTTCAGCCCGTGCCGGTACGATACCGATCACCATGAGGGCTACCAAGAGCATGGGGAGCCAGCGATAGCGCCGCATACTTCTGCTCCTTTGCACAACAGAATAAACACTCAATGTCGTTATAATACCAGACCCAACACGCAAATGGTATAGTATGGCAGGATAAAGCCCCAATTCCTCATAGGTTGCCTATGTCTATCACATGTTGCGAGGTACGCCAACTCATTGATACCGGGGTACAACCGGATGCGCGAGATGCCCGATACGCCGCCTTCGGCTTCCATCTCGATACCTGTGCTGCATGTCAGGCATACCGTACTCAGAACGATATGGCTCTGCTGGGTGATCTCCTCGCCACGCCAATTCCTACACCCCCCCGATCCCATCCGTGGCGGCCAATCCTCTTCACCCTACTGCTGCTCTGCGTTGGCAGCCTGGGGGTTGTGGGCATCTGGGTTGCTGCTGCGGCCTATACGATCCACCAAAATGTGGCTGCAATGCAGGTGACAAGCCCGCCTACACCGACGCTCGCCTTGCCTACCAGTACGAGTCCGGTTGTATTGGCGGCACTGGCTGAGCCTTCACCTAGCGCCTTGCCTAGTGGCCCTACTGTGCCTGTTGGCGCAGAACCACCCGATCCTCCCACACCAACGATTGGGCCTCCAGCCGCCTTTGTGCCTAGCCCTACGCCCATGGCGCTGCCCAGTATCATGGGGCACGGCCCCCAACCACTGCCCACGCTCATGGCCACCGCTCCGATCATTCCCGTATCGGGGAATGCGATCACTATCTTGCTCCTCGGCAGTGACCGCCGCCCCGGAGAATCTTGGGCTACCCGCTCGGATGCGATTGTGGTGCTGCATCTCGATCCTGAACGCCAGCGTGTGGCGATGCTCTCGCTCCCCCGTGATCTGGTGGTTCCCATCCCTGGCTATGGCTACGCTCGCATCAATGCCGCTACGGTCTATGGCGATCTCTACCCCGAACTTGGGGGTGGCCTCAATCTCGCCCGCCGTACAGTGAGCGACTACCTCAACATTCCGATCCATTATGTCCTGCGCGCCGATTTCCACGCCTTTACCGAGGCCGTAGATGCGATTGGCGGCATCGAGGTTGATGTGCCCTACGCGCTCTATGATTCGGCCTACCCAACAATGGATTATGGCTATATGATCGCTTCGTTTGCGCCCGGACTTCAGCATATGGATGGCGCGACAGCACTCATCTATGCCCGTATGCGCCACGCGGATAGTAGCTATGCGCGCAATCGCCGCCAACAGCAGGTGCTCTTGGCTATTCTGCATCAGGTGCGTGAACGCAACATCCTCAGCCAAGTCCAGATGATTACCGATGTCACCACGGCGCTGCGAGATGACATCCAGACCGATATGAGTCTGGAACGTATGCTCGGTATCGCCTGGGGCTTCCGTAACGTTACGCCCGATGCGGTGGAACGCTATGCCCTCGATGAGAATCTGGTCTATGAGGGTGTCCTCGCCGATGATCCCTACGCCACCTTTGCCGATTCGAGTGCGGTGCGTCAGGTGGTCAGCCTGTTGCTCAACGGGCCAGCTACTCCGTAGCTACCGGCACATAGACGGCCACAGCATCAGGCACGGGGCGTCCGGGGCGGCTCCAGAGCGATTGGCTGCGCCAGACGGCCTGGGTTGAGGTGTCATCATCACCACCCAGGGCATCAATGCAGCCCATATCGCGCAGCGCCAAAGCGATCTCTTGGCCGACTGCGCCCTCGGCAGTCGCCAGAACGAGAAAGCTACTACCATCGGGGTTATAGCCCACCCCGATAGCGGTCTTGGGGTAGTGGCCAGCATAGATCGTGCGCCGCCAATCGAGATGCACAAAATCCTCGTTCAGCGGGTTGAAGGGCAGAAAGGCAGCGGTGGGCTGCGCAACCTCCAGGCTAACCACCCGCCCGCCCCAGAGGATGATCGGCCCCGCCCCGGCTGCCTGGGTACACCCGGCCAGATCGGTGGCGCTGAAGAGGCCAACCATGGCTCGCCGCTCCGGGGTAATGCAGAAGGCCGCGCGCCCAGCATTCACCCGGTAGATGGTTCCATCTATCACCACGCTGCCCTCATCCGAGGTACGCGGCTCGCCATGGAAGCCGAAGGCCATCGCAAAGACCAACTCCATGCCGGGGCGAGTAGCGTAAGGCGCGGCCACCATATCAGCCACAGTGGCCAAGTGGCGGCCACCATCGGCCCAGATCGTATCGCCCTGCGCATCACTCGCCGGGGTCGCCCCATCCGCATTCACCAACGCCACATGAATGTCGGGGTGCAGGTGTACCACCACGTAGGCCAGCGTACCACCGCCGGGCAGGTTATAGCGGAAGGCTTGGACTGCGCCATCTGCCGCACTATCAATCGGGGTACTCTCGGCGTTGACGGCGGCCAGACCGCGTGGCACGGGCAGCACCACCCCGGCAAGTGGCTCGGCTTGCCCCACCAACCCCGCCGTGGGCTGTGCGGATGCTCCGTTCCAGCCGGAGAGGACGGTTGGGTTGCTACAGCCACCTAGCAGGACAAGATAGAGCAAAACAACATACGAGAAATTGCGCATAAGGGCATTATAAATGCTCCTAGCCTCCAGGTTTTGACGCCAAGACGCAAAGGCGCAAAGTCTTCAATACGCTGGCTTCGACAAGCTCAGCCAGCGTGGAGATGCGGCATTGGAAGCCGTTGGCTGAGCCTGTCGAAGCCAACGGCGGGTCGTTGGGGCAAGACTTTACAGCCCGTGCAGCGCCTCGATCAACCGATCAACCTCCTCGGCGGTGCTGTAGTGCGCCAACCCAACCCGCACCATCCCCCCTAGCTGCTCCACCCCCAACCGCTCACTCAGGCTCAACGCATAGTAGTTGCCATCCCAGACAAAGATGCCCTGCTCGCCCAATGCGGACGCAATCGCCTGGGGGGTGTGGCCTTCGATACGGAACGAAACGGTTGGTGTGCGCCACGCAAAACGCTCCGGCTCACGAATCCCGTAGAAGGTGAGGCCAGGAACCGCGAGCAACCCAGTAATGAGCCGCTCGGCCAAGCCGCGCTCATACGCGGCGATGCGCGTCATGGCGACCCGCAGCGCACTGCGCCGATCCGTCTGTGGTGTGGGAGCCAGAGACGCCAGATAGTCCACCGCAGCCACCACGCCCGCCAACCCCTCGTGATTCTGGGTGCCGGTCATCCAGCATTCTGGGGGTAGATCCGAGGCTGGGCGCACTTTATAGGGCTGGAAGTGGTGGAGGTGTTCGGCTTTTCCATAGATACACCCCACATGCGGGCCAAAGAATTTATAGACACTACAGGCCAGAAAATCGCAATCCAGCGCACGCACATCAATCGGGCCATGTGGGGCATAATGCACCGCATCAACAAAGGTGAGCGCACCCACCCGCTGCGCCAGTTCAACCACGCGCCGCACATCATTGATCGTGCCGACCGCGTTGCTGGCATAACCCACCGCCACCAGCTTGGTTTGCGGGCCAATCGCGGCCTCGAAATCGGCCATGTCGAGCGTACAATCGGTCGGATCAATCTCCACCTCACGGATCGTGACACCCCGTTCCGTCAGCGCCCGCCAGGGAGCCACGTTGGCATCATGATCCAACTTCGTCACCACAATCTGATCACCTGGCCCCCAGTTGCGCGCCAGAGCACGGCTCAACGCAAAGGTCAGCGTGGTCATATTGGCCCCAAAGATGATCTCCTCCGGGGAACAACCAAGCAGATCGGCCATTGCCTGGTGTGCGGACGCAATGACCGCATCGCTGCGCTGGCTGGTCAGAAAAGCTCCGTGGGTATTGGCATTGCTATGGGTAAGGTAGCCACTGATGGCATCAATCACCACCTGGGGCACCTGCGTACCACCGGGCGCATCGAAGAAGACGGCGGGGCGACCCTGCACCTGGGTAGCAAGCGCGGGGAAGGCGGGGCGGATGGTGTGGGGGTTAAAATCTGACATCGGTGATTCCTTTTTGACGCAAAGGCGCGAAGACGCAAAGGTTTCAATAACGTCTTTGCACCTTTGCGTCTTTGCATCGAAATATTCATGTGAGAAAAAGTATGAAAGTCACTCCAATAATGCTTGCACGGGCTTAAAATTGAGCTTGGCATAGCGCCCCAGACCCTCACGGCCCTCACGGTTCAAGATATGCTGCGCGGCTGCATGGAGCGCCCGGATGGCCGACGCACCCGCAGGCAACCCACCCCGCAAGCCCGCCTCAGCCCCTAATCGCTGCAACTCGGTAGCGAAACGTGCCGTAGCCAGGATCGAAGCCGCCGCCACCGCGATACTCTGCGATTCAGCGTGGTGCATCTGGGTCGGACGGGGCAACCCGGCTTGGATAAAGGTACGATCCAACCGCTCGGTACGTTGCGCAAACTGATCGCAGACCACCCGCGTGCAGCCTGTGGACTGACACACCCGCGTCGCCGTCTCGGCATAGAGTTCGGCCAGCAGAACATTGATATTATTAGACTCGGCATAGCGCCGGTTATAGCCGCTGGGGGGCAACACAGTGACATAGCGGGCAGTTGCTGGAACGAGTTGCTCAATAGTCTGAGCCAATTTGGGCAGGGTTGCCTGATCAAGCAGCTTACTATCGCGCACCTTAGCTTGGCGCAACGCGGCTTCAGCCTGCGCATCCACATAGACCGCCGCGACCACCAACGGGCCATACCAATCACCCTTCCCCGACTCGTCCATCCCCACGTGGGCGCCGCTGATAGGTGGGGAAGCTGCGGGTTTAGTGGTGGGGGCGGGGCTACTCCCCGACTCAGTCATCTCCTTGAGGCGGCGGCGCAAAGGCGAGTCGGCTCCACCCACCACACAGCGCCCACGTTGGGGGTAGAAATCGAGCGTAGCCTCGTCACTGCCATGAGTAATAATGAGTTGGGAACCATAAGGGATCGGCTTACCCTGGCGGTATGTCCAGCCCAAGGATTCAAATTTGCGGATCATTGCGCGCAGACGTGGATCGTCCATAGACAGACTCCTTTGCCCAGGGCATGTGTAAAGACACCTCCGGGGGGGGTGGGGGCGGTACAGCCGCATAGGCATTCGGTTACGCCCGAAGGTAGCACCGGCTTCCAGCCGGTCACGATGCGCCGCCGACCGGCTGGAAGCCGGTGCTACCTTTTTACACATGCCCTGCTCCTTTGCCACAACAAAGAAAGAGGCGCGTCACCCTTAGGGTAACGCACCTCTTTGTTGATTGGTAGCGGCGACAGGATTCGAACCTGTGACCTTCGGGTTATGAGCCCGACGAGCTGCCACTGCTCCACGCCGCGACAGTTGTGAGGAGAGGCAGAAGAGATGAGCCATACAACCCATAACTTCTACCCCCCATCGGAATGGTGAAGGTGCGTGGACCT
>RRYU01004583.1_pt1 | contig 16430 bp, 10 predicted proteins | sample 2162651 | NCBI WGS metagenome assembly RRYU01 (sample SAMN10267283, study PRJNA491782) | microbial mat metagenome | isolation source: biomat in the production well | place: Japan: Minami-Kanto gas field, natural gas well KTG3 | collected 2017-06 | reverse complement strand
AGCAGGTTGACTTCATCGACATACAGAATGCCCCGATGTGCCGCAGCAAGGAGTCCCGGCTCGATTCTTTTTTCTCCAGCCTTCAGCGCGTGTTCGAGATCGAGCGTACCGACAACACGGTCTTCCGTTGCCCCAACCGGCAGTTCGACAACCCTGACCTTGTGCTTTCTGAGAGGAAGCGTGTCTCCCGATGGCATTTCCTGCTCCGTTACCCCAAAACAGTCACGGATAACACCGGGGTCTTCATCGTGTGCGAGATTGAACGGAATTCCTTCGATCACATCGATTTCAGGAAGAATATCGGCCAAAGCGCGCACAGCAGTCGACTTTGCCGTCCCCTTTTCGCCCCGGATCAACACGCCCGAAAGCGTAGGATTGATGATATTGAGAATCAGGGCGAGCTTCATCTGATCCTGGCCGACAATGGCAGTAAACGGATAGGTATACTGTGTACTTTTATTCATGTTGTTGCGTTTTTTACGATGTTCAGCAGTGAATCCGCCTGCAAATCGTCGATTTTATAATATTCCGCACCGAGCAACCCGGCGATTTTTCCGGCAAGCCCGAAATTGATAAGACCTGGCTCCTCGGTATCCACCACAAGAAACCGGATTCGTTCCTCCCTCGAAATCTTTCTGGAAATATCAAAAGCCTCATCAAGGGGCTTACCCGGCCCGAGAGCCTTGTTTGCCTTGCCGTCTGTAATCACTATGAGTATCGGGCGTGCTTCAGGCTCCTTGATGAGATGGTTGCGTGCGATTTCATAGCCCTTGACCATACCTGCGGACAAAGGCGTCCGCCCCCCAACCGGCATCTCCCGTAGCATGGTTGCCGCCAGCTCAACGGATGAGGTAACCGGCAAATTCACTACAGCCTCGTCTTTACGGAACGAAACCATTGCTATCTTGTCCCGTTTCTGATAAGCGTCGACAAGTAACGACATGACCGCTCCCTTTGAAGCGACCATCCTGCCTTTGGCCCCCATTGATCCGCTTGCGTCGACAACAAAAATCAACAGGTTGCCGAGCCGTTTCTCACGGATCTTCTCACGTATATCCTGATCTTTCAGCACAACGGCCATTCCCCGGTCGTTATTCCGATGGCGCTGAAAAGGTGCTGCCGCCCGCAGCGTAGCATCGAGCGCGATATCGTTATTTTTTCGCGTCATGGTACTCTTGGTATAGCGGCCCTGTTTTTGGGACACTCTTGAACGGGAACGTCTGCCTGAACCTCTTCGGGTTTTCCTGTCTTTCGGAGAACTGATTTTGCGTACCTTGAACGGTGCGCCGACATCGAAAAGCTGTTCCATTACAGGTGCCACGGAGCTATCACCGGTTCCGGAAGAACCGTCTGTGTCATCCGTTTTATTTTCTTCCCGATTCCCCTCATCCTCCTCTTCCTGTCGGGAAGCATTCCCCGGATCATCGTTCTTCCCTTGTCCGGCTTCTTCCCGGGGCTGTTCCTGCCGCTCATCGTTTTCACGATCGCCCTTTTCCGGCTCACTCCGCCGCTCTTGAGGCTGCTCAGGAGACGGAGGCGGCACAGGGTCTCTTCTTCTGTGGGCAAGCACCAATCCCGCCACGGCCGTAATATCGTCAACCGTTATCTCCCTTGTCCCCCTGTAAGCAGCATGAGCTTTTGCAGCCTGTTCCATCACCAGATCCGCCCTGTGACCGGCCACATTGTTCTCACGGCACAGTTCCGTCACAAAACCACGCAGATGTGACGGAACCGACACCCGGTGGAGCAGACTGCGGGCAGCGGCGATCTTTTCCGATATGCGCTCGTTCTCCTTGCGGTATTTCAGGATAAAGCCATGGCTGTCGGCATCGAAAGCCTCCCTTCGAACCATCAGTTCAGCGCGCTTATCGCTATCACTCTCCGCAGTAACCTCAACACACAAACCGAACCTGTCGAGCAGTTGCGGCCGAATCTCTCCCTCTTCCGGATTCATGGTGCCGACAAGCACAAAGGACGCCTTGTGAGAAAAGGAAATTCCCTCCCGCTCGACACGGTTTTCCCCTGAAGCTGCCGCATCGAGCACAATATCGACAATATGATCGTCCAGCAGGTTCACTTCATCGACATAGAGTATCCCACCATCCGCCTTTGCAAAAAGACCGGGCTGGAAAACCCGCCGCCCATCTTTCATTGTCCGCTGGAAATCAATACCGCCAGCAACCATGTCTTCCGTCGCATTCAAGGGCAGTGTGACAACAACCGGAGTACAGCCGGTTTTTTCAATCGCCGTGTTTTTTCCGGGCAGGAGAGCGCCGAGAGCTCTCACGGCCGTTGACTTGGCCGTTCCTTTTTCTCCACGGATCACAACACCGCCTATCTTCGAATTGACTGCGTTGAGCAGGAGTGAGAGCTTCAACTCTTCCTGACCGATAACCGCCGAGAATGGATATAGTTTTGACAGCATATACTTTTCAGAAATTATAATTCATACCGATAAACCATTCCCTCGGAGGAGCATCGTATCCGTCGACGTACAAATACTCTGCGTCGAGGAGGTTATCGATATCGATATACAAACGCACCGGCCCGTACTGATAATCCGCCCTGAAATCCACGAGAGTATAAGACGGTATTGTCTCTGAGTTGTCAGAACGGGTATAGACCTTACCTGTGTATTTGGCCGATGCTCTCAGTGACAAACCTCTGACGGGCCTGACAACGATATCGGTCAATATCGTGTGGAAAGGTTTCGCCGGAAGCCAGTAACCGGTCTCTTCATTCAAGGCATGCAGGTAGGTATAAGAAGGGGTGACGTCAACCCACGAAGAAGGCGTCCATTTCAGCGAAGTTTCAACACCCTGGTAAGTGACTTTCCCGAAATTCTCATAACGTCCCGTATTATCGGGTTTTCGGACATAGGTAATCCTGTCCCTGATGTTCCGGTGAAACACCGATGCATCGAACGAAAAAACAGAATCAGGCCTGACCGACAGCGAAAGCACATAATTCATAGCCTCTTCCATCTGAAGGCCAGGGTTTGGCTTGGTTACAGAAGATTCGTAATAGCGCTGCCTGAACGTCGGCAAATTACTTGAACGGTTCGCGGTAAAGGCAACGTCATAGTTTTTTTTCGCATAACCGACCTTTACCTCCGGATTCAGCGTATTTTGAAATTTCGAGTAATAATTGGCACGTATCCCCAGCAAACATGACCAGGGGCTTTCCCCCCATTCGAGTTTTTTTTGAGCGAATACCCAGACCCGCTCTTCTCTGACCGTACTGAAATTACTACCCGAGGCCTCTTGCCATTCATAGCCGGTTCCACCGTCGAACGCCCCGAGCCATGGAAAAACAAACGGCGCATTGATTTTCTGGCCCGCCTTAAGCACCTCGAGTGAAGCATACAGGTCTTTGTCAGGATCCGTCGAAACGGTTTTTGACGATGAATACCAGGTTCTGCCGGTAACGGCTCTGTATTTTTGCCCGAAGAGAAACGAAGAAGCGTCAAATTCCTTGCGTGAATTCGGAGTTCTTCGTTCCGGATATCCCCTCAGACCTTTTTTCTCATCATTGTATTCACCTGAAAGAAAAAGAGAGAATTCGGGCGTAAAACGGTAGTCGATCCTGCCGCTCAAACGATTTCCGGTCTTGTCATCGTTAACCGTAAAACCGTCATAGGTCTCATGGCCTGCCGAGAAGGTTGCAGACAGGTTGTTTTCTCTGCCCTGGAGATTCAGTGTTGCGCTTCTCTGGCCGTTGTTCCCGAAATACCCGCCTGCCGTGCCTCCAAGACGATCAGCGGATTTCGTCGTAATCACAATAACGCCTCCTCCGGTATTGTCGCCGTAGGAAGTACTGCCACTTCCTTTGTATACTTCTATTTTCTCAATGGTATCGAGAGAGATCATCGACCACTTGACGGCACCGGAACGGGACGTAGGGTCGTTGATCGAACGTCCGTCAAGCAGAACCTTGACATTGCTCGATCCACGTATCGAAACAGAGGTCTCTCCCGCCTTGACTCCGGGAATACGGTTCATAAGATCGCTGATCTTCATGACATTCATGGCCCGGATTTCCTCTGCCGTTATGACCGTCCTGAGATTCTGCTTGTCGGCAGCAGGGGCCGACTGTTGATGCAAAAGAAGCGGAAAGAGGACTGCAACGGCAATCATGAAAAGGCGTCCCGGACTCATTCGCTGATCTCCTCTATCTCGCCCTCGGTTTCAAGGTACTCCTCCTGAAGACGCTGTTTCATAGCATCAGTTGCCTTCCACATCCCCCGGCTTATCGCTTCGAGCAGTTTGTCGAGAATGTTCTGGCGGGCGTAGGGATTAACCTCCTGCATCCACTGCTTCATCTCTTCATCAAAAACATATTTCCCGGCTACACGTTCGTACATCCAGTCCTCGACAACCTCGGCGGTCGCATCCCATCCAAGGATGACATCCATCATTTTGGAAATATCTCCAGCCCCTTTGTAACCGTGCCGTTTCAGCCCTTCAAGCCATTTAGGGTTGAGCAGACGTGAACGGAAAATATGTTTTGCTTCCTCGAACGTGCTACGCACCTTGACCCTCCGTGGATCTGAACTGTCCCCCACAAGCGCAAAAGGCAATGCACCCCGCTCATTCTTCGCGGCGGTAATCAGGCCGCCGTAATAGTTGTAATAGTCCGTGCAGGAAAACATATCGTATTCACGGGAATCCTCGTTTTTAACGGTTGCATCGAGCCTGGAAAGCACTTTTCTGAAGGCTACCGGCCTTTGGTGACCGTACGCCTCTCGTCCGTAAGCATGAGAAGAGTAACGAACGTAGTTGTCCGCAAGGTCTGCCTGTGTTTCCCAGTTTTTCGATTCGATCAACTCTTCAACCCCTGCACCGTAAGTCCCCGGTGGACAACCGAAAACCCTGAATGTCGCTTCACGCATTGCTTCTTCTTCGCTCATGCCTTCTTTACGGTACTCTTCGACGTCGCTCAGAACGTTTCGCCTGAGAAGGTTGATTTCCGGCTGCTCGTGTAACGCTGAAACCATTGTAACAGCATCATCGATCCTGTCGACAAGCAAAGGAAAAGCGTCACGAAAAAAGCCCGAGATACGGGGCAGGATATCGAGCCTCGGCCATTTCAGTTCGCTCGAGGGAATGATTTCAAGGCCTTTCACGTAACCGCTGCCCTTTCGCCAGACCGGCCGAACGCCCATCAGATAAAAAATCTCGGCAAGATCGTCTCCTCCGGAACGCATGGTTGCCCCCCCAAACAGAATAATCCCGATACTTCTCGGGTATTCGCCGTTCTCCTGGAGATATCTTTCAACCAGGGCATCTCCGAGACTCATACCGACTTTCCAGGCAGCCGGTGTAGGAATTTTTTGCGGATCTACCGAGTAAAAGTTTCTTCCTGTCGGCAGGATATCAGCCTGACCCCGTGTCGGCGCTCCCGAGGGCCCTGCCTCGACATATTTCCCCTCGAACCCTTTCAAAGAGGCATCGAGCTCATCCCTGACTTTTCTTACGTTCGGCACAAGCACGTTACAGATGTAATCGAGCCCCTGAAGTACGGCACCGGACGTTATCTCAGGCATCGATTGACGAACTTTTTCCGGCGCATCAGGAGAGTAATCATATTCGGAAAGTTGTCGAACCATCCGGAGTGACTTGTCATGAGCTTCGCGTACCACCTGCCCACCGGTCTTTGACGAACCGGAAACAACCGGGCATCCTTTTTTGGCAAGAAGATCATCGTAATCATACCCCATGACCTCGATAACCGATTCCCGCAAAGAAGGAATGTTGCCCTGGTCGAGGCGCATCATCTGCACAATCATTTCTACCAACCGCTCCCCTTCCGGAGCCACGCCGAGCGTGTGCAGTCCATCGGCTATCATGGTGTCGGCAACCTCATCGAGGTAAGCGTGCAGCTTCTCGAGAAATCCGTCGAAATCCTCCATAGCTTTTTGGCGGTCATAGCCGGTATCCCTGTCGAGATCTGCTTCGACAAGGGCGTCGAAGATCATCGGCCTCAGTACATCGAGCTTTCCGGGATCGCTTACACGCGCGTTCGCATAGTCGCGAAGAAGATTATCCAGTCCAGCCATCTCTTCGTAAAGATCCGCATTGGTGTAGGCCGGTGTCAGGTGATCGACAATACAGCAGTATGATCTCCGTTTCGCCTGTGTACCTTCACTTGGATCGTTGATGATATAGGGATAGATGTTCGGGAGATCCATGACGGCAAGATCCGGGAAACATTCTTCCGACAATCCGAGGGCCTTTCCCGGCAGCCACTCCAATGAACCGTGCTTGCCTACGTGCATAACCGCATCTGCCTTGAAAACGTCGCGCATCCAGCGATAGTGAGCCAGGTAATGATGTGGAGGCGGAATATCGGGATCATGAACAAGCTGGTCCTGGCGTTCGAGTTTGCCGCGAGGCGGCTGAATAGTGATAAAGACGTTTCCGTTAACCGTTCCGGGGAAAAGCAGTTTGCCGTCGTGAACAAACAGATCGCCGGGCATCCCTCCCCAGTTTTCGTTCATCTTCTTTCTGACACTTGCAGGAAGAGCATCGTGCCATGGTCGATAGTCATCCTGCCCGGCAACCGCTTCAGCTTTTTCCGCCATCCTGTCAGGCGTCAGCCACCGGCGGTCACAGGTCATACCATCGAGCATCTCATGCGCAAGCTCATCCCCTTTCTCATACCGTCTTTCGACCTTGTAGCCCTCGGCCCTCATCCTGTCAAGAAGTATCCTGACGCTCTCGAAACTGTCGAGACCAACCGCACATCCGATTCGATCATTACGGGGAGGGTAGTGATGAAAAACAACGGCAATACGTTTTTCCATGTTCGGCTTTCGGCGCAATGCCGCCCACCTGAGAGCAAGGGAAACAAGTTTTTGTATTCTCTCCTCTACAGGCATTATTTTTACCAGTTGAGCCCCCGTTAAGACATCAATCCCAACATCTTCTCTTGTAGCGAAAGGAACGGTGATCAAAGCACCGTCAAACTCCGGCTGAGCTGCAGAAAACGATACCTCCATCGTACCGAGCCCCTGAAGGTTCTCTTTCCACTGCTCACAGGGCTGAAAGGTCATGAGCGCCTGCAAAAAAGGCACATCGAGATCGGGCAGAATATCCTTGTAATCCGGCGAGTTCAGGGTAAGAGAAAACAACAGCGGATTGATAAGCACATCGATTCTGCTTTTTCCGTCATTATCCCTGAAAAAAGTTTCGGCAACATAATCCGAGCCCTTATTGCCGCGCATGGCATCTTTGTAACGCAAATGAAAAACCGCGATAACATTGGCTCCCTGCCTCTCGATTTCCCTGATCAGGCAATCGAATGCCGCCAGATCTCCGTCAATGAAGTAGCTTTGATAAAACCAGAGTCCAACAGTTGGTTTTGAAGGGTCAACATGTTTTTCAAGATATCCGTCAAGATCATCGAATGCCGAAAAATCAGGATGATAGATTCCTTCATGCGGCAGTTTCCGGGGAGCGTTCACCGAAAAATTTGTAGAAAACAGGACATTGTGCAGATACAACAGCATGTTCCTGAAATTGACCTCTCCACCGTTCATGAGATAACGGTTTATGATCTCTCCCTCCTCTGTCCCAAAAAGGACACTATGCTCACTTGCCAGTTCGAGGGCCTCATCATCGCCACCAGCGGAATGGATAATCAGAAGCGGAGTTTTCCGGCCTTCTCTCTTCCTTTGTCGGCATGTTTCGAGAAAATCGTCAAAGGGCGGAAAAGAGGCCTTACCGCCCATAAGCCGGACGATAACAACATCCGACCCAACCGCATAGCGAACGAACTCCTCTGCCTGGACCGGAGTTGAAAGCTGGGAACGGAGACGGGCTTTTACGCTAATCGATCCACCCTCATCGATATAATGGCGTATTCCGGCACTCAAAGAAGGAATTTCCGATGGACTGGTGCTGAAATAACTCAGCGTAAAATGTTTCATACAGCTATCTCTCCTTTTTGAAGGCAGTAATCGAAAATTGCCCTGTAGACAACACACATGAGATGCCCCCGGTCATTACCGTTATACAGCATCCTTGACGGACACTCCCCGGGACACCGCCCTTCAAGAGGACAGCCGGAACACCAGCGTCCTTCAGCACGTATACCCGACAGGCGGCAGACCGGCAACCCTTCCTGCTTCCCGTCAAGCGTTCCGAGAAAACAGGACGGATCACCCATGGTTTGAGTACAGGGATAGAGGCTTCCGTCAGGCGTAACGGCAAGGCTTTTCCCTTTTGAGGCAGAACAGTAGTGAGATCTGGAACCTTGTCTGAACGCCCGGAGCACCAGTGATTTTTCTCGCAGTACAAGGGGATGAAAGCGCTCACGGTTAAGAATGTCGATGGTTTCAAGCATTTTCAATATCCCGTCTCTGAGACAACCATTTTCGGGCAAACCGCAACAGTTCTTCCCGTTCGCCATTCCTTTTCGAACAAGCAGATCCAGCCCTATACCTGAAGCCATCGGAAAGGCATGCATAACCAGGGCCAGCAAATGCAGTTTTCCGGTATTCCGGTCCGAAAGCACCGTGGTTACCCTGAACGGCACCTGTTCCTCGTTCAGCAATCTGACAGCACGGTAGGTTGCCACACTGCCTCCTCGCAACTCCTCTTGCAAACGCGGAGGACCATCAATGCTGAGACCGATGGAAACGGCATACTTGTTGAGTTTTCTGATAGTCTCTCTGTCCAGCAAGACCCCATTCGTCTGAATTGCAATGGTTACAGGCCAGTCTTCCCGGCGAATCAGTTCGAGAATTGAAAAGACCCTTTCACACTCCAGCAGAGGCTCACCGCCAGTGATCTGCACATGAAAAGGTTTCCCCGGTGCCAACGCCATATGCAGGGCTTTCATGGCTGTTTCAAGACTCATGGTACTTCCTGAGTGCTTTTTCCCTTCATAGCAATATGAACAGGAAAGATTGCAGGAAGTTGTTACCACCAGCATCAGGTATGATGGAAAAAACATACTCATCACCTCTGTTCCCGGGAAAAAAACGCCTTTCCCAGCGCCTTTTTCTGGCGCCGAATCTTGCCGACCCACTCTTCCCTTGATCCGAAAGAAAATTCGAAAACAGTGGTTTCCGGTCTGATTTTTTCAAATAAACCCACAATGGAGGCACGATCGAACGCATCATGCGTGTCGATCTGTCGAACATGTCTTGCCGCAATGGCGAAACGCTCCCAGAATGACTCCGCCTCGCCAAAAGGATCAGACTTTTTCATGCTTTCCTGCACATATTCCCCCGAAAGGCTTTTGCAGAGATGCACCGCCTTGATCAGCTCCCGATACTCTCCAAGGCGGTCGACCTCTTCGATCAGGTACGCTATGGCATCTTCTTCCTCCCTGAGAGACTGATTTTTGTTGAGAATATGACCTGTATCAAGGACGATTCCCGGTTTATCATAGTCAAGTCTGCTGAATAACCGGTCGATCTCCTTTACACTGTCGAGCCTGAAGTTGCCCGGCCACCAGAGGTTTTCAAAGAGAATCCATTCTTTATACCTTGTATCCCGGACAACCTCGTTGATCACTTCAGCCGACAGATCAACCATCTCTTCCCATTGCCAGGACGGCTGCCAGTTAAAGACATAGTCAAGCTCATAATGAACCGGATGGAACACCACGTATGGGCAATTGAACCTTACTGCAAGGTCAAGCTGTTTTCTGTAGCAATCGATCACTGACTGACGATCACGACCGCCATAATAATGCCGAATGGTATCGCCATCGCCGAATATATCGAGAAGACCCTTGGTATCATTATTCCATATCTGATTCAGCATCACGAAAAAGCGAAGGTGTATCCCGCCAATAAGTCTTTCAGGTATAACGTTGTGGTCGTAGCCTCCAACCGGATAGAGCTCATAACCGTCGAAACCTGTCTCTTGAAGCAATGATGCAGCATCCCGCCACGCTTCACCGGCAAGCAAAAGATCATTGGCGTGTGTACTGATATTCAACAGAAACCGTTTCATCGCTCTGCGCTCCCTTGATCCAGCAGATATCCCGGAAAATCCGCAGTCTCTCCCCAGTAAAGATGCACGTACGAAGCAAAGGTATTCCTGACCCGGTAAAAGGGAGTCTCAACCACCCGGTCACGCGCCGTCATCACATCTGCTATATTGTCAAGTTCACCGGCCCTTGCAAGGCGGGAATAGTGAAACTCATGCCCCCTGAGTTCCCTTGCATATCCTGCTGCCGATAGATCTACTTTTCTGTACCCGAGATGCAGCCGCGCACCCTGCATCGTGGTTTCGAGGTCGAGTGCACCGCACATCATATACCGTTCACCTTCCCGGTCTGTTAGTGCGTTACCGAGGTACATCATGCCTCCGCATTCCGCATACACAATGCCTCCCCGCAAAGCAAACTCCCTGACGCTCTGCCTCATGGCAGCGTTTTGCTCAAGGCGCCTGGCATACAACTCGGGATACCCGCCGGAAAAATACAGCATATCCGCATCCGGCAGGCATGAATCATCGAGCGGGCTGAAAAACTCAATTTTTCCGTAACGTCGCAGCACATCCAGATTTTCCGCGTAGAAAAAATTAAAGGCGTCGTCCCTTGCAACTCCGGTAACCGCATGAACGTCATAATTCGTCACAGCAGGTGCAGAAGGTTGCACCATGTCAACCCTGCAGATTCTCCTGAGCAGATCGATATCGACTGTCTGACTCACATGGGCCGCCATTGCCGTTATGGCGGACTCCTGATCGGCATCTGCTGATATATTCAGCCCCAGATATCTTCCGGACACTTCCATGGCGTCGTGTGAGGGAACATACCCCAGAGCTTCCACCCCGACATCACGGCACGCCTCTTTGAGAAACTCGTAATGAGAACAGGTGTTGACCCTGTTGAAAATGACCCCGGCAAGACGCACGGCGGGATCGAAGTTCTTGAAACCATACAAAAGAGGAGCAACGGAATATGCCACCCCTTTCGCATCAACCACCAGTACAACCGGCACGTCGAGCATCTTCGCAATGGCGGCGCTGCTCCCTTCCGACTTCACGGCCCCGTCAAAAAGCCCCATAACACCTTCGATCACCACGGCATCAGCTCCTTCTGAAGAACGAAAAAAAACCTCCCGCATATGTGAGGGCGATGCCATGAAAACGTCAAGGTTTTTCCCCTGTCTTCCCGCTCCGCCAGCGCTTGCTGCAAGGGTATGCAGAAAAGTATCGAGGTAATCCGGGCCGCATTTGAACGGCTGTACATCGAGACCTTCACGAGCCAAAAGACGCAGCAATGCGAGGGTCAGGGTTGTTTTCCCGGAATTACTCGACGGTGCGGCCAGCACCAATGCCGGTTTATACATTTTTCAGCACAACATTTTCTTTGCAAGGCGAACGGAGCACAGAAACCGGAGTGTACACTGAGTACATGAGGATTTCGAGCACCGCTCAACGACGCAATTGAATCGCGGAATAAATACATAGAGGTGCCCATGAATCTGCCATTTCTCCTGTTTTACCTTCGTCCTCCGTCCTTGTATATATTTTCATCAATTTCTCCTTTTCTGGCCGCACATACACGCTGATAAACTGTGTCATCCGGCTGGAACAGTATGTTCGCCGATAAAAAAAACCGCTGGCGTTTCAACCTCTTTCGCCCTGACAATAGCGGTGATGGTCTTGAGTGTTCCCGTTAAAAGCGTCTGACCGGGCAGGGATACTTTCGAAACAATGCTGACCTTGAGGGAAGCAGGCAGACCGGCATCGAGAAGACGCCTGACGATAGCCTCGAAATTTTCAACCCCCATATACATGACGATCGGGCTGCCTTCCCTGAGCAGAGAGATAACGCCCTGGAACTGTTCTAAAGAATAGTTTGCCGTATGACCGGTACAGAACAGCAGCGATGTTGTTCTGTTGCGTTCGGTAACGGGAATATGCAGCATGTTTGCGGCCGCGAGTCCGGCGGTTATACCGGGAATAACTTCGGCGTCGATACCGTTTTCCCTGAGTGCCCGGATTTCTTCGACGCCACGTCCGAAAACAAAAGGATCACCCGCCTTGAGACGAACGCAACGCTTGCCCTCCGAAGCGTATCGAACCATCATGGCATTGATGTTTTCCTGCCTCTTTTTCTGATCCTGACCATCACCGCAACGCTTGCCCACATGTATTTTTTCTGTTGTATCCGGTACAAGGGCCAGTATCTCCGATGAGATAAGAGAGTCGTGCAGAACAACATCGGCTTCCTGCAAGCGTATCAAGACCTTAAGCGTAAGAAGCTCAGGATCGCCCGGGCCCGCACCCGCAATGGTTACTTTTCCTTTTCTGTACATCATATCATTTGCCACCTTACCCGCAACATCCGTCATTTTTTTCCTGCATTCTTAGTAAAAGATCATAATCAAGCCTGTCATAAAAACTTTTCTTCCTCAGCCGTCCGATATCGAGCGTTACAGAACAGCCTGCACCCTTATCTGCAGATGTCTCCGCCCATCGATAGTGGCCTTCTGGTGGTTGACAGATAAACGCACGATTATTACCACAGACGGCCAGTGCCGTCTGCTCGATCGAACGGGCACCGAGAACCCTTTGGTCATGATCATTCAGTTCGGGGGAAGCACAGAGAATAAGATCACATCCCTGTTTTGCGCTTGCAAGAACTGTTTCGGGATGATACAACTCACCCCTGGAGGCAAGCGCAATCCTTGCATTGTCGAGATCGACAGAGAGAAACCTGCCGTCTTCACTTGACCTGATGAAGAGATTGCCGTTTTTCCCGGCAAATGCAATGATCATAGTTCCGTTTATCCTGGATAGTACACCGGCACAGATACCGACCTGATATTTTCCGGCAGTCTGAGAAAGACGGTCAATGATCTCTTCCGTATCATGTGCAACACCGACAGGAAGCACAAGGATATCCGTTTTTCCCTCCGCATATCGATCGAGAGTATTCTCAAGCGTCTCCCCAACGAAGAGATCTTCTGCATAAACGGAGTGACATGCAACATTCAGCCCGGCTGGCTCAGGAAGTTTGTAATAGCTCGTCAAGTCAGTAGCATAACGCATATCAAGGTACATAGACGCGTACATCGAAGGCTTTCTGGACTGAAGCTGTTTTTCCCGACGAGAAAGAAGCTTGCCGTCTTCCAATGGCAACTCTGCGTAAAACACATCCGATTCAAAGCTGCAGGATTCAAAAATCCTCTCCCCATCTGCGCCATAAACACAGGAATAAGCATCTTCACATGACATGCTTCTATCTTTTCCCGACCGGTTGCAGGCAGCGAGAAAATAACCGTTCTCTCTCGCTCTCACCTGCCAGAGTTCTCTCGGATCGAGTGACCCGACGGGCCAGTTTGCAGGCACGAGAAGAAGGTCGACACCTTTCAGCGAGGACATTCTCGGAATAGCACCGTAATAGGTATCCGAACAGATCATCACTCCCCCGGTTCCCCAGGGTGTTGAAAATGTATTGCACTGCAAAGGGCTCCCTGAACAAGCCCAGCGAACCTCGGCGGTGATTTTACGATAGTTGAGCAACAATTCACCTTCAGGCCCAATCACTGCTGCCGAGTTATAAAAGATCCCCGTCTCTTCATCTTTTTCCGGATACCCCGATACGATAAAGCAGGCGTAACGGGAAGCAATTGTTTTGAGAGCATCGATTGTCGGCCCTTTCTGTGTCTCGACAAGACCTGCGATGTCCTCCCGGCAACTGAAGCTGTATCCTGAAACAGCAAGCTCAGTGTTTACGATAATCTTCGCCCCGCTTTCAGCAGCCCTGATGGTACAGGCAATAATTTCGTTACGGTTCCGCTCCGCATCGCCATGCCGTACATCGAGATGTACAAGAGCCAGCTTCAGTTTTTCCATTTTTCACTAAAACCAAGCGCACAGCAAGCGTACACAAATTGAAGAAAATCATGCCCCTTCATACCGGCACGTTCCTTTGAGAGCGTTTCAACAAATTCCGCATAACGATCCGTCCGGTGGGATATCGCTGCAGCAAGCTGCGCGCCGTGCATTGTAAAAATTTCTTTCATGCATGATTGCGGAAGAATCCCCCACACAATCTTGTCTCTCGTATGAACCAGAGAGCATAAGGCCCCGACCGCCATGGGGTCGCGGTCAAGGCTTTGGAAATTATGCCTGAACACCTCTGCTGTCTCTTGCTGAAGCCTTTCGGCGACATCGTCTGTCATACTTTCACGGGTTGCGCCAAACCGCTTGACATGAGCAAGGATGGAACGCTGACTTTCAGGAGTCAGAGAATTCTGAAGCGCCAGGGTCTTGCGTATCGCACCTGAAACAGAAAGCCCTATAAGTTCTCCGAGCTTGGCGTGCTTTCCCGCACTGGTCAGGGGCTTGGCGCCGGTAAGTGCACACGCAACCGCTATCTGATCGGTTCCCGTACCTGTGGCCAGCCCTTCCGAATATCTCGAAGATACCGCCAACTCCTGCAGAACGGCTGTCTTGGCTTCGGTAGCGGTCATAATGCTGCGCACCATAGCACCTTGTGTAAGTTCACGGTTAATCACGAGAATGGTATTGATTGTGCCGATCGGCTCGAACCCGTCCTCGTTTTCATAAACCGACGCCGGATCACCTGCTCTTCCTGCATTGCCTTCCACGCCGCCGGTACAGATCGCCGTCACCTCCAGATTTCTGAAAGACTGCGTCTCCATAGCGGCGTAGTTCATATTGGCCGCCGTTCCGAGGGAAGCCGTTTTTTCCGGCAACTCAAAACGATCGCAAAGCCCTTTCAGATAGTTCTCCGGGGCAGTGAGTATGCTTTTCAGTTCTTTTCTGCTGTGACCGGCAGGTTCGCACGACTGGTGGTTGAATACGCATTCCAGATCATCATGAAGGCCTCCGTTCACTCTGCATGTTGAAATAACTCTATGCGGTTTCCTGAACCGCACTACAAGCATTTTCTTTATACGATGCACCTCTGCCTCTCCAAAGACTCCCAATTTCATACAATACTCCTGTTGATCCTGCCGAATCATTGCTGCTTTTCTGAAACCGGCTCCTTTTCCTGAAGGCGCCTGTAATACCTCAACGTAGGCTCCGCCAAAAGCTCGGGATGAAAAATAGCGATCAGGTCCTGAAGCAGAACATGTGGTTCGGTCATTCCGGTATCCCAGAAACGGTTTCTTCCGTTATCAAACCGATACCTGTTATTGTTGTACACCGTCCCGTTCTGCACAGAACGAAACAACCGGTAACGCTCATCCGATTCCAGCAAACCGTTGAGATCGGTAATCCTGAAATGAGTATTCACCCAAAAATCGGCCTTCATACCGGCATCCATTGCAACTTCATGACTCAAAATATGTCCCCGGTCGAGATCCTGCCCTCTAAACAGATAGTTTCCCCCTGCATGATCGAGCATTGTCACAAACCAGCGTGAAGAACCCATGGTAGACCATGCCCCCTTTCTGCTGTACCCTGCAATAACCAAAGGTCGATCGCTCACATGAGCTGTCTTTTTTTGCATATCGAGATACGCCCGCTCCCGTTCCCTGAAAATTTTTGCAGCAAGACTGTCCTTTTCAAAAAAGGCTCCTATAAACTTGATCCACTCGAAAGCGCCGAGAGGATGTTCCTCAAGTGATGCACAGAAAAACCCCGCCTGAAGGTCATATGCAGCCATTTTTTCGAACGTATCCGAAGAAACACTGGAAACGTTGACAAAAGCAAGTTCCGGATCCACCTTGAGCATCGTCTCCATATTGAGATTGCGCATATAACCGGTTACAGGGAGTTTCCCTCCATCTATCATTCCGTGCACCCTGTCCTGACCTACCCTCTGCTTACCCGAAACCGCAGCTATTGCGTCGAAGCACCCGAGCATTTCTATCAGCGATACCTGAAAACCGTTCTCACAGGTGACGCGCTTAAGGGGAGTTCTTACCACCCTGACACCGGCAGGGTGGTCGGGAACCGGAAGGTTATCCGGTACAAGCAGGTAAGCGTATTCGATTCCGATATCCGTGCCTTCCGGAGAAAGCACCCGTATCAGCGTAGATCCGTCATCCTGCTTCTCCAAAGAAAAACGTCTTGCGTATTTGACGGTTTCCTCTCTTTCTTCCCCACTCACAGCAACGGTGTCGTCTTCGGATACCGAAGAGCACGAACAAACAACACATGTAACCACCAGCAGAAGCAAAAAAACAACGCTGCTCCTGAACCCGTTCAGCCAAGCACTCATGCGACAACCTCCCTTCCACTGGTTTGCCTGATGATGTCAATAACGCCACCTATATCCCTGATCTCTACCGGCTCGCTGTTCTTTCCGTTATAATAATACCAGCGCCGGACCCCGCCTTCACCTGAAACCTCTACCCTGAAAGGCGATGAAGCATCGGGAACAACCCGGTACCCGATCCTTTCAAGAGCCCTTTTCGTCCAGAAAGCATGCGTTCCCTTTCCTACCAGACCTATACTGCCTTCATGGTGCTGGTGTATCCT
>RRYU01022504.1_pt1 | contig 16434 bp, 8 predicted proteins | sample 2162651 | NCBI WGS metagenome assembly RRYU01 (sample SAMN10267283, study PRJNA491782) | microbial mat metagenome | isolation source: biomat in the production well | place: Japan: Minami-Kanto gas field, natural gas well KTG3 | collected 2017-06 | reverse complement strand
CCGCTGCTGCCGTCTTCACTGAAAAAGCGCTCCGGCAGCAGATCATCCTGCGCGGAAAAACCATTCTCTAAATTGTAATAGCGCTCGGTCAAGTAGATCCGCTCGCCGATCTCCTTCAGCTTCTGCGGCGTATAGTCGATTCCGGTGGTCGCCGCCAGCAGTTCTGCGTATTCCTCCAGGCTGGCACCGAAGAAGGAGAACTTACAGGCAACCAGTGAATCTATTGTGGCATTGCAGTCCTCGGCAATCTTGATCATGCGCGCCTTGCCGGCAAAATCGAAGCGATCGGTGGCAACCGGTTTGCGCAGGATCTCGTGGGAGATCGGATAGGCCCGCAAGTGACAGCCACCCCGGTTGCTGGTGCAGTAAGCCAGGGCCATCCCATAAGCGCCGCGTGGGTCGTATGCCGGCAGCTCCAGGCCCTTGACGCTCATACTCAACCCAGGCTGACCGAGCTGGGTTGCCAAACGTTGCGCTCCTTCTGCCAGCAGGTCGCCATCCCCTTCCCGATCTGCCATCTGCCGCAACAGCCCGCCGATCTCTTCCGCGCGCGGAAACTCGCCGCGAATTTCTCCCCAGGCGGAGATGGTCGCTGCTGCCGAGATGGTATCCATGCCAAGCTGGTTGCAGAGATTGTTGGAGTTGACGATAGAACGCAGATCATTGATGTTGTTGAGGGCGCCGAAGTGATTGACGGTCTCGTACTCGGGTAACGGCGTACCATCCTTCGTGCTCTTTTTGCACTGGATCGGACACCCATAACAGCCGTGATTTTTCGGCGCATATTCTTTCCGAATCGCCGGTCCGGAATAACAACCGGCATCGGCGAAGTGGGTTTTACGGAAGTTTTCGGTTGGCGCCATCCGCCGCTGCGCCATCAAGTCGACCAGCGCCGGGGTACCGTACCTGGCAATTCCCAGGTCACCGTAGATAACCGGCGACGCATTGAACAGACGGATGACATCTTTGCGGGCAAGATCAAACCGCTCTTTATCGGCCACTCCGACCTTGCCATCACCATCGACGACAATCGCCTTCAGCTGTTTCGCCCCCATTACCGCACCAAGCCCACCGCGCCCGACCGAGTTGCCCTCGCCCATCATGATGTTGGCGTAGCGCACCCGGTTTTCGCCAGCCGGTCCAATCGCCGCAACACTGCCATGGGCAGCTAACGCAGCGACTGTCTCGCCAACGGTCAAGCCCCAAAGCTTCTCTGCCGGCAACACCCTGCCCCCACCAGGGTCGATCTGCAGAGCAACCGGCACGTCGCTTTGGCCGACGATTTTCAGAGCGTCAAAACCGGCGGTTTTCAAACGCCAGGCGAAACGACCGCCGGCTGAGCAATCGTAAATGGTGCCGGTCAAAGGCGAGCGGGAGACAACCCCGAGGCGGGCCGCGGTCGGAGCCGGGGTGCCACAAAGAGGTCCAGCAGAGAAAATCAGCGGAATGTCTTTGTCGAAGGGATCAAGGTGATAATAATCGCGCATCAGGCGAACGCCAAGACCACGCCCACCCAGGTAACTCTGCAGCACTTCCGAAGGCAGCTCTGCGACCCAGACACGACCGGCACTCAAATCGACATTGAGCAGACGGCCATGCCAGCCGTTCATTGTGCCGACTCCATCGCCGGCGCTCCTTCGGCGATTTTTGCCTCAGCCAGTTGCTGCGCCTGGCGGCGTTCATCGAACAGGACGATAAAGGGAGCCGCGGTTTCTTTAAAAGGCTATTTGCAATCTAGGGTTGGAATTCTTGTTTGAATGCCATTTTTTCCCTATCCGCCAGAGTTTAAGTTTTGGTTGGAATTGACCCAAATAAGACACTCCATAAAACCATCAAGCTGGTTGGATTTCCATTGCACTTTAGTATTGGAAGGCTAGTTCCATCGCGGATACTAGCCTTCCGTGGATCTAGCCTAAGAACTGATTTATTGCTTTAAAAGCCGCCTCGAATCGATCCAATGAATTATTGACAGAAGCTGCGTCTTCGTCTAGGAGCTCCGGGCGACGTAATAGCCAGTCGGCTGGAACGAAGTGCCCGAATTCAGGCGTATCTGGCGGTAATGTTCTACATGCTGCTTCTACCTGTTTTACTAGCCGCTCAGTTTTTGGGTCAGCATCAGCGGCTGTTTTGGAAGTGATCTCGTGCTTCTTGTCCAGCCCAAGAGATTGGCTAACTAGATTACAGTAAAAGTCCTCATCGAAAAGGTCCTCTATGTCACTTTCTGCTTTATCGGTAAAGTCAGCCGCAGTGAGTACACGTCCAGCCTTTAAAATTTGACTCTGCCGCAACCTTTCGATCTTTGACTTGTCTCCCTTGCCATAGTCGCATAGGGCTACAATATTGAGGTTGTTCCCTGCGAACAAAGAGGCAAATGACGAGACTTTATCTAGCCCCCCGGTGGGGCAGATTGCCCAGCGTGGATCCAAATACTCTCTGTTTCGAGATTGAAGCGCTTGCGACATGACTTGCAGATAAACAACATCAGAGGGTCCTTCAACCAGCAAGCAGTCTTTGCCAACGAACAAGGATTGAGTGATTTCGTACCCCAAATGTGCCTGGAGCGGGAAGAGTGTTTCGCGGTCCACAGAGAGCACGTCGGCGGATACCTTGGTGCCTTTTACCGCAGGACGCCTTGGATCGGCATAGTCAACCACATCCTCCACGACCCGAACGTCAGAGAGCCGTTGCGCTGGAACCATAAATGGCGAGTGAGTAGAGTAGATAACCTGATGCTCCGGTAAAATCCGATTCTCAATATAGCGCAACAGATCCGATTGTGCTTTCCCGTGCAGGGTCAAACCTGGCTCATCAAGCAAAATGATTGCTTTGCCTGCACGTTTCTTAAGTTGCTTGAACTGTGACAAGAAAGAGAAGAACCAGACGAATCCTGCGCTCCTTTCCGAAAGCGGGACAGTAACTCGGTGATTCTTATTCTCAACCCGGATTTTAGCTACCCGACCGGTATTGAACGGAGGCGGGTCCTGAGGTCGTCCATCGTTTAGTGTGATGTTGACTGCAAGTGCCTCGTTTTGGCTCCAAAACTCGAATATCTCGTCAGTTATATCGTTAGATGCTCCTTCGCACTGAGCAATCAATTCTTCCAGCTTTGGTGCATCCCGAAGCTCATCGATAGTGGTGCCTGCATATTCAAGAAAATCTAAAAAAATCTGGTCACCTGCCGAAATCGTGTTTTGCTTTTTGTCCTGTGCCAGCTTATCAAGCGAAAGCTCGCCAGACATGCGCTCAAAGTGCGACGTATAAAAGAATCGGGGCATGCGGTCAGATAGAATATCAATAGCTTCAAGGACGGCAGATCCGTCTCTGAAAGAATCCAGTATCGTAATCAGAGATTGTTGCGGCTCGGTTTTCTCCTCTAATGCCTTGAGAGCAACAAGGGCATCTACCGTAGTGGTGGTATCCTTGATTGGCGCTTTATCTGCTGCCTTCATGGAGCACCTTGCTTCAAGGTTACGAAGGCATTTTTTCTGGTCTAGCGGAATTGTCCAAGTTGTGCCGTCGCGATCAATATAGCTTGCAACCTCTATTTGGCTACTCTTCAAGGTGCCATCTCCCAACGCCGCCTCTATTTCTGCGATGTCGTCATCGTCCAATTCCCACCAAGTCCTAGCCACCTGAGACTCCCCGTCAGGGTGACGTTCATCAAACTTAGTAAGGTACCGACGTGGGTAGTCCCTCGTGCGTTCGTACTCAAATGAATCAGTTGACCGGACTCCTTGAATAGCACGTAAAATAGCAGTCTTTCCGGCCTCGTTTTTGCCAACGAGACAAGTCAAATCTCCAATCTCAAACTCCTCGCTGTCCTCGATGGAGCGGAAATTCGTTACCTGCACTTTTACCAGTTTCATGTTTCCTCCTTATTGATTCCCCAAACAATGAAAGTTCAGACTTCTACTTTAAGCAAGATCGCCACTCTCCGCCTGCTTCAGCAGGGTCGGGATGTGCGGGCCGTACTCCACTTTGCCACGCCCTGATCGAATGCCGCTACCCACCTTGCGGGCTTCAGCAGAATACAGTGTCTTGGCTCTGATGATTTCGTAGCTATATCCTCTTCCCAAGCGGTTTGACATCTTGATCAAACCGTTCAACCCTTCGGTATAGGCATTGGTAATCGGGAATGGTGCATCCCAGTAAGCAAAGATGTCGTTATAGTGGTTATGGACGGTTTTAGCCAGCTTCTTGAACGGCTCCAGCCCCTGTGCTGGCAAAGTGTTCTCCCAAGCCTCAAAGGCGTCTTGGGCGCTTTGCTTATCGGGTTCATCATAGATCCAGAAGAAGCTCTCCTTGAAGTCATAGGCCACGGCGAGCTGAGGAATTTTCTCGCGGACTACGGCTAATGCTTTTTTTTCTGCCGGAGAAAGGTTGCCGGGGCGCTTCAGCGTCAACCAGCGAATGGATTTTTTGACGTGAATCCGGTCTTCCTTGCTAAGCTGGACCTGATACTTCTTTCGTTCCTCTTCCAGCGCCTCTGATGCCATCTTCACTACATGGAACTTGTCTATCACCAGCTTGGCGTTAGGTAGGTGTTGTGCAAAGGAGCGCTTGAAAGGCCGCCACATATCCGTGCAGACCCATTCCACCTTGTCGCGATCAGGCAGATCTTTAAAGAACGGCATCAGGTGGTCTTGGGTGCGGTGCTCAAGCATGTCGAAGACGTTGTTCGTTGCCAGATTAGTAATAACACAGCGATAACCGCCAGCCAGATTCACCTCATCAATTCCCATGATCACCGGGGTTTCATAGCGTACCGTTTGTTCCAGCTCTTCGATCAAGTCATGGGCAATGTTCTTAACGGTATTGACGGCAACGCCTGTTTGCTCCGCTAACGCCCGAAAAGTGAAACCTAAGCATTGTTGCCGAATCACATCAACCAATCGCTTGGTGGCTCTGCGTTTGTCGTCCAGAAAGCTAAGCTCTGGCATCGCCATTTTGCCGCAGGCTTCACATCGAAAACGCGGTCGCTGAATCTCAAGACGTACAGGTTCCATATAGAGCGGTGTATCTGAGAACTTGTTCTTGCGTGTCCCATGCTTGTGCATCGGGATATTGCAGTCCGCACACACCGGGCCCTCAACATTCTCAGCTACCGCGGCAATGATGAGGGCCTTGCTCTCTTTGTACATATCCACCGGTTTGATGCCAGGCAGATTCAATAGATCGAGCATCGGTTTAGTCCATATCCAAATCTATATCTTTTCCATCACGGAGCATTTCATAGACCACATCAACGAGCGTAGACATACCTTGACGGTCGGATTTAAGCACTTGAGTGGCCAGTTTCTGGTGGCTGGACAAGGCGCGAACGACAGCTTGTTGAACCGCTCCGGGGAGATTCCCTTTCATGGCCTGCTCGCGGGTATTGCTCTCAACCTGAGCCATCACCACATCGCTTTCACCCGTAATCGACTTGATTTGGTTAACGAAGGAGACTTGATCCTGAATTGGTGTTGCTTGTCCAAACAAGCTGTTAAGCTTTTCGATAATCTCCTTGACGAACTTAGGCTTGTCTCCGGCACCACCGCCACCACCGGGGCCAACCGGTTGCAGCACAGGACCCTCGCCTTCTTCTGGCTGATCTTCCGGACGACCATTGATGTCAAAGCCAGTGAGCACCAGGCCTGTGAGATCAACGGTTTCTGGAGTCTCATGCAGTAGGCGTTTTTGCAGTAGCTTGACGAAGGCAGCGAAGTTCTCCAGTTCTGGGTCGCCAAAATCAATCAGCTGCGCGATATAGGAATAAGTACGGCAAAACCGCCCTAGGTCTGACTTGAAGCCCAGCAGCGTCTTAATTTGCTCGGCGTACTCATTCTGATGGTGATCCGCAGACTTCATGCCTGCATCATCGCCTTTGGCGCGAGCTTTCTCAAAGGCTGCTTCCCACGTCGCCATACCATCGCGGAGCATCTTTATCTTGTCGTTATAGAGGCTCGTCGCACCGCTTGTGGCTGCATATAGGGCCTTGTGTTGTGGTTCTTTAGTGTGGGTAATATCACGGATGGTTTTGAAGCGGGCTTCCTTGAATGCCGCCAGATCCTTCGCATCGTAAAGCCCGTGTTCATCTAGGCGCTCTTTGATCTCATAAACCACATTCAGGTCTTGTACTTCATCAATGTGTGCGCCGTCATCGTAGAGCGCGAAGGCTTGGCGAACATTCTCAGGATCATTCACGAAGTCGATGATAAAAACTTCATCCTTTCCCGATGTCATCCGGTTCAGACGGGAAAAGGTTTGGACGATCTCAACATGATTGGCGATTTTCTTATCAACATACATTGCCACCAGTTTGGGCTGGTCAAAACCTGTCTGAAATTTGTCGGCAACCAGCATCACACGATATTCAGGACGGTCAAAGGCAAAGCGCAAATCCTGTCCCTCTATATCTGGGTTCATGTTTTGCTCGGTAAACTCTGCATTTTCATCCACTACGAACACATCGTCCTTAAAGGCTCCATCGTCTTGGTGCATTACCTGCTTGCCAGTTACTTTGCCGGAAAAGGCCACCAGTGAATGGATAAAGCCATATTCGCTATGCTTCTCTATATAGCGGTCAAGCGCCTTCTTGTAGCGAATCGCTGCGGCTCTGGAGTTGGTGATCACCATTGCTTTGGCTTTCCCGTCCAGGCGATGTGCGACGTTCTTAGTGAAGTGCTCGACGATGAATTGCACTTTCTGAGTCACATTGGTGGGGTGCAGGGTCATCCATTGCGCCAAGGCACGCTTGGCCGCCTTGCCGCTGACTCGCTTGCTGTCTTCAAGCTGCTTGGAAAGATTGAAGGCCGTTTCATAGGGCACATAGCCCTTCAGTACGTCCAGAATGAACTTTTCTTCGATGGCTTGGCGCATCGTGTAGACATGAAAGGCTTCCGGTTTATTGTCGTCTGATACCGGTTTGCCCGGATCTTCTGGACGACCAAACAGCATCATGGTGGAGTGTTTCGGTGTGCCGGTAAATGCGAAGTAGCTGATATTATCGGGGCGGGCGCGTGACTTTTGCAGTTGCTCCAGCAACTCGTCCACCGTCATGGTGGACATTTTGCCCTGCCCACTCAAGCCAAGTGCAGCTTGTAGCTTGGCAGCGGTTGAGCCTGTTTGTGAGTTATGCGCCTCATCAATGATCACCGCAAAGCTTTTTCCCTTCAGGGTCTTGTCGGTGATGATGGCCTCCATCGCATACGGGAAGGTCTGAATGGTGACCACTATGATCGGCGTACCCGCCAACAATGCCTCCGAGAGTTGCTTGCTCTTGGATTTTGAAGTCTTTTGCCGATCAATTGCGGCTATGACACCAAACTGGTGGTCGATCTGTTTCACCGCATCCTGAAGCTGGCCATCGAGCACATTTCGATCAGTCACAATGATGACGCTATTAAACACGGCATCGCCATTGTCTTCCCGCAGCTTCACTAAATCGTGTGCCGTCCACGAAATGGTACTGGTTTTACCAGAACCTGCACTATGGTCGGCCAGATAGGTCATTCCAGCACCGTTCTTGCGAACATCGTCCAGCATTTCATTTACTGCGGTCCATTGGTGAAAACGCGGGAAGATCAGGGTTTCCTTCTTCGACCAGTTTCCCAGGATATCCACTACGTCCTTTTTCTCGACATACACAAAACTATGGAAGATGCGTAGCCATGCGTCTGGCTGACACACATCTTCCCAAAAATACGCGACTGGGTACTCTTGGGTTCCGTCAGACTTGATCTCACCGGAAGGGTTGCCCGCGTGACCATCATTGCCTTTGTTGAACGGCAGGAAGAAGGTGTTTTCACCATCAAGCTTGGTTGCCATCATGATTTCAGAATCAGACATGGCAAAATGCACGACTGCCCCGCGCTTGAAGGTTAATAACGGCTCTTTGCGCTTAGTCTTGGCATCGTAGGGCAGGCGGTCATTGCGATATTGATCCATCGCCGCTTCAGCTGACTGGGTAAAGTCGGTTTTAAGCTCCACCGTCGCGACGGGAAGACCATTGATGAACAAAACCAAGTCAATCGCAAACTCACGAGCAGGGTGGTATTTAAGCTCAGGCACGACGCGCAAAATATTGGCCTGATAGCGTTTGATCACATCAGCATTACGCTTGTCTTCCGGCGCAGCTTCAGTCATCTCAATAAGACCGCAACCGGCAATGGAAAAACCTTGACGCAGCACCTGAGCCGTACCTTGTTTCTCCAGCGCCTTAGCAAGGCGCACCATCAGCACATCGAGGGTTTTGGAACCATTGAGCCGTTCAAGCTTGTCCCATTTATCATCTTGGCCACTGTTCTTTATCCAGGCTTCGATGTCTTTGGGGTACACCGCTCGCTCAGTGTCGTAGTGTTTGGTGTCTCCCAGCTTCCAGCCTTGTTCAACCAACCGTTCAACGATGTAGCGTTGGAAATATTTTTCCTGATGTGCCGTTGAATACATTGTTATTCTCCTCGCAGATCAATCTGGCCGGTCACTGCCGCCGTGATAAAAGCCACACGGCGTTCTTTTAGCAAGTCAATGCTTCGTTCGGTTGTTTTCGTGAGAGCGTCAATACGCGCTGTTTCCCTATCTAAGTAATCCGCAATTTGTTGCTGCTCTACTCTGCCAGGTCGTGGCAACCTAACTTGACGGAAATTACCATAGTTCAAATCCTGCCCATCACGGATAAAGCTGGCAGTGGCCTGCAAGCCTTGGATATAGGAACTCGATTTGAAAAGATATGCGAAATAATTTACGTCTGCGTTGCCCCCTGCTTGGAGCGCAACATAGGAAGATCGAACACACCCACGGGCTTTAACTCGTTCAATTCCTCCCTGAAAACTTCTCATGCTGATAACAAAATCGTCCAGCTCAACGTGTTTACGCTGCTCAAGGTTTTTTACAGCATGAGTAACCTGTCTCTCTTCGAGCCTTTCGTACTCTGCCAGAGGGATAACCCCATACTTCTGGGTTGCTGAAAGATGCTGGTCGCCTGCATGTGCTTTTTCTTTGCTTTCAGCGAAGAGCCATGTACTCGGAACGACCTTCCAATGCTCAGGCACTAGACCAATCCACTCCGCGCCGGAATCCTTTATTCTCACATCGGGATCTAGCCCCTTGGTGACCGCATGGGAAATCAGCGCCTGACGCTTCTCCTTCAGCAGCTCTATAAAACGAGTTTTCTTCTGGATCAGAGCATCAATGCGGGCGATTTCGCGATCGAGAGCCGCAACGATGGTGGCTTGTTCTTCTGGTATTGGTGAAGGAACCCAGAGGTTAGCTATCGCCTCTTGATTAATATTTGGTTGCCCTCCACCCGCTGAGAACAAATCTACGATGTCTCCTCTGAATGCCATCAGCCAGTAATACACAAACCTGATATTTAAATCTTTTTCGCCAGACAGCACACAACAGGCTTGATTTGTTGTTGCAGGAATTCCTAGAAACCCCAATCGGCCAATAGTCGCACCATACATTGCAATAGCTAGTGAACCGGCAGGAAAGATTTTCAAAGCCGTAAACTTATTGATTGCCTCAGTAGTGACATTTTTTTTAGTCTCTGTGATTTCGTTTTCTCGAAGCTCGCTTGTGGTTACCCATGGGATCGTTCCCTCGTGATACCACTCTTGTTCCTTTGATGGCGGCGTTGTTCCACTGCCGATGTTTTTGAAGGCGTGAAAAATCTTTCTTTTTTGCCACCCCTCCGGCACATGCCCAATCCACTCAGCTCCGGAATCCTTATACGCGGGATATGGTTTGTACGGGCTCATTCGCTGGCCACCTCTGCTAGCAGGTCGGCAATCTCTTTTTCCACTCTCTTTAAGTCGACATCAATATCATGTAGCTTGCGCGGCGGCTGGTACTCGTAGAAGAAACGATTGAAGTTGATTTCGTAACCAACGCGGCCAAGCTGTTTATCTTTGTTGTCGATAAAACTTTTATCGATATAAGCATCTGGAACATGCGGCAACACTTCGTGAGTGAAGTAGTCCTGGATGCTCTCCAAGTAGGGCACGTTCTCGTAATCGGTCAAGTCCGAGTCCGAAACAATATTACCTTTGGCGTCCGTGACCGGTTCCGCTTGCGGGTCTTTGTGTCCAAAGGCATTGACCAAAGCGGTAATGAAGGTTTTGTTTGCCTTTACCTTGAGCGCATTTGCTTCATCTGACTTGATAGCGTCTTTAGCAAAGGCCTCAGCCCAGCTATAGTCTTTGGTTTGCCCCATCAATGGCTTGATCGCCTCCATCCAGAAGGCTTGATGGGCGGATGAGAGCTTCATCCAAGTAGCTTCAGATTCCAGTCGGGCAAGCCCTAGCTGGTCCAGTACCAGCTTCATCCGCAGTGGGCGCAGTACCTTGATACGGCGATAACCAAATGTCCTGTAATCCAGCACTTTGGAGAGCGCGCCGGATTCCCCTGTCGCATACATGTCCAGAATCTGGCGGCGCTGATCATCGTTAACTATCCGGCGTTTGTTGCCTTCATTCTTGATTGGGCTCCAAAGGTCGGAGGCATTGATCAACTGCACTTTGTCTTTGCGGCGTTCCAATTTTTTGTTGGACAGCACCCAGAGGTAGGTAGCGATATTGGTACGGAAAAACAGATCCGTGGGGAGAGCCACAATGGCTTCAATCAGGTCATTTTCCAGCAGCCAGCGACGTATTTCGGATTCACCGGAACCTGCACCGCCGTTGAACAGTGGCGAACCCGATAGCACGATGGCAGCTCGTCCCCCACCGTTTTCAGGAAGTTCGAGCTTGCTGGCCAAGTGCATCAAAAACAACATCGAACCATCGCTGATCTTGGGTAGGCCCGCCCCAAATCGTCCTGAGTTGCCTTGTTTGTGCTCATGCTCAACGGCTGTTTTGTCCTTTTCCCACTTTTTACCGAAAGGCGGATTAGACAAACCGTAATGGAAGCGCTCGCCAGCAAACTGGTCGTTTGACAATGTGCTACCTTGGCGGATGTTTTTTGAAAGATCGCGCCCTGGGTCAGATTCCAGACGGCGAATCAACATGCCTGCCACACACACTGCATGAGTTTCCGGCTCCAGCTCTTGGCCGTGTGGAACCAGCACCGGAGGGATTTTGTAGTGGCTGCCGTAGTCCGCTACATGGTTCATCGCATCGGTCAGGAATCCACCCGTCCCACAGGTCGGGTCGTACAGGGTGCGGATCAGTCCCGGATTTTCTTCAAACAAGGCATCGTCAGGGTCAAGCAAGAGGGCAGTCGCCAGATGCACGATGTCACGAGGCGTCATGAAGTCCTCTGCGCCTTCATTGACCTCGGCACCGAAGCGGCGGATGAGGTGCTCATAGATGTTACTCATCACCCGATCCGGCACCACATCAGGATGCAAATCGATCCCAGCGAAATTCTTGCAAATGGTGTACAGAAGCCCCGCCTTTTCTAGTCGGATAACCGTATTGCCAAACTCAAACTCCTCGAAGATAGCTCGGGCATTATCCGAGAACAGAGAAATGTAATCTTCAAGATTACGGCGAGTCTTAGTACTGCCAAGTGTAGAGAGTGCGTATTCCGAGATGTTGTAGAAAGGATAGTCAGCTGTCTGGCGAAGGATTGGGTCAAGCTCGATCTTTGCGTCTTTGAATGTATTGTGAGCTTCTCTGACAGCTTCTCGTGTTGGTTCTAGGGCGCACTCTAATCGACGTAGTAAGGTGAAAGGCAAAATAATCTTGCCAAAGTCAGTATGCTTGAAGTCCCCCCAAAGGTCTTCTGCGTTTTTCCAAATGAAATCAGCTTGCGAAGCAGCTGAGCCTACAAATTCTGTCATTCTGGCCTCCAACCAAGTTTTGCACAAAACAATACTCTTGTGAATATTGGTTGTCAACCAAGTTTTGCACAAAACGGCACTTGTGCCAGATAGAATTAAATCCTACAATCCAACCTCAGAATGCAAATAGCCAAAATTTCAATCGATTCAGAACACCCTGCGGGCGGTCGTCGAGCGGAACGAGGATATCCGTTCAGCGGCCATTCGCACCAACGACGGTCAACTTCTGGCACTGGTCGGCAACCACCTGGCAAACTGGGAAACACCAATTGACGGAAAATCGACTCCAACCCATATTTACGTCCCGGTTTATCGAAAAAACGAACCATGGGCGATGGTCGAAATGCGTTTTGCCCCATTGTGGACCGGGACTTTTGCTGGCGGATTTTTCCAATCTTTTACCGGCCTGCTGGTCTTTGTCAGCCTGAGTTGTTTTATTGGCTATTTCTTTATCCTGAAAAGAACCCTTCGTGAACTTGACCCGGCGGCGGTTATTCCGGAACGGGTGCAAAAAGCCTTCGACGTCCTTCAGGAAGGGGTTTTGATCCTTGACGACAAAGAACAAATCATGATGGCAAATACATCTTTTGCCAACCTCTTCAATAAGTCGCCAGATGTGCTTATCGGCAAGAAAGGCTCGGAGCTTGGCTGGCATGGTGTCCAGAACCAGGACCAGTTCCACCAGCTGCCCTGGTTCAAGGTCTTGCGAGAAGGTCAGGAGCAGAAGAATGCCTCGCTGAGCCTGGTCGACAGCCTCGGTAAAAAGATCAAGCTTGCGGTTAATGCCGCCATGGTTCCAGACAGTTCAGGAAAATGTCGCGGTTGTCTCGTGACCTTCGATGACATTACCCAGATAGAAGAGAAAAACTTCGAGCTAAGCAACTTAGTGGAACAGCTGCAAATCTCTCACGATGACATCCAGGGTAAAACCGAGGAACTGGAGTTTCTCGCCAGCCGTGATCCACTCACCCTCTGTTTGAACCGACGCTCCCTTGATCTGAGTTTTCGGGGACTTTTCACCCGCGCACAAAAAGACAACTTGAACCTCTCATGCTTAATGGTCGATATCGATTTCTTTAAATCTGTCAACGATCGCTACGGCCATGCGACCGGCGATCAGGTTATCAAAGCCATCGCCGACGTGCTGAAGACCAGCACGCGTGACTCCGACCTGGTTGGCCGCTACGGAGGTGAAGAATTCTGTCTTATTCTGCCAAACATTCAGCAGCAAAAGGCCGTCGAGATTGCTGAGCGCATCCGGCATACGGTGAGCAAAGAGCCCTGTGGCGGTGTGCAGGTCAGTGTCAGCATCGGCGTTTCCTCGTTGGTGCCGCAAACGAACAAGCCGGATGAGCTGATCAACCAGGCGGACAAAGCGCTCTATGTTGCCAAAAACACCGGCCGTAACCGGGTTGTCCTTTGGGGAGACAAAGAGTTTCAATCGACCGAAAAACAGCACTCCGCTGAAGAAGGGAATGAAGAATCAGGACAGGAGGATGCAAACGCCCGTTTACAGAAGCGGATCAAAGAGCTGGAAATCCAACTCCATAAAAAGACTCTCGAGTTTGAACATTATGAACTCTACGATTACAAGACCGGGCTGCCGACCCGCTTCCTGTTCGAGGATCGAATCAACCATGAGATAGCCCGCGGGAAGCGCAATGACTCGCTGGTTGTAGTTCTCTCGATTACTGTCGACACCGCCAAACGTGTTTACGACACTATGGGGCAAAATGCTGCTGAGTTACTGATGAAAGCTTGTAGCAAACGCCTGAATGACGTCCTGCGTGAGGATATCGATACAGTTGCTGTTCTCGAAGATGACCAGGTAAATTCAACCGTCTCCCTGTTGAATCAAACGGACTTCGGGGTTCTGCTCACCGATATTCAGCAGGTCGACCATATTACCTGGGTGATCAAACGGCTGCTCGATGCTTTTACCAAACCCTTCTATGTCAAAGAGAGCGAGATCCACGCCACCGTATATATCGGCGTGAGCATTTATCCGCACGATGGCCACACAGTCGAAGCTCTCTACACGAGTGCGAGTAATGCCAGCAGTCATGCCCTCAAGACCAAGGGGAAAGATCGCTACCTGTTCGCGTCTCACAATCTGAATCAACAAGCGAAACTGCAACTGACGATCGAAAACGCACTCCACTCGGCAATCAAGAATGACGAACTCGAACTGCTCTATCAACCCTTGATCGGTGCCCAGAGCGGGAAAATTTGCAGCCTCGAAGCGCTGATGCGCTGGAAAAGCACCGAACTGGGGGAGGTGTCGCCGAACGAATTTATTCCCGTTGCCGAACATTCCGGGTTGATCGATCAGCTTGGCGATTGGGCGATGCAGCGGGCCTGTCAGCAGATCAAAGACTGGCAACAACAGCAGCTTTGCTTCGGTCGTGTCGCAATCAACCTCTCGGGGATGCAATTGCAACAGCGCAACCTGGCCAGCCGTATCGAGAGTCTGCTGAACGACTTTGGTCTGGGCAAGGAGGTTCTTGAAATCGAGCTCACAGAGAGCTCGTTGGTCAATTCCTACGATAAGGATTTTGTCGTGCTGAATAAGCTTCACGACATGGGTTTGCGCATCACCATGGATGATTTCGGGACCGGTTATTCATCCCTGTCCTATTTGAAGGATATTCCTCTCTCATGTTTGAAGATCGACCGCTCCTTCACTCAGGGAATCGGCAAAGACAAAACCTCCGAAAAGCTTATGGCCTCTATCGTCTCAATGGCTCACAGTCTTGGGCTGGAGGTCGTAGCCGAAGGGATCGAGAAGGCAATACAAGCCGAGCATTTACGCAAGCTCGGCTGTGACTATTTCCAGGGCTACTATTTCAGCGAGCCAGTAAATGCAGAAAAAATAAAAGAAATACTAAGAAAAGATTAAGAACTCTGGTATAAGGTTTTCTAATTGTAATGATTGACAACCGCGCAATAATGGAAAAAATTGAGCAGTCGGCGCAACTGGTGTCGTTACCGCAGATTTACCTGCGCTTAAAAGAGCTGCTTTCAGAACCTGATTTTACGATGGCGGAGGTCTCGTTGCTGGTGAGCCGTGACCCTGCTCTGGCAGCCCGCTTCCTGCGCGTGGTTAACAGCCCGTTGAATCGAAGGGCGAGAAAAATTGAATCGGTCAGCCACGCTGTCAGCCTGCTGGGGAGCAAGCAGGTCCACGACATTGCCCTGTTTGCTGCCGTCGCAGAGGCTTTCGACAAGATCGAAACAGATGTCGTCAATGTCAAGCAGTTCTGGCAGCGCAGCGTATTTTGCGCGATGCTGGCCCAACAATTGGCCTTGGCTGCTGGCGAAATGGCGACTGACCGCCTGTTCATGATGGGCCTTTTACATGACATCGGTCATATGTTCATGTACCTGGCAATTCCGGAGGAATCGCAACAGACAACGCTGAAGGCAAAGGAATTGAAACGCCCGCTCTTTCTGCTCGAACAAGAAACCCTGGGCTTTGACTATGCTCAGGTCGGTGCGGATGTGATGCAGAATTGGGAGTTTCCAAAGAGTTTTCAGTTGACGACCCGTCATCATCCGGAACCGGGCCAGGCGAGCCAGTTTCAACTGGAGACCGCACTCGTGCACCTCAGCTCGCTACTGGTTGGATCCTATTTGGAAGCAGAGGAGTTTGGTTACGGCCGATTTGTGGCGGACGAAACTGTCTGGTCGACAACCGGATTAACTGAGCAACAGTGCCTGGACGCACTGCAGTCAGCGACTGACAATTATGTCGATGTTACCAACTGTCTTTTCCCTTAGGTCGATTGAATGTTATCTGTAGCAATAGACAACTTAAAGCGCCTTCTGGTCAATCCCCCCGGAAGAGTTTTTTACGCAATCATCTGCCTCGCTTGCGTCGTGCCGCTAACGGCACATGCGAACAGGATTACCCCGCAGCAAACTGTTGAGCAGGCCCTGATTCACAGCCGGCAACTTGAAGCGCTGGGCCACCATCAGCAGGCCGCACAGCTCGACCTGCAGCAATCACGCAATCGTTATCTGCCCGCCGTCGATCTGCAGCTTGGCTATGGTGTCGATCAGCACAGTGACGATGCCACGCGGAGAGCTAACGCAGACCCTTCAGATAGCGATTGGGATAACCGCAGCAACGCCTCTGTAACTTTGACCCAGAATCTTTACACCGGCGGGGAAATCGGACAACAGATCCGGATTCGCAAGGCGTTACTCGAATCATCACAACAGCAGCAGCAAAGCACCAGGCAGACCGTTATTCTTGATGCGCTAACCGCTCACCTGGATATTTTCCGCCAACGCGAGCTGGTTGCGTTGGCCCAGAGAAACCTTGAAGTTCACCAGGATATTTACCGGTCGCTGGAAGAGCGCGCCCAGACCGGCTCAGGCAACCTGGCCGATGTCAGCCAAGCCAAGGCACGGCTGGCCCGGGCTCAGAGCAGCCTCTACATCAACAAATCAGAACTGGCCAAGGCGCTGGTCAGCTACACCCGATTTATCGGCACCACTCCGGACCCACAGCAGATCAGCTACGTCGAAACCCCCGCTGACCTGCCGAATGATCTGGCAGATGCTTTGCAGAAGATGGAAAAACAGAACCCTGATCTGATCACACTGAAAACAACCCTGGACGAAGCCGAGGCCAGGGTCGGGCTGGCCCAGGCGAGCTTCAAACC
>RRYU01003921.1_pt1 | contig 16462 bp, 18 predicted proteins | sample 2162651 | NCBI WGS metagenome assembly RRYU01 (sample SAMN10267283, study PRJNA491782) | microbial mat metagenome | isolation source: biomat in the production well | place: Japan: Minami-Kanto gas field, natural gas well KTG3 | collected 2017-06 | reverse complement strand
AGGCTTCTTATGGGTTTTATTCATTCCACCCATTAATAACCCTGTCTTGACCTCGGTTGCTCGTTGTTGGAAAATGCGCCGTTAGTTTTTATAGCAAAATCAGCATATTCTAAGAGAATTCTAGGTGGGCAGTGGTTCTGAATCAGAGCTCTTTAGACTGGCCGGCCTGCATCGGGAGTCATATGTATGAGCGCAGATGGCGTTGATTTAAAGAAGCGGCGTTTTTTGACCGCCGCAACCAGCGTGGTTGGGGCAGTAGGAACCGGCTTTGTAGTTTATCCTTTTCTGGCGGCTTGGGCCCCAAGTGAAAAGGCGAAGGCCGCCGGTGCTCCGGTAGAGGCTGATATCGGCAAGCTAGAGCCAGGGCAGATGTTAACTGCTAAATGGCGTGGCAAACCTGTTTGGATCATCCGTCGTACTGAGCAGAACCTAAAAGACCTGCCCGGATTGACCGACATACTGGCAGATCCAAATTCAGATATTCCTCAGCAGCCTGATTACTGTAAAAACGAAGGCCGTTCTATCAAGCCTGAATATTTGGTTACAGTAGGTATCTGCACCCATCTGGGTTGCTCACCAACCTATCGTCCGGACATGGCACCAGCCGATCTGGGGCCAGACTGGAAGGGCGGCTTTTTCTGCCCATGCCACGGCTCCCGTTTTGATATGGCTGGTCGGGTGTATGCCGGCGTGCCAGCTCCTACCAACCTGGTGGTGCCAAGTCACTACTTCATCTCAGATACTAAGATCCTGATTGGTGAAGACGGAGGGGCAGCCTGATGAGTGCACTAAGAAAATTCGGTTGCTGGATCGACGAACGTTTCCCTATGACCAAGGTCTGGAACGAACATCTGGCACAATATTACGCCCCCAAGAACTTTAACTTCTGGTACTTCTTTGGCTCTTTAGCCATGTTGGTTCTGGTGCTACAAATAGTTACCGGTGTCTGGTTGGCCATGAACTACAAGCCAGATGCTGATCTGGCCTTTGGCTCAGTCGAGTACATCATGCGCGATGTAGAGTGGGGCTGGCTGATCCGCTATCTACACTCTACCGGCGCTTCCGCCTTCTTTATCGTGATCTACCTTCATATGTTCCGTGGGTTGATGTATGGCTCTTACCGCAAGCCGCGTGAGTTACTCTGGATCATCGGTATGATTGTCTATCTGGTGATGATGGCCACCGCATTTATGGGCTATCTGCTGCCATGGGGACAGATGTCATTCTGGGGTGCTCAGGTGATTGTGAACCTGTTCAGTGCCGTGCCTTTTGTTGGTGAAGAGCTGGGCGTCTGGATTCGTGGTGACTATGTAATCTCCGACGTTACCCTTAACCGTTTCTTCGCTCTGCACTTCCTGCTGCCGTTTATTCTGGCTGCCCTGGTGTTTGTGCATATCGTCGCCCTGCATGCGGTTGGTTCCAACAACCCGGATGGTATCGAAATTAAAAAGAATAAAGACGAGAACGGCATACCTAAAGACGGCATACCTTTCCATCCTTACTATTCGGTAAAAGACATCGCTGGCGTGGCGGGCTTTCTGTTCTTGTTTGCCTTGGTGCTGTTTTATGCCCCGGAGATGGGCGGATACTTTTTAGAGCATCCAAACTTTGAGCCAGCCAACCCGCTGAAGACACCTGAGCATATTGCCCCGGTCTGGTACTTCACTCCATTCTACGCCATCTTGCGTGCGGTTCCCTCGATTGCGGGTTCTGCCTTCCCTGGTGTAATCGCGATGTTTGGTTCCATCCTGATCATGTTCTTCCTGCCCTGGCTGGATCGCAGCCCGGTGAAGTCAATACGTTACAAGGGCCTTCTCTACAAGGTGTTGCTTGGGCTGTTCGTGATTGATTTCATCATGCTTGGATACCTGGGGGTTCAGCCAACCACGGACCTGTACAAGCTGATGGCGCAGGTGGGCACTTTTTACTACTTCGCATTCTTCCTGTTGATGCCGATCTACAGCAAGATGGATAAGACCAAGCCAGTACCAGAGAGGGTGACCAAATGAAAAAGCTGATTCTTGCATTTCTATTGGCCACAGTGCCTGCTATTACCATGGCAGCTGGCGGCGGCGTACATCTGGATGATGCCAATGTAGACGTGACCGATACCGAGTCGCTGCAACGCGGTGCCAAGTATTTCGTCAACTACTGCATGGGCTGTCATTCTGCCAAGTATCAGCGTTATAACCGCATGGGACGTGATATGGGTCTGACCGAAGAAGAGGTCAAAGAAAACCTGATGTTCACTACTGATAATATCGGTGACACCATGAATATCGCCATGAAGCCTGAGGATGCGGAGAAGTGGTTCGGTGTAATTCCTCCAGATCTGAGCGTGACTGCAAGATCAAGAGGCGTGGACTGGATCTATACCTACCTGCGCACATTCTACATGGATGAATCACGCCCATTTGGCGTGAACAATCTGGTGTTCAAGGATGTAGGTATGCCTCATGTTATGTGGGGACTGCAGGGCGCTCAGAAAGCTGTATACAAGGAAGTGGACGGTAGAAAAGTAATTGAGAAGCTGGAGATGGTTAGCCTGGCAGCATGAGTGTAGAAGAGTTCGATAGTGCCATGCGCGATCTGACTGCCTTCCTCAGCTACGTTGGTGAGCCTATTCAGGCCAAACGTCGCGCCATGGGTAAATGGGTACTGCTGTTTATCGGCGTATTTTTCATCCTGGCCTATCTGTTGAAAAAGGAATATTGGAAAGATATTCACTGATTTTTCATACACTAAATAACACTAGGGTGCTCGGTTTCGGTTATACTGTGCACCCTTTTCTGTTTTAGCAAAGTTTATTTTCAGAGCATCGCATGGGGCGATGGCTGATTTAGTTATCTGACTGGAGTGGTTTTATGGCGGTTGTCGCAAACAAGAGATCAGTAATGACCTTATATTCTGACCCTCAGAGTCCGTATAGCCATCGGGCGCGCATGGTTCTGGCCGAGAAGAAGATCACGGTTGAGATTAACGACGTTGACCCGTTAAACCTTACGGATGACGTTATGGATCTTAATCCGTACGGCACATTGCCAACATTGGTTGATCGTGACCTTGTCCTGTACGAGTCAAGAATAATCATGGAGTATTTGGACGAACGCTTTCCACATCCGCCACTGTTGCCGGTGGATCCAGTCTCCAAGGCAAGCTCCAGACTGTTCATGTTCCGAGTAGACCAGGATTGGTATAGCCTGATGGATGCGATACTCGCCGGTGGTAAGGGCGCAACTAAGGCGCGTAAGGAACTGACTGAAAGTCTGGTAACAACCGCTCCGGTGTTTGCCGCAAAACCATTTTTCATGAGTGAGAATCTGAGTCTGGTAGATTGCAGTCTTGGGCCTCTATTGTGGCGTCTTCCGATGCTGGGTATTGAATTGCCACCGCAGGCCAAGGCGGTAAATGATTACGCACAATGTCTGTTCAAGCGGGAGTCTTTTCAGGACAGTCTGACTGAACTGGAACGCGAGATGCGAGAGTAATCTTCTGAGATTTTCCACTGATGGAGATGACATCAAATCGACCTTATCTGGTTCGCGCTTTTTATGAGTGGTTGGTAGATAACGGCCAGACTCCATACCTACTGGTAGAGGTCGCAGATCATAGTGTTGAAGTGCCTCATCAGTTTGTTGAAGATGGCCGAATAACACTGAACATTGGACCATCTGCGGTACGTGATCTGGAACTGGGCAATGAATATATTTCCTTCAATGCCCGCTTCGGTGGAAAGCCTATGGACGTGTTGTTTCCTACCTCATCGGTCCTGGGTATCTATGCCCAGGAGAGCGGTAGCGGCATGCTCTTTCCGGACGAGGTTGAAGCCGACAAAGATGGTTCGGAGCCAGAGGTTGATCCTCCACGTGGGCGTCCTACCCTTAAGGTTATAAAGTAGACCTCAACCATTTACGATTTTTGCTTGTTCCCTGGCATATAGCGGTTCTGCATACGTAAGGTGGCGTTTAGCCCGAGTGCCCTTCTATGTTATTTCTGATCCTTCCCCGTACCATATTTAATGCAATCTAAGATTGTATAGCTTCTCGGCAAAAGGTTGGTATTGGATATTCCCAGCTCTATCTCATCCAGTCCTGCCAGATTAGCGCTGGCCGCCAGCAGAGTGATGTTCTCGGCGGGGATATTACGCTGCATGTCTAGGGCTACACTGGAGGGAAATCTGTGTTGTTATAGGTTGGAGCTAAACCTCGATCAATTGTAGTCGACGCATGCGGTTCAGGGTTGCGGCCAGCTCTTGCAGACGTGGCATGGCAAGAGTACCCATGATGTATGGCGTGATCTCATCTAGTCCCTTCGACTCGACCTGGTTCAAAATTTCACTCAGCGTTTTTATCATATCCTCGTCGGCATAATAATTGTGATTATGGTAACGGTTCAAGATATAGCCGATGGCCTGTAGTTGTCCTTTGTCTACCAGTTGTTCTATACGGGAGAGATCAATCTCTTCTGTTCCGTATAGTAGGGCCCTGGTCTTGAATGCCTGTATTTTATCTTTGTTCATTTGGTTCTTTGGGCTTAAACAATCTCTCTTAGGAATACGGTTGTATGACTGGTGCATGGCAGGGGCTTTTTGTATTGGGCGTTGTTGTTTGTTCGCTAGCGCTTTGGCCTCGGTGGTTACATCTTTGGCCAGATAGTTGTCCAGCATGATTACATGATCGGCGGTTTCGAAAAAATCCCCTGAGCCGCCCATGACCAGTATTACCGAGACGCCGTTGTCGCTGTAGAGTTGGCGGATACGTTGTACCAGGGGCGTGATCGGTTCCTTCTCTTTTGCCACCAGGGCCTGCATGCGGTTGTCTCTTATCATAAAGTTTGTGGCGGAGGTGTCTTCGTCGATTAACAGAGTGTGGCTGCCGGTGGCAAGCGACTCCATGATGTTTGCGGCCTGGGAGGTGCTGCCGCTAGCATTTTGGCTGGTGAAATTTTTTGTGTCTTTATTCTGGGGCAGGTTGTTGATGAAGGGGCTGATATCCACCCCGGTTATGGCGCGTCCGTCTTCTGCGCGTATCTTACAGGCGCTGGGTTCAGTCACCACCAGTTCTCTGCCGTCACCGATGATGTGATCATAGATCCCGTACTCGATGGCATGTAGCAGTGTGGATTTACCATGGAATCCTCCGCCCACGATAAGAGTGACGCCTTTCGGTATTCCCAATCCTCTGATCGGCCTTGCGTGTAGACGTTCTAGTTCTACGGCCATGGAATCAGGAGAGACAAATGCGACCGCATCTGGCAGCGGCTGATCATTGATACCGCTCATGCGCGGCAGGTTGGAACCGTCGCCGATAAAGCTTATCAGCCCCTTGGCCTTTAATTGGCTGCGCAGATGTTTTTGATCCTCTACTGAATTTACATGAGCTGTGGCACTAGTGAGGTTGTTTCTGATAGACAGAGGTCCCTCAGCCACAACCTGGGGCAATTCCTGAAAAAACATCGCACGGGCCTGATCTGATGAGATTGCGCGGCCATCGGCTGGCAGGGCAATCTGAAACCGTAACTCAATTGCGCCTTCTGTGACCAGCACAGAGTTACGCCTTAGCACCTGCTGTCCGTAGGGCGCTATGGTGATCGCGCCGCTCTTACCCGACCCGCGTTCGCCTTTAACATATTGTGATAGCGTATGGGCGAAGCTTCTACCCAGATAGTCTTCCAGTGCAATACGGCGGACTTGGTTGGAATATAGTTGCTCGGGGATTGCCGCTGTAGTTTTATCTATAAGAACACGGCAGCGGGAAGGTTCCGCAAACGGGTCGCCCTGTACATGATCAACGCGCAGCCGAAATTGCGGAAATGCGTATTCGCCTTGAATCTTTTTATAGGCCTTATAGCCGCAGCCATCGATCTCTAAAAGTAGTTTTTTTAGCTTCTCCATGCTGGCCTTTTTTCGACACTATATTTCTGTAACTATATTACAGATCTAGCGTGAAGGTTGTTTGTTGGTTTTAGGACTCCATGTCCCTGTTAACCGCCAACGGCCCCCAGCCTTGACAGATCGGCATGACCTCCATGCTGTTTATATTTACATGTGACGGCACCGAGGTAACCCAGTGGATGATCTCTGCTATATCCTCTGCCGCCAGTGGCTTTGTGCCTGCGTAGACGTTGTCGGCCTTCTGATTATCTCCTTTCATCCTTACGTTGGAGAAGTTAGTTTCAGCCATGCCCGGATCAATGTTGGTCACCCGGATCTTCTTACCCAGCAGATCGGCTCGCAGGGTTTTGGAAAATTGTTGAACGAATGATTTGGTTGCGCAGTAGACATTGCCGCCGGGGTAGGGCCAACTGCCAGCGGTGGAGCCGATGTTGATTATGTGGCCGCTGTTGCGTTCTACCATTCCAGGAAGTATCTGTCGGGTGACTCGGACCAGGCCTTTTACGTTGGTCTCTATCATGGTCTCCCAATCTTCCAGGTTGGCTTCATACGCTGGTTCCAAACCCAGAGCCAGACCTGCGCTGTTTATCAGGGTGTGGATCTGACTGAACTCTTCTGGCAGGTCTGAAAGGAAGCGGTCGATTGAGTTTAAGTCTGTTACATCCAATGCTGCCACATGCACCGGTGATCTGGTCTTAAGCTCATCGGCTAAAGATTTGAGTTTATCCAGGCTACGTGCAGCCAGTAGCAGTGGCCGACCTGATGCCGAAAACCTGCGTGCACATGCTTCACCAAACCCAGATGAAGCGCCCGTAATAAATATAACTTGTGACAAGCTATTCCCCTTTGTTTGCAGTGATTTGAACTATCCCTTTTATATGTGGCGGGATGGTTGGAGTCAATATGGTTGTATCCGTATCCAGTTATTTAAGGGTATCCGCCAGAAATTCGCTAAAACGCCGCCATGATTTCTGGTCCGCATCCTCTCGGTAACGGGGGGAGCCAAAGACGGTAAAGGCATGGGGCGCGCCGCTGTATGTGATCATTTCGTGAGAGACTTTATCTTGTTCCAACTCTTTCGCCAGTTGAGCAAAATGCTCCATGGTTATATTGGAATCGGCTGTTCCATGCATGATTAGAAGCTTTCCTTTTGCCTTGGAGTAATCCTGGCCAGCAGGGGTGACAAGGCCGCCATGAAAGGCTGCAAACCCCTTCATGTCTGCCCCCGATCTTGCAAACTCAAGAACGGCTGCCCCGCCAAAACAGTATCCCATGACAACACTGTTCTGAATGTTTGCTCCTTCGCTTTTGGCTGTGTCGAGAGCAGCCTGCAACAGGCTGCGCATAAGCTCGCGGTCTTTGTACAGTTCGCCGGTGTGCTGGCGCTTATCCTTGTCCTCGGTTGGCCGTATTCCAGCGCCAAACAGGTCTGCTGCAAATACGGCGTAGCCCATCTCCGAGAGCATATTGACCCGTTTCATTTCGTAATCGGTGAGGCCGTCCCAGTCGTGAATCAACAGCACCAGCGGTGCGGTGCTGGAAGGTGAGATGTAATAACCCTGATAGGGTTTTCCGTTTACCTGGTAGGTAACATCTTTGCCGGCGGCATAGCCGGTGGAGAAAACAAACAGTAAGAAAATTAGCGCGGCAATCTGTCTCATATCAATTCTCCTTTTGTGGTGACTATCAACTATAGGCTAACAATGCAAAGTTTTGCACAGGCTAGTTCTTATCAAAAAGCTCAACTCGTCCCATACCAGGTAGCCTCAGGGCGAGGTCGTTTATATCAATACCGGCGGATAGTCCCAGCAGGTTAAGCTCAATCCCTTCTTCGCGGGCGACGGTGATACCCAAAAGGCCCAGCAGTGAAACCTGCCAGCCGGTGCCGCTGGGTGCGTGGTCAATAATTTGGCCATTGATGAGATAGTCTTTGCCTATGGCATTGGGCGGCAGGTCCAGCCCAAGTTCGGGAACCTGTCGGGCAATGTAGGCAGTAAATGTGTTGCTGTTTGGGCCGGGCCAGACATGATAACTGTCTGTGTATGGGTATCTCTTTGCCGCCTGTTCGATCTTATCTATCAGAGTTTCAACGCCTTGTCCTCGGCGCTCTGTGAGCAGCTTGGGTTCTGCGTTGAACCAGAGAAAGTCCGGTGGGCCACTGGTACTGGTCGATACAGTCGAATTTCCTCGGTACAGGTTCCAGCCGATCACCTGAAACACCTTGTAATGTGGAGCGCCTTCTCTTTTGGTGGCAATCCAGGTGTGGATTCCAAAGGCTCCGCGCCAGTTGTAGGCGCGTGCCCCGTAGACCTGTATCAGTGCAGGTTTGTATTCGTAGGGTTTAGGTGCCTTGCCGCTGCTTGCCAGACTTGCGTTCTGCCAGTGGGTATCCAGGTCCAGTTTTCCAAACGCTAGTACCGAGATTGGCCCCAGGAGCAACGCGAACATAAACCAGATAGTTCGCATCAAAAAACGGCGTGGTTTTTGGGGGGAGATAGATGTGGCCATGGTGTCTGAGACATAGAGCGCCACTGGAAGTTGCGTTGCAGGTTGTATATGGGCAATGATAGACATTATTGCACCTACAAGTTAGGTGCCCGAAACAGCTATATTATTGGGTGTAAGGCAAGTGATTATTTCATATAGGCAGGACGAGGAGACGACATGTTTAAGGCGCTGGTATTAAATCAGGTTGATGACCAAACGGTAGCGGAGGTTAAACAGCTTAGTGTAGATGACCTGCCGAATGAAGAGGTGTTGATAGCGGTGGAGTACTCCTCTCTCAACTATAAAGATGGAATGGCCGTTACCGGCACAGGCAAAATTATTCGGTCCTTTCCGATGGTGCCAGGGATTGATCTGGCCGGAAGAGTGATCGAATCGGCATCGAATAAATATAAATCCGGTGATGGGGTGATTCTCACGGGCTGGGGGGTCGGAGAGCGTTACTGGGGCGGTTACTCCCAACAAGCCAAGGCTCGCGCCGACTGGCTGGTTCCCATTCCAAAGGATCTTGATTCACGCAAGGCCATGATCATTGGAACCGCTGGTTTAACGGCAATGCTTTGTGTGATGAATCTGGAGGATGCGGGTGTAACTCCAGACAAGGGGCCAATACTGGTAACGGGAGCTGCCGGTGGTGTGGGAAGTATTGCGGTCCTTCTGCTGTCGACCCTGGGTTATGAGGTAGCGGCTGTGACCGGACGTGAAAGTACCCATGATTATCTTAAGGGCCTGGGTGCTAGCAAGATCATTGGTCGGGAAGATATGAGCGCCTCTGCCCGTCCATTGGAGTCACAACTTTGGGCTGGAGCCGTAGACACAGTTGGTGGTGATATCTTGGCCCGGGTGTTGGCAGAGATGAAATACGGCGGTGCAGTAGCTGCCTGTGGTCTTGCCAGTAGTTTCAAACTGAATACCACTGTTATGCCATTCATCCTGCGCAACGTGAGTCTGCGTGGGACAGATTCCGTAAGTTGTCCGGTTGAGCGCCGAACCAAGGCCTGGGAGCGTCTGGCTTCTGATCTGCCAGAGAGTGCCTACGACACCATCAGTCGAACAGTTGGGCTGGATCAGGTGGTGGAGGTTTCGCAGGAGATTATGGCTGGTCAGGTACAAGGGCGGGTGTTGATTGATCCTAATAAATAGGATGGTTGCTCTGGTCCAATAAAAATTATTTTGGGGTTGGCTAGATGATTATCAGTGTAAAAACTCATTTTATCAGCCACGTTGATGTCAGGAGCTGGAGTCGACTATCTCGTAGTATTCAATCAGGGTCGGTACGCAAGGCTCACAACCATCATTGCAGCATTCTGATACAAAGTGTTTGCGCATGACTCCCTGGTTCACGAACTGCTCCAGGGAGTGTTGTATTTGTTCGCGCTCTTGGTCGAACCCTCGGTCAAAATCATCCAGTGAGGCCTGTTTGCGCCATTTGAGAAAGGTCTGGATATCTGAGAGGTCCATATTGAAATAGTTGAGATTAGCTACTTCTCAGCAAACAACTCCGCCAGCTTTGCCCCCGGGTCATCCGCCCTCTTAAAGGCCTCGCCAACCAGAAAAGCGTTTACCTTGTTCTCACGCATACGTCTGACATCCTCTGGGGTGTGGATGCCGCTCTCAGTGACCACAATTCGATCTTCTGGAATCTGTTGCAGCAGATCGATGGTGGTGTTCAGGCTGGTTTCAAAGGTGCGGAGATCTCTGTTGTTTATGCCGATGAGTCGGCTGTTCAACGGCAGAGCCCGCTGTAGCTCCGCAGTATCATGTACCTCAATTAATACATCCATGCCTAGACCCTGCGCCAGGTCGTTAAGCTCGGTCATCTGTTTATCACTGAGGCAGGCGGCGATCAGTAGAATGCAGTCAGCACCCAGGATTCGCGCCTCGTACACCTGATAAGGATCGATGAAGAAGTCTTTGCGGATTACCGGTAGTGCGCAGGCGGCGCGAGCAGCAAGTAGATAGGTATCTTCTCCTTGGAAGAAATCAATGTCGGTGAGTACTGACAAACAAGCGGCCCCAGCTTTTTCATAACTTACTGCGATTTCGGCTGGCCTAAAATCTTCGCGGATCACGCCCTTGCTGGGGGATGCCTTTTTAACCTCGGCGATGATTCCAGCCTTGCATGCATTGATCTTGCTCTCCAGTGCTTGTACAAATCCACGGCAGGGAGATGTTTGATCCAGAGCTGTTTTTAATTGCTCTATTGAGACTAGCTCTTTTCTCTCCGCGACCTCTTCGGCCTTACGCCGGATTATTTTTTTCAGAATATCTGGTGTGCCGTTCATCAAGCTTCTGTCCGCTGTGGTTGAATACCGATGGTGAAAGGGAATATTCTACACGCTTCTGTTAACTGGCGGCAGATCTGCTGCAGCTTTAGCCTAGGTTTATGATTAATGGGTCGCTATCGCCCCCCACAACCCAGAAGTTCTCCCTATATTACTCGTGATGGGTATGAGGCGTTGCAGGCTGAAGACAAGGCTTTGTGGATACGTCGGCGTGATGTGACCAAGGCCCTGGCGGCTGCGGCGGCTGAGGGTGATCGTTCAGAGAACGCGGAGTACATCTATCGCAAGAAGGAGCTGCGCGAGATAGACCGCCGTATCCGTTATCTGCAAAAACGCATGCCGGGTCTGAAGATTGTAGACACTGTTCCGGATAATCTTGAACAGGTCTTCTTTGGGGCCTGGGTCACGTTAGAAAACGATGCGGGAGATGAATTTGTCTACCGCATAGTGGGGGCAGACGAACTGGACTCGACAAAGGGTTGGATCAGTATGGATGCTCCTCTGGCGAAGGCGTTGATAAAAAGGCTGGTTGATGATGAGGTAAAGGTGCAGACCCCGAGTGGGGTATGTATCTACAGCATTGTTGAAGTAAGCTACTCAGCTGCTTCGTAACACTGGTCGATCAGATAGGCGATGGAACGAAATGGAATGCCCGAGTGGCGGGAGAGTCCGATCTCGCAGGTACGACTGTTGGAGTAACCGTTTTTGCATCCAGCCGGGATCTGTTTCTTCAGGTTGGCCAGAGCCGCCCCGTTCAGTTCCGGGTGAGTGAAGCCACGATCACCGGCAAATCCACAACAGCCTTCCTCTTCTGGCAGTATTACCTCTTTAGCGCAGCTCTGGGCCAGTTGCAGAAACTTGTCTGCCAGCCCCATCTTGCGGGAGGAGCAGGTTATGTGTAGCACCATGCTATCCAAGGTATGAACCTGTTTCAGATGCGGGAGTACATGCTCCAGAATAAATTCGACAGGCTCTTGGAGTTTTATCTCCTGGCTGAAGTTTTGCACCATGCGCTCGGTGCAGGGGCTGGTATCACACAGGACGGGGAGAGAGCCTTGGCATGAAGCCTCCCACAGTGCCGCCTCAGTGCGTTGCAGTGCTTGTTCGGCGGCATCCACCAGACCTTTGCTGGCAAACGGCAGGCCGCAGCAGAGGTCGTTCAAACCCTCCGGTATCACCACGTCGATTCCAGCTTTTTCTAGCAGAGAGAAGATCACCTGTTGCAGGTCGCGTTGTTCAGGATCATCGCTGGCGGTTCCCATGCTGCGGCTAACACAGCTAGGAAAATAAACCACGCTAAGTTTATTTTTGCCGATTGATTGGTGTGGTTTTAGCGCAGATGCGCCACGTGGCATCCAGCGATCCCATTTAGGTAGACGACCGGATGATAGCTTGGTCATGCCGCCGGAGATGGCTTCAATAAATCCGGGTCCGGTCACGCGGCTGATGCCGTTGACGGTTGCTAACATGCCGCGGGTAATGCCAGTGATCGCGCCCATGTGTTTGTCGGCAAAGAAGGCGACGCGCTGGGAGGTCTTTCCTGCATTGTCTGCGCGCAGGCTCTTTATCTTCGCGCCGGTGTCGATGCCAACGGGGCAGCGGGTGGCGCAGAGGCCATCGGCAGCGCAGGTCTCTTCACCTTGCCATTTGAATTCACTCAACAGATGGCTCGCGTCTTCGCCGCCTGCCTGAAGGCGAGAGATCTCGCGCAGTATAACGATGCGTTGCCTCGGGGTAAGACTGAGATTGCGTGACGGGCAGATGGGCTCGCAGAAGCCACATTCAATGCAGCTATCGATCGCAGGGTCGGTTGCTGGCATCGGCTTGAGATTCTTTACATGCACCTCTGGGTCATTGTTTAAGATCACCCCAGGGTTCAGCAGGTTTTGCGGATCAAATATCTGTTTGATCTGCTGCATCAGGGAGTATGCGTCATGGCCCCATTCCATTTCTACATAGGGTGCCATGTTGCGACCGGTACTGTGTTCGGCCTTGAGTGATCCGTCATACTTATCTACCACCATATGGCAGAGTTCATCCATAAAGTCGTGGTAGCGTTTCACCTCTATCGCATCACTAAAGTCTGGGGTGATGACAAAGTGCAGATTGCCCTCCAGGGCATGTCCAAAGATAATGGAGTTGTCATAACCATGTCTTACAAACATCTGCTGTAGCTCAACCGTACCCGCCGCTAAACTCTCTAGTGGAAAGGCTATGTCTTCAATTACCACTGCGGTGCCGGAAGCGCGCACGGCACCTACGGAGGGGAAGAGTCCCTTACGGATCTTCCACAGGGCCTCGAACTTTTCTGGCACGTTGGTAAAGCTGACTTCGCCAATTGTAATGGCTGAGTCTAAAGACATTTGGATGCTGTCGATGTGTTGGATCAGGTGATCTTTGTCGGCGGCACGGGTCTCAATAAGCAGGGCTGCAGCTGTTTCTGATAGACCGGCCAGTTCGGCTGGCATCCCTGGTTTATCTTCCACTGAACGCAAGGCGGCGCGATCCATAATCTCAACCGCATCTACCGGTTGGCCCTTGAGGATTACAACCGCCTCACACGCCGTCGCGACATCTGGAAAAAATACCAGGCTGCTGGCCTTGTACGGATGTTCTGCTACGGTACGATAGGTGATCTGGGAGATAAAACCCAGAGTACCTTCAGAGCCGATTAAAAGGTGTTGCAGAGTATCGATCGGATCGGAAAAATCTACCAGCGCATTCAGACTGTAGCCGGTAGTGTTTTTGATCTTGTATTTGTGGCGGATGCGGGCCGCCAGTTCAGGATTAGATTGGACCGACTCGGCCATCTTTTGGATCGAATCCAGCAGTGGCTTGTGTGATTCGGCAAACTTTCTTTTGCTCTGCTCATTGCCGGTGTCCAGGACGCTACCATCTGCCAAGATGATGCGCATACTTTCCAGTGTCTGGTAGCTGTTATCGGCTACACCACAGCACATGCCGGAGGCGTTGTTTGCAGCTATGCCTCCGATCTTGGCAGTGTTGATGGATGCCGGATCCGGACCGATCTTGCGACCTAGGGGCGCCAGATACAGATTGGCCTGAGAGCCCACAATGCCTGGTTGCAGGCTTATACGTTCTCCGCCGTTGTGAATGCGGTAGTCTCGCCAGGCGTTGCCTTCCATAACCGCTAATACAGAATCGGTAACCGCCTGTCCCGACAGGCTGGTACCGGCAGCGCGGAAGGTAACCGGGGTCTGATACTGGTGTGCCAGCTGCAACAGCTGGGATACCTCGTCCTCGCTCACGACCCGCACCACTAGCTTAGGAATCATGCGATAAAAACTCGCATCGGTTCCATAAGCTATGGTACGTAGCTTGTCATCAATAAGACGTTCTGCCGGTATGAAGGCTGCTAGTTCGGCCTTCAATTTGAGATGACGCTCAGACATTGCTGGTGCCTTACCTATTTGCGTAAGCTATTGCGGGTAACCAGGTCGTTAGTGCAGGGAACGCAAAAACCAGTCCCAGACCAATCAACTGTAGAATGATGAATGGTACTACACCTTTATAGATATCCACCAAGCGTACATTAGGCGGACAAACGCCTTTTAAATAGAATAGGGCAAATCCAACAGGTGGTGTTAAAAACGATGTCTGTAAGGTTACCGCAACCAGCAATGCGAACCAGGTGAGTGTGGGGTTATCCACTACACCATAGCCATCAATAGGTAGATCCAGGCCGCTGATAACCGGCCCGATCAGTGGCAGTATGATTAGACTGATCTCAATCCAGTCGAGAAAAAATCCCAGCAAGAAGACCACTGCCAATACCACCAGGATCAGGCCATATGGGCCCAGGCCCAGGCCTGTCAGGGAAGACTCTATCAGCTGGTCGCCGCCTAGTTCACGCAATACTAGAGCAAAGATGGTTGCGCCTACGAAGATTGCAAAGATGTAGGCGGAGGTGTTCATCGTATTGATTGCTACTTCCTTGAGCACAGAAAAGTTTAGCCGTTTGTATACAAAGGCCAGAATGGCGGCACCCAGTGCGCCGATGCCAGATGCTTCAGTAACTGTGGCAATACCGGCGAAGATGCTGCCCAGTACGGCTAGGATCAGAGTGGCGGGCGGCAGAATATCGCGCATTACTATCAATATATCTTTGAGAGTTGCATCTGTGTGATCTGAGGCTAGTGGTGCGTTATCTGGCCAGATACGACCGTGGACTACTATGTATATGACATAGAGTGCTCCCAGGATCACGCCGGGGAAGACTGCACCCATAAACAGATCTCCCACAGAAACACCCAGCTGATCACCCATTATTACCAGCATAATGGAAGGAGGAATCAGAATGCCCAGGCAGCCGGCAGAGGCAATAGTGCCCAGTGCTAGAGGCTTGTTATAATTCTGTTTCAACATCACTGGCAGAGACATGACGCCTAGCAGCACAACCGAGGCTCCGATGATTCCGGTAGATGCTGCCAGGATCACACCGATCAGAGTGACGGTGATGGCAAGACCTCCTCGTACTCGGCCAAACAGTTTTTGCATGGAGTGCATCATGCGTTCAGCTACGCCAGACTTGTCTAGCATTAAACCCATGAAGATAAACATTGGGAGCGCCACCAGAACCCAGTTGTCCATGATGGAAAAAATGCGTCCTACCAGCAGTCCCATGGTGTTGTAATCGAGGCCAGTAACAGTGTCCAGATATATATGTCGCTGAAATAGCCTATACTGCAAAAAATTATGCCAACGCCAGCCAAGGCCCAAGCAACCGGAAAGCCTGTAAATAGTAATGCCACAAAGGAAATGAACATGGCAATAACAAGTATGTGTCCTATATCCATTTCAGATATCTCGCTCTTCTTCGTTAGACTCTTTGATCGGTTCCTCCTGCTCACCATTTGGTTGCAGGTGAAAAAAACTACGTAACATGGATACGCGTCCGGAATATAGCTCGTCAGGTTCTTTTCCATGATGAAGTAGAAAAGTTATTTCCTGAATCAGTCGTGCCAGAGCCGCAGTAAATATCAAAAAGCAGGTGATTGGGATAACGGATTTTATTAACCAGCGATTCCCCAGTCCTTGTGGGCTGGTAGAACCTTCGTCCACTCTGAATGAATCGACTACCCAGTCGATACTGTGATCAAAAAGGATAATTAGTACTGGCATAAGCAAGAGGAGAATGCCAAGAATTTCGATGATATGTTGGGCTCTTTTAGGTAGATACATATGCACTAGGTCGACTCGAATATGAGAGTCGTTGGTGACTGAGTATGCTATCCCAAGCATGAAGGCGACGGCATATAGGTGCCACATTAATTCTTCAAGAATTACTGAACCGTTATTGAAACCATAACGGAGAATAACCTGGGTAACGATGACACCAATCAGTACTACGTTGAGCCAAGCAGCAACTTCTGCAATGCGGCTAACAATATTATTTAGAAAATCTACTATAGGAATTCTATAGACCGGTTTGGCGGCAGGAGCTGACGACATTGCTCTCTCCTGAGTACAGAGTTAAAAAATGCCCCTCCAGAAATGGAGGGGCAAGGGGCATGTGCTTGCTATTTGCGTACGGTACCTGGACGAGGCAGGAAAGCCCACTCGTTCCATACGGCGTAGTCCTTACGGAAGGCCTGCATGTTAGCCCAGATTCTGGCGAACTCTGGATCTTTTTCAGATTCCTCTGAAACAACTTCGCCCCACTTGTCTTTGAACAGGCCTAGCATTTCTGGAGACCAGTAGCGATTCTCAACACCGCGTTCCAAGTTAGACTTCATCTCTGGGAACTGGATTGCTTCAC
>RRYU01008086.1_pt1 | contig 16500 bp, 20 predicted proteins | sample 2162651 | NCBI WGS metagenome assembly RRYU01 (sample SAMN10267283, study PRJNA491782) | microbial mat metagenome | isolation source: biomat in the production well | place: Japan: Minami-Kanto gas field, natural gas well KTG3 | collected 2017-06 | reverse complement strand
ACGATGCCATTGATAGTTATATCAAGCTGAAAATGCAGGAAGTGACGCGGATGCGTATGAGCACCCATCCGGTTGAATTCGATATGTACTACAGTCTGTAAACGGCTCAAACTGTTTTAAAAATGAAAACGCCCCAATTAGGGGCGTTTTTTTTGTGACCGGATGTGGAATTGACCTGATCTAGCTCAGTTCCAGCATTTTTTCCAGGTAGTGGATGTTCTTACCACCGCTGATGAAACCGTCATCATTCATAATATCCTTCTGTAAGGGAATGTTGGTTTTGATGCCGTCGATGACCAGTTCATTCAGGGCGGTGTTCATGCGCGCGATCGCGCTGCCCCGATCATCGCCATGGGCGATCAGCTTGCCTATCATCGAATCGTAATACGGTGGTACTTTGTAGCTATTGTAAATATGAGTGTCACAACGGATGCCGGGGCCGCCGGGCATATGGAACTGGGTAATTGTTCCCGGAGAGGGCATGAACGTGCGCGGGTCTTCGGCGTTCAGACGGCACTCAATGGCATGCCCGGTTATTTTGACTTCATTCTGTTTAAGGGACAAGGGCAGGCCGTAGGCGATGCGGAATTGTTCCTTGACGATATCGAAAGCGGTAATCATTTCCGTGACCGGATGTTCAACCTGTACCCGGGTGTTCATTTCAATGAAAAAGAACTCGCCTTTTTCGTACAGAAATTCGAATGTACCGGCACCGAGATAACCGATTTCCCGGCAGGCTTTGGCGCATAACTCGCCCATGCGCTGGCGTTGTTCTTCGGTAATGCCGGGCGCGGGCGCCTCTTCGACCACTTTCTGATGCCGGCGCTGCATGGAGCAATCGCGCTCGCCTAAGTGAATGGCATTGCCATGACTGTCGGCTAACACCTGAAATTCAATGTGTCTTGGGTCTTCCAGGAATTTTTCCATGTACACTGTGCCGTTGCCAAAAGCGGATTTGGCCTCGGCCTTGGTCATAGTGATGGCATTGATCAAGGCCGCTTCGGTATGAACTACGCGCATGCCTCGGCCACCACCACCGCCGGCCGCTTTGATAATCACCGGATAACCGATTTCATGAGCCAGTTTGAGATTGGTGTCATTATCCTCACCTAATGGATTGCCGTCGCCCGGCACACAGGGTACGCCGGCGGCCTGCATGGCTTTTTTAGCGGCGATTTTGTCACCCATGGTGCGGATGGTATCGGCATTGGGGCCGATAAAGACGAAACCGCTTTTTTTCACTTTTTCTGAGAAGTCAGCGTTTTCTGAGAGAAAACCGTAACCAGGGTGAATGGCTTCGGCATCGGTTACTTCGGCAGCGCTGATGATGGCTGGAATATTGAGATAACTATCCGTAGATGAGGGCGGGCCGATGCACACCGCTTCATCGGCCAGGCGTACATGTTTAAGGTCACGGTCGGCGCTGGAATGCACCGCAACCGTCTTGATACCCAGTTCCCGGCAGGCTCTGAGAATGCGTAAAGCTATTTCGCCGCGATTGGCGATGACTATTTTATCGAACATACTACCGTCCCTGAGTTACTCGATGACAAACATCGGATGGTCGTACTCCACGGGCTGGCCGTTTTCGACCAGAATCTTGGTGACCTTGCCGGAATGATCGGCTTCGATTTGATTGAGAATTTTCATCGCCTCGATGATACACAACGGTTCGCCCGCTTTGACTTGCTGGCCGACTTCGACGAACGGCTTGGCGTCCGGCGACGAAGAGCGGTAAAACGTGCCGACCATGGGCGAACGCACGACATGCCCCTGGTGTTCGGGTTCGGTGCTGCCGACGGCAGCCTGATTATCTGCGTTGGCAGGTGACGCCGACGGCGTATAAACCGGCGCAGGCCCGACCGGCGCTGCCGTGGTGCTGTAGCGATTGATGCGCACCGATTCCTCACCTTCCTTGATTTCAATTTCGGTGATATCGGATTCCTCGATAATTTCGATCAGTTTCTTGATTTTTCTGATATCCATAAGGGTCTTTTATTGTTGTGTTAACAGTCGGTGACTGGCCTCCAAAGCCAGTTCATAACCAACAGCGCCCAGCCCCACAATCACACCCTGGGCAATGTCGGAAAAGTAGGAATGATGCCGGAACGCTTCGCGAGCGTGGACATTAGACAGATGGACTTCAATAAACCGGATTCGGGTGGCCAGGAAAGCATCGCGCAGGGCAATGCTGGTGTGGGTGTAAGCGGCCGGATTGAGAATGATAAAGTCAGTCTGTTCGGAATAAGCGCTGTGTACGCGCTCGATCAATTCGTGTTCGGCATTGTGTTGGCTGAAGCTTAAAGAATGTCCCAGATCGTCGGCTTTTTGTTTAAGCCGTTGTTCGATCACGGACAAGGTTACCGATCCATAAAGCCCTGGTTCGCGCGCACCGAGCAGGTTCAGGTTAGGGCCGTTGATAACCGCGATTCTTGCCATAAATGTCGGTATTTATAATTGATTTGCCGCCAATTGTCCTTAAATTTAACAGTTTTGTCCAGACTGCATGTTAATCGCGAAAGCGCAAGATTAAATCCTGATAAGCATCGATACGGCGGTCGCGCAAAAACGGCCAGATTTGCCGAACCTGTTCGCTGCGCTGTAAATCCAGAGTGTGAGTCAACAGCCGGTCTTGCTGGTGGTCGGCCTGTTCCAGTAACTCACCCTGGGGGCCGGTGATAAAACTGTTGCCCCAGAATTGAATGCCTTGTTCGGCGTTTTCCGGCGCAGCTTCAAAGCCAATGCGATTGCACGACAACACCGGCAAGCCGTTGGCCACGGCATGGCCGCGTTGCACGGTGATCCAGGCGTTAAGCTGGCGCTGTTGTTCATCGACAGGGTCGGTCGGTTCCCAGCCGATGGCGGTGGGGTAAATCAACAGCTCTGCCCCGGCCAGCGCCATCAGCCGGGCGGCTTCCGGATACCATTGATCCCAGCATACCAGAACGCCCAGTTTGCCGACCGAAGTTTCAATCGGCTGAAAACCCAGGTCGCCGGGCGTGAAATAAAATTTTTCATAATAGCCGGGGTCGTCGGGAATGTGCATTTTCCGGTAACGCCCGGCCATCTGGCCGTTTTTTTCCAGCACCACGGCGGTATTGTGATAAAGCCCCGGTGCGCGTTTTTCAAACAGGCTGGCGACAATGACCAGGTTCAGCTCCTTGGCCAGCGCCGCCAGTCGTTCGGTGCTGGGGCCGGGAATGGTTTCGGCCTGGGCGAATACCTCAGTGGTTTCAGTCTGGCAGAAATACGGCCCCAGATGCAGTTCAGGCAACACCACCAATTGCGCGCCTTGCTGTTTGGCGGCGCGAATTTGCTGGCAGGAATAATCAAGATTTTTTTCCCGGCTAAGGCCGCAAGGTTGCTGGATCAAGCTGACGGTCAAAGTTTTCATGAAGGTTTCTCATAAACTAAAGTTAAATGCCGGGTTTCACGTTATTCAACCCAGCCTACGCGACTTAAGTCACCGCGCATAATTGTCTGGTTCCCACGGTCCACCGTGGGAACCCATGTGCGGCCGAATCTGCATTCCCACGCAGAGCGTGGGAACGAGGGAATAAAGCGCTTGAGCCATCAAGGTTGGGTTGAGTCTTCAGTCTGGCTCAGGCTCTGGTTGGATATTGGATCCAACGATAAAGACACCGATTCCGGCAACTTCCACATGGCTCCGGTGGCTGGGTCAATCGCTAAAAAACCTATGGGACCACCAAAAAGCAGGTTGCCGATATACCAGCCATCCATGTCAGCCTCAAGTATTGTGACTTTCTCTTCATAGCCGTCTTTTAAAAATCTGACTTTGTAATCTGCTGATGAAAAATACCCGTCACCCGCTGCTAAGGAAACCGTTGACGGTGTTCTACCGGAATGAATTTCTTCACCTTTAGAGTTTTCGACCAGAAATTTAGCTTCAGAAGGTGTCGATCGAATTGAAACTGGATAATTACTGTCACTGACAATTGATGCGCATCCTGTCAACGTCAGAGCAGACAAGAAGGTGGCCGATAAACGGCTTATTGCTTTGTTCATAAGTTTTTCCTTTTGGTTGAATACACGAGACAAAAAAGTTAAATACGGGATTGAGAGACGTAGGCTGGGTGGAGCGATCAGCGATACCCAGCATTCACAAGGGTTAAATGCCGGGTTTCACGTTGTTCAACCCAGCCTACGCGACTTAAGCACGCCAGCCGGAAACTGCATGGTCATGCAATGCAGGCTGCCGTATTGTTCGACCACCGCAGCACAGGGCACGGACACCACCTCGCGTTCGGGAAACGCTTGCGCCAACTGCGCGCGCGCCGCCTCATCTTCCGGACAGCCGTAGGCGGGCACCAGCAGCGCCTGGTTGACGAATAAAAAGTTAGCATAATTGGCCGGCAGTGGCTCGCCCTGGTCGTTATAAATCGGTTTGGGCAGTTCCAGCGGCAGGCGTTGATAGGGCTTACCCTGGGCGTCGGTGAGCTGGGCCAGTTGTGCTGCCAGGTGCTGCAAATCCTGATATTCCGGGTGTTCAGGATCGTTACAAGCGGTATAAGCGATCAGATCGGGCCGGCAAAACCGCGCTAGAGTGTCGATGTGGGCATCGGTATCATCACCGGCCAAGGCATTTTTCGACAGCCACAACACCCGCTCGACACCGAACGCTTGTTCAAGACGGCGTTCCAGTTCCAGGCGGCTGAAGTTTGGGTTGCGATTGACATTGAGCAAACATTGCTCGGTGGTCAACAGCGTGCCCTGGCCGTCGCTTTCCACGCTGCCGCCTTCCAGCACCCAATCCAGATGCCTGACCGGTACGCCATTGAATACCGGGGTGGCGGCAAGATGTCGGCACAAAGCATCATCGAAATCATGCTGGTATTTTCCGCCCCAGCCGTTGAACCGGAAATCCAGAAGCTCAGCCTTGCCGTTGTTTTCGACTGTTAAAAACGTGGTGTCGCGCAGCCAGATGTCGTTGTAGTCGGCGTGGACAAAGCGAATGTTGTCAAGCTGTTCCAGTAGGCCTTCGATGTGCTTTTGCCGCGCCGGATCGGGGCAGACAATCAGTAAAGGCTGATAACGGGCGATGGCCCGGGCAATGGCTTGGTAATCGGCCTCGATGCGGTTAAGGTTGGCGAAATCGCCGTCCGGCTTTGGCCAGGCAATCATCACCGCGGCTTGCGGCTCCCATTCGGCGGGAAATCGAATCATAAGGTTAACGCTCCTTGGCTTAGCATTTCCCGGGCGTGGGCGCGGGTGTTTTCGGTCAGAGTGACGCCGCCCAGCATCCGGGCGATTTCCTCCACCCGTTGCTCGCTATCGAGCACGCGCACGGTGGACGTGGTCAGCCGGTCGTTTTGTTGTTTGGCGACAAACAGATGTTGGTGCGCCTGGGCGGCGACTTGTGGCAAATGGGTGACGCAGATCACTTGTCGATGGGCGCTGAGCTGGCGCAATTTCTGGCCGACGATTTCGGCGATGCCGCCGCCGATGCCGGAATCGACTTCATCGAAAATCATGGTTGGCGTGGAACGGTCGTGGCTGGTGGTGACCTGAATCGCCAGGCCGATGCGCGCCAGCTCGCCGCCGGAGGCGACTTTAGCCAACGGCTTGGCCGGCAGTCCGGGATTTAACTGAATCAGAAATTCAATCGTATCCTGGCCGTGGGCGCCGGGCGCTTGTTTCGGGTCATGGTTGATCGCCACTTCAAACAACCCATGCGCCATGCCCAGTTCCTGAATCACGGCCGAAACCGCCTCGGCCAGACGCTGCGCGGCTTTACCTCGGCTGTCGCTGAGCTGCTGTGACAGCTGTTGATAGCGGTCAAAATCACGCGCCACCTGTTCGGTCAGCTCCTGGCTGATCGCCTCGTGCTGGCCAAGTTGGGCCAATTCATCGGCCAGCGTCCGGGCCAGTTCCGGCAGTTGCTCGGGGGTGGCTTTGTGCTTGCGGCTTAGATTCTGCACCAGGCCAATGCGTTCGGCCAGTTGCTCCAGGTGCGCGGGGTTGGTTTCCAGGCCGTCCAGATAGCGGCGCAGCTGCTGGGCGGCGTCTTCCACCTGAACCTGGCTGTCCGCCAAAACCGAGGCGATGGCGGACAGTTCCGGGGCGAATTGGCTCAGTTGCTGGAGTTCCTGTTGGCAATGCACCAGTTCCGGATGAATGGCGAATTCCTGATTTTCGTACAATCGGTCAAGCTGACGATGGCCGGTGGCGAGAATTTCACTGACGTTGGCTAAGGTATCGTGCTCTTGCACCAGAGCGGAGTAATCGAACCGCTCCAGATCCAATTGTTGCAGTTCATCGAGCTGAAACGTCAACAAAGCTTCGCGCTCTTGCTGATGGTCGGCGGCTTCGGACAGTTGTTTGAGTTTTTTGTTGTTTTCGCGCCATCTGCGGTGGGTGGCCGCCAGCTCGGTCAATAGCTCGGCATGGTTGGCGTAGCTGTCCAGCAACCAGCGTTGGTGGTCGGCTTTAAGCAGTTGCAAATGGCCGTGCTGGCCATGAATTTCCAGCAAATTCTCGCTCAGTTCTTTCAACGTGCGCAAAGTCACCGGGGTGTCGTTGACAAACGCTTTCGAGCGGCCATCGGGGTTGATGGTGCGGCGCACGATCAGTTGCTCGTCCAGCTCCAGATCATGCGCGCTGAGCCAGGTTTCCGCGTCCTTGGCGTCGCTTAAATCAAAAGTCAGGCTGATTTGCGCGCGTTTGGCGCCGGGGCGCACCAGACCGGTGTCGGCGCGGTCGCCCAAGGCCAGCCCCAACGCGGTCAAAAGAATCGATTTACCGGCCCCGGTTTCGCCGGTCAGCACCGAGAAACCCTGGCAAAAATCCAGGTCCAGGCTGGCGACAACGGCTAAATCATGAATGGTCAGATGCGTCAGCATGATCGTTTACCGGGTAACCTCCGCTCCAGTTCAGCTTGGCGCGTAAAATGTGGAAAAAATCGTGATCTTCAGGATGCAAGATTGTAATCGGTTTCGGCTGTTTTTTAATCAGAATCTGATCGCTGATCAGAACTTCCGGAATCTCCAGATGATCGCAGGTCACCAAAGCGTTGATTTGCTTGGCCTGGGCGAAGCTGATCTTTATGTCGGCGTTGTCATCGATCACCAGCGTGCGGTTGCTCAACGTGTGCGGATTCAGCGGCACCAGCAACAAAGCGCGCAGTGACGGATGCATGATCGGGCCGCCGGCAGACAGCGAGTAAGCGGTGGAGCCGGTAGGCGTCGCCACAATCAGGCCGTCGGAACGCTGCGAGTTCAAGAACACGTCGTCGATATGGGTGATGATTTCGATCATGCTCGGCGTCACCCAGCGGTGTACCACCACTTCATTGACTGCGGTTTGCCGGTGAATCACTCGGCCATCGCGGATAATCCGGGCATCCAGCAAATAGCGCTGCTCGCGGGTAAACCGGCCGTTGAGAATGGCATTAAGTTTATCGGCCAGTTCTCCGGGCGAAATATCGACCAGAAAACCCAACCGTCCCAGATTCACGCCTAACAGCGGCGTATCGGTATCGGCAATGGCTCGGGCCGCCGCCAGAAAGGTGCCGTCGCCGCCGGCGGCGATCAGTAAATCGCAGTGTTTGGCCAGTTGCCCGGGCACCAAGCTGGGCATGGTCAACTCTGGCAGCAGTTTGGCGCTGTCATGATCAATAATGACCTGCCTGCCAGAGCGGGTCAGCAAGCCGTACAGCAGCTTCAGCGTCTCGGCAATGGCCGGTTCTGAGTATTTGCCCAGAATGCCAATGGTGGGGAAAAGATCGGGCATGTTAGTAAGGGTATAGGGGGTAAGGCTGCGTCATTATATACGCTTAGCCGGTTAACAACGGCTTCTTGCATGACCACCAGAAAATCCCGAAGACTGCTAACGGTAGATCTTATTCAGCCTTTCAAGCCGACAGTTGCCAAGATGGTTTCAGCGGTGAATGTCGGGGAAGCCTGTATTGGCAAAGTTTGAATGTATGCGGACGTCCGGTTCCCTTGGGCTTTGCGCTGCGATTCAAGGTGTAGTTCCTGATGAGCTTAGTGAGTCCCTTAGATTCTGTGATACCTCAACCAGTTCATACACACAAGTACTGGGGTTATAAATAATTACGTTTGCTTTCTGGTAAAGCTCGCTCGGCAAAATTGTTTGCTTGAGCTTGCTGATCGAGAAGTTCGGCAAATATAGTGCGCCGACCTTTTCATATTCAGGGATGTAGTGCTTTAATTCCGCCAAAACCTGATTGCCGGAGCTGTTGCCGGTGAGGGTAGTGTAGGGACCAGTTGAGTAGCTGATTCAGCAATAACCAAATCATTCAGGACTTCCTTATACCAGGAAACCCCGGAGCCCATCGCTGAGCTGGACGCCGACGGCAATATACTCAGTCTTTTCATCTAAGCCGACAACGCCAAGGTTATCCGTGATGGCAAAAATGAACTATTCTACCGAATGTGAAGGGTCTGGAGTTGCGTGTGAATAGTCTGGAGCCGGGTAAAAGTGCGCGCAGAATCGTGAGGAATAAAACCGATGATAGATCGAGAGAATGTTCGCCGCCGTTATGATCGTATCGCGCCTGTGTTTGATGTCCTGGAGGCTTTGCTTGAAGGTTTGAGCTTGCGGAACTGGCGCAGACAGCTTTGGCGCGAGGTGAAAAGCGGCCATGTTTTGGAAGTGGGTGTGGGTACCGGAAAAAATTTCTCGTTTTATCCTGAAGGTGTGCTGATGACCGCGATTGATTTCAGTCCGGGCATGTTGGCCCAGGCCAGGCGTAAACAACAACGATCAGGTATCCGGGTTACGCTGGCGGAGATGGATGTCGAGGGCTTGCAACTTGGCAGTCATTGTTTTGATAGTGTTGTCGGCACGTTTGTCTTTTGCTCGGTACCGGCACCCCGCCAGGGTCTGCGGGAAATCTACCGGGTGTTACGGCCCGGTGGCGAGCTGTTACTGCTGGAGCATGTAATCAGCACGCATCCGCTGCTGGCAAAATTGATGCGCTTGCTCGATCCTTTGGTCAGCCGCATGTTCGGCGCACATATCAACCGCGATACGGTAAAAAATGTTCAGGCGTCAGGCTTTCGTCATGTCAAAGTGACCCATTTGAATCATTTCGTTAAACTGGTTCGCGCCATCAAGTAATGGATTGAAAGTTGTCTGTAGTCACAATAGGCAAGGTTTAATCGCAGGTTATTCGATACTTGAATATAATCCGACCTGGCTCCATTTTTCGATGTAGTGCAGTTTCATTCTGGAGGAGTTTACTCATGATGCGTATGGTGTTGTTTCTGGCGACCAACCTGGCGATTTTGTTGGTGGTCAGTATTTTGTTCAATGTTTTGGGTCTGGGCTCGGTGCTAGATGCCCAAGGTATTTATCTGGATCTGAACAGCTTGTTGATCATGTCGGCATTGATCGGCATGACCGGTTCAGTGATTTCCCTGTTGATGTCGAAAACTTCAGCTAAAAGAGGCATGGGTGTGCAGGTCATCGAGCAGCCCCAGTCGGATGCTGAGCGTTGGTTAGTTGAAACGGTCAAGCGGCAAGCCCAGCAGGCCGGGATCGGTATGCCTGAGGTGGGCTTTTTTGAGTCGCCCGATGCCAATGCTTTTGCCACCGGCTGGAATAAAAACGATGCTTTGGTGGCAGTCAGCACCGGCTTGCTGGATCACATGGATGCTGATGAAGTCGAAGCGGTTCTGGGTCATGAAATCAGTCATGTAGCTAACGGCGATATGGTTACCATGGCGTTGATGCAGGGTGTGGTCAACACCTTTGTGTACTTTCTGGCGACTGTGATCGGCCACGTGGTCGATCGGGCGGTTTTCAAAACTGAGCGCGGTTATGGGCCAGCCTATTTTATTATCCAGATGGTGATGCAAGTGGTGTTGTCTTTGCTGGCCAGCATGCTGGTGATGTGGTTTTCCCGTAAGCGAGAGTTTCGCGCCGATGCGGGTGGTGCCGAATTAGCTGGACGTAATAAGATGATCGCGGCACTGCGTGCTTTGCAGCGCGCCCATGAGCCGCAGGCTCTGCCTGGACAGTTGGCGGCATTTGGCATTCATGGCGGCGGGATAATGCAGTTGTTTATGAGTCATCCGCCTCTTGAAAAACGCATTGCTGCTTTGGAACAACTTTCCGGGCGCTGATCGTTATGACCGAGCAGGTTATCCGGTTTGCCTTGCGAATCAGTTACGATCAGTTCGCGCAAGTGTATCGGGGATCGGTGAAAACGGTTCAGGTCAAAGCTGAAGACGGCCGGCAAGTGCGCCTGTCGGCCGAAAAATTAAAGCCGTTTTTGACTCATGTCGGTATTGAAGGTCGGTTTGAATTACGTTTGGATGAAAACTATCGAATGCTCGATATCAAAAAGCTTTGACCGGCATTGAGACTCATGTGTGGCGTTGTTCCTGCCGGGTTAGCTCAAAAGCCGTGTTAAGATTAACGAACAGTGTTGGGTCTTCGAATTCCAGCACGCCAAAAGCCTGGGTGCGCACCCAGGTCATCAATTTGCGCTGGCCGGTCGCCAGAAACGCTTCAAGATCGGTCTTGACCGATTGTTTCAGTGCCATGAATACAGGCTGAGTCTGCTTTCCGTCACCGGCAATGACCACTGTTAAATTCGGTTGTGACTTAAGTTCCGAAATCAGCTTATGCAGTGCGATGCTGTCAAAACCGGGCGCATCGCAGGGCATGACCAGCACGTAATCTGTTTTGATATTTGCTAAGGCACTGAAAATTCCGGCCAGAGGCCCTTGAAAACCGCTTTCCTGATCGGTAACCACCCGGCTTTCCAGGCGCTGATACTCGGAAATGTTGCGGTTAGCGCTGATGATCACCTGACCGACAACCGGGCGAATTGCCGATAGGGCATGTTCGATCAACGGTCGGCCCTGGTACTCAACCCAGCCTTTGTCTGCACCAGCCATACGCTGGCCGCGGCCGCCAGCCAGAATAACGCCGGTTACATTAACGAATGGCGTTATTGGTGCTAAACTTATAGTTAATTCAGTCAAAGATTTACCCTGGAAAGTTAATTTTTCAGCTTAACTTAAGGAAGCGATATGCCGAAAACAGTCAAAGGCCTGTCATTATTGATTATGCTGGCTGGTTGCGCTGGAGCGCCAAGCCAAAACACTGATAGTTCAACCGAAGATTCGGTAGAGACCATCAATGATTTCCCGACCCAGGCACGAGTCGATTACGTGCTTGAGTGTATCGCCCGCCAAGGCGGTCTGACTTATATTAGTCAGTATGGCTGTAGCTGTAAAATTGATAAATTAGCGGAAAGAATGACTTTCGCCGACTTTGAACAGGCCAGAACGTTTGGCTTCTTACGCAAGACTCCGGGCGAGGCAGGCGGTGTGTTCCGCGATCCGGCCGAGGCCAAACGCTTGCGAAAGTTGATTGAGGAAGCTGAGCAATATGCCGAACGCAGCTGTTTTGTCGATTAAGTGCCCGGGGGTGGTGTTAATTGCCGCGCTGTTTAGCGAGGTGGTTTACGCGCGTCCGCCAATGACGCCGCCAGGACAGGCAAAATTCTACTCCCAAGCGGCTACCGGTGATGACCTAAAGCAAATGCTGCAGAGTTTTTTCGGCCCCGATCATCGCCGTCAGGTTGGTGATTATTACCGCGACATGATAGCGGCTGGCCGCTGTCCACCTGGACTTTACCGTAAACGGCAATGTGTTCTGCCTGACCGGGAGCCCGACTGGCGCCTTGGTCACCCCCTGCCCAGACAGGTCGCGCGATTTGCCTTGCCGCCGGCGTTGGTGGTCAAGCTTGGACAGCCGCCGCCGGGTTATGGCTATGTACGCGTGGATGCCGATGTTTTGCTGATTGCTTTGGCAACCGGAGTGGTAATTGATGCTATCACCCATTTAGGACAATAACGTATGAGTGTTACCATGACTAACAAGACCCTATCTTCAGAAATTTTACTGCTTGATTATGAGTTGCCCGCCGATCAAGGTCGCCGTAAGTTTCTGAAAACCTTCGCGGTCTCCACCTTAGCCGGGCTTGCTGCGCCGGGTGTTTATGCCGCTAAATCCCGTTATCCTGCTCATAAAGCCCTGGCTCTGGCCAATTTACATACCGGCGAAAAAATCAAGGCGGTTTATTTTGAGCATGGTCGATATTTGCCGGATGCGATCAAAGAGATTGAATGGCTGATGCGCGATTACCGAACTGATCAGGCGCACCGTATCGATCGCGCTTTGCTGGACCAGATTCACGAATTGAAGCACCGCTTAGGCGTCAGCCACAAACCGGTGCAGATTCTGTCCGGTTATCGATCGCCTTTCACCAACAAGCAATTGCGCAAACAATCACGCGGCGTTGCCAAGAACAGTCTGCACATGCAGGGCCGGGCGGTGGATTTGCAAATTGAAGGCGTGAACGTCAGTCGGCTGCGCGCCGCAGCGGTCGCCATGGGCAAGGGCGGCGTAGGCTATTACCCAGGCTCAGGCTTCGTTCATATCGATACTGGCGCAGTACGAACCTGGTAGCGCTTACCGCCACTGACCGATGCGCGGCAGACCATCGCCAAGACCCATTGCCTGGCGGCTTAACCAGGTTTTTGCCGGCGGCAGGTTATCGAGCAGCGCCAATCCAGCCGAACGGGCGTGAGCCAATGGCGACCAGTTGTTGGAAAACAGTTTCACCAAACGGTCGGTAAACTGAATCACCCGCTGCAAATCCTGTTGCCGACCGGCGGCGTAAGCGTTAAGTCGGCCGCTGTCGCCGGGGTCGAGTTCAGGGTCATCGAGCAGGCATTCCGCCAGCCTTGCAGCGTCACGCAAACCCAGATTAAAGCCTTGCCCGGCGACCGGATGCAGCTGGTGCATGGCATTGCCGATCAATACCACGCGCGGTTTGACCATGACCTCGGCCTTGATCAGCGCCAGGGGAAATTGATGGCGGGGTGCAGTCAGTTGCAACGCGCCCAGCCGGTAACCGAACACCTGTTGCAATTCCGCCAGAAACGCGGCATCGGATAACTGGCTCAGCATCTGTGCCCGTTCGTTATGTTGGCTCCAGACCACGGCCAGGCTTTGCTCGGGTTGCGGTAACAGCGCCAGGGGGCCATGCGCGGTAAATCGTTCAAACGCGGTTTGCCGGTGCGGTTGTTGACCACCCACCGTGGTGACGATGGCGCTTTGCCGGTAATCGGTGATTTGTTGTTGGATATTCAGATATTGGCGCACCGGTGACTGGCCGCCATCGGCCGCGACCAACAGCCGGGTTCTGAGCGTTACTACATCATTACCTTGATGTAACGACACGATCACTTCATGTTCGCCAACATTCAGCCCGGTCAACCGGGCCGGACGAAACTGTTTGACTGCTGTCTGCCCGACCCGGTCATTCAGATGCTGCTCCAGTGGCCGGGCGATGATCACCTGACCCAGGCTGGGCACGCCGGCATCGGCGGCGTTCAGGCGGGTATGGCCGAAATGTCCCTGGTCGGAAATATGGATATGTTCGATGGGGCTGGCCTGATCGGCCACCGCATCCCAGGCCGACAGTGCCGACAGCATTAAACAACTGCCATGAGCCAAGGCCAGGGCGCGGTTGCTGATGGCCGAGTCGGCTTGCTCATCGCGGCTTTGCGCTTCGATCAGGCCGATGTTAAGATCGCTGTCACTCAATGCCAGCGCCAGACTTTGACCGACCAGGCCGCCGCCGGCGATCAACACGTCAAAGGTTTCAGACACGGTCAATCTCCCATTAATTGTTCGATTTCGGCAATGCTTTTCGGCGCCAGCTCGGTTAACACCTCATGACCGTCTTGAGTGACCAGCACATCGTCCTCGATCCGAATACCGATGCCGCGCCAACGGGGCTCGACGTTGCCATCCTCTGCCGGAATGTACAGCCCCGGTTCCACGGTCAGCACCATGCCCGGCTCCAGAATCCGCCACTGATCATCGACCTTGTAACTGCCTACATCATGCACGTCCATGCCCAGCCAATGGCCGATACGGTGCATGTAGTAAGGCTTATAGGCTTCATCCTTGATCAGTTTACCGACCTTGCCCGATAAAATCCCAAGATCCACCAGGCCCTTGGTCAGTATTTTGACCGATAATTCATGTAGATCCTGCCAGGGCAGGCCCGGGCGCACCAGGTCAATCACCGCCAGTTGGGTATCGAGCACCAGTTGATACAAGGCTTTTTGGCTGTCGTTGAAGCGGCCGGAAACCGGAAACGTGCGGGTAATGTCGGCGGCGTAATGGTCGCATTCACCGCCGGCGTCGATCAATATCAGCTGCTCAGGCTCCAACCGCGCCTGATTATCGGTGTAGTGCAGCACGCAGGCGTTCGTGCCCGCAGCGACGATAGAGGGGTAAGCTTCCGATCTCAGGCCATTGTTTTTCAGATGGTAGATAAATTCGGCTTCCAACTGGTATTCATAAACGCCCGGACGGCAGGCGCGCATGGCTTTGATATGGGCTTCGGCGGAAATTTTTGCCGCGTTGCGCATCAGCTTGATTTCCGGGGCGGTTTTAATTAACCGCAGTTCATGGACAATCTGTTCCAGCGACGCCAATTCCATAGGTGCGCTGACCCCGGTGCGGCTTTGCTGACGCAAATGACCGATCCACTCCAGGAGCTTTTGATCCAGCTCGCTGTCCCGGCCCATGGGATAAAACACTTTATTTTTATTTTCCAAAAGACCCGGCAAAATGTCGTCGATGTCGTCAATCGGAAACGCATCATCAGCGCCATGCACGTCAGTGGCGCCGGCAAGTCCGGCATGGGCGCCTTCCCAGCGGGCTTTCTGCTCGTCGAATTCCCGGCAAAACAGAATATATTCACCTTGCTTGCGTCCGGGAATGAACACCGCCAGGGCGTTGGGCTCGTTAAACCCGGTCAAGTAATAAAAGTCGCTGTCCTGACGAAACGGATAATGCACGTCACGGTTACGTACTTGTTCGTTAGCGCTGGCGATCAGGCCGATATTGCCCTTGCCAATGTGTTGCAGGAGGGCTTTGCGGCGTTTTTTGAATTCGTTGGCTTTCATGATGGGGTTGATGGGTAGTTCAGGGCAAACACGCGCACCGCTACACGCAGATATTCAGTCAGTTCCATGAAGTCGCGTTCGTCTTCATCCTCACCCTCGACTGCGGAGGTGATTTTACTGATTTCCATGATATCACGCAGAATTTCGCCAGGTTCTCGATCCACAGTCAGTTGCTCGACCGAAGCCAGATCGTTGCTGACGGCGTATGCCAAGGTATCGGCAAAGGCTTGGCAAAATTCACGCAAACATTCAATGCGCTCGGTCAGCGGCCGGTGTTCATCCGGCAACAGCAAAGCGAATTCCACGTCATCGGTTTGAATTTGCCGCTGTGTGTACTCCGCCCAGGTTTTCAGGTCGCCGGTGGCTTCAAAAACGGGCGTATTCAGCCGCGGCCAATGCTCAGGGATCGAAAGGCCCAAGCAGGATAGGGCGGCAACCTGGCCCTGCATGGTCGAGGCGCTGAAGCCGGCAGCAAGGTTATCCAATAAACGGGTCAGCTGTGAATATGACATGAAATTTTTGTTTGGCCATCGATAACATCAGAATATGCTAACATTCTGTCGCATAATTTGTGTCAATTCGAGGACATGACCATGGCCATCCCTAATTCCCGTTCAGAGTCTGAACAAGCGTTTGCCAGGCTGGAGCAAAAGATTGATAAGCTCGCTAAAGCATATACGGCGGTAAAGCAGGAAAATCAGATTCTAAAGCACAAGCAGGAGGAGTTGGTGCGGCAAAAAGCCAAACTGATGGAAAAAACCTCGCTGGCTAAAAGTCGGGTTGAATCCATGATCAGCCGTTTGAAGGCCATGGGGTCGGGATCATGAAGCAAGCACCGGATGTGGTTTCGATAACGATTCTGGATAAGGATTACCGCATTGTCTGCCCTCCGGAGGAGCAGGACGGATTAAAAGCCGCCGCAGATATGCTGGATCGGCAGATGCGCGAAATCAAGCAAACCGGTAAGGTTACCGGGAGTGATCGGATCGCAGTCATGGCAGCTTTGAATTTTGCTCATGACCTGCAGATCGCAAATGAACGAAATGGCTTGCTGGAACAGCATCTCCAGTCAGCAGTCCTGAGATTGGACGAAAAGCTGCAAACGGTTTTGGAAAATCAATAAACGCGCTAAAATGAAATTGTATTTCCTGCCGCGTGCGAGGATACGCTGGGTATTTCCTGAACCTGTTTTTACCCAGGGCGACAAAAAACCGTGTTTGGTGTGCATACCCGCTTTTATAGCGGGGAGCCTGAAAAGCGCGGGCGTGTCGCCCACTTGAGCCTACGGTTCAAGGACGAAAGCGTGTCACGGCGCAGGCGGGAAATGCGCTTACTAAGGTAACGAAATTTACCCGCCGGTTCAGCCTCCTGAATCGGTTCACATTGGCACTTGCCGGCACTGCTCAAATTCTTATCTTCTGATGTCCTCCAGCGCTTTCAGATTCTGCGTCGTTAGCGGTTAACGGATATTTAACGGATTTCGCTGCCAAATCTTGATAAGCTTTGACTTAAG
>RRYU01008639.1_pt1 | contig 16502 bp, 10 predicted proteins | sample 2162651 | NCBI WGS metagenome assembly RRYU01 (sample SAMN10267283, study PRJNA491782) | microbial mat metagenome | isolation source: biomat in the production well | place: Japan: Minami-Kanto gas field, natural gas well KTG3 | collected 2017-06 | reverse complement strand
CACTTCAAGCAAACGCAGGTCGCTGCCGAGAATCGCCAGATAGCCATCGATCGCCGCCAGAAGGTCTTTATATTCGTTGACGATTTTTTCCTGTTCCAGACCGGTCAGGCGATGCAAACGTAAATCCAGAATCGCCTGCGCCTGCGTTTCAGTCAGTCGATATTGACCGTCATTCAGGCCAAATTCGGGCGCCAAATGCTCAGGCCTGGAACGATCGGCATCGGCTCTGTCCAACAACGCCACCAGCAAACCAGCCTGCCAGCTGCGCGCCAACAAACCTAGTTTGGCCTCTGGCGGCGTGGGCGAGGTTTTGATCAACTCAATCATTTCGTCGATATTGGCCAGGGCCACCGCCAGCCCTTCCAGAATATGTGCACGTTCTCTGGCTTTTCTGAGGTTATAAAGCGTTCTGCGGGTAACGATTTCCCGGCGGTGTGCGATAAACGCTTCCAGCATTTGCTTGAGGCTCAGGCACTGCGGCCGGCCTTCATGCAAGGCCACCATGTTGATGCCGAACACGGTTTGCAGTTGAGTTTGCTTGTACAGGTTATTCAGCACCACTTCGCCGATTTCGCCGCGCTTGAGCTCGATCACCATGCGCATGCCGTCTTTGTCGGATTCATCGCGAAGGCCTGAGATACCCTCGATTTTAGCTTCCTTGACCAGGTCGGCGATTTTTTCCAAGAGGCGCGCTTTATTGACCTGATAGGGTAGCTCGTCAACGATAATCGACTGGCGGTCGCTGTCGCCGATAGCCTCGAAATGCGCCCGCGCTCTAAGATAAACCTTACCTCGTCCGGTTTCATAAGCGCTGCGAATACCGGCGGCACCATTGATAATGGCGGCAGTGGGAAAGTCCGGCCCCGGCACTAAAGCCAACAGTTCGCTCACGCTGATCTCAGGTTTATCAATTACCGCCAGACAGGCATTGATAATTTCGGTCAGGTTATGCGGTGGAATGTTGGTGGCCATGCCCACGGCGATACCGGAAGAGCCGTTGACCAGTAAAGTCGGCAGTTTGGTCGGGAGCACCGAAGGTTCGGATTCTGACTCGTCATAGTTGGGTACGAAATCAACCGTTTCCTTGTCCAGATCGGCCAACAATTCATGAGCGATTTTAGCCATGCGCACTTCGGTGTAACGCATCGCCGCCGGTGAGTCGCCATCAACCGAACCAAAGTTACCCTGACCATCGATCAACGGATAGCGCATGGAAAACGGCTGCGCCATACGGACGATAGTATCGTACACCGCAGTATCGCCGTGCGGATGGTATTTACCGATCACATCACCAACCACCCGCGCTGATTTTTTATACGGCTTGTTCCAGTCATTACCCAGCACGCTCATTGCATACAACACGCGCCTATGCACTGGCTTCAAACCATCACGCACATCCGGCAAGGCTCGACCGATAATCACGCTCATGGCGTAATCAAGATAAGACTGGCGCATCTCATCTTCAAGATTGACTGCAATTATTTCTTTGGCAAATTCCGACATAATCCTTAAAAGCCTTTATCCTTAAGACCACGCAGGCGGTAGAATAAACAAATCATTATATCAGAAACCGCCGATAACAAGCCCTGTCCTCGCAGCAGTTCAGCTATCCCGGAAAAACCCTCGCCTTTACCTCATGCACCCACCCAGTACTTTCCTGTTTTGCGCCCTGATCTATGAAGCGCGCCCATTGATTGCGCATTACCGCCTGCAAAAACAGCTGGCCCATAACGCATTTGTCATTTACCGCCGTGATAACATGGTTTTAACTGTCACCGGCATCGGTAAACCGGCGATGGCGGCAGGTGTTGCCTACACTCTAGCCAGTTATCCGGCATCTGACCCCATTGTCATCAATCTGGGGTTAGCGGGTCACGCCCGGCATGATCTCGAATCGGTTTTTGCTATCCACCGCATTGAAGACGCCGATACCGGCGTCAGTTTTCATCCCGGCCGAAGCTTCCTCGCGCCTTGCCGCTATGAAAGTCTGATCAGCTTTGCCAAGGCGCAAACTGACTATCACCCGATTGACTTGATCGACATGGAGGCCTCGGCGTTTTATGCCACAGCCATGCGTTTTACCTGTGTTGATCTGGCGCAATGTTTGAAAGTGGTTTCCGACAATACCAATCATCCAGTCGAGCAAATCGACCGGCACGCCAAAACCCCGATGACCGAGGCTCTGATACCTGTCTTGGAACGATGGCTGCCCCGATTAACTGAACATCAGCTACCGGAGACAGAACCTGCAGGATACCTGGCTCTGATCGAGGACTATCGCTTCAGCCACAACGAACGCTTGCAACTTCGGCAGCTGTTAAATCGCTGGCAGGCACTGACTGAAGGCGAGCCACCACCCCGGCCCGAGCACCGGAGCAGCGGCAAAGCGATGCTGGCTTTTTTGCGGCAAAAATTGGCCGACCTGAACTACTCGCTTTAGCGCCAGCTATCACCAGGTCAGTGCGCCGCCGGTTTGATACTCGGTCACCCGGGTTTCAAAAAAGTTCTTTTCTTTTTTCAAATCCAGCACTTCGCTCATCCATGGAAAAGGATTGCTACGTCCCGGGTATTGTTCCGAAAGGCCGATCTGAATCAACCTGCGGTTGGCGATAAACTCCAAATACTCCTTGAACAGATTGGCATTCAAACCCAACACGCCACGCGGCATGGTGTCGTAGGCGTACTGGCTTTCGATAGCCACCGCCTCGGTGATCATGGCGGTAATCTCCTGCTTGAAGCTACTCGACCACAGATGCGGGTTTTCGATCTTGATCTGGTTGATGACATCGATGCCGAAATTCATGTGCATGGATTCATCGCGCAAAATGTACTGGAACTGCTCGGCGGTGCCGGTCATTTTGTTGCGCCGGCCCATGGACAGAATCTGAGTGAAACCGACATAAAAGAAAATACCTTCAAAAATGACATAAAAAGCGATCAGCTCTTTCAGCAGCTTCTGGTCGGCTTCCGGCGTTCCGGTCTGGAAATACGGATCGCTCAACGATTGAGTGAACGGCAATGCCCATTCGGCCTTGCGCGCCACTGCCGGCACTTCCCGATACATATTGAAAATCTCGCCTTCATCCATGCCTAACGATTCCACCACATATTGATAGGCGTGGGTATGCAAAGCTTCCTCAAACGCCTGGCGCAACAGATATTGCCGACATTCAGGGTTAGTGATGTGCCGGTACACCGCCAGCACCAGATTGTTGGCCACCAACGAATCGGCGGTGGAGAAAAAGCCTAAGTTTCGTTTAATGATGTCGCGCTCGTCTTCAGTCAGGCCATCCTGGCTTTTCCACAACGCGACATCGGCGGTCATGTTGATTTCCTGCGGCATCCAGTGATTGGCGCAGGCATCCAGGTATTTCTGCCAGGCCCAGTCGTATTTGAACGGCACCAGTTGGTTAAGGTCAGCGCGGCAGTTGATGATTTTTTTGTCGTCAACCTGAATTCGTTTAGCGCCCATTTCCAGGCTCTCCAGACCGGCGGCAACCATGCGCGCATCGGGATCGGCGCTGACGATGGGCGCGGCACCCGCCGTTTGCATGATGCGTTCGTTTGCCTGCAAGCCCATGCCCGGGCGCACGGCATTAGCCTTAACTGCTTCCGGCTGTTTTTTCTGACCATTCAAACCGGCCAATGGATCATCCCAATTCAACATTTTTTGCTCCTGATTTCGGTTACTGACAAGCTTCACATTCGGGGTCGAGAATCGAACACGCCTTGACCTCTTCCGCTTCCGTCCTGACCGCGTTCAAACGACCATCGGCCAGGGTACTTTTCTCGACGTGCGTGGCGCCGATGGTGCGCAGGTAATAGGTGGTTTTCAAGCCACGCAGCCAGGCCAGTTTGTACAAAGCGTCCAGTTTCTTGCCATCCGGCTCGGCCAGATACAGATTCAGCGACTGCCCCTGGTCCAGCCATTTTTGCCGGCGCGAGGCAGCCTCGACCAGCCAGCGCGGGTCGATTTCAAAAGCGGTGCGGTAGAGCTGCTTCAGGTCGTCCGGGATTCGGTCGATGCGCTGAATACTGCCGTCGTAGTATTTGAGATCGTTGATCATCACCGCATCCCACAGCTCGCGCTGTTTCAGATCGGCCACCAGATACGGGTTGATCACGGTAAACTCGCCGGACAGGTTCGATTTAACGAACAAGTTCTGATAGGTCGGCTCGATCGATTGCGACACCCCGCAGATATTGGCGATGGTCGCGGTCGGGGCAATGGCCATGGTGTTGGAATTACGCAAGCCCACTGTTTGAATGCGCTGGCGCAAAGCGGCCCAGTCCAGGGTGTGACTGTCATCTTGTTGCAGATAATCACCGCGCTGCTGTTTAAGCAGCGCCACCGAATCGATCGGTAACACGCCCTGACTCCACAGCGAACCTTGATAGCTGGAATAAGCACCGCGTTCCTCGGCTAGGTCGGCGGAGGCTTCCAGCACGAAATAACTGACTTGCTCCATGCTGTGGTCGGCGAAACTCACCGCCTGTTCCGAGGCATAAGGCAAGCGGAGCTGATACAAGCAATCCTGAAAGCCCATGATCCCTAAGCCAACCGGCCGGTGGCGCAGATTCGCCCTACGCGCCTGCGGCACGCTGTAATAGTTGTAATCGATGACATTGTCCAGCATGCGCATGGCGGTGCGCACGGTTTGCCGGAGCTTGTCGGTGTCCAGCGCGCCGTCCTTGATATGGGCGGTCAGATTGATCGAGCCCAGGTTGCAGACCGCGATTTCATTGTCCGAGGTGTTCAAAGTAATTTCCGTACACAGGTTGGAGCTGTGCACCACGCCGACATGCTGCTGCGGCGAGCGGAGATTGCATGGGTCTTTGAAAGTCACCCAGGGATGGCCGGTTTCGAACAACATGGACAGCATTTTCCGCCACAAAGTCAGCGCCGGGATCCGTTTATGCAGCTTGATTTCGCCGCGCAAGGCTTTTTCTTCGTAAGACAGATAGGCTTGTTCAAAGGCATCGCCGTACAAATCATGCAAATCCGGCACCTGATCGGGCGAGAATAACGTCCACTCGCCTTCCTCGGCCACCCGCTTCATGAATAAATCCGGAATCCAGTTGGCGGTGTTCATATCGTGGGTGCGGCGCCGGTCATCGCCGGTGTTTTTACGCAGTTCCAGAAACTCTTCGATATCCAGATGCCAGGTTTCAAGATAGGCGCACATGGCGCCTTTTCTTTTTCCTCCCTGATTGACGGCTACAGCGGTATCGTTGGCTACTTTCAAAAACGGCACCACGCCTTGCGATTTGCCATTGGTGCCTTTGATATGCGCCCCCATGGCCCGCACCCGACTCCAGTCGTTGCCCAGTCCGCCGGCGAATTTGGATAACAAGGCATCGTCCTTGATGGCGCTGAAAATGCCGTCCAGATCGTCGGGCACGGTAGTCAGGTAACAGGATGACAGTTGCGGACGCAAGGTGCCGGAGTTGAATAAAGTCGGCGTCGAGCTCATGAAATCGAAGCTGGACAGCAGCCGGTAAAATTCAACCGCGCGCGCTTCCCGGTCAATTTCATTGATCGCCAGCCCCATTGCCACGCGCATGAAAAACGCCTGCGGCAACTCGAAACGTACACCGCCGTGATGAATGAAATAACGGTCATACAGCGTTTGCAGGCCCAGATAATTGAATTGCAAATCACGCTCCGGCAGCAAAGCCTCGGCCAATTTAGGCACGTCGAATTGCAGTAAAGTCTCATCCAGCAGTTCCAGCTCGACGCCCCGCTTGAGATAGTCGATAAAGTATTCGCCATAACGCTCGCCCATTTCCTGATGGCTGAGTTTGACGTCCGCACCGGCCAGTAAGGTCAAAGCTTCTCGACGCAAGCTGTCCAGCAGCAAACGGGCGCAGACATACGAGTATTCCGGCTCATGCTCGATCAGCGTGCGCGCGGTCATGATCAGGGTCGCGCTCAGGTCTGTTTCCGGCACACCGTCGTAAAGACTTCTCAAGGTGTCTTGATAAAGCCGTTGTTGATCGACCGCCTCCAACCCTTGGCAAGCCTCCTGCAATACCGCCCGCAAACGCGCTTCGTCCAACGGCGCTTTACTGCCATCGACCGAGGTCACCTGTAATGCAGTTCGCTCCGGCTGGCCTTTAACTTCTTGTTGAGAGCGCAAACGGGCATGCTCCTCCCGGTACAATACATAGGCGCGGGCGGCTTTATGATGGCTTCCGCGCATTAACGCCAGTTCGACCTGATCCTGGATATCCTCGATATGCACCGTGCCACCGTCCGGCATACGTCGGGTTAAGGTCATGGCGATCTGCTCGGTCAGCTCGGTGACAATATCATGCACGCGCCGACTGGTCGCGGCACTGCCACCTTCCAAAGCCAGAAATGCTTTGGTCATGGCAACGGCAATTTTGCTGCTGTCAAAGGTGGTCACTTTGCCGTTACGGCGAATGACTCGCAGCTGCCCGGGCTTGTGGGCTTGCGTTTCAAGCTGGGTTAAATCGGGTTCAGCTTGCGGAACAACCGCAGGACTGTCGGTGTCATGTGTCGCCAGGGACATAAAGCCTCCATCAGAGAAAGTTCTTGCGTGGTACTGAACGCAACCTAAGGTTCAGCTGCGGACAGCTGAATTTTAACGCAGTATACAGCATATAGTGATCAATTCTAACAACACATACTATATCCTGTGCCTATCTCTGCAGGAAAACTGTGGATAACCTGTGCTTTAACAACTAAATCAAGACTAATTTCAAACGCTTTTGCGTGGCTCAAAAATTGGGCAAATAAATCACTTTAGACGGCGCCAAAGGTATAATAGTCAGCACTACGAGGCACTCAACGTCAGCAAACCCTGGATTGAGCTTTACTACTGCATTTTATTCATTGACTGGAAGCTGTGTGAACCAAATCATAAAAAGATCTCACCAATCATGACAACGGAAAACGAAGCCCTGAATTTTCGTTGGTTACAACGGGTATTCAAACGCATGCTGCCCAATTCTCAGGCGGTCGCCTTATTGGTCATCATCCTGACCAGTCTGGGATTGGTACTGATTTTGTCGGACTTGCTGATGCCGGTATTCGCGTCAGTGGTGTTGGCATACCTGCTGGACGGCCTGGTAAGCAAATGTGTCCGCCTGAAAATACCGCGCATGGTTTCCGTTTACCTGGTGTTTTTTGGCTTTTTGGCGGTACTGGGCTTTCTGATATTGATTCTGTTGCCCATGTTGTCAGAGCAAACGGCGGCACTGATGCGGCAAATCCCCAAACTGGTCGACCAGGCCAGAATGGAAATCCTGAGATTGCCGGAGGCCTACCCTGAATATGTTTCCATGGAACGCGCTTATGAAATGATGGGTAGCATTCAGCGCGAACTGTTGACCTTTACCCAGGGCATGCTGAGCCACTCGGCAGCGTCGGTAATCAGCCTGGTGACTGCCATCGTTTACTTGTTTCTGGTACCGATGATGGTGTTGTTCATGCTCAAGGACAAAACAGTACTGATTGACTGGTTTCAGCAATTTTTGCCGCGTGATCGGCATCTGACCAACCGGGTCTGGCAGGAAGTAGATGTGCAGATGGGTAATTATATCCGAGGCAAGCTGGCCGAGGTGTTGATCCTGACCTGTATCAGTTATGTCGCATTTTCCGCGCTGGGCCTGAACTATGCGATACTGCTATCGGTACTGATGGGGCTATCGGTGGTGATTCCTTATGTTGGCGCGACCCTGGTCACTTTTCCGGTCATTGGCATTGCCTATTTTCAATGGGGTATCGACAATGACGCTTTTGTCTATCTGGCTATCGCCTATGGCGTGATTCAGGCGTTTGATGGTGTAGTACTGGTACCGCTGCTGTTTTCCGAGGCAGTCAATCTGCACCCGATCGCGATTATCGTAGCGATTTTGTTTTTTGGCGGATTATGGGGTTTTTGGGGAGTGTTTTTCGCAATCCCGCTGGCCACCGTGGTCAAGGCGGTGATCACCGCCTGGCCAAGAATCAGCGAGACACCATTTACCGGAGAGGATACAAATCAGAGTATTTCCGAAGCATAATCAGCCAGCCGCGAACGTTCACCCTGACGCAAAGTAATATGCGCGGAATGCGGCCAGTGCTTGAAACGGTCGACGACATAGGTCAAACCGGATGTGGTGGCGGTCAAATAAGGCGTGTCGATCTGCGCCAGGTTGCCAACGCAAACCAGCTTGGTTCCGGGACCGGCCCGGGTGATCAGAGTTTTCATTTGCTTCGCGGTCAGGTTCTGGGCCTCATCGATAATCAGATACCGGTTCAGAAATGTCCGCCCACGCATGAAATTCAGCGAGCGAATTTTAATGCGATTCATAATTAACTGCTGAGAAGCGTTTTGCTCCCAGTCGGTATGGTCGCCCGACTTACTGCCCAGAATTTCCAGATTATCCATCAAAGCCCCCATCCACGGTGCCATCTTCTCCTCTTCGGTACCCGGCAGAAAGCCAATGTCCTCGCCCACCGGTATGGTTTGCCGGGTCATGATGACTTCCTGATATAAACGGCGATCCATGGTCAATAGCAAACCCACCGCCAACGCCAACAGGGTTTTCCCGGTGCCGGCGCTACCCAACAAGGTAACGAAATCAATTTCCGGATCCAAAAGTACGTTCAAGGCAAAATTCTGCTCCCGATTCTTAGCGACAATGCCCCAGACATTGTTCTGTTGACCACGGTGATCATTCAATAATTCCAGCGTGGCCGTATCGCCTTCCCGCTGACGGACAATCGCTTCGAAACGGTTTTCTCCCGTCAGGTATAAAAACTGATTGGGATACCATTCTCTAACCAGCGGCCCCTCCAGGCGGTAAAAGGTGCGACTGTTTTCCTGCCAGGACGCCATTTTATCGCCATGAGTTTCCCAGAAATCATCCTCCAGAGGGCAAGCACCATCATAAAGCAGATCAATATCATCCAGGGTTTGATCGCTATGATAGTCTTCGACATGAAGCTTGAGTGCGGTTGCCTTGATACGCAGGTTGATGTCCTTGGAAACCAAAACCACCCGAGTCTCGGGATAGGCCTCGGATAGCGCCTTAACAATACCAAGAATCGAATTGTCGGCAAGCTGGCCGGGCATGGATTTGGGCAGCGATGACGACAGTTGTTCGGTCTGAAAATATAACCGGCCGGAAAATTTAATATCCAGCTCACCGCTGCTTTCCACCCTTGACAATGGAATACCTTCTTCAATGATTTTGGGCGAAGCTTCGGCAATCAGCTCATCCATAAATCGACTGACCTGGCGCACATTGCGCGCCACTTCCGACAGGCCTTTCTTGCCGTGATCGAGCTCTTCAAGCACCACCATGGGGATAAAAATATGGTGCTCCTGAAAACGGAACAAAGCGGTTGGATCGTGCATCAGAACGTTGGTATCCAGCACGAACAGCTTGATGTCGGGGGCGGTTTGGATATTCATCGAGGGTACCTGTGTTCAGTTATCGGAGGCCAGCTCGCTGACCGCGTTCAGGACATCCTCGACATGCCCCGGCACTTTGACCTTGCGCCACTCCCGTTTGAGAATGCCGGCCCTATCGAACAGAAAAGTGCTTCGTTCAATGCCGCGCACACGCTTGCCGTACATATTTTTCTCTTTCATGACATCGAATAGCAAACACAGCCGCTCCTCCGGATCGGCAATCAATGGAAACGGAAACGCGTGCTTGCTTTTAAAATTTTCGTGGGCTTTCAGTTTATCCCGGGAAATACCGACAACTTCGCAGTCCAGCGCCTGAAACTCTGGGTAATGATCACGAAAATCCTGCCCCTCTTGAGTACAGCCTGGGGTATTGTCGCGAGGATAGAAATAAAGCACGGCAAAACGTCCGCTCAGTGCGGCGGGGGTCAGCGTCTGGTCGTCTGTCGCCTGAGCGGTGAACTCAGGCATGGGATGATCGATAGCAAGTGTTGTGGTCATGGTCAGCGCTTGATAGGTTCCAATATCGCGTCGATATTCAATTGATCGCAAAATTCAAGAAAATCCTCGCGCAGCTGCAATAATTGCTGTTCGGGAGGAATGATTATTACAAAACGGGTGGCAAACACTGGTGCCTGGTTGTACGGCGCTGGATAACGGCTGCCCTGTATCTCTTCAACTGCGATCTGGCGTTCCTCAAGAAAAACGACCACGGCATGAATGATATCGCTGCCGCCCGCGCCTATGGTTTCCAGCACATACGGCAATCCCGGCAGTTGTTTGGCTTCCGGTTCTTGCCGCAGCAGACTCATCTGGATGGATGTTTGAGTTTTCATCGCCTGAAGCAAGGTTTCAAGTCTGGCGATGTAATTCCAGTTGCCGGCGATCAAAATCTGACAGGCGGTGACTTCAGAAAATCGCGTACAACGCATTTCAAGCACCTCACACTGACAACGCTTGATCGAGGACAGAATCTGCTCGGTAAAAGATGTAGCATTCTGGCTCAGAATGGTGATGGCAAGCTGCATATCCCCGCGCGAAAAGAATGTGAATTTAAGTTTAGACTGTAATAATACAAGAAGCCTGTTCGAGAATAGCTTTTCATCACAAGAGTTGACACTGATCAGTCTATTTTCGGACAGGCTGCTAGGCTGCCAGTTTAGCATCAACCATCAAAAATCGGCTATATTATCCCCGCTATGTTATCAGCAAAGTAACTGGCATCGATTTCGTAAGCAAGCAATTTTCTTAACGCCTGAAAATCATTCGCTATACTTCATAAATCATTGTTATCGGTTTAGCAGATTAACCATGGCTGAAAGTAAACGCGAAACCCAAAGCCCAGGCGCCGATTTCGCCGACGACCTCGACTCTATGCTGGATGACGCCGCCGGCGAAACGCGGGAAGCGCTGCTCGATGATCAGGATGCGCTGGACAAACTTTTGGAGCAACAGCAGGAGGCCACCACCGCTCCTGAAATGGATGTCATCGATGAATTTGATGAATTCAGTGATGACCCGGCAGTTTTTGATAACAACAGTCCAGCGCCGGCCGATGAAGCCGACAAACCGGCAGAAACCAGCGCCGATGACTTGGATCAGGAGGACTTTACCATTCCCGAGTTTGACATCGCCGAAGAAGATTTCTTGGAAGATCCTTTGGAGAATGAAGTTTTGGAGTCTTCAGCCATTGACCCGGAACCTGAGCCTGAACCAGCCCCGCCGCCGCAACCGGATGTCAATGCCGCCTTGAAAACACAACTCGATGCGCTGGAAGTCAACCAGAAAGCCTTGGCCGGACAGCTGGAGCAGCTGATCGAGCAAAACAAGCAAAAAGACCAGGAAAGTCAGCAAATGCTGGCCGGACTGGAGCAAAAACACGCCAGCATGCAGAAACAGCTTGAGCAAGCCAAAAAACCTTCTACGCTACCTGCCATCGGTATTGGCGTGGCTGCCCTAGCCGCAATTTTGGCCTTGGTCGCGGTCATCCTGGTATTCAAAAACCAAAGCCGGATCGATGATTTACTGCAACTGACCGCTTCCCTGGAGGAAACCCAGTCTGCTATCGACCCTGAACAGTTCAACGCCAGGCAAAAACAACAAGGCGAGCAATTAGCCGGCTTGGAACAACATCTGGAAGAACTGAACACCCAACTCAATAAACTGGAACAGCTCAACGAACAAAGCCAACAAATCGAAGCGCCCCCCTGAAAATGCAACAACGGAACAACTCAAGCTACTTCAGGACAAAACCGAACAACTTGAAGCCCGGTTGAGTAAGCTCAGCAAAAGTACACGCGCACCGAAACAGGCTTCCACCGAACGCAAACCCGGTCAGCGCGCCAAGCCCACTCCGCGGCAACAGTGGACCGTCCATTTGGTTTCATTCCGACAAGACTGGTACGCGCAGCGCAAAGCTGCGGAATACCAGACACAGGGCATTCCGGTTAAAGTTCATAAAGTAAAAGTACAGGGTGAGGATTGGCATCGATTATCGGTTGAAGGCTTTACCAGCAAGGCTCAAGCCAGTGCTTATGCTGAACGCTTGAAAGAGCAGCTGCGCCTGGAATCGGTCTGGATCACCCAGCAATAACCTCAAGTGCTTCAACGGCGATTATCTGTTCCTCGTCCACGTCGACAACCAGAAGCCTTACAGCGCTGTCCACCACACTGATATCCACCGGCGCCGCTGCCGATTCGTTTGCCGCAACATCCAGATCAAAACCCAAATGCCTCAATGATTGACAAACCCGTTTTCTAATCAGCGCACTGTGTTGACCGATCCCCCCGGTGAATACCACGGCATCGACCCGAGCCAACACTGCCCAGTAAGCGCCAACATATTGCTGGATACGATAAACAAAGACATCAATAGCCCGTCTGGCACCGGCACCATCACTCTTCGCGCGCTGAATAACATCGCGCATATCGGAAACTCCAGCCAGGCCGACCAGGCCTGACTGGTTGTTTAAAATCCGGTCTATCTGGGTAACCGTCAAGCCTTTACGTTCACTCAGATAGGTCAGGATTCCCGGATCGATATCGCCCGAGCGCGTGCCCATCACCAGACCTGCCAACGGCGTAAAGCCCATCGAGGTGTCGATACTGATGCCGTTCTCTATCGCACAGGCACTGGCCCCGTTGCCCAGATGCAAGGTAATGAGATTCAACTGCTTGCACGGCTTGCCCAGATACTCACCGGCTTTGGCCAGCGCCGAAGCATGTGCCAGGCCATGAAAACCATAGCGGCGAATATGATAATCCCGGTACCAGCTATCCGGTAAGGCATAACGAAACGCGTGTTCGGGCATTGCCGCATGGAAGGCGGTATCGAACACGGCAACTTGAGGCACCCCGGGGAAATAGCGCATAGCCGCCTCAATACCTAATCGGTTGACCGGATTATGTAGCGGCGCCAACACGTCAAATGTGGCCAGTTCCGCGAGACTATCGCTATCGATCAGAGTTGCCCGGGTAAAACGCTCGCCACCATGGACAACACGATGCCCGACTGCCTGCGGCAGCGGTAACGACCCCGCCGACCACTGCCCGAAAATCTCAGTCAATGCTAAAGCATGATCAACATCAGGCAGTTCGGTTGTTTGTGAATCATGCTCAGCCAACTGCCATTGATGTTGTCCTCGCCCGCTACCGATTCCGGTAACCTGACCGGCCAGCCGACGCTGGCCCGTGGGCATGGACAACAACTGATACTTGACCGAGGAACTGCCGACATTCACAACCAGAATATCGGTCACAATCCAGGCCAGATCCAGTTGCTGTACTCAGACTTGTCAATGCCATGACGATAGGCGTATTGGCTGCATTCAATCTGCAAATCGCGGAAATGTTCTTTGACATGCGCGCCCGACACCTGCAAACGCGCCACCCGGTCGATGACATCGATGGCCAGACTGAAGCGGTCGATTTCATTACGAATGGCCAGCTCCAAAGGCGTGTTGATATTGCCTTGTTCCTTGTAACCGCGAACATGAAAGTTTTTATGATTGGTGCGTCGGTACGCCAGCCGGTGAATCAGCCAGGGATAGCCGTGAAAATTGAAAATCACCGGCTTGTCTTTGGTGAACAAAGTGTCAAAGTCGCGGTCGCTCAGACCATGCGGGTGTTCACTTGCCGGCGAGAGCGTAAACAGGTCAACCACATTGACAAAGCGGATTTTCAGATCGTCGAAATTTTCGCGCAACAGACAAATCGCCGCCAACGCCTCTTGGGTTGGAATATCGCCGCAACCGACCATCACAACATCCGGCTCGCCGCCTTGGTCGTTGCAAGCCCACTCCCACAGGCCGATGCCTTTGGTGCAATGTTTGATCGCCGATTCCATGTCCAGAAACTGCAAATGCTTCTGTTTGTCGGCGACGATGACATTGATTTTATCGGTGCTGTTCAGGCAGTGATCGGCCACCGATAGCAAGGTGTTGACATCGGGTGGCAGATAAATCCGGCACACGCTTGGGCTTTTATTGACCACAAGATCCAGAAAACCTGGATCCTGGTGGGTAAAGCCGTTATGATCCTGCCGCCAGACCGTGGAGGTAATCAGAATGTTAAGCCCCGCCACCGGCGCCCGCCAGCTGATGCGCTGGCTGATGTCCAGCCATTTGGCATGTTGATTAAACATCGAGTCGATGACATGCACGAACGCTTCATAGGTCGATAAAAAGCCGTGCCGCCCGGTCAGCAAATAGCCTTCCAGCCAGCCTTCCAGGGTGTGTTCGGACAGCATCTCCAAAACCCGACCATCGGGTGATAATTCACCGCCATCAGTGTCTTCAGGCAGATAATCAGCCAGCCACAGTTTCTTGCTGACTTCATAAATGGCATCCAGCTTGTTGGAGGTATTTTCATCCGGCCCGAACACCCTAAAGTTATCTTTGTTCAGACGCATCACATCGCGCAATAGCTGACCTAAAGGCCGGGTATTTTCGGCATAATCACCACCCGGCTGACTGACCGGATGGGCGTAGTCGCGAAAATCCGGCATCCGCAAAGCCTTGCGCAGCAAGCCGCCGTTGGCGTGCAAATTAGCACTCATGCGCTGCTGTCCTGTCGGCGCTAACGCTTTCAGTTCCGGCGACAACCGGCCTTCGCTATCGAACAGTTGTTCCGGATGGTAGCTTCTAAGCCACGCTTCCAGTTGCGCCAAATGTTTGGGATTGTTGTGAATATCGCCGATCGGCACCTGATGCGCTCGCCAGAAACCTTCCACTTTCCGGCCATCGACTTCGCTTGGCCCGGTCCAGCCCTTCGGCGTTCTGAGTACAATCATCGGCCAGCGCGGTCGCTCAAATTGACCTTCGGCACGAGCGGCCTGTTGTATCTCTTGAATACGCTGATGACAGGCATCCAGAGTTTCGGCCATTTTTTGATGCATGGCCATCGGTTCGTCGCCTTCGACAAAATACGGCTGCCAGCCATAACCCACAAACAAGGCCTCAAGCTCCTCATGAGAAATGCGCGATAACAGTGTCGGGTTATTGATTTTGTAGCCATTCAGATTGAGAATCGGCAACACTGCGCCATCGCGCACCGGATTCAAAAACTTGTTGCTGTGCCAGGAAGTCGCCAACGGCCCGGTTTCCGCCTCGCCATCGCCAACCACCACGGTCACCAGCAAGTCCGGATTGTCGAACGCCGCGCCGAAGGCATGGGAAATGGAATAACCCAATTCGCCGCCTTCGTGAATGGAACCGGGCGTTTCCGGCGTGCAATGACTGCCGATGCCACCGGGGAAGGAAAACTCGCGGAAAAACGCTTTCAAGCCTTCGATGTCCTCGCTTTTGTTGGGATAAATTTCCGAATAGGTGCCTTCCAGATACACCGGCGCCAACACTCCGGGTGCACCATGACCGGGGCCGGCCAGAAAAATAGCGTTCACATCATATTGCTTGATCAGCCGGTTCAGATGCACATAACAGAAACTTAACGCAGGACTCGCGCCCCAATGCCCCAGCAGCCGGTTTTTGACATGCTCAGCCTTGAGCGGCTCGGTCAGTAAAGGATTGTCTCTAAGATAAATCATGCTGCCGGCCAGGTAATTACAGGCCTGCCAGTAACGGTGCAAAGAATTGAAAGCTGAATCATTCATGACAGTCATAGTAGAATTAAAAGATAAAATCAGGACGTTTTGGAATTTTACCAACGCCAGGAAAAAGCCAGGTCCGGCTGTGAACCACAAGGCGAGACTAGCACAGAAATAGCAAACTTTTTTGACAACTACTTTGTCACATAACTGTCATTTAATGACGTTACCATTTCAAGTTGTTTACCGATTAAGCCGATCATTCATGAAAAAATACGTCATATTCGGCGTTTCTCTATTTGCGCTGACTACAATTTCCGCATTCGCGCTGTCCGGGCGTGACTACATCAGCATGGTTGGCTCTTCCACAATCTATCCTTTTGCTACTGTCGTTGCCGAGCAGTTCGGTAAAACCACCCGATACCGGGCCCCTAAGGTCGAAGCTACCGGTACTGGCGGTGGCTTCAAGTTGTTTTGTTCCGGGATCGGCATCAATTATCCGGACCTGGTCAACGCCTCGCGCGCTATCGAAGCTACGGAACTTGAGCAATGCCGATTGCATGGCGTTGATCAGGTGGCCGAGCTCAAGATCGGTTACGATGGCATTGCCCTAGCCCAGATTCACGATGCGCCAAAATTGTCTGTAACACTCAAGGAAATCTTCCTGGCACTGGCCAGTCAAGTGCCTGACCCAAAAAATAACCGGCAGTTGATTGCCAATCCTTATGACAAATGGAACCAGATCAACCCCACGCTGCCGGATATCAACATCGAAGTTTTGGGGCCGCCGCCTACGTCCGGTACCCGCGATAGTTTTGTTGAACTCGCCATGCTGGCTGGTTGTAATCAACTGGCCTCGTTAAAGTCGTTACAGGTCACTGACCCGGAACAGCACAAATATGTCTGTCATCATGTACGAGAGGACGGTCACTTCATCGAAGCCGGTGAAAACGACAATTTGATCATTCAAAAACTGCTGATCAATTCAAGTGCAATTGGAATTTTCGGGTTCAGTTTTCTCGATCAGAACAGTG